>Ga0180222_1000148_pt1 | contig 121549 bp, 114 predicted proteins | sample eDN5th37CKraftOP_FD_151336 | JGI IMG/M metagenome (GOLD analysis project Ga0180222, IMG submission 151336) | Enriched Organic Plus compost microbial communities from Emeryville, California, USA - eDNA 5th pass 37_C Kraft OP (version 2) (version 2) ... | reverse complement strand
ATCTCCACGCTCACAGCCCCGCCGCCTGGAGCATCGCCGATGCGCCCTGCTCCGCGCCGTCGGCGCCATGGCGCATGAAGGCGAACAGCTCGCGCCCGGTGCCGAGCGGCTCCGGCGGCGGCGCGGCCGGCTCGCGCGCTGCCCATTCCGCCGCGTCGACGAGCACGGCGATCTCGCCGCGATTGGCGCAGAGCCGGACGGGATCGCCATCGCGCAGCTTCGCGATCGGTCCGCCGCCGAACGCCTCGGGCGAAAGGTGGATCGCCGCCGGCACCTTGCCCGACGCGCCGGACATCCGCCCGTCGGTGACGAGCGCCACGCGGAAGCCGCGGTCCTGGAGCACGCCGAGCGAGGGCGTGAGCTTGTGCAGCTCGGGCATCCCGTTCGCGCGCGGCCCCTGGAACCGCACCACGACGACAACGTCACGGTCGAGCTCACCCGCCTTGAACGCCTTCACCACATCGTCCTGGTCCTCGAAGACGCGCGCCGGCGCCTCGATCGTCCAGCGCGCCGGATCGACCGCGCTGGTCTTGAAGGTGGCGCGGCCGAGATTGCCCTGCACCAGCCGCATGCCGCCATCCGGCAAGAAGGGTCTCGCGACGGGACGGAGCATCGTCTCGTCGTACGGCGCGTCCGGCGCGGGCGCCCAGCGCAGCGCCCCCTCCTCCAGCGTCGGGTCGGCGGCATAGGCGGCGAGGCCGCCGTCCCAGACGGTCGGGATGTCGGCATGGACGAGGCCCGCCTCGATCAGCGTGCGGATCACGAACGCCATGCCGCCCGCGGCCTGGAAATGGTTCACGTCGCCCGCGCCGTTCGGGTAGACGCGCGCGATCAGCGGCACCGCCGCCGAGAGCCGATCGAGATCCTCCCAGTCGATCACGATCCCCGCCGCGCGGGCGATCGCCGGGAGATGGATGGCGTGGTTGGTCGAGCCGCCGGTGGCGAGCAGGCCGACGGCGGCGTTCACGATCGCCTTCTCGTCGACGAGCACGCCGAGCGGGCGATAGTCGTTGCCGTCCCACCCGATCGCGGCGAGACGGTGCACCGCCGCGCGGGTCAGCGCCTGGCGCAGCGGCGTGCCCGGGTTGACGAACGCCGCGCCGGGAACGTGCAGCCCCATCATCTCCATCATCATCTGGTTGCTGTTGGCCGTGCCGTAGAAGGTGCAGGTGCCGGCGCCGTGATAGGAGGCGGCCTCCGCCTCCAGCAGCTCCGCGCGCCCGGCCTTGCCCTCGGCATAGAGCTGGCGCACCCGCTGCTTCTCCTTGTTGGCGAGGCCGGACGGCATCGGCCCGGCGGGTACCAGCACGGCGGGCAGATGGCCGAAGCGCAGCGCGCCGATCAGGAGGCCAGGCACGATCTTGTCGCAGATGCCGAGCAGCGCCGCCCCCTCGAACATGCCGTGGCTGAGCGCGACCGCCGTGGCGAGCGCGATCGTGTCGCGGCTGAACAGCGAGAGCTCCATGCCGCGCTGGCCCTGCGTCACGCCGTCGCACATCGCCGGCACGCCGCCGGCCACCTGCGCGGTGGCGCCCGCTTCACGCGCGAACAGCTTCATCTGCTCCGGATAGCGGCCATAGGGCTGATGCGCCGAGAGCATGTCGTTGTAAGCGGTGACGATGCCGATGTTCATCGCCTGCGCGCCGCGGATCGCGGCCTTGTCGTCGCCGCTGGCCGCGAAACCGTGGGCGAGGTTGCCGCACGACAGGTGCCCGCGATGGATGCCGTGCTCGCGCTCGTGCGCGATCAGCGCCAGATAGGCGGCCCGCTTCTCCCGCGAACGTTCGATGATGCGGTCCGTCACCGCCGAAACCACCGCATGAAGCGTCATTGCACTGCTCCCGTCGCTCTCACATCCCTGCTCTCACATCCTCCCGCCTCGGGAAACTCCCGCCTGCGCGGATGGGTTGCCGCGCGCCGCGCGGCTCGCCCTCCCCGTCTCACTCCTGCCAGCTGATCCCGTCCCGCTCGGTCAGCGCGATGGCGGCCGAGGGGCCCCACGTTCCCGCCATATAGGGGCTGGGTTGCAGCTCGGCGGCAGCCCAGGCGGCGCGGATCGAATCGATCCACTGCCACTGCGCCTCCACCTCGTCGCGCCGCACGAACAGCGTCTGCTCGCCTTCGATCAGGTCGAGCAGCAGCCGCTCATAGGCGATCCGCCGGCGCGTGCCGGCGAAGGCGTTGGGCAGCGAGATGTCGAGCGGCACCTCGCGCAGGCGCAGCCCGTCGCGGTCGAGCCCCGGCTGCTTGGCCATCACGGTGAGGCGGATATTCTCTTCCGGCTGCAGGCTGATCAGCAACCGGTTGGCGGAGAGCGCCGCCCCGCGCGTGTCGAAGATCGAATGGGGCACGCCGCGGAACTGGACGACGATCTGCGAATGGCGGCGCGGCAGGCGCTTGCCGGTGCGCAGGTAGAAGGGCACGCCCTTCCAGCGCCAATTGTCGATATGCGCCTTGAGCGCGACGAAGGTCTCGGTCGCCGAAGCGCGGCCGAGCTCCTCGGCATAGCTCGCCACGGGCTCGCCGCCGATGGCGCCGGCGCCATATTGGCCCATCACCGTCGCGATCGCCGCGTCCGCCCGGCCGATGGGGCGGAGCGAACGCAACGCCTTCACCTTCTCGTCGCGGATGGAGACCGCATCAAAGCGTGCCGGCGATTCCATCGCCACGAGCGCGAGCAGCTGGAGCATGTGGTTCTGCACCATGTCGCGCAGCGCCCCGGTGCCGTCGTAGAAGCCGTCCCGCCCTTCGAGGCCGACCGTCTCGGACACGGTGATCTGGACATGGTCGATCCCCGCCGTGTTCCACAGCGGCTCGAACAGCGCGTTGCCGAAGCGCAGCGCGATGAGGTTCTGCACCGTCTCCTTGCCGAGATAATGGTCCAGCCGGAACGTGCGGTCTTCTGGGAAGTGGGCGGCCACCGCGTCGTTGATCGCGGCGCTGGAGGCGAGATCGGTGCCGAGCGGCTTTTCGAGCGCGAGGCGGACGTGGCCGCCGGCCAGTCCCGCGCGGGCCAGCCCGGCGATCGCCGGCTCGAACAGCGACGGCGCCGTCGAGAGGAAGATGGCCACGTCCTCGCTCGCGCGCGCGCCGAGGACGCCGGGCAGCGCGTCGAACGCGGCAGGCTCCGAGAGGTCGAGCGGTACGTAGCGGAGCCGCTCGAGGAAGCGCCCGATCTCCCCCGCGTCGCGCCGGTCCGCCGGCAGATGCCGTTCGAGCGCGGCCGCCGCCAGCGCCCGGAACGCGGCGTCGTCCTCGTCCGAACGCGCGGTGCCGACGATCTCGAAATCGGCGCCGATCAGCCGGTCGCTCCACAGGCCGAACAGCGAGGGCAGCAGCATGCGCTGCGCAAGGTCCCCCGTCGCTCCGAACAGGAGCAGCGTGCGTGCCGCGGCCATCCGTCCTCGCTCCTATTCGTCGCCGCAGCGGCTCATCGGAACCGGCGCATAGTCCAGCCGCACGTCGGACACCGCAATCGCGGCCGTGCCGCCCGAGACGAGCGAGAACGGCGCGGTGATCCGGCTCATGTCCAGCCCGCGGCGCGCGAAGCATTGGAGGGGGACGGCGAGCGTCTGCCAGCTTCCCGGCGCCGCGGTGCCCATCGCTCGGGCGACCGGCACCGCGACGCGCCGTTCGGTGGTTCCCATGGCGATCGAAAGCGGCCCGGCCGGCGGCGTATCGATCCGATACTCGACGACGAGGCTGATCTCGCCGTTGGTCTCGCGCGTGAAATCCAGCGGACGGGAGGATTCGATCCGCGCGTCCGCCGCGCCGGTCCAGGCGAAGCGCCGCGAATCCTCCTGCGCGCGCCGATCGAGCGGCGTGACGACGAGCGGGCCGGTGCCGCCCCCCGTCTCCCTGAGCTTGGTGCCGATCGCGCCGGGCTCCGCGGTCCACAGGCTCCAGCCGTCGGGCAGTCGTCCGTTGCTCCAGAAGCGCGACGGCGTGCCGGCCGCCATGCCGGCCGGCCGCGTTTCGTCGAGCGTCGGCACATGGCCGGGCGTGCGGTAGCTGAGCCCGTAGCCGATCGGGAACAGCGGATCATAGCCGGGATCGCGCCGGTTGAGCACATATTGGTCGGGTCGCTTCGGCCAGGAGAAGCTGAGCCGCCCGCGGAAATCATAGGCGATGCCGCCGTCCGGCTTGCGGAACAGCATGTCGGCGACGCCGCCGCCTTCCGTTCCCGGCAGGAAGGCCGCGACGAAGGCGTCGGATGCGTTCATCTCCGCATTCACCCACAGCGGCCGGCCGGACAGGAAGACCGCGACGACGGGAATGCCCTGCGCCTTGAGCCGGCGCAGCAGCGCCAGGTCGGACTTGTCGTCCGGGCTGAACTCGAGGTTCGGCCGGTCGCCCCTGAACTCGGCATAAGGCTGCTCGCCGAACACGACGATCGCAGCGTCGGGCTTCCGGGTGAAGCGCCCGTCCGGCGCCAGCGTCGCCGTTCCTCCCGCCGCCTTCACGGCGGCGGCGATCCCGCCCCAGATCGACTGGCCGTTGGGGAAGGCCGAATTGGGAACGTCGATGCCCTGCCACGTGATCGACCAGCCGCCCGATTGCTGGCTGATGCTGTCCGCCCCCTCGCCCGCGACGAGGATGTCGGCCTGCGGCTTCAGCGGCAGCACGCCCTCGTTCTTGAGCAGCACCATCGATTCGCGAACGGCACGGCGGGCGAGCGCGCGATGCTCGGGCGCGCCGATCAAGCCGAACTGCCCCGCCACCTCGCGCGACGACGGCCGCCCGCGCTCGAACAGGCCCGCCCGCAGCTTGACGCGCAGGATCCGCCGCACGGCATCGTCGAGCCGCGCCATCGGGATCACGCCCGATCGCACCTGCGCGAGCGTGTTGGTGTAGAGCAGCTTCCAGTCCGGCCCCGAATACATGAACATGTCGAGCCCGGCGTTGATCGCCTGCGGGCAGCTCTCGTTGGTGCAGCCGGCGACCTGGCCATGGCTGTTCCAGTCGCCGACGACGAAGCCGTCGAAATGCATGCGCTCCTTGAGCACGCCGGTGAGCAGGCTGGCATTGCCGCTCATCTTCACGCCGTTCCAGCTCGAGAAGCTCGCCATCACCGATTGGGTGCCCGCCTCCAGCGCAGCCGGATAGCCGCCGAGATGCACGTCGCGCAGCTCCGTCTCGCTGATCCGCGCGTCGCCCTGGTCGCGGCCGCCGGTGCCGCCGTCGCCGAGGAAATGCTTGGTCGTCGCGATGACGTGGCGGGGCGAGAGGAAATCCTTGGTGCCGACCTTGCCCTGCACGCCCTCGATCATCGCGCCGGCGTAGGAGGTGGGGATCTCCGGCTCCTCCGAATAGCTCTCGTAGATCCGGCCCCAGCGGTCGTCCTGCACCACCGCCAGGGTGGGCGCGAAGGTCCAGTCGATGCCCGCGGCCGCGGTCTCGATCGCGGTCACCGCGCCGATCTGGCGGATGAGATCCGGATCGCGCGCCGCGCCGAGGCCGATATTGTGCGGAAACAGGGTGGCGCCGACGATGTTGTTGTTGCCGTGGACGGAGTCCGTGCCCCACATCACCGGGATCTTGGGCCGGCCGTCGCTGCGCGTCATCGAGGCGTCGTAGAATTCGTCCGCGAGCTGCAGCCATTTCGCGGGCGGCGCGAAATCGTCGCCATAAGGCCCGGAATTGCCGCCGCTCAGCACCGATCCGATCTTCCACGTCCGCACGTCGGCGGGCGTGATGCTGCCGATATCGACCTGGATCAGCTGGCCGACCTTGTCCTCGAGGCTCATCGCGGCGAGCAGGCGATCGATCCGGGCCTCGATTGCGGGATCGCGCGCCGGTCGCGCCTTCACCTCCGGCCACAGCGCCGGATGGGCGATCGGGGAAAGGTCGTCGGCGGCGTGCGCCGCGCCGATGGCGAGGGCGGGCAGGATCGCGGCAATGAGTCTCCCGGCAGGCGAAAGCAGTCGCTTGTTCTTCATCATGTCATCCAAGATCAGGCTTCGACACGCACGAAGGCGGCGTCGGAGCGGAACAGAAGGAAACGGAGGAGCGGCCCCGTCATCAGCGTCGTGACGACGGCCATCACCACCAGCATGGTGAACATCGCCTGCGGCAGGAAGCCCAGCTCATGGCCGATGGTAAGCACGATCAGCTCCATCAGCGCGCGGGTGTTCATCAGCGCGCCGAGCGCCAGCGCGGGGCGCGCGGCGAAGCCGGCGCCGCGGGCGGCGAGATAGGCCGGCACGACCTTGCCGAGGATCGCCGCCGCGAGGATCAGCGCCAGCCATGGCAGGTCCGCCATGCCGAGCCCGAGCAGATTGGTTCTGAGCCCGGTGAAGGTGAAGAAGATCGGCAGGAAGAAGACCAGCACGAAACCGCCGACCTGTCGGCTCCATGCTGCCGCGATCTCGCGATGGCGGTGGAAGAGCAGCCCGGCCGCGAAGCCGCCGAAGATCGCGAAGATGCCGAGCCGGAAGGTGCAGATGGCGAGCAGGAAGGCAAGGCCGATCAATATGGCGACGAGGTTGGGCGGCATCAGCCCGTCCTTCACCGGAAAGCGGCGCACCAGCCGATCGGTGAGCGGCGCGAGCAGCAGCCTCAGCACGGCGAAGAAGAGCAGGAGCCCCCCCGAGCTGGAACGCCACCTGGCCCGGCGAGAGCTGGGCCGACGCATAGGCCGAAACCAGCGCGAGCATCACCCAGCCGGCGACGTCGTTGACCGCGGCGGCCGAGATCGCGACCACGCCGAGCTCGTCGCCCTCCAGCCGATGCTCGATCAGGATGCGGCCGAGCACCGGAACGGCGGTGATCGCCAGCGCGACGCCACAGAACAGGCTGTAGATGGTCCGGTCGATGCCCGGCGCGAGCGACGCGGCGGAGAAGGTGCCGATCAGGAAGCCCAGCGCGAAGGGCAGCGCCACGGAGGGAATGGCCACCGCAAGCGTCAGCCGGCGCAGGCGCGGCGTACGCAACCGGCCGAACTCGAAGCCGCAGCCGATCTGGAACATCAGCAGGACGAGGCCGATCTGGCTCAGGATGACGATGGCCGGATCGGGTTTGGCGCCGAACAGCGCGGCGGACGTCCCCGGAAGGAAATGGCCGAACAGCGAGGGGCCGAGCAGCAGGCCGGCGACGATCTCGCCGATCGCCGCCGGCTGGCCGATGCGGCGGAACAGGCCGCCGACGAGGCGGGCGGCGCCGATCATCACGATGAGCTGGAGCAGCACGGTGAAGAGAAGCTGCTCCGTCTGATGGACCGACGCCGTCATGCTCAGGCCTCGACGGGCGGGCCGGCATCGGCATCCGATACCGGATGCCGGCGGCAATAGAGGCCGAACAGCGCGATCAGCACATAGCAGACCGCCGGGACGGCCAGCGCGAAACGCAGCGTGCTCATGTCCGCGGCCTTGCCGGTGACCAGCGGCACGATCGCGCCGCCGACGATCGCCATGCAGATGATCCCCGATCCTTCCGCGGCCCGCGCGCCCAGCCCCTCGCTGGCGAGGCTGAAGATGGTGGGGAACATGATCGCGTTGGTGAGGCCGACCGCCAGCAGCGCCCAGCCCGACAGGCCGCCGCTACTGTTCGCGGAGACGAGGATCAGCGCGATCGCGCCGCAAGCGACGGCGGTCAGCACGCGGGCAGGCGATGCGATGCGCAGCACATAGGCGCCGACGAAGCGCCCGACGAGCGCGCCGCCCCAATAGAAGATCAGATGCTTGCCGGCCGTCTCGGCATCCATGCCGAGCACGTCGGGCTGTTCCAGATAGTTGACGAGCAGCGAGCCGATCGAAACCTCCGCGCCGACATAGAGGAAGATGCCGAGCGTGCCGAAAGCGAAGCGCGGGCGCTTGAGGAGACCGAAGGCCTGCAGGATATTCTCGCGCACCTGCGCCTCGCGGAGGCGGTTGCGGCCCATCCACACGACGGCGGCGATGACGAGCAGCGCGGCGGCGAGGCCGAGATAGGTGCGCACGATCGTCTGCGTCTCCGCGACCCGGAACGCGGCCAGCGCGCTGCCGGACAGCGTGGCGGGATCGACCGTGGCAAGCGAGCCCAGGATCAGGATCGATCCGACGGGCGGGAAGATCGTCGTGCCGAGCGAGTTGAACGCCTGGGCGAAGGTCAGGCGGCTGTGCGCCGTCCGCGGCGCGCCCAGCATCGAGATCAGCGGGTTGGCGACGACCTGGACGATGGTGATCCCGGACCCGAGCACGAACAGCGCGGTCAGGAACAGCCCGAAGGTTCCCGATTGCGAAGCCGGCACGAACAGCAGGCACCCGGCCATCATCGTCAGGAGCCCGATCGAGGCGGTCCTGAGATAGCCGACCCGCTGGACGATCATCGCCGCCGGCAGCGAAATGATGAAATAGGCGGCGAAGAAGGCCGACTGGACCAGCATCGCCTGGTGATAGGAGAGCGAGAACAGTTCTTTCAGCTTGGGGATCAGCACGTCGTTGAGGCTGGTGATCCCGCCGAAGATGAAGAACAGCGCGAAGACGAACCAGCGCAGGCTCGCGACCGAGCCGGTCGTCTCGGCGGTGCCGCCGGCCGCCGTGGTGGATGCCAATGCCATGACCTAGATCCTCCCTTGCCTGCGCATCATGCGCGTCCGCCCGGTCATGGTGCCATCCGCGCGGGGGCAAGGTCGAGGGCGCCTTCATAGGCGATGTCGGTCGCCGAGCGGGCGATGCGGAAGCGGCGGGGGCCGCCCTCCACCGTCCACGTCTTCGCCGCGACGTCGAAGCGCGCGAAGGTGCGCGGCTCGAGCGGGATCGTCACCCGCTGCGTCTGGCCCGGCAGCAGCGCGACGCGCGCATAGCCGGAGAGGCGGTAGGTGCCGCCGGCCTCTACGTAGATCTGCGGCACGTCCGCTCCCGCCCGCGCGCCGGCATTGGTGACGTCGAAGCTGACGCTCGGAGCGCTGCCGCCGGTGACCACCGGCGCGCCATATCGGAAGCGGGTATAGCTGAGGCCGTATCCGAAGGGGAAAAGCGGCGTCTGCCGCGTCTTCTGGTACCAGCGGTAGCCGACGTCGGCGCCCTCGCGATACTCGACCGTGAACGGCGCCACGCCAGCCGACATGCCGTAATCGGTCGTATCGCCTGCCGCCCGGCGCGCCTCGGCGGCGCGCAGGTTGGCGAGGCCGACGGGCGCCGGCCGCGGCGCCTGATCGGCGGAGAGCGGGAAGGTCATCGGAAGGCGCCCCGAGGGGCTGGCCGCGCCGGTGAGGATCCGCGCCAGCGCCTCGCCGCCGCGCTGTCCGGGATACCAGGCCTGGAGCACCGCCGGCACCCTGCCGAGCCACGGCATCAGCACCGGGCCGCCGGTCTCCAGCACGACGAGCGTGCGCGCATTGGCGCCGGCGACTGCGGCGATCAGCGCATCCTGATTGTCGGGGAGCGCCAGCGTCTCGGCGTCCTGCGCCTCGCTCTGCCACTGCCAGGCGAAGACGATGGCAAGATCGGCCTGCTTCGCCGCGGCAGCGGCGGCCGCGGGATCGCTGCCGTCGACATAGCGGATGTCCGCGCCCGGCAGCGCCGCCTGCAGCGCCTTGAGCGGTGAAGACGCATGCCAGGTGATGCGCGCGAAGGAAGCGGCCTCGCCCTTGGTCAGCGGGATCTCGACCGGCGCGCCGCCGGTCGATCGGACCTGCGAGGAGCCGCCGCCCGAGAGCACGCCGACATCGGCATGTCCGCCGATCAGCACGATGCGCCGCGCGTCGGCCGCGATCGGCAGCAGACCGCCCTCATTCTTGAGCAGCACCATGCCCTGCTCGGCCACCGCCTGCGCGATGGCGGCATGGGTATCGAGATCGATCGGCTGCGGCGTCGCCGGGACGGGATCGTCATAGAGGCCGCTCGCGATTACGCCGGTGAGGATGCGCCGGACCATGTCGTCGAGCCGTGCCGCCGAGACGCGGCCGGCGGCCACCGCCTCGGCGAGCGGCCGATCGAAATAGAGCGCGCGGTCGAGCTCCTGCCCGCTCTGCTGGTCGAGCCCGGCATTGGCGGCCTTGTCGGTCGAGTGGACTGCCCCCCAATCGGACATCACCCAGCCGGGATAGTTCCAGTCGCGCTTGAGCACGCCGTTGAGCAGCGCGTCATTCTCGCAGGCATAGTCGCCGTTGACCTTGTTGTAGGCGCACATCACCGAACCGGGCCGGCCGCGCTCGATCGCGATCTCGAACGCCAGCAGATCGCTTTCGCGCAACGCCGCCTCGCCGATCCGCGCATCCAGCACATGGCGGCCGGTTTCCTGGGAGTTCAGCGCGAAATGCTTGACCGTCGAGACGATATGGGCGCTCTCGACGCCGCGGATCGCCTCGCCCGCCATGACGCCGGCGAGCAGCGGATCCTCCCCCAGATACTCGAAGTTGCGCCCGTTCCATGGATCGCGCGTCAGGTTGACCCCGCCTGCGAGCAGGATGTTGAACGTCTTGGCGCGCGCCTCCGCGCCGATCATCGCCCCGCCCCAGCGGGCGAGCTCGGGATTGAAGGTGGCGGCGGTGGCGAGCCCTGCCGGAAGCGCCGTGGCGGTATCGCCCTTGCGCTGCTCGATCTGGTTGGCGACGCCGAGGCTGGCGTCGCTTTCCCTGAGCGTCGGGATGCCGAGCCGCGGGATGCCGGGAATATGCCCCGCAGAGGGGATCATGCCCATTTCCTGCGCCGGTTTCGCCTTGGGCGGGAAATAGCCGTGGACGAGCTGCAGCTTTTCCTCGCGCGTCATCGCCGCGACGAGAAGACCGGCGCGGGCAGCGGGGCTAAGCGATCGATCTTCCCATTTTCTCGTCATTCCGGACTTGATCCGGGATCTATTGGCCGCAGCGTCGCGCTCAAGATGCGAGGCTGCGGGTGATGGATCCCGCCTTGCGTCGGGATGACGAGGAGAGGTGTGCGCTTCGAATGCCGGAGCAGCCGCCGAAGCCAGCAATGTGGCGAGGATCAATGTTCTCATGGAAGGGCGTTCAGTCCGTGTCATGCAGCGAGGCGCATCTGTTCGAGGAGGGCGCGGTGCGGCGGCAGCTCGGCGACCGCCTGCTTCGCGGCGTCGAGCACGCGCAGGAAGGCGGCGCCGGCGCCGGCATCGTCATGGTGGCGGAGCATCACCGCCGCGGGATCGGTGCGGAAGCCCATGCCATAGAGGATGAACTGCCAGCTGGCCGGCAGGAAGGTTTCGTGGTCGACAACGAAGTCGAAGCGCGAGGGCGGGCGGTGGCGCCATTGCGCAAGCTTGTCGCGCAGCCCCTCCGGCATCGTCGCCGGATCGGTGTTGTCGCGCCAATAGGCCGTGTCGCTCCGGCGGCTGATCGCATAATGGAGCTTGAGGAACTCGACGATCGCCGCGAAGCGCGCCGCCATCAGCCGGTTGAAATTGCGCGCCGCCGCGGCCATCGCGTCGCGATCGATCGCCGGTGCGGCGAGGAAGTCGCCGATCATCCGTGCCGCCACCTCGATCAGCATGATGCCGGTCGATTCCAGCGGCTCGAAGAAGCCGGCCGAAAGGCCGACGGCGGCGCAATTGCCGACCCATTGCGTGCTGCGATAGCCGCTGGAGAATGTGAGCTGGCGGACGGAGAGATCGCGGCCCGCCCCGCCCAAATAGCCGCGCAGCACCCGCTCGGCCGCCTCGTCATCGCTGTGGCGGCTCGAATAGACATAGCCGACGCCGCGCCGCGCGCCGAGGCCGATATCCCAGGTCCAGCCCGCCTCATGCGCCGTCGCCAGCGTATAGGGCCGGATCGGCGTCTCGGGGCCCTCGTGCGGCACTTGGATGGCGAGCGCGCGGTCGTTGAACAGGACATCGCCGCATCCGGCAAAAGGCACATCGAGCGTTCTGCCGATGAGCAGCGCGCGGAAACCCGAGCAGTCGATGAAGAAGTCGCCGGCGATCGCTGGGCGGCCATCGTCCGGCACCACCGCGGCGATGCGGCCGTCCTCGCGCCGCTCGACCGACCCGATCGTCGCCTCGATTCGCTCGACTCCGCCTGCGGTCGCGATCTTGCGCAGGAAATCGGCGAAGCGCGCCGCGTCGAAATGATAGGCATAGTTCATCGGGCCGGAGAAAGCGGGATCGCTCGCCCGCTTGGGCGCGCGGCCGGCGCGGATGACATGGCCCTGCGCGGTAACCGCATCGGCATAGGCGGGGCGCCTGGCCTCGCCCTCTGCCTTGATCCAATAGGGCAACAGCCCCTCGTCGCCGCCATAGGGCAGGTTGAAGGGATGGAAATAATCGTCCTTCGCCCCGCCCGGCAGCGTCGCGCCCGTCCAGCCGACGAAGCGCACGCCCTGCTTGAAGCTGCCGTCCGCCTCGCGCAGGAATTCGCGCTCGTCCGCACCGATCGCCGCAAGCGTATCGCGGATCGTGGGGAAGGTTCCCTCGCCCACCCCGATGATGCCGATGTCCGCGGATTCGACGAGGCTGACCCGCCAGCCGCTCTGCCCGAGCGAGCGGACGAGATAGGCCGCGGTCAGCCAGCCTGCCGTGCCGCCGCCCACGATGATGATGCGTCCCGTCATGCCGCGTCACCCGTCTGGAGGGAGGCGGCCGCCACCGGGGGGAGGTCGGTGGCGGCCGCGGGGATGCGCCATGCTCCATGCGGCATGGCGGAAGGGCCGGTCAGAAGGCCGCGCGTGCCCGCACGCCCCAGGTGCGCGGCGGCTGAAGGACCGAGATGAACACCGGGTTGGCCGGCGCGCCGAAGGAGCCCGCGCCGGTACGGATATTCTTGTTCTCGATATTCTGCACGAACACCTCGACCGAATAACGGTCGTCCGGAGCACTGTAGCGAAGCGAGGCATCCGAGCGGAAATAGGCCTTCTGGCGATCGAAGGACGTGCCGTAGATGCCGCGCGGCGTGCCGCTGTCGTTCGGGTTCACGAACGGGTTCCTGTCGCCGTTGAAGTAGCTCAGCCAGCTCTTCGTCTCATAATGGGTGGTCCAGCGCGGCGTGATCCGCCCGCCATTCGCCATCTCGAAATCATGCTCGTAGGACACGGTGGCCGAGAAGCGCGGCGCATGGGCCAGCTCATTGCCCTTGAGCTCGGCGACCTTGCCCTGATCCGAGTTGTTGTAGAGCCGTGCATCGATGCTCTCCAGCTCGTCGAGCTTGGTCTTCTGGACCGTTGCCGAAGCCTGGATCCGGTCGCGCGGGGTGACCGCCCAGTTGAGCTCGGCCTCGAAGCCGTAGGCCTTGGCGCCCTTGGCGTTCTGGGTGGCGAGATGGCTGGAGATGATCGTGCCGTCCGGCGCCCGGTCGGTGACCGCCTGGTTCACCTGATAGCCCTTGAAGTCCGAATAATAGGCCGCGACGTTGAGCGTCGCCTTGTTGTCGAACAGGCGCGACTTCAGACCGACTTCGTAGTTGGTGAGCGTTTCCGGGCCGGTGAGCTGGCCGCCGTCCTGGATGTTGCCCGACTTGAAGCCGGTGCTGACGCTGGCATAGCCGAGCAGGCCCGGCGCGAGATCGGCGTCGGCACGGGCCAGATAGGTCCATTTGTGCCACTTGCCCTTCACGTCGTTGGGCGAGATGCCATAGCCGGGCAGCAGGTTGACCAACTCCTCGGCGGTCGCGTCCGGATAGGCGCCGAAGATGCCGCCGGTGCAGGCGCCGCCGGGCAGCTTGTCGACGTCCGAACAGCCCTCGCCATTATAGGTGACGTTGCGGCCGCCGACGTCCTTCTTGCGATCCTGCGTGTAGCGCAGGCCGCCGGTCAGGCGGATCGCATCGTTGACGTGCCAGGTCGCCTGGCCGAAGCCGGCATAGGAATCGATCTCGCGATCCGCCTGGATGAAGCTTCCGGCCCAGTTGAAGGTGCCGTTGCGATAGCCGTTGCGAATGTCGATGTCGAAACGGATCGCGTTCTTCTCATGGCTGTAATAGGCGCCGAGAATCCAGTCGATCGTCTGCTTGCCACGCGACTTCAGCTGGACTTCGTGGCTCTGGAACTCGTAGCGCGACCAGACGGTGCGGTTTTCCTGGAAGGCGCCCGACGGCGTGTTGTCGTCGATCGGCGGCAGCGTGCCCGCGTCGGCGTCGACGGCCGTGGAGCCGCCGATCTTCTGATAGCCGAAGATGTAGCTGGCCTGGATCGAATCGCTGATGTTGTAGTCCATCGTGCTGCGGACATTGACCGACCAGCGGTCCTGCTCAGGTGCGGTATCCGCGAGGATCGACCATTTCTTGGTGCCCGGGCGTGGATTCTGCAGAAGGCCGGTAACGGGCGCGCCGGTATCCTTGTAACCTTCGACGTTCACGTTCCAGCTGAACCGGTCGCTCGGCTCCCACAGGATGCTGACGCGGCCCGAAAGCTGGTTTGCGTCATAATATTTCTTGCCGGAGCGCACGAATGCCGACGGATCGATGCCCGTAATGTGCGGCGGCTCCTGGTAATCGGCATAACCGTCATGCCGATCGGTGATCGCGGCGATGCGGACGGCCAGCGTGTCGGTGATCGGGATGTTGAGCATGCCGCGCAGCCCGAGGCGGCTGTAGGAGCCCGCGACGCCCTCGACATAGCCACTGAACTCGCCGAGCTTCGGCTTGGCGGTGGTGAGGTTGAGCGCGCCGACGGTCGCGTTGCGGCCGAACAGCGTACCCTGCGGACCGCGCAGCACCTCGACGCGCTCCATGTCGTACATCAGCACCACCGCGCCCTGGGCGCGCGGGCTGTAGACGCCGTCGACATAGATGGCGACCTCGGGATCGGCGACCTCGGTGTAGGCGCTGTCATTGCCGATGCCGCGCAGCGTGAGCAATACGGCCGACTGGTCGCCCTGCTGGTTGAACTGCAGCGAGGGCACGAAGCGGGCGAGATCGGTGACGTCCTTCACCTGCTGCCTGTCGAGCGTGGCCTGGCTGAACGCGGAAATCGCGACCGGCGTGCTCTGCAGCGTCGTCTCGCGGCGCGTCGCGGTGACGACGATGTCCCCGACGCCCTGCCCCGCATCCGCCGCGGACGAGGCGGCCGGCGCGTCCTGTGCCATGGCGCCTTGCGCCCAAGCGACGGTAAGGCCGAGTGCGGTCCCGGCGGCCAGAATAGCCCTGTTCTTCATCAAAAACCCCTCCATCGCCGCAAATGCTCGCGGCAGCACTTTCCCAACGCCGAATATCAAAGACATCCGGCCCCTGAACATCCAAGGCTGATAGGTACGAACAAGTTGAAGCTGCCTTCTCCGGAAGGCAGACCATCAACATATCCTTTTAAAGATCGTCATTTACCGCCAAAGCGGCTCAGCCCGATTGCCCCATGACTGCATCTCTCCGTGGCACGAAGTTCATTGACCTCGTGCGAATCGCCTTTAAGCATATGTTGAGAACGTTCACAACACAAAATTGTGAACCGCAGATTGCCGTAGGGTTCATGTTGTCGGACGTGCAACACTGAGTTAGCTGGAGGAGGGAGCGAGGGCACCTATGGCGTCTGTGACGATCAAGCATGTGGCGGAGGAAGCCGGCGTTTCGCTGCAGACCGTTTCGCGCGTCATCAACAATGGCCCCAACGTCACCGATGCGATGCGCGAACGGGTCCGCGCGGCGATCGACAAGCTCGGCTATGTGCCCAACATGGCCGCCCGACGCATGGCAGGTTCCAAATCCTATCTGCTGGTTGCGTTCAACGATCGCGAGCCGACGCTGGAGAAATGGCGCGCCGGACGCGGTAGCGACTGGGTGGCGCAGATGCTGCTCGGCGCCCTCCCCCGCTGCGAACGCGACGGCTATCACCTGCTGCTCGAACTGCTGGACGGCCAATCGCCGCGCCTCCACCAGCGGGTCGATGCGATCGTCTCCTCGCTGCGCCCGGACGGCGTGATCCTGACGCCGCCGCACTCGCAGGACGCCAGCATCATCGACCAGCTTGAACGGCGCGGCGTCGCCATAGCCCGCATGAGCCCGGGCAGCGACGACGAGCGCGGATTCCGCGTGGGCATGGACGAGCAGGAGGCGGCGGTGGTGGCTACCCGGCACCTGCTGGAGCTGGGCCACCGCCGGATCGGCTTCCTTGCGGGCAATGCGGACTATGCGGTGAGCGCGCAGCGGCTCGCCGGCTACCGGGCGGCCATGGACGCCGCCGGGGTGCCGATCGCTCCGGAATGGATGCAGCAAGGCACGTTCAGCTTCGAATCAGGCCTCGACGCCGCGGGCGCGCTGCTCGCCTTGCCCGAACGGCCGACGGCGATCATCGCGAGCAGCGACGAACAGGCGCTCGCCGCCCTGCACCGGGCGCGCGATGCGGGCTTGGCGGTACCGCGCGACCTTTCGATCATCAGCTTCGACGATACGCCCCCCGTCAGCTTCAGCCTTCCGCCGCTCACCGCGATCCGCCAGCCCACCGCGGCCATGGCCGAGCGCGCTTCGGCGCTGCTGATCGAAGGGCGCGGCACCGATCCCACCGGCAGCCCTCCGCATCTGCTGCCCTTCGAGCTGATCGTGCGCGGATCGACCGCGCCTCCCCATGGCTGAGCCGGCGCACCGCCGCCTGCTCTGGCTCTACCCCGCAGCGAATGTCGGCGCCTATCTCGCTTTCCTGCCGCTGCTCACCGTGGTGCTCCCCTTGCGCGCAGAAGCGCTGGCAGGCGCCGGCAAGGTCCGGCTGCTCAGCGAGACGCTGCTCGCCGGCGTGCTCGTCGCGACCGTCGCCAATATCGCGGCGGGGATGGCGAGCGACTGGAGCCGCGCGCGCTTCGGCACCCGCCTGCCCTGGCTGTGGATGGGCCTGGTCGGCACGTGGATCAGCTATGCAATCGTTGCCGCTGCCGCCGGCACGGCACAGCTGGTGCTCGGCATCATCTTGTTCCAGCTTGCCTTCAACACTCTGTTCGGGCCGCTGGCCGCGCTGTTCGCCGACGGAATCCCCGACCGTCTCAAGGGCCGGGTCTCCGGTTTCGCCAATCTCGCCCTGCCGCTTGCGTCATTGGGCGCCGCGCTCGTCGGCCTTCCGGCGCTGCGCAGCGATGCCGCCCGGATGCTCGCCCTGGCGATCGGCATCGGCGCGCTGCTGCTTCCGCTGATGCTGCTGTGGCCGCGCGACGGGAGCGATGCCGGCCCGGCCGGGTCGAGCCCAGCGGCGGCGCCGCGCTGGTCCGCGTTCCGCAGCCTCTGGCTGGCCAAGTTCCTCGTCCAGCTCTGCGGCAATGTCGTGACCAGCTATTTCCTCTTCTATCTCAAGGACGGCATCCGCAGCGAGGGCGTGTTCGCAGGCCAGGACGTGCAGATCGGCTTCGCCCGGATCGTCGCGACCGCGACGGCGGCGAGCGCGCTCCTTTCCATCGCAGTCGGCCGCCTGTCGGACGGGACGGGCCGTCGCCGCCCTTTCCTGCTCGCCGCCGTCGCCGCCATGGCCGGCGGCATCCTGGTGATGATCCTGCGGGGCGATTGGACGGCGGCGCTGATCGGTTACACGCTGTTCATGGCCGGCCTCGGCAGCTTCCTGACGATCGATATCGCGCTGGTGGCACAGATCCTCCCGTCGGCGCGTCACCGCGGCCGCGACCTTGGGCTGATGAATGCGGCCAACACCCTGCCCGCCGTGCTGGGGCCGATCGTCGCCTATGCCGTGCTGAGCCGCAGCGCCGAGGACTATGCGACGCTCTATCTGGTCCTGCTGGGCGCGCTCGGCGGCTGCGCCTGCATCCTCCTCGCGAGCCGACAGCTGCGCTGAGCTTGCCTCCTGCCCGACAACCGCCGTAGGCCGGTCATGGAACGATGGCGGGGTAAGCTATGGACGTGGATCGCGAGGAGCAGCCGCAGGATCCGGAACGCCGACTGCTGCTCGGCGGTCTCGCCGCGGCGGGCCTCGCCGGGCTGGCGGGTCCGCTCGATGCGCGCACCGGGCGCCTCTCCCGGCCGCAGGATGCGCAGCTGCGCGCCCACATCGAGACGATCGTCGTAATCTATGCCGAAAACCGCAGCTTCAACAATCTCTTCGCCGGATTTCCCGGGCTAGAGCGACCGCTTTCCGCCGTCGCGCCTGAATTGTATCGGCAGCGCGACCGCGACGGCGCCCTGCTCGCCGAGTTGCCGAAGATCTGGACGGGCCTCACCGCCGCTCCCCAAGTGGTGGAGCATCGCAGCTTCGATATCGGCGAGAATGACCTCGTCGGCCTGCCCAACGCCCCCTTCGCCCTGGCGACACCGGAAGGCGACCCGCTGCCGCACGGGCTGATCACGCGCGATCTCGTCCACACCTTCTACAACAACCAGCTCCAGATCAACGGCGGCCGGAACGACGGCTTCGTCGCCTGGGGCGACAGCGGTGCGCTGGTGATGGGTCATTATGGCGACGGCTCGGCCAATCTGCGGCTTTGGCAGATCGCCCGCGAGTTCACGCTGTGCGACAATTTCTTCATGGGCGCATTCGGCGGATCCTATCTGAACCATCAATATCTCATCGCGGCCCAGCCCTGCTTCTACCCGGACGCGGACAGGAGCCCGGCGGCGAAGCGGATCGTGGAGCTCGATCCCGCAGATCCGCGCGGCATCCGGCCGAGGCAGAAGCCCAATTCGCCGGCGAGCGCGATGCACGGACCTCCGCTCTTCGTCGCCGACACGCTTACGCCGGACTTCTGGGCGGTGAACACGATGCTGCCGCCCTTCGAGCCGACCTTCGCCTCGCAACGCGACCCGGAGCGCCCCGGCCACGCCAATGCGGCGAGCCCGATGACGCTGCCGCCGCAGATTCACCGCACGATCGGCGACGCCCTCAGCGAACGCGGCATCGACTGGGCGTGGTATGCCGGCGGCTGGGGTGCGATGGAGACAGGCCGCAACGCCGGCGATGCGTTCCCCGCACGGCCCAATTTCCAGCCCCACCACCAGCCGTTCAACTATTTCGCACGCTTCGCACCGGGCACCGCGGCACGCGCGCGCCATCTGCGCGACGGCGGCGAAGGCGAGACGGCGCGCACCAATCATTTCCTCGCGGACGTGGAGGCGGGGCGGCTGCCGCCGGTCAGTTTCTACAAGCCGCAGGGCAATCTCAACATGCACGCGGGCTATTCGGACGTCGACGCGGGTGATCGCCATATCGCGACCGTCGTCGATGCGCTCCGCAAGGGGCCGCAATGGGCGAAGATGCTGATCGTCATCACCTTCGATGAAAATGGCGGCTGGTGGGATCATGTGCCGCCGCCGAAGGGCGATCGCTGGGGGCCGGGCACGCGCATCCCGGCGGTGATCGTCTCGCCGCACGCCCGCCATGGCGAGGTGGATCACACCGTCTACGACACCGGATCGATCGCGCGCTTCCTCACCCGGCGCTTCGACCTGGCCCCCTTGCCGGGCCTGATCGCGCGCGAGAAGGCGATGATCGCGGCCGGCGGACCGCCGCCGGGCGACCTCACCGCGGCGCTGCGCCTCGCCTGAGCGTCAGCTCTTCGCCGCGGCCGGATCGGCCTTTGCGTCCCACGCCGCGATCTCGGCCGGCACGCGCGGCAGGCTGGACCAGGGCAGCGATCGCTTCATGGTCATCGACCAGCGCGTGAGCCATTCGTCGCCGTCGGCTCCGGCATAGCTGTCCGCGATCCGGTAGGCGCGGTCGCGCATCGCCTGATCGAGCGAGACCGGCCGCAGCCGTTGCGCCTTGAGGATCGCGGCGATGGCATCGATGCTGTCGGCATTGAGCCGGCTCGCGTGGAGCAGGAACACGAAGGCGGGCTCACGGCCCAGCAGCCCGATCGCCGCGCGGCGATACCAGGGCACGATCCGCGCGGTGAAATCGAGATAGGCCTGCCGGATATACGCGGCGCGCCGCCGATCGCCATGGGCCAGCGCATCATCATAGGGATCCGCGAACTGCCAGTCGCTATTCTCCATCGAAACCGGTGCCACGCGATAGCCGTGCAGGGAAAGCCAGGCTTCGAAGCGGCGGCGCGCGGCAAGCGTCGGCCCGGTTTCGAGATAGGGATGGCGATACCAGCGTTCGCTGCGGCCGCGCTCCGCAAGCAGCGCCCTGGTCACGCGCTCCCCCCTTGCGACATCGGCGATATAGGTCTCGACCGGGGTGTGGGTGAAGGAGGCGTGCGAATAGCTGTGGTTGCCGAGATCCAGCCCGGCGTCCAGCCACCGGCGGAGCAGCGCGACGCGCCTCGGCCGATCACCGGCATCGAGCTGGATCTCGTTGACGAAGCCGGTCGCCGGCCAATGGTTGCGCGCGATCCCCGCCAGCAGGTCGGCGGTGACCGCCTCCGCATCGGCGATCGGGCGGAAGCGGCCGTAAACCGGAAGATCGTCGAAGGTCATCGCGACCTGCCCCGCCCAAGCCGGTGCCGCCAAGAAAGCGCCCAGCAGGAACAGGCAGCGGGCGAAGGCGCTGACGATCACGAGGCGGCTCCGTTCAGTCGGCATGCAGCTCGGCGACCAGCGCGGGCGCGGGATAGACCGCGGTCAGCGCCGCCTCGACCGCACCGGCGGAAACGACGACCGAGCGGTTGAGCCGGGGATCATAGCCGAAGGTGCCGCCGAGGCTGTGGATATTGCCGTCGAACAAGGCGCCGATCACCGAACCGTCGCGCGCGATCACGGGCGAGCCGGAATTGCCCCCGACAACATCGTTGCTCGTCGAAAAATCGAGCACCGTCCCGGGATCGAGCTTGCCTCGGGCGGCGAGCCAGCGCGCCGGCAGCCGGTAGGGCGGCTGGCCCGTCGCCCGTTCGAACAGGCCGGAGAAATCGGTGGTGGGCGCAATCGGCCGCCCGGCCTCGTTCCAGCCCTGCACGGTGCCGTAGGACAGGCGCAGGGTGAAGGTGGCATCGGGATAGAGGCTGTCGCCGTAAACGGCGAAACGCGCCTGCGCGAGCCGCGACTGGGCAACCGTCACCGGGCCCTCGACCTCGCCCTTGTAGCGGCTGAGCTGCGCCCGCGCTTCGGCGTCGTGCGCCAGCACGAAGCGGATCAGCGGATCGCCCGACGCCTTCACCGTCGCGAGGCCGCCCCTGAACAATGCGGCCCGCACCGCGGGATCGGCGAGCTTCGTGCCGGCGACAAGCGTGTGGGCGATATTTTCCGGGGAATCCCTGCCGAGCAGCGCCTTCACCTGGGGATGGTCCGCCGTCAGATATTCGCGGGTCTTCGAGAGCCAGAAGCCGATCTTCAGCTCCTCCAGCCAGGGATAGACGGGCGCCGGATCCAGCAGCTCCTTTTCGAGCAACGGGAGGGCCGACTGGGTATAGTCCGGCAGGCGATCGGCATCCGGCTTCTCGCGCTCCTCCGCGGCGCGCACGATCGACACTGCATAGCCGTAGAGATCCGAGGTGAAGCCGGCCCGCGCCTCGAGGAACATGTAGGGCAGATAGAGGTCGCGATAAGCGTTCATCGCACGCGCCACCTCGCCCCAGGGATCGCCGATCATGCCGGCGAGCCTGGGATCGGCCGCGATCCGCGCGCGCAGCGTCCGCTCATTATCCGCGAGCGTCGCCGCAAAGGCGGGATCGAGCAGCGCCCGATACATCCCATAATAGGCCTTGAAGCTGTTCTCGATCCCGAACAAGCTGTCCGCGCCGGTACGCGTGCGCTCCGCGTCCCCGGCCATCGCCGCGGTCAGCCGACCGCGCAGCTCGGAAAGCAATATCTCTGTGATCGGCAGGGCGACATCGCGGCGCATGGCGATCTGGCTCTGCGTGAACAGGCGCGAGGTCGAGCCCGGATTGCCGGCCACGAACACCAGCTCGCCAGGCACCGGCGCCCGCGGGTTCCAGCGCAGATGGGTCGGGGTTGCGACCGGCCTGCCGTCCTCGTAGAGCCTGAGAAACGCCGCATCGAGCCCGTAACGCGGAAAGTTGAAATTGTCCGGATCCCCGCCGAACTGCGCCGCCTCATATTCGGGCGCGAAGACGAGGCGCACGTCCGAATATTTGCGATAGGTATAGAGCTTGTACTGGCCGCCACCATATAGGGTGACCACCTGACAGCGATGCTTCGCCTTGTCGGGACAGGCGGCGTCCTCGATGGCCGCGATCGCGGCATCCCGTGCCTTGACCAGGGCCTCGCCGGTCGCCGACCCGATCGCCGCGCGTACCTTCGGGGTCACGTCCGCAATGGCGGTCACGATCTCCGCCTGCTGGCCCGGGCATTTCGTCTCCGCCCGCCGATCCGCGGCTACGAAGCCTTGCTTCACATAGTCGTGCTCGGCGCTCGAGAGCTTCTGCGCGCAATCGACGACACAATGATGGTTGGTGAGCAGCAGCCCCTCGGCCGAGACGAGCGACGACGAGCAGCCGCCGGTGAGGCGCGCGGCGGAGAGGCGCACATGTTCCAGCCAGGCGGCATCGGGAGCGAAGCCATGCGCCGCCTTCACCTGCGCCGAAGGAAAGGCATCGAAGGTCCACATCCCCTCGTCGGCACGCGCATCGGCGGGCAAGGCGCACAAGGCGGCGGCCAGGCCGCCGGCGATGATCGGAAGCGTCTTCATTGCAGGTCCCCTGTTCATAGCGGGGCGATCCTGCCGCTGGCATGAAACATCGTCCATGCCGGATGCGGATCCGGCGATCCGCGCGGGCAAGCGCGGCGTCCGGAGTGCCGCGCCTGCCGGTCGGGCGGAAACCGCCCTTGCACTCCCCGGTGAGGGAGAAGGTGTGCCGCTTCCTACCAGCGATAGCCGATCGTGCCCTGCACGGTGCGGCGATTGCCATACCAGCACCAGCCATAGTCGAGATAGCAGGTCGTCAGATATTTCTTGTCGAAGATATTGGCGGCGTTGATCGCGAGGCTGACCCCTTCGAGACGTGGGATCGCCTTGCCGAGATCATAGCGCACCAGCGCATCGAACAGCGTGTAGGACGGGGTGTTGTAGGTCACGCCGTCGAAATAGGTGCCGGCATAGACGTGATCGACGTGGCGCACCGCGCCGCCGAGCGCGAGGCCTTCGAGAGGGCCGTGTTCGGGCGCCCATTCGAGATTGAAGGAGGTGCCGCCGCGGCCGACGCCGAGAATTCCCTTGCCGGCATTGTCGCGCACCTTCTGGCGGCTGAAGGCGAGCTTGGCCTGGAACCCGTGGCCGAGCGGCGCGCTGGCCTCGATCTCGACGCCGCGTGAGCGGACCTTGCCGGTCTGTACCGAGTAATTCTCGTTGGGGATGGAGGTGAGCAGATTGGTCTGGCGAATGTCGAAATAGGCGGCGGTCACCAGTATCTGCGTGCCCGGGGGTTGATATTTGACGCCGCCTTCGATCTGCTTGCCCATGGACGGCTTGGCTTCGCCGAACGAGCCGTCCTCGTTGCGCACCTGCCCCGCCTGGGGCTGGAACGAGGTGGAATAGGTGACATAGGGGGCGATGCCGAGCTTCGTCTTGTAGAGCGCGCCCGCCCGCCAGGTGAACTTCTTCGAATGCTGCGCATCGGATCCGACGGGAAGGACGCGCGCCCAATCCTGGCGGCCGCTCAGCATCACGCGCAGATCGCCCCAGGAAATCTGGTCCTGCACGTAAACGCCCTGCTGGCGCACCCGATAGGCGGCATAGCCGACGCTCGCGTCCGGCACCGCCTCCGGCGTCCACGGCACCGGCTGCGTGCCGTAGACGGGATCATAGCCGTTGATCGGCGAGAAGGAGCCGAAGGCGAAGGTCTCGGTGGAATGCAGCACCTGCCGATCGACGCCGAACAGCAGATCGTGCACGATCGGCCCCGTCTCGATGCGGCCGGTAAGCTGATTGTCGAAGGTCCAGGCGTTCAGCTGCTCGCGCGTCGCATAGGAATAGCGGACGAAGCTGGCCGCCGTCGGATCGCTGTCGAGCAGCGCGCCGCCGGTATAGGCGATGCCGAGGCGCGACTTGACGAATTGGTAGCGCCCGGCGGAGCGGAACGCCCAGCCCCCGCCGAAATCATGCGTGAGGATATAGGTGGCCGCCGCCTGTTCGCGCTTGAAGCGGTTGCCCGGCTCGCCACCGTCGAACTTGGTCGGGAGCTTGCCGTTGGGATTGGCGATGAAGGTGCCGGATGCCGGAAAGACGCCGTAGGTGCCGTTATAGGGATCGTGCGAATAGTTGGCGAGCAGGGTGAGGCTCGTCGGGCCGCCCTGCCCCACGGTGACCGCGGCGGACACCGTCTGGCGCTCGCGCTTGCCGAAACGCTGCTGCGTATGGGCGCCATTGACACTGCCATAGACGCGCCAGGCGATGCCGGGGGTCAGCCGGCCGCCGACATCGCCGTCGATCCGATAGAGATCGTAGCTGCCATAAGTGCCGCTCACCGCGCCATAGCCGTCGGACGCCAGCGGCAGCTTGCTGGAAAGGGCGACCAGGCCGCCCGGCCCCGACTGCCCATAGAGCGCCGAGGCCGGTCCCTTGACGATCTCGATCCGTTCGAGGCGGGAGACGTCGATCTGCGTCGAGGCGTAGCCGGATGGGCTGTCGAAGATGCGCAGCCCATCGAGATACTGCATCGCATCGAAGCCGCGCAGCTTGAACTGATCGTAGACCTCAGCACTCGATCCGCGCTGCTCGGGGGTGACGCCGGCGACGAACCGCAGCGACTGGTTGAGGTTCTGGAGGCCGAGGCCGGCGATGTCGCGGGCATCGATGACGCTGATCGATTGCGGCGTTTCGGCGAGCGGCAGCGTCGTCTTGGTGCCGGCCGTCGCGATGGTGCGCTGCCGTTCGCCGGTGACGACGATGACGCCGCCGCCGTCGTCCGCGGCTTCGGCCGCCCGGGCGGGTCCGGAGCAGAGCGCCACTGCAAAAACCAGAGCATAGGCGTGATTGCGATCGATCATCATTTCCCCTTCCGCTTCCGAACACTCCACTAAGGCTAGTGCGAATAATTCGCAATTGCGTTTATGCGCAATGGGGCGATCTGCATCGCATCGCCCAGCGGCATTGGCCGGGCTTCCGACGCATCGAGGCGCGTGCGATGCTGGTGCGATGAACACGTCCTTTCTCCTGTTTCTGCGATCTCCTCGATTTTCCCCGGCGGATCGGCGCGCCACCTTTCTTCCAAGCGGGCCGGCGCCGGCGAGCGCCCCGGCGGGGGACCGGAATCCCCCTCGCCCCGCCGGCTCCCGGCAGGCTGCGCACGCCGTCGCGTCCTCGTCGCAGCGGCGAACGGGGCGGTGGCACCGCCCGGTCACGGCCGCGGCGGCCCTGCTGGCGACCGGCTGCGCCACGGCGCCGCCGCTTCGGCAGATCGCCTGCGAGGCGGCCGAGCCACCCCGAATCGTCATTTCGGCTGACGGCAGGACGGCGCGGACCACTCTTTCCGTGCTGACCTACAATCTGGAGGGGTTGGGCTGGCCCGCGCGCAGTCGCCGGACGCGCGCCCTGCAGGACATCGGCCGCCGGCTGGCCGCGATGCGGGCCGCCGGCACCGCTCCCGATGTCGTGATGTTCCAGGAGATGTTCTCGGGCGCGGCGAAGCGGACAGTGGCGGACAGCGACTATCCGGCGATCGTCACCGGCCCGCGCCGCACGACGCGCCCCGATGCATCGACCACCGAGCGCCTGCCCGGAAAAGCGAGGATCAAACGCGGCGAGATCGGCCTGCGCATGACGGGCGGCGGCCTAGCGATAGCTTCACGCTACGCGATCACTCACCGTGCCGCGCGCGCTTATGGCCGCCGCTCCTGCGCGGGGTTCGATTGCCTTGCCAACAAGGGCATCGTGCTCGCCCGCATCGCCATCCCGGGTGTGCCGACGCCGATCGACCTCTACGACACCCATATGAACGCACGCGGCGCTTCGCGCGCGCCGGCTGCGCGCAGCCTGGCGGCGCACGACCGGCAGGCGCTCGAGGCCTCCGAGTTCATCGACCGGACGCATGACGACGATTATCCGGTGATCTTCGGCGGCGATTTCAACATGCGCCATTCGGAGGAGCGGTGGGAGAATTTCTCCCGCTACCAATCGCTCCTGCTGGTCCACCGCATCTGCGTCGATCCCGCTTCGGGCTGCGACGTACGCATGTCCTGGGACGGGGATGCGCCATGGATGGATACGCAGGACCTGCAGTTCTTCTGGAGCGGCACGCAGGTGAGCATCCGGCCCATGCGCGTCGAGGCGATGTTCGATGGCGGCCCGAGCGGCCCACGGCTCTCCGACCATGACGGGTTCCTCGTGACCTACGAGCTGAAATGGGCCGTGGGTACTGGCGCAGCTAAAGCGCGGCCCTGCCGCTGAAGGCGCAGCCGCCCGCGCTCAATGCTTCGGCGCGGTCATCCGATCCACATAGGCGATGCCGATCGCCGAGAGGATGAAGGCGCAGTGGATGATCGCCTGCCACATCACGCCGGTCTCGGTCACGCGTGCGGTGGGCAGCCCGAGCGCGCTCGCCTCTATGAAGGTGCGCAGCAGGTGGATCGAGGAGATGCCGATGATCGCCATCGCCAGCTTCACCTTGAGGATGCCGCTGTTGACGTGGCCGAGCCATTCCGGATGATCGCGGTGCCCTTCAAGGCCGAGCTTCGAGACAAACGTCTCATAGCCGCCGATGATCACCATGATCAGCAGATTGGAGATCATCACCACGTCGATCAGGCCGAGCACGACGAGCATGATCTGCTGCTCGCTCAGGCTCGGCGCATGCGAGACGAGATGGACGAGTTCCTTGAGGAACAGGAAGACGTAGACGCACTGGGCGATGATCAGGCCGAGATAGAGGGGAAGCTGCAGCCAACGGGCGCCGAAGATCAGATTGGGGAGCGGACGCATAGCCTCTTCATGAACGTTGTGTAATGATCGGCGTGCCCATAGCAGGAGAGGCACGGACGCGCCACCGCGGCGCGTCCGTCATATTGCTCCGCCCGGCCCGGCCCCGCTCCAGCCGGGTCAGCGCTTCAGAAATTCCAGCGCCACCGTCTGGAATTCGGCGCGCCGCTCGATCATCGCCCAGTGGCCGCACTTCGGGAAGACGTGCAGCTCGCAATTGGGAATGAGCCGCATCGGAATGAGCGCGCCGTCAAGCGGGTTGACGCGATCGTCGCGGCCCCAGGCGAGGAGGGTCGGCGCCTGGATCTTCGGAAGATAGGCGAAGCCCTGCACCGCGTCCGGCCCGCGCTGCATCGCGGCGATGCCGGCCAGCGCCTGGCGCGTGTAGAGCTGCTTGCTCGTCGCCATCGTCATCGGATCGGTGGCCTGCTTGAAGCGCTGCTCGATCAGCTCCTCGGTCACGATCGCCGGATCATAGACCATCGAGTGCAGCCAGGCGGTGATCTTCTCGCGCGTGGGATCCTCGATGAAGTCGACGAGCCGCGTGAGCCCCTCCCCCGGAAAGGTCGAGAAGATGTTGACGCCGATGCCCCCGATCGAGATCAGCCGATCGACCCGCTCGGGCGCCTTGGCGGCGAGCTGCGCGGCGACGATGCCGCCATAGCTGTTGCCGATCAGATGGGCCTTGGCGATGCCGAGCGCATCCATGAAGCGCAGCACCGCGTCGATCGCGGCCGGGATCGGAAAGCCCTCCACCGGATCGCTCTTGCCATAGCCGGGCAGATCGGGGACGAGGCAGCGGAAATGCGGCGCGAACCAATCGAGATTGCCGCCGAAATTGGCCCAGCCGTTCACGCCGGGGCCCGATCCGTGCAGCAGGATGAGGTCCGGGCCGCTCCCCGCCTCATGATAGTGCATGCTGCCCGTGCCGATATCCACGGTGCGGCTGGTATTCTCGATCGTGTATTGGCTCATGCTCGGCTCTCCTTCCCGCACCGCCATAGCCGCGGGCCAAGGGGGAGCGCAACGAGATGCGTTCCAAACCACAACGAAATCCGTGGGAACGAAACATCGCTGCCGCCCGACGGCACGGAATTCGTTCTTACGGTGGGAATCGAATGCGCAACCCGGCCGAAGGCGGCCTATCGGAGCATCGTAACCACATCGGGCAGGATGCGGCGCACGATCAGATCGACCCCGCGCGCGTTGGGGTGCATGCCATCAGCCTGGAGCAACGGCTTCTGCCCCGCCACGCCGGCGAGGAAGAAGGGATAGAGCCGCGCGCCATGCCTGCGGGCGAGTTCGGGGAAGATCGGCTCGAAACGGGCCGCATAGGCCCGGCCCAGATTGGGCGCGGCGCGCATGCCGGCAAGCAGCACCGGAATGCGCCGCCGCGCGAGCTCGGCGAGGATCGCGTCGAGGTTCGCGCGGGTCTGGCCGGGATCGAGGCCGCGCAGCATGTCGTTGGCGCCGAGCTCGATGATCGCGAGGTCGGGCTTGGCCCCGAGCGAACGGAGCACCCAGGCGAGCCGCGCCCGGCCGGCAGCGGCGGTATCGCCGGACACGCCCGCATTGCGGACGCGGGCCGCCACGCCCGCGCGGCGCAGCGCCGCTTCGAGCCGGACCGGGAAGGCCTGCGCGGGAGGGAGGCCGTAGCCGGCCGTCAGGCTGTCGCCGAAGGCCAGCACCAGCCGGTCCGCGGCGAGGGCGGGCATCGCGCCGAGCAGCGCGAAAAGAAGGAGCGCCGCTTGGACAATCCGCCGCGCCGCATCATATGCTGCGTTCCTGCCCTTCACCGGACTGCTCCTCCGCCATGACCGATCCGCATATCGCGATCCACGCCCGCGATGTCACCCTCTCCCTCGGCGCCGGCGATCGGCGCGTCGCCATCTTGAGGGGCATCGATCTCGACATCGCGCCCGGCGAAAGCGTCGCGCTGCTCGGCGCTTCCGGATCCGGCAAGTCCTCGCTGATGGCGGTGCTCGCCGGGCTCGAACGAGCGAGCGGCGGCACGATCCGCATCGCGGGCGCCGATTTCGGCAACCTTGACGAGGATGCGTTGGCGATGGCGCGGCGCGGCCGGATCGGTATCGTGCTGCAGGCTTTCCACCTGCTCCCGACGATGACCGCGCTCGAAAATGTCGCGGTTCCGCTGGAGCTCGCCGGCGTCGCGGACGCATTTGCGCGGGCGGCAGCGGAGCTGGAGGCCGTCGGCCTCGGCCCACGGCTCGATCATTATCCGGCTCAGCTTTCGGGCGGCGAGCAGCAGCGCGTCGCGATCGCCCGGGCGATCGGCCCGCGCCCCGCAATCCTGTTCGCCGACGAGCCGACCGGCAATCTCGATGCCGCGACGGGGGCCGCGGTGCTCGACCTGTTGTTCGCGCGCCGTGCCGAGCTGGGCACGACGCTGCTCATGATCACCCACGATGCCGCCCTCGCCGGCCGCTGCGATCGGGTGCTGGAGATGCGCGACGGACGCATCGTCGCGGATCGACGCTCGGCATGACGCCCGCGTGTCGGCTGGCGCTGCGCGACCTGCGCGGCGGACTCCGGGGATTGCACCTGCTCGCGGTCTGCCTGTTCCTCGGCGTGGCGACGCTCGCCGGGATCGGCAGCCTCTCCGCGGCGTTGCGCGCCGAGCTCGCGACGCAGGGACGGATCTACCTGGGCGGCGATATCCAGGCCGCCTTCTCGCAACGGCGCGCGACCGCGGACGAGCTGCGCGCGATCCGCCAGCTCGGCAACCTCTCCGAAAGCGCGCGGATGAACGCGATACTGGCGCGGCCGGACGGCACGCGCACGGCGCTCGCCTCGCTCAAGGCGGTCGACCGGCGTTACCCGCTCACCGGGCGGCTGCGATTGGCGGCTGGGGCCCTGCCGCCGCGTCCGGACGGCATGCTGCTCGATCCGGCGCTTGCCGAACGCCTCGGCGTGCGCGTCGGCGATCGCCTGCGCGCCGGCGAGGCACTGTTCACCGTGGCCGGCCTGATCGCCGATGAGCCGGACCGTCTCGGCGAAGGCTTCCGCTTCGCGCCCACGGCGATCATCCCGCTCGCCGCGCTCGACCGCACCGGCCTCGTTCAGCCCGGCAGTCTCTATGACTGGCGCTACCGTGTCGCCCTGCAGCCGGGCTCGGACGCCGCCGCGCTCGCCGAGCGGCTCAAGGCGAGGCTCACCCGCGGCGACGTGCAGCTGCGCGACAGCAGCGACAGCGCGCCCGGCACGCGGCGCTGGATCGACCAGATCGGGCAGTTCCTGACCCTCGTCGGGCTCGCCGCGCTGGTGATTTCCGGCATCGGCATCGGCAACGGTGTGACCGCCTGGCTGGAGGGCAAGCGCGGAGCGATCGCGACGCTGAAGTCGCTCGGCGCGACCTCAGCGATCATCCTGCGCATCCACCTGATCGAGATCGCCATCGTCAGCGCCGGCGCGATCATCGCAGCGCTCGCCATCGGCGCGGCGGTGCCTATGGTCGTTTCCGTGCTCGCCGGGGCGGCGCTCCCCATTGCGATCGATGCCGGCCTTCACCCGGTGGCCCTGGCGCTGGCGGCCACCTATGGCGTGCTCGTCGCGTTCGCCTTCGCGCTGCCCCCGCTCGCCCGCGCCCGCCGTCTTCCCGCGGCCAGCCTCTTCCGCGGCGCTGCGGAGGCGGGAGGCACCCCGCGGACGGCCATCGCCGTCTCGGCCGGATTCCTCCTCGCCGCCGCCCTGCTCGCCATCGCGACCGCGCGCCAGCCGGTCTTCGCGGCTGCGATCCTCGCCGCAACCGCCGCCACGACGGCGGCGCTGATGGCGATCGCACGCATCATCAGCATGATCGCGGCACGGTTTCCGAGGCCGCGCAGGCCGCTGCTCCGCCTCGCCATCGCCAATCTCCACGCCCCCGGCGCACAGACCGAGCGGCTGGTGCTCGCCCTTGGCCTCGGCCTGACGCTGTTCGCCACGCTCGCCTCGATCCAGGCCAATCTCTCGGGCGCGCTCCGCGACACCGTGCCGCGGCGGGCGCCGAGCTTCTTCGTGCTCGATATTCCCTCGGACGGGCTGAACCGCTTCGTGGCCGCCGTCGAACGCGTGGCGCCGGGAGCCCGGATCGAAACGGTCCCGTCGCTGCGCGGCCCGATCGTGGCGCTCGGCAACCGCCGCGTGGCGGACATGCGGCGCATTCCCGAAGGCGCCTGGATCCTGCGCGGCGATCGCGGGCTGACCTTCGCGGCCGCTCTGCCGGAGGGCAACAGCATCACCGCCGGCCGCTGGTGGCCGCGCGACTATGCCGGCCCCCCGCTGGTCTCGATAGATGCCGAAGCGGGCCGGATCCTCGGCCTCAAGGTGGGCGACAGCATCACCGTCTCCGTGCTCGGCGTCGAGGTTCCGGCCACGATCGCCTCGTTCCGCAGGATCGAATGGCGGACGATGGGCTTCAATTTCGCTTTGATCTTCTCGCCACACAGCTTCGACGGCGCGCCGTTCAACTATATGGCCACGCTCGACGCGCCGGTGGAACGCGAGGATGCGCTCAACCGCGCCGTGACGCTCGCCTTTCCGTCGAGCAGCCTGATCCGCGTCCGGGACGTGATCGGCGAGGTGAGCCGCCTGTTCGGCCAGCTCGCGACGGCCGTGGCGATCGCCGCTTCGGTGGCGATCGCATCGGGCATCGCCGTGCTGGTCGGCGCGGTGCTGGCGGTGCGCCGGGCGCGGAGCTACGATGCGGTGCTGCTCAAGCTGCTCGGCGCCACGCGGCGCCAGATCCTGCTCGTGCAGGCGTTCGAATATGCCGGGCTGGCCGTCGTCGTCGCGTTCGTCGCCCTCGGCGCGGGCATGGCCGGCGGATATTATGTCGTCGCCCGCCTGTTCGAGCTGCCCTGGACGCCGGCTTGGCCCGCCGTGCTGGCCACGCTCGGCACGGGCATGGCGCTGATCCTGCTGATCGGCCTTGCCGGATCGCTGCCGGTGCTCGCCGTCCGGCCGGCCCAGGCGCTGCGCACGCTCTGATCGCAGGAGCGGCCGGGCGCTGCTGCGTGGCTCAGTAGCGCGCCGGCACGTACATTTCCGGCGGCACCGGATGGCGCTCATAATCGGCATGGCGGACGCGGGCCGGCAGGATCACCGGCGCCTTAGGCACCTCGCCATAAGGAATCCGCTCCAGAAGATGAGCGATGCAGTTGAGCCGCGCCTTCTTCTTGTCGTCCGCCGCCACCACCCACCAGGGCGCCTCGTCGATATGGGTGCGCTCCAGCATCGCCTCCTTCGCGCGCGTATAATCCTCCCAGCGACGACGCGATTCGACGTCCATCGGCGAAAGCTTCCACTGCTTCAGCGGATCCTCGATCCGCATCGTGAAGCGGAACTGCTGCTCGGCGTCGGTGATCGAGAACCAATATTTGACGAGGATGATGCCGGAGCGGACCAGCATCCGTTCGAACTCCGGCACGGAGCGGAAGAACTCCTCGACATCGTCTTCGGTGCAAAAGCCCATCACGCGCTCGACGCCGGCGCGGTTGTACCAACTGCGATCGAACAGCACGATCTCTCCGGCCGCGGGGAGATGGGGAACGTAACGCTGGAAATACCATTGCGTACGCTCGCGCTCGTTGGGCGCAGGCAGCGCCGCGACACGGCAGACACGCGGATTGAGCCGCTGGGTGATCCGCTTGATGACGCCGCCCTTCCCCGCGGAATCCCGCCCCTCGAAGATCACCACGACCTTGAGGCCCTTATGCTGCACCCAATCCTGCAGCTTGACGAGCTCGTGCTGGAGCCGGAACAGCTCCCGGAAATAGGTGCGTCGATCGAGCTCCTCGCGTTCGGGGTGATCGGCAAGATCCGCCAGCATCCTTTCAAGCCGGCTTTCGTCGATCTCCATCTCCAGCTCCTCGTCGAAGCTGTCGGCGATCTCTTCCTTGATGCGGGCCATGTCGGCGCTGTCTGTGAAGGTCATGGGAGAGCCTGTCCGTCTGTCGATGCCGGTAAGCCTGCCGCCGCCGGGTTACAGCGGTGTGACGGCGCGCCCCGCGCGAGCGCCGCGCGTGCATCCGTGGCCGCCGTGCGATGCAAGGATGCCGGCCGATCACTGCGCGGGTTGATAGGCGCAAGCGGCTTTGGCTAAGCTCACGCGCAGCAAGGCCCGGGGATCGTCCACGAGAGTCGCGCAACGGAGAGAGCCATGTCCGACGCCGCCATCGCCCCCGAACGCCCATGGGCCGCGGGGCCGCTCGGCATCGCCGTGATGCTCACCGGCGCGATGTTCTCGGGCCTGATCTTCGTCGCCGTCGGTCCCGTGCTGCCGATGCTCGCCAGCCATTTCGGCGGCGGCAACCAGGGCGCGGCGCTCGCCCAATGGACGATGACGGTGCCCTCGGTCGGCCTCGTGTTCGGCGGCCTCTTCGGCGGCTGGATCTTCGACCGGTTCGGCCCGCGCCAGGTGTTGCCTCCCGCTTTCGTCGCCTATGGCATAGCCGGCGCCGGCGGCGCCTGGTTCAGCGAACCCGCCCTGCTGCTCGCCAGCCGCCTGGTGATCGGCTTCTGCGCCTGCGTGATCTCGCTCGGCACGACGGTGATGATCGCCGAAGCCTTCCACGAGTCCCGCCGGGCCAAGATGCTGGGATACAAGAATGCGATCGCGGCGGCGGTGGGCATCGGCGGAGCCATGGTCTCGGGCGCCGTCGCCGAGGCCTTCGGCTGGCGGGCGGCCTTCGCCGTCTACGGCGTCGCGCTGCTCTTCGTGCTGCCCGCAATCGTCTCCACCCGCAGCTTTCCGGCGCCGCTGCGCGAGACAGATTCCGCACAGGCGGGTTATTGGCGCGATATCGGGCGCAGCTGGTTCCTCTATGCGGCGATCATCGCCTTTGCGATCCTGGTAATGGCGCCGATGACACAGGTGCCCTTCCTGCTGCACGAGATGGACGTGCGCAGCCCGAAGCAGCTGGCCCTCGTGCTCGGCTGCGCGTCCTTCGGCAGCGCATGCGGGGGCTTCCTGTTCGGCCACGTCATCGCCCGGCTCGGCATGATCGGCACCTTCGTCGCGATGATGGCGGTGTGGGCCGCGAGCATGCTGATGCTCGGCACCGCGGCATCCGCATCGCACGCCGCCCTCGGCTGCCTCGCGAGCGGGATCGCAAGCGGCATGTTCGTCGTCTACATGGCCAACGCGCTGGTGGTCCGCGTGGCGCCGCGCAATCGCGGCAGGGCGGTCGGCTTTCTCTATGTCTCCCTGTTCGCCGGCGATTTCGTGACGCCGATGGTGCTGGTGCCGATGGCGGAGGCCGTCGGTCGGCATACGAGCTTCCTGCTCCTCGCCCTTCCCTGCGCGCTCGCTATCCTGGTGGTGCTCGCGGCTGCCCTTGTCCGCCGAGAGGCGCCGGCCGCCGGCACAGCGGCGGGCTGAAGCCCGCCGCCGCTCTGCAGCCGATCAGCGGCCCGAGGTCAGCAGCGTCTGGCCCGTCCGCATGTCCCGATCCAATATCCCGTCGAGCCTCAGCAACGCGATCTGCGGCGCCCCGTCCGCCAGCGTCACCCAGGCGATATGATCCATCCGGCCAGGCCCCTCCTGATGCGAGACGGCGCCGGCGGTGCCCATGCTGATATAGTCGCGTCCATTGCGCAGCTCATGCGCGTAATAATGGTTGTGACCGGCGATCACCGTATAACCTCGGCCGGAGAGCGCTTTCTCGATGCGATCGAAGGCGGCGCTGTGCAGCTTCCAGGCCGGTTTGTGCATCAGCACGAAAGTCCAGCGCACCTTGCTGTTCTCGCGCAGCACCTTGAGCGCATAATCGACCTGCGCATCCGAGAAACGCGCGCCTTCGAGCGCGGCGAGCGCCGCCATCGAGGTGCCGGCGGCGCGATCCTGGTTCACTTTCGCGAGCGACGCGCGCATCGCGCTTTCGGTGCCGACCGGATCGGTCTGCATCCTCTTCGCCATGTCGTGGAACATCGTCGCGAAATCCGCGGGCATGTCCATCGGCGGATCCTCGGTGTCGAGCACCAGGAACAGAACGTCTTTGTAGACGAAATGATAATAGGGCTGTCCGCGCCGCTCCTTCCACAACCTCAGCATCGTCTCGTTGCCGAGATCATGATTGCCGGCGACATAGACGAAGGGGATGCGCAGCTGTTCGACGCTCCGCTGGATCGGCGCCCATTCGCGCTCCAGCTCGGCAGCATCGCCGGTATAGCCTTCGATCAGATCGCCGACGTTGACCAGGAACTCCGGCTGAAGCCAATCGACCTGCTTCACCGCCTGCTCGAAGACCCCGGGGCGCGCCAGCCCCGTGCGATCGCCGATCACCGCAAAACGCAGCGTATCCGGCCGCGCCACGAGCGGTTTCGTCCAGGGCTTCGCGCTTCCGTCAGCCGCCGGCGCCGAAGCTGTCGGTCCGACGCCGGTGGAAATGACCGCCAGCACCGCCGCCAGGCTTGCCAAGGCCTGCCGGCCTCCTCTCTTTCCCATTTTCCTCTCCTTCCTTGGCCGTCAGAAGCCCAGCCGCGCCTGCACCGCGAAGGTGCGCGGCTCGTTGATCACCGAGAGGATCGTGCCGGGATCCCGGGCATTGGAGGCCCGCTGGCGGATCAGCGCGCCGCGATCGTCGAGCAGATTCTTGGCGATGAGCGCGAAGGACAGCTGGCTGCGAACCAGCGTCAGCTCGATGCGGGCATTGACCGTGGTGATGGCGTCGGATCGCTGCTGCGGCGTATCGGTAATCTCCGTGTAGAAGGCGGACTTCCAGCCCACATCCACCGAGGCGCCGAGCTCGAGCGCCTCGTTCAAGGGCCGGCGCGTGTCCGCATAGAGCGCGATCGAGTGCGCCGGAGCGTTGGGCAGCCGCTTGCCGGCGAGATCCTGCGAGCAGACGCTGCCGACCGCGTGGAGCTGGTCCACCGTGCAGGGCGCGTTGGGGAACCGCCGATAATGGGCATCGAGATAGGCATAGGAGCCGCCGATCCGCGTGCCCGGCGCGACGCGATAGGCGAACTCCGCCTCTATGCCTTGCGAAACGGCGCTGCCCGCGTTGAGCGTATCGACGGCGCCGGCCGTATTGGTCGCGGACACCTGAAGATCGTCGAACGTCGTGCGGAAAGCGGCGAGCGTCGCATAGCCGCCGCCGAAATCCCATTTTCCGCCGATCTCCGCCGCGAACGCCTTCTCATTCGAGAAGCGGGTCACCGGCGTCAGCGTGCTGGCATTAAAGCCACCCTGCTTGGTGCCGGTCTGCACCGTACCGTAGAGCAGCAGGCCGCGCAGAGGCTTATATTCGATCCGAAAGGCCGGCTGGAAGCGCCCCTTGCTCATCGCCGCCCGATCCGTCGGTGTGCCGGGCATCGCGAGGAAGCTCGAATAGACGCCTTGCATGGTGCCGGCCAGCAGCTGCTCGACCGTCACGCCGGGCTGGATCTGGAAGCCCGGGACGGGCACCACCGCCGCATAGCTCGCAACCGAAGCGAAAGGATGGCCCGCTATGTCGGCCGTGCCGCCATAAGGGCGGACGATCGCGGTGCGATCCCAGCCGTAGCGCAGCCCTGCCGTCAAGGTGAGGTTCGACACGACATCATAGCTGAGCTCACCGAATGCCGCAGCGCTTTTACCCCGCTGCGTGAACGGGCTGGCGAGCACCAGCGTATTGGCCTGGGTGAAGCCTTCGACCGAGGGCAGCAACGCGGCGGGAATTCCGCGGGCGAGCAACGCGCTGCGCACGCCCAGGCCGATCGACGCGAAATTGAGCACGGAGCGCCCGCTGCGATGCAGCCAGGTCAGGTCGCCATAGGCGCCGACGATGTACCGCACCTTCCGGTCGGCAGCCGAGGTGAGGCGCAGTTCCGCCGTCAGCGCCTCGTTGCGCGTGGGATTTTCCTGCAGCAGCGTGGCGATCGGCAGCGCATCGCCACGCCGGATTTCATGATCGAAGTTGCTGTAGCCAACGACGAGATTGATCGCGCCGCCCGAATCCAGCCGGTGCTCGAGCGCCGCCGTCGCGACATGGGCGGTCGTGCCGATACGCGAATCGACGTTGTAGAGCCCCGGCTGACCGGAATAGACCCGGTCATCCAGCCTGGTTTCAATTCCGTTGAAGGCGGGATTTACCGCATCGGCGGGCCCCACCGAAGTGAGCTGACGGGTATAGCCATATTCGAAATCCCTGAACCATTCATATTTGAGCTTCAGCACCGTTGCGTCGGCCACATCGAAATCGGCGCGCACCCGCACGCCACGGGTCCGCTGCCGTCCACCGTCCGACTTGCCGGGGGCGAGATCGTCGAGATAGCCGCCACGATTGCGGAACAGGCCGGCGAGCCGCAGACGCACGCCTTGCGCCGGCGATCCCGTCACGGCCCCGGTCGCCTCGAACAGGCCAAGGCTGCCGGCCTGCGCCTGAACATAGCCGCCCAGCCGGTCCTGCGGCTCGGCGGTCGCGATGCTGACGACGCCGGCCAACGCATTCTTGCCGAACAGCACGCCCTGCGGCCCGCGCAGCACCTCGACGCTCTTCATGTCGAAAAAGGGCGTGAGCGCATTGCGCGACTTCGAGGTGTAGACACCATCGACATAAAAGCCGACGGCGCTCTCGAAATCGTCGAGCCCCGGCGAGCCCAGGCTGCGGATCGCGATCTGATTGACCTGTGCGCTCTTCACGAACACCAGGCTCGGCGTGAACTGGGTCAGATCGCGCGGATCCTGCACGTCCAGCGCCGCCAGCCGCTCGGCGGAAAAGGCCGTGACCGAAGCGGAGGTGTCGGTGATCCGTTTCTCCCGGCGCTGGGCCGTTACCACGATATCGCCATTGCCGGAATCCGGCGCCGCTGGCGTGGCAAGCCGCTCTTGCGCCACCGCCGCCGCAGCGAGCGCGCCCTGAGAAAAACCGCACGAAAGCAACAAGGCCATCCGGCCGATCATAAGTTTCATCTCGCCCCTCCCTCTTTTGCCGCAGGCTGGCACGAACCATACGATCGTATCAACCCGCTATTTCATTTTTATGTCTGCATTACCCGTAAAATACGACGGCATAGGCGTGAATCACGATCATCCTTGGAATGCTTTCGTACAATCGTATTAAGATGGAAGGGCCGCAATCCCCGCGCTAAGGAAGGCAGATGAGATCCGATGTCAGCAGCGCCATCGTCGAAACCGGGCTGGCGCTCATCGCGGAATCCGGGCCGCGCGCGGCAAGCATCCGCAGCATCGCGGATCACGCCGGCCTTCCTCCGCCGACGTTGCAGCACCATTATCCCACCAAAGCGCTGCTCTACCGTGCGATCTACGCTGCGGCGATCGAGCGGCAGTGCGGCATCTCGCGGGATCTGCTGCAAGGGCTGAGCGCCTTGCCGCCCTCGCGCGCGCTTTCGCTCGAAGCGGCGACCGCCTTGCTCGGCTGCTGGCTCTCGCGCCTGCGCGACGCGACACTCGTCGTCCTCGATCTGCTCGCCCAGGCTGCGCGCGATCCGGCCTATGCCGATCTGGCCCAGGAGTGGCAGGCCCGCTCGACGGCGCTGTTCACCGAAACGGTGCGATGCACCGCGGCGGAAGCCCGCTTTCTTGGCGAGCTGCTGATCGGCCTCGCCCTCACCAGCACGACTCCGACGCGGACCGCCGAATTCGATATCCTCAATCGCGAAGTGCTAGCGCTCGCGCTCGGCACGGCGCCGTCACCGTCACAGGGCCGCTGGCGCCGGCTTTTCTGGGAAATGCTGCCGCCGCAATCCGCCACGGGCGAGGATTCGGCGGAAACGGCGCAGCGCGGAGCGATTCGCCCGATGCTCGACGCCGGCGTGGTGATCATGGCGGAAGCCGGCGCCGAAGCCCTCACCTACCGCAACATCGCCAAGCGCGCGGCCGTATCCCCCTCGGCCGTCCAGTATAGTTTTCCCAACCGCGGGGAGCTGGTGCTCGGCATCTATCGAGAGGTGCGGCGGCGCTTCTCGGAACCATTCCTCGATCGGCGCGCCTCCGAGGCGGAAGGACATGACGCCACCGCCATGTTCGCCGAGATGATCGTCAGCCGCCGCGCCGGCGCAGCGCCGCTGGTCCTCGCCTCCTGCGAGCTGTTCCTGACCGCAGCCTGGGAACCGGATCTGGCACGCCACGCCTGGGAAATGCGGCTCCAGCGCGGCATGCTGCTCCACGATCGGGCCGCGCCGGTGGAGTTCCTGCCCCACGCGCTTTCCTTGTGGACGCTGGGCGTCAGTCTGGTTCAGCTCGCCCAGCATCATCGCGATCCGCTCGCGGCGGTATCCGCCTCGATCGCCGCCGGCCTTGCGGTCGCCGGCGTGGCCTAGCACCCCCTGGCGCCCCGCGCGACCTTTACGCCGCGCGGGAGGAGGAGAGGACGCGGCGGTTGCGGGCACGCCGACGGGTGGCGCCGCCGAACAGGCGCGCGCCGAGCGCGCCTCCCGCGATCGTCACCAGTCCGATGATCAGCGCGAGCCCGATGAGATGCGCCTCCCGAAATTCCTCGATCGGGCCGATCGAGCGCGCCGCGAGATAGCCGGGCGTGAGCAGCGCCGGCACCCAGAGCAGCGCCGACAGGATGTTCGCGATCTGAAAGCTGCGCTGCTTCATCTGCATCATGCCTGCGACGAGCGGGATGGTGGCGCGCACCGGCCCCAGGAAGCGGCCGAGCAGGATCGAGACGAAGCCATGGCGCCAGAAAAACAGGCGCGCACGCGCGACCGCGGGCTTATGGCGGTTGAGCGGCCAGTGGCGGTGCGCGCTCGGGCCGATGCGACGCCCTATCGCGAACGACACCCAATCACCCAGCACTGATCCCAACACGCACCAGAAGAAGACGGGCAGCGGATCGATAAGCCCGGTGCCCACCATGCCGCCGACCGCGATCATCAGCGCCGTGGCCGGAATCAGCAGCCCGACCACCGCCAGCGACTCTCCGAATGCCAGGACGCCGAGCAACGGCCCGGCCCAGGCCTTGTGCGCGGCGATCAACTTCATGGCATCAGCGATGAGCGCTTCCATAGATCCTTCCGTGCGGCGCCGGCGGAAGCGGGCGCCGCCCAGCATGTGCAGCGCGTTGGATTGCATTTCAATGAACGTCCGTTCATCCGGCGGCCCGGGCGAAGCAATTGCGCGACGGAGCGGGCGATCCGCGGCGACGCCCATCCCGCTCAGCGGCACACCTCCTCGAACTGATATTTGACGATATCGGCTATCACCGAAACATCGAAGCCGCCAATTCCGGCGATACCGGCGAACCGATCGAGGATGCGCTCGGAAAGCTCGGACGGGCTCTTGAGGCCGATCAGCATCTGGATCTCGAACGGCCCGGTGACGATGTGCGCCGCCAGCACTTCCGGCAATGCGATCAGCTCCTCGGCCACGGCCTCGACATTGCGCCCGATCACGTGCACGCCCACGGAGAGAAGAAGATCGAAGCCATGGGCGGCGAAGTCCGTTGCCGCGACGATGCGCAATGCGCCAGCCTGCGTCATCCGCGCGATCCGGGTGCCGATCATCGCACGGCTGACGCCGAGCTGCCGGGCGATCTCGTTGTTCGTCATCCGGCCGTTCGCGGTCAGCATCGCCGCGATACGGCGATCCATCGCATCGAAGGCGTAATTCGGCGGATCGGTTTCGATCGTCATGTGCCCCCTTCATCCGTCCCGCGGCATCCGCCGATCATGCGTGCCGCCCTTGCGCGACCATAAAGGCAAAGCGCGGGCACGCCCATGCCGTCGCTTCACAGGAGCGGCCCGACGAGCCGTGCCCCATTCTCCGCGAGCTTGCGCAGGCGGCCGCGCCGGCGCCATTCCGCAAGGATCACCGGATCGCTCTGGGCCAGATAATCCTGCTGCACCGCTCTGAGCCGCGCAATGCTGGGCGCGTCGTAGAGCAGCAGGCTGATCTCCTCGTTGAGCTGGAAGGAACGGATATCGACGTTGCTCGAACCGATCACGGCGAGGCGATCGTCGATGCACACATTCTTCGCGTGCAGCAGATACCCGCGGTAGCGGTGAATGCGCACGCCGCTCGACAGCAGCTCGTCATAATAGGAGCATTGCGCGAGGTTGACGAAGGGCTGATCGACCACCGCGGAGACGACCAGATCGACCTCCACACCGCGGAGCACGGCCGTACCGAGCGCGCCGAGCAGCGCCTCGTCGGGCACGAGATAGGGCGTGACGATCACGATCCGCTCGCGCGCCTGCCCGATCTGCCAGACGAGCAACGTATGAAAGCCCTCGAGCGGGAACTCCGCTCCGCTCGGCAATGCCTGCACGATCGCCGTTCCGGCGGGGGACGGAATGGCAGGCTCCGGCTCCAGCAGCTCTTCCGTCTCGAGAAACCAATCGGCGAGGAACACAGCGCTCATCTCGGCGACCACCGGCCCTTCGACGCGCAGCACGAGCTCGCGATTGACGACGCCAGGACGGAAATCCTTGCGCACGATGTTCTGCGATCCGGCATAGCCGATCGTGCCGTCGACCAGGAACAGCTTACGGTGGTTGCGCATGTCGCGGCGCGTGCGCCCGCGCAGCAAGCGGAAGGGAAGCGCGAGCCGGACGGCGACGCCGGCGGCTTGCAGCCGCGCCACCGTGCGCCGGCACCACGGCCGCGATCCGACGGGATCGATGAGGACATGGCAGCGCACGCCCCGCGCGGCGGCGTCCGCAAGCGCGTCGATCACTTTCGTTCCTACCGCGTCGTCAGCGAAAATATAGGCGAGGATGCGCACGCTGTGCCGCGCGGCATCGATATCCGCCACAAGCCGATCCACCACTTCGTCGTAACCGCTGAGATATTCGGCCGCATTGCCGCAGGTAGCGGGCATATAGCCGAGCCGGCCGGCCAGGCTGGCTATGGAATGATCGGCGATCGGCCCTCCGTCCACCTCGCGAAGGCGCGCGGCGAGCCCGGCAAAGAACGGCCGAAGGGCAGCGAAGCGCGCTGCCCGCCACTTCGGAAAGCGCGGCGATCCGATCGCGAGGAACAGCAGCAGCCCCGGCAGGGGAAGGAAGAAGATGAGCAGCAGCCAGCTGCGCGTGGCCGCCGCCGTCCGCCGGAACGGGATCACGGCCAACGCCCCGAGCCGGATCAGCCATTCGACGATGTAATAATTTTCACCGAGATTCGGGAAGGAGGCTATCATCAGGCCATGCTAACCCGAAATGGGGCGATCGCCATCGCCCCCGCCGGGTGTGGGACATATCCCCCTGCTCGCTCCGTCTCGATCGATGCGGTCGGTATGCTGCATTCGCGGCTGCTTGCGGAACTGCCGTCATTCGGAAGATAGTTAATCATCTGTTATGATTCGTCCGTTGCCGCCGGCGCGATGAGGGAGGGCTATGACCGGGCGTTGGTTCCTGCTGCCGTCGGCGGCGCTGATCCTCGCCAGCCCCAACCTCCCTGTCATCCGCTATGACCTGGACGGGCTTCTCGTGCCGGAGGATTGCGCGGCCTTCTCCTGGACGAGCTGCGATGTCGTGCAAAGCCGTGCGGAAGCCCTCGCTGAAGCGCGCGCTCGTGCAGAAACGGAAGCGCGGCGCCGCGCGGCGATCGCCGCCGGCCTCAGGCTGGTTGTGAGCATCCCCGAGCAGCGCATGTACGTCTTCCGCCGCGGGGACCTGATCACGACGTCGCCCGTCTCGACGGGGATGCGCGGCCATGCCACGCCGACGGGGACCTTCCCGATCCTGGGCAAGGCGGTGGAGCACCGATCCAACATCTATTCCAATGCGCCGATGCCGTACATGCAGCGGCTCACCAATGGCGGGGTCGCGCTGCACGCCGGCCACGTGCCCGGTTATCCGGCCTCGCATGGCTGCATCCGCCTACCCTACGCCTTCGCACGGCAGCTCTATGGCATGACCGATTGGACGACGCGGGTGATCGTGACGCGCGAAGCCCCGGGCTCGGCCGCGACAGCCGCCGCGCTCACGGGCTGGCCGGCCGAGGCGCGTGAGGCGGATGCGGCACGAGGCGGAGAACAGACGTTCGCCGAGGCGACCCCTTCCCTCCCCGGCGCCGGCATCGCTCTCGCGACCCGGCCACAGGCCAATTGAGCGTCGCGATAGGCTCAGCTTCGCGCCGGGATCGAAAGGCCCCTCTGCACCGCCGGACGCGCGAGGCAGCGATCGAGCCACGCCGGCACGGCCACGAGCGTGTCGAAATCCACCAGCTCGCGCGCCTCGTAGAAGGTGATGAGATTGCGTACCCAGCCGATGGTCGCGATATCGACGATACCGTAATCGGCGCCTGTCAGCCAGGCAGTGCCCTGAAGCCGTTTCTCAAGGACCCCGAGCAACCGCTTGGCTTCGTTTACGTAACGATCGAGAGGCCGCTTGTCCTCAATCTCCCGTCCGGCAAATTTGTGGAAGAAGCCGACCTGGCCGAACATCGGCCCGATCGCCGCCATCTGGAAGAAGACCCACTGGATCGCCTCCCATCGCCCCGCCGGATCGGCCGGAAGGAAATGACCGCTCTTCTCGGCAAGATAGAGCAGGATCGCACCGGATTCGAACAGCCCGATCGGAGCGCCTCCCGGCCCGTCCGGATCGATGATCGCCGGGATCTTGCCATTGGGGTTGAGGGACAGGAATTCAGGGCTATGGCTCTCGTCGTTCAGGATGTCGACGAGATGCGGCTCATAAGGCAGGCCGGTCTCCTCGAGCATGATCGATACCTTCACGCCATTGGGCGTCGGCAACGAATAGAGCTGGATGCGCTCGGGGTGAGCCGCCGGCCAGCGCGTGGTGATGGGGAAGGCGGAAAGGTCGCTCATCGGTGACTCCAGAAAGGAACCCGCTAAATAGGTCAGCTGCTGCGTTCCGACCACCCGCCGCGGCGAAGGGTTGACGACTACACACGTAGTCACATACGATTACAGTCGTAATCAGGAGAGTCGCATGGCAGCCGAACGCATCAGCGAAGGCGAGCAGGTGGTCATGGAGGTGCTCTGGGCCGAAGCACCGCTCACCGCGGCCGAGGTCGCGGAGCGGATCGATCCGGCGCGGGGATGGAGCGACCGCACGGTCAAGACGATGCTCGGGCGCCTGCTCGCGAAGGGCGTGCTGACGCACGAGGAAGACGGCCGCCGCTATCTCTATCGCCCGACCGTCGGCCGCAAGGACTATGCGAGCGGCGAGACACGCCGCTTCATCGATCGGCTGTTCGGCGGCCGCGCGGCACCGCTGGTTGCGCATCTCGCCGAGACGGACGGGCTTTCGCCCGAGGATATCGCCGAGCTGGAAGCTTTGCTGAAGGAGCTCAAGGGATGACTGCCTGGCTGATCCAGACTCTCGTCGCCACGATGCTGCTGATGGCCATCGTGCTGATGGCGCGCGGCCCCATCGGGCGCAGCTTCGGCCCTCGCATCGCCTATGCCCTCTGGCTATTGCCGGCGCTGCGCATGGCCCTGCCGCCGCTGCCGGGCTGGACGACGCTCTTCGGCCCGATAGACACGATCGATCCGGCCGTCTCGCTGGTCGGCCTCGCCGATGCCGTCGCCGCCGTGCCGGCAGAGCCGGCCGCGATCATGGCGGCAACGGCGCCGCCGCCGCTCGCGGCTCCGCTTCCCCCAGCCGCGACCGCGGCCGATCCGGTCGCTCTCCTCCTGGCGCTCTGGCTCGGCGTTGCCGCGCTCTATTTCGGCTGGCAGATGGTGCGTTACCGGCTGTTCCTCCGCGCTGCGCTACGCGGCGCCGTGCGGCTTACCACCGAATGCGGCGTGGAGGTGCTGGTCAGCCCCAATGTCACCGGGCCGGTGGCGGTCGGCATCCTGCGCCGGCGGATCTTCCTTCCGGCCGACTTCCTCGCGCGCTACACGCCGGAGGAGCGGCGCCTGGCATTGCTCCACGAGGCGGCGCACCACGACCGCCTGGACATCGCCGCCAATCTCGCGGCGCTCGCCGTGCGCGCCCTGCACTGGTGGAATCCGCTTGCCCAGCGCGCCTACACGGCGTTCCGCGCGGACCAGGAGCTGGCCTGCGATGCCACCGTGCTGGCGGGCGCCGCGGCTGATCAGCGTATCGTTTATGGCCGCGCCTTGCTGAAATCCGCCTCCTCGCGCACGCCGCCGCTCGTCTGCGCGCTCGATCCCAAGAATGCGCTGCGGCAGCGGATCGGCATGATCGCGCGTCCCATCGGGCGCGTACGCTTGATGTTCGGCGCGGCGCTGGCGCTCGTCATGATCGGGGCAGGAATGATGATGACCGCCTCGGGCCTTGCGCTGCCGCCCGTGCCGGCCGCTCCCCGGATCCCGGCAAGAACGGTTGGGACGCCGCTTCCTCCGCGACCAATCGCCGAGCCGCGCCTCGTATCCGCCGTCCGGCCGACCCCGCCTGCGGCCGCCGCGATCGCCGCTCCGCCCGCTCCGCCCGCTCCGCCGGCGGCGCCGGCGGCTCCCGCCCTCACCCTTGTTCCGGCCGTTCCGGCACCGCCCGCGCCGCCGGCGCCGGCAGCGCCGCAGGTCGCGGATGTGCCGCGGGTCGAGCCCTGTCCCGAAGAGCGGCGCGCCGGCGAGGAAGCCGCTGCCGAAGCGCGGAGGGCCGCGTGGGAAGCCCGGCGCGAGGCGGAACAGGCACGCCGTGAAGCCGAGCGCGAAGCCCGCGTCGCACAGCGCGAGGCCTTGGCGGAGGCGCGTGCCGCGCAGGCCAGGGTCCCTGCCGTGGTTCGCGCCTCGCTCGCCTCGGTCCGGCGCGGCATGGCCGATGCCTGCGCGCGCCAGGGGGTCAGCCTGTCGTCCGATGCCGATTGGGGCGCGCTCGCCACCTGCGGGCCGCGGCTGCGCGAAACGCTGCGTGCCTCGCTTTCCGGAATTCGCGCTTCCCTGGCGCGTAACCGCACCCTTTCCGATGAAAAGCGTGCGGATGCGCTGTCCGGCATCGATGATGCGCTGACCGAGCTTGACGACGCGCTTCCCGGCCAATGAAGGCGGCGGCGCGGCGGGGTCCACCTTCCTCGCACGGGATCGGATTGCACGGGCCAAGCTGCCATGGATCGCGTCGGATCGGCGAAACGAAGCAATATCGGCGCCGCCTTTTCGTAAATGGCCACGCCTTTCGGGCAACCGGTTGCCGGTCTTCGGGGCTGCGGTTAGCGTCCGCCGCCTGTTCGTCGATCCGGCGCAACCGCTGCCGGCAAGCCGATCGAGGCGCGAGGAGGATACGCGAAATGGCCTATCCCTACGAGGAAGTCGAAGCCGCAATCATCAGGCTGCGGGAAGCGTTCGTGAAAGCCGAGGAAATCGGCAAATGGTCCTGGATCGCAGACGAGCTCTATCATGAAGATTGCGTCTATATCTGTCCTTATGGCGGCACCGGCGCGGTCGTGGCGCGCGGGCGCAAGGAGATCGCGGCAACGCATTACGGCCGCGACATGGATGTCGGCGCCGGCTGGAAAGGCTGGACCTTCCCGATCCTCGACTATGCGATCAACGGCGACAATATCATCAGCCACTGGGTGAATCGCGGCCCCGGCCAACGGCCGGACGGCAGCTATTATGAGCAGCACGGTGTTTCGTTCATCACCTATGGCGGCGGCGGCAAGTTCAGCTATCAGTATGACCTGTTCGATCTCGCCCACATGATGAAGATCTGCGACGAGCTCGAAGAAGCCGGCCTGCTTCATCCGGACCTCAAGCGCGATTGGGTGATCCCGCAGAAGCGCAAGTTGATCGCGATGCTCGATCACAATCTGCCCGCCTGATCCGTTGTGTTTTCCGACCTGAGGGGAGTTTGAAGATGGTGGCTTATGTGGTCATGGTCCGCGAAGAAATCACGAACCAGGCGGAGTTCGATACCTATTCGCAGAAGGCGGGCCCCGCCGCGGCGGGGCATCCGATGACGCCGTTGGCCGTCTACGGCAACCATCTGACACTGGAAGGACCGGCGATCGACGGGGCCGTGATCCTGCAGTTTCCGACCGTCGAGGAAGCGAAAAGCTGGTATGACAGCCCAGCCTATCAGGATGCCGCGCGGCATCGGAAGGCGGGCGCGGTCTATCGCGGCTTCATCGTCGAAGGGATCGCCTAGATCCCTTCCGGCTCCGATGGGCCGGAGAGGGCATATCGGACCAGCGCCGCCGGCCGGTGCCTGCCGCCGGCGAACCGCTATTGCATCGTCATCATCTCCAGGGCGAATGCCCGGCCATGCTCCGCGAGCGGCAGCGGCACACCGGCATCGCGGGCGAAATCCACAGCGAGACTGAGATCCTTCTCGCCGATCTTGCCCTGGCTGGTCAGAAACTCGCGCTGTTCGGCGCTCAACGGTTTTCCGCCCCGGGCGATCACCTGCTTCGTCACCGCCTCTGTAACCGCGGTCAGATTGCCGTTCTGGCGCAGGACGGAAATCAGCTTCTCGAGATCGACGCCGCCGGCGAGCGCCAGCCGGAGCGCCTGGCGTATCGTAATGATGCTGCTCCAGGTGATGAAATTGTTCGTGATCTTGAGGCCCATTCCGGCACCGAGCGCGCCGCAATGCTCGATGCCGGTCGAAAAAGCCTCGAGCACGGGGCGCGCATGCTCCGTGAAAAGGGGGTCGCCGCCGGTCATGCTGACCACGAACGGCGCGTCGCGTTCCATCCGGGAGGCTGTGACCGCCGCATCGATCAGCTCGATTCCCCTGGCCCTGCCCTCCTCCGCGAGCGCGATCACGGTGGCGGGCTCCACCGTGCTATGGACCAGGATCAGCGATCCGGCGGAGAGCGTGGTGAACAGCCCCTCCGGCCCCGCGACGACATCGCGCACCTGCTGGTCGTCGCGGACGCACACGCCGACGAGATCGGCCGAGCGCCCGACCTCCGCCGGGGACGATGCGATCCGCGCCTTGCCCTCGAAACGCGCCCGCGCCTCGGCCGATAGGTCGAACACGGCAAGATCGAACCCCGCTGCCGCGATCAGCTGCGCCTGCGGGCCTCCCATGCTGCCGAGCCCGATGAAACCGATGCGCATCTTCCCTCCTCCTTCGCGAGCACAAGCCGCCCCCGTCCTGCGCCTGCCATCTGCCGGCGCCAAGCGCTGCGCATTCTTGGAGACCGCCATCCCGATGCCGGAAGGTGCATTTCAAAAGGCGATGTCGCTCAACGCCGGACGCCGCGCGGTGTCGGATTTCTCCTATGGGCTTGCCGGCACAATCGTTAATGTATTGCCATGCACGTCGATCACCTGTTGCCGGCATGATGAGCATCCGTTCCGACAGGGGGCAAAACCGTCCCCTGTTCCCGTCCGTCCATCCGGAGCCCGGGGCGAGGCCGCGCACCGCTCCGGCCGTCAGCCTGTTCGGCGCGCCGGAAGCACCGGATCTCCTCGTCCAGGTGTCGATCGAGTTGCACTGGCACTGTCTCGGTGAAATCCGGCGGAGTGGCCAAGGACTTGCGCTCCCGCCCCTCCCAGATGGTCCGGCCCTCTATCGTTTCCGCATTGTCGATGCCGGTGCCGGATCGCTGCACGTCGGCGAGGCGGCCGACATAGCAAGCCGCCTCGCGCCGCTCGCGATGCCTGCCGGCGCGGGAAGGCCCACGCCGCTACGCACTGCGCTCCACGCAGAGCTGGATCGCGGACGGCGCGTCGCGCTCGACCTCGTGACCGGCGATCGAACGGTACGGGTGGACGGCCGACTCCATCCCGCCAATCTCTGCGATCGCCCCACGCGCACGCTGCTTGCACGGGCCGCCCGGATCGCGGAACAGGCGCAGCAGCTTCCGACCGGGCGCGGCTGACCGCACCCGGCGTTCACCGGAGGTGCGGCGTCCGTTCGTCGGCGCCCCTTCCGCCGCTGCCGCCCCGACTGGCGCAGAGGGCAGTCAGCGTCGCCAGGGCGAGACCGGCCACGATGAGGCAGGCAAGTCCGAGCAGAAGCCTTCGGCCGGCCGCATGGCCAGCCTTGTGCGGCCGCCGGTCAACCGAAGCTCGCCGGGACACATGTGTCGACCGGACGCCGAAAGTCCGCCCGGCGTCACGCTTGTCTCGCCGCGTGCTGCGCATCCGCTCGAGCGGGGCCCTCCTCACTCCTGTCGTGCCGCATCGAGCGCGCGTCGCTGCACGGCAAAGAAGGACGCGGCCGCATAGATCGCGAGCGCCCCGAGCCCCGCACGCCAATAGCCCGTCGCGGCGAAGGGCAGATAGGCCCATGCGAGGCTGTCGATACGCGCGATCCAGAGCGAAAGCGCCGCATCGTTGCCGCCCAGCCGCCGCATCAGCAACCGCTCCCCCCGCGTCGCTGCAAGAAATGCGATGATCGCCAGCGCCAACGGCCAGCACCCCCAGTTTCCGGCCGTGGCGAGGCTGTTCGACAAACCCAGCAAGGCCAGTGCCGCGAGCGCAGCGCGCGTGCGCGCCAGCATGGCCTTCGAACGCTCCCTGCTGAGCCGGACGGCCGCGAGGCGGCGTGCAGTCGATTCGAAAGGCCCGGCAAGCAGGAGCAGCACCAATCCCGTCCAGAGCCAGCCCAGCGCCATGCCCAGGGCCGCCAGCAACGTGAAGACGATTGCCGAAGCCGAAAGCAGCGACGGCTCGACGGCGCTACGGACCAGCCGATTGAGCAGCGGCGCCTCGATTGCGGGGAAGAGAAAGCGCGCCGGCCATCCGCGGGCGCGCGAACGCGAAGCGGCGACGAGACTGCTCGCGATCTCCTCCAGCGTGGCCGGATCGGAGGCGATGCGGGCGCGGCCGACGGTGCGCGCGTCGACGCGCTGCGGCCCCGCTTGCACGGTGCGGCGCAGCAGCGTCGACTGCAGGTCCCAGTCGCCAAGCATCGCGGCCGTCCTACGGAGCGTGCCGCCGTCCACGGTCGCCAACCCCGCCCACCGCGAAAGCGCGTCTATGCGTTCGAATTCCTCGGCCTCCGGGCCGTCCGCGATGGTCAGCAGCGCCGGCGGCGGCGCTTCGGCCATCGCGGCGAACAGGGCGGCATCACCCGCGAAGCCGTCGGCAACGAACAGCAGCCGTTCGTCAGGATGGAAGCGATCGGCGGCATCCGCGACGCTGCGTGCAATATCGATCGCCAGCCCGTCGCGGCGCAGCCGGTCGATTGCCCCGGTCAAGGCCGCCGGCAGCCGCTCGACAAGGATTACGATATGCGTCGCGCCGGCATCGGCAGCCAGCCGAACCTGGCGCTCGATCAACGCCCTGCCGGCGAGCGGCAGGGTGGCGCGCAGGCCTTCGCCCGAATCCGCCGCCGCATATGCCGCGATCAGCGCGCCCAGCGCCACATCTGCCCTTTCCATCCGCTCATCCTACTGCCGATAGGCAAAGCGGCGTGCCGATGCAAAGGATCGTGACAGCCGGCCGCCGGCATTCCGCGGAACCATTCCGGCGGCGGAATCGCGGCTGCGGTTGCCGGATCGCCATCAGAGACGCTATCGCTGCGCGCAGGGAATGGGGAGAGGATGCGAATGCGCGCGGCGGTATTTCATCAAGCAGGCCATCCGCTCGCGATCGAGCGCGTTGACGATCCGGCGCCTGCAGCCGATCAGGTGATCATCGAGGTCGCCCATGCCGGCATTTGCGGCTCCGATCTTCATGTCACCGAATATGGCTTCGTGCCGGATGGAACCATCCTCGGCCATGAATTCGCCGGTACCATCGTGGCGCTGGGGGCCGATGCCGGCAACGACCTCAAGATCGGCGACCGGGTAACCGCCCTGCCGGTCCATGCCTGCCAATCGTGCGAAGCATGCGATTCGGGGCTGCCCGCCCTGTGCAGCGCGGCGTTGTTCACCGGCACCACGCTCGATCACCGGGGCGCTTATGCGGAATATGTCGCGGCACGCGCGGGGCTCGTCCAGAAGCTGCCCGCCGGCGTCTCCCTCGCCGAGGGCGCCATGGTCGAACCGCTATCGGTAGCTTACCACGCCGTCACCATGGCGCCGGTTCGTCCCGGCGCGGCCGTGCTCGTCATCGGTGCCGGGCCGATCGGAGCGGGAGTCACGCTCTTCGCACGCATGCAGGGCGCACGCCATGTGATCGTCAGCGAACGCTCCGCGGAACGCCGCGCTCTGGCGCTCGAATGCGGCGCGACCACCGTGATCGATCCCGATGCCGAGGATGTGGCCGCCCGCTTCGCCGCATTGGCCGGAAAACGTCCCGAGATCGTCTTCGAATGTGTCGGCGTCCCCGGCCTTCTCCAGCAGGCGGTCGCGCTCGCAGGCATGCGCGGACGCGTGGTCGTCGCCGGCGTCTGTTTCGGGGAGGACCGGCTGATGCCGATCACCGGCCTCATGAAGGAGGTCAGCATCCAGTTCAGCCAATGCTATACGGAGGCGGATTTCGCCGCGGTGATCGATGCGGTGGCGCGTGGCGAGGCCCGGCCGCAACCGATGCACAGCCGCACCGTCGGCTTCGCGGACCTACCCGCAACCTTCGAAGCGCTTCGCAACAATCCCAAGGCATGCAAGGTGCTGATCGACCCCAAGCTGGATTGACGGCGCTGACGCGAAACCCTCGCATCTCTTTCGAGGCTGCCCTGCGGCACTGGGCGCGAACCGCCCCTTCACGCAGATCACCAACGCCGGATCGACGAGCCTGTCGCTATCCCCGCCGCACGTGCGAACCCCGTGTCAGCGCATGTCTCCTCCTGGAGACCGCAGCAGCATCGCACTGAGCGGTTGCCGCTGCTGCCGCGTCCGGTTTCTCTGAATCCCCCTGCGTCTAGACGAACCGCGCCGACGGCCGGCCGCGGCCTGCCCCCTTTCTTGCCCCCCGAAAGATGCTAAAGCGGACGACATGATGACGGGGGCCAGGTCTGCGGACGCGTGGCCGGAGGATGCCGAGCCGGAAACGGAGCCGGCTGCGCTTCCGGATATCGCGAGCGAAAGCGGGGACGAGGATCATGTCCCGTCCATGTTCGAACGCATTGTCGCCCTGATCGTCGGCCTTGCCGCGATCGGCTGGATCGCGCTGGTGGCCTGGACGGCGCTAATGCCGGGGACACAGCCCGCCCTTCAGCCCATTTCCTGGATCGCGACGGCGAGCGGACCGATCGCTGCGCTCGGCATCGCATGGCTGCTGGCGCGCCCAACGAGCCGGGTCGAGGCACGCCGGTTCGAGCGGACCGCCGCGGCGATGCGCCAGGAATCACGGCGGCTGGAGCAGGTGATGGCACGCCTTTCGGCTCGGCTCGTGCAAAATCGCGGCCTCCTGGGCGAGCAGGCCCAGCAGCTCCTGCTGATCGGGGACGATGCCAATGCCAGGCTCGGGGAGATCGGCGAGAAGATGCGTGCCGACGCCGCAATGCTGGCCGACCACTCGAACAAGGTGGAGCAGACCGCCGCCCAGGCACGGGCCGATCTGGCCGCGCTGCTCGGTGATTTGCCAAGGGCGGAAGCCGGGGCGCGCGAGATGACAGAGCGGCTGCGCGCCGCGGCGGACGCGACGCGCGGCGAGGCCGAGCGGCTTGAGCAGCGACTGACGGCCTTGTCGGAGAAAGCGCGCGCCGCCGGCCAGGATGCGGGACAGGCGAGCGAGCAGCTGGCCGCGCGCCTCGCCGAACTCGAGGAGCGCCGGGGCGATCTCGGCCGGCGTATCGAGGAGACCGCTGCCGCGATGACGGCGACGATCGATGCCGCCCTGCTGCGCGCGGCAGATGGATTGGAAACCACCCGGCAAGGCATCGCCGAGCATCACTCCTCCATGGTCGCGATGCTGGAGCAAGGTCAGGCCGCGGTTGCGGATGCCGGACAGACGTCGAGCGCCGCGTTCAGCCGCCGCATCGACCATCTCGTGCTCCAGATCCAGTCGCTCGAAGCCAAGCTCAGCGCCCAGGATGCCTCGGCAGCCAAGCTCGTCACCCGGCTCAACGACGATCTCGCCTATCTCGAGAAGCGCTTCTCTGCCCTTTCCGACACGGGCGCGGAAAAGACCCGCCAGCTCGGCGAAACCATCGCGGCGCTGCGCGACCAGGCCGAGGACATGCGTGCGCTTCTCGCGTCGGGCGTGCTTTCGGCGGATGCCGTGATCGGACGCGCGGACACGCTCAAGACCGCCATCGACGCCTGCATCCGCGAGCTCGACCAGACGCTGCCGCTGGCGCTCGCACGGCTGGAAGAGCAGGCGACCCACAGCCATGCCGCCGCTGCCGCCGCGGCACCCGAGGTCGCGCGCCTCGAAATCTCGGCGCGCGGCGCCGCCAAGGCGCTTGCCGAAAGCCATGACGAGCTCGCGCGCCAGCGCAGCAGCCAGGAGGACCTCGCCACCGGAACGGAGCGGCGGATGGCGGCCATCCAGCGGCAGACCGCCGACCTCGAAGCGGCGCTGACACGCATCTCCGATCAGGCGCACCAGATCAGCGACACAGCGGGACCGAAGCTGATCGAGGCCCTGCTGCGCGTCCGCGATACCGCGCACCAGGCGGCGGAGCGGGCGAAGGAAACGTTGGCAACCATCATCCCGACAACCGTGGATGCACTAGGCGAAGCGAGCGGCGCTGCGCTCCGGCAGGCCCTCGGCAACCGCGTCGAGGCGCGGATGGAGGAGATCAGCAGCGCATCGGGACGCGCAGTCGATGCGGTCGACGCAGCCACGGAACGGCTGATGCGCCAGCTCCTGACCATTTCCGACACCACCGCCGCGATCGAGGCGCGTCTTGCCGCCGCCCGCGCGGAAGCCGAGGAGCGCGAGCGCAACAATTTTTCGCACCGCGTCGCGCTGCTCATCGATTCGCTGAACTCGACGGCGATCGATGTCACCAAGATCCTCTCGAAGGAGGTCAGCGACAGCGCCTGGGCGGCCTATCTCAAGGGCGATCGCGGCATCTTCACGCGCCGCGCGGTCAAGCTTCTCGACGCAGGCGAAGCGCGCGAGATCCGGCGCCACTACCAGAATGACGTAGCGTTCAGCGATCAGGTGAACCGCTATATCCACGATTTCGAGGCGATGATCCGCCGCGTGCTCGCCGAGCCGGAAGGCACGCCGCTCGGCGTCACCCTGCTCTCCTCCGACATGGGCAAGCTTTACGTGGCTTTGGCCCAGGCGATCGAACGGCTGCGGTCCTGACCGCCGCCGCGAGGGCTGCGCGTCGGAGGTCGTCCGACACCCTGCCGCGTCCCGAGAGCCCGGCAGAAGAAAAAAGGGCGGCCGAGGGCCGCCCTTTCGATTTCCGCGAAGATCGAAGGCTCAGGCTTCGACGCGCGCATCCCGGCGTTCGGCGATGCGGGCCGACTTGCCGGTGCGGCCGCGCAGATAATAGAGCTTCGCGCGGCGCACGACACCCTTGCGGACCACCTCGATCGATTCGATGTTGGGCGAATAGAGCGGGAACACGCGCTCTACGCCCTCACCGAACGAGATCTTGCGGACGGTGAAGGAGGAGCCGAAGCCCTTGTTCGAGCGCGCGATGCACACGCCCTCATAATATTGCACGCGGGTACGATCACCTTCGACGACCTTCACGCCGACCTTCAGCGTGTCGCCCGCGCGGAATTCGGGAATCTTCTTCGATTCGTTGAACTTCGCGATCTGCTCGGCCTCGAGCTGCTGGATGAGATTCATGGCTCACCTTTCCTTCTTCTGCCGCGCGCCAGAGGGAGGCTGGACCCGAGCACCCTCGTGGCGCTCCCAAAGATCCGGCCTCCGTAGCCGTGTATCGTTCTCGGCCCTGGCTCGGCGCCACGCCTCGATCGCCGCATGATCCCCCGATCGCAGCACTTCGGGGATCGTGCGTCCCTCCCATATCGTCGGGCGGGTATAATGCGGATATTCGAGCAGCCCCGTTTCGAAGCTCTCGTCCTCTCCGCTCGAAGCCGCGCCCATTACGCCGGGAAGCAGCCGGATGCAAGCGTCGAGCAGCGTCAGAGCCGCCATTTCACCGCCCGAAAGCACATAGTCGCCGATCGAGATCGGCTCGATCGGCCGCGCTTCGAACAGCCGCTCGTCAATGCCTTCGAATCGCCCACACAGGAGGGTGACGCCCGGGCCCGCCGCGAGGGCACGCACGCGGGCCTGGGTGAGCGGCGTTCCGCGCGGCGTCATCGCCAGCACCGGCGCGGCGGGACAGCGTTCCAACGCATGATCGACGGCCCGCGCGAGCACGTCCACCCGCATCACCATGCCGGCGCCGCCGCCGGCCGGTGTATCGTCGACCGAGCGATGCCGATCGGTCGCAAAATCCCTGATCTGAACCGCATCGCACGACCAGCGTCCTTCGGCGAGCGCCCGTCCGGCCAGGCTGACGCCGAGCGGGCCGGGAAACATCTCGGGATAGAGGGTGAGGATGGTGGCTGCGAAGGTCATTCCACGAACGCCGGATCGATCAGCAGCCGATCAGGCTCGATCGTCACCGCCGCCGCGACGGGCACCATGAAGCGCTTCCCGTCCGGCCGTTCGATCTCGATGACGTCGCCGGCGCCGAAATTCTCGATCGCCACGACCGCACCGATCTCGGCGTCCGCGCTGAGACAGGGCAAGCCCAGCAGATCGGCATGATAATATTCACCGGCCCCGAGCGGCGGCAGGGCGGAACGGGGCACGGTGAGGGCGGTGCCGCGAAAACGCTCGGCCGTGGTGCGGTCGCCGATTTCGGCGAACCGCGCCACGGCGCCGTTCGGGCCGGGACGGATGCTCTCCAGGGTGAGCGTCGCGCCCCCGGCGTCAAGAGTCCGATAGGGACTCAGATCTTCGGTGAAGAGCTTGAGCCGCACCTCGCCCTTGATGCCGTGCGCGCCGGCGATCGCTGCCAGCATGACCGGACGGTCGCCGGTCATCGCCTCGGCCTTGCTGGTCCGGAGCGCACGCACATCGGCGACGATCAGGCCTCGGCCGTTTCCTCGGCGGCTTCCGGCGCAGGCGCCTCCTCGGCCGGCGCATTGGCGGCTTCCTCGGCGGCAGCGAGCTTGGCCGCGCGCTCCTCGGCGCGCTCCTTCGCCTTCTCGCCCGGCTCGCCCTTCTTCGGGTTGTTGCGCGCCGGACGCTCCTTCACGCCCGCGGCGTCGAGGAAACGGGCGACGCGGTCGGTCGGCTGCGCGCCGACCGAAAGCCAATGCTTGGCACGCTCGGTATCGAGCACCACCCGATTGGCATCATCCTTGGCGAGCAACGGATTATAGGCGCCGATCTTCTCGATGAAGCGGCCGTCGCGCGGGCTGCGCGAATTGGCGACGACGATCCGATAATAAGGACGCTTCTTCGCGCCACCGCGCGAAAGACGGATCGAGAGAGACATTTTTCTTCCTTTCCAGTATGTTCAGATCAGTGTTTGATAAATTTGTCGAAGCCGGGTGGCAGATTGAACGGCGCGTTGCCGCCGCCGGGCAGGCCTGGAAGGTTGGGCAGGCCGCCGCCTGCGGCCGGCGGCAATGCACCACCCCCGCCGAGACCGCCAAGGCCCCCGCCCCCGAACAGCGCGCCCAACCCCTTGAGCCCGCCCATCTTCTTCACCTTCTTCATCATCGTCGACATCTCCTGATGCATCTTCAGGAGCTTGTTGACTTCCTGCACGGTGGTGCCGCTGCCCTTGGCCACACGGATCTTGCGCTTGGCGTTGAGCAACTCGGGCTTGGCGCGCTCTTTCGGCGTCATCGAGCTCATGATCGCATCCATCCGGATCAGGATGCGATCGTCGACCTGACCGTTCGCCATTGCATTCTTCACCTGCTTGATGCCCGGCAGCATCGAGGCGAGCGCGCCGAGGCCGCCCATACGGCGCATCTGGTTGAGCTGCGCGCGCAGGTCGTTGAGGTCGAACTGTCCCTTCGCCATGCGGGCGGCGAGCTTTTCCGCGTCTTCCTGCTTGATCGTCTCGGCCGCGCGCTCGACGAGGCTGACGACGTCGCCCATGCCGAGGATGCGGCCGGCGACGCGGCCGGGATGGAAAGGCTCCAGCCCATCCAGCTTTTCGCCGGTACCAACGAACTTGATCGGCTTGCCCGTCACCGCGCGCATCGAGAGCGCTGCGCCGCCGCGTGCATCGCCGTCCATGCGGGTCAGCACCACGCCCGTGAGCGGCACCTGCTCGGAGAAGCTGCGCGCGACATTGACGGCGTCCTGGCCGGTGAGCGCATCGACCACGAGCAGGATCTCATCGGGCGCGGAGACGGAGGCGACAGCCTTCATCTCCTCCATCAGCGCCTGATCGACGTGCAAGCGGCCGGCGGTGTCGAGCATCACCGCGTCGAAGCCCTGCAGTTTGGCGGATTGCAGCGCCCGGCGGGCGATCTCCACCGGCTGCTGGCCCGGCACGATCGGCAGCGTGGCGACGTTCGCCTGCGAGCCGAGCACGGCAAGCTGCTCCTGCGCCGCCGGACGCTGGACGTCGAGCGACGCCATCAGCACCTTCTTGCGGCCCTTCTCGGTCAGTCGCCTGGCGATCTTGGCCGTCGTGGTCGTCTTGCCCGATCCCTGCAGGCCGACCATCATGATCACCGCCGGCGGCGTGACCTCGATCTCGAGATCGGCGGTTTCCGATCCGAGCATCTCGACCAGCGCATCGTTGACGATCTTGACGACCTGCTGGCCGGGCGTGACCGAGCGGAGCACCTGCTGGCCGACGGCCTGTTCGGTCACCTTATCGACGAACTCACGCACCACCGGCAGCGCGACGTCGGCCTCGAGCAGCGCGATGCGCACCTCGCGCATCGCAGCGCGCACGTCGCTTTCGTTCAGCGCACCGCGCCCGCGCAGGCGATCGAATACGCCTCCCAGCCGCTCGCTCAGACTCTCGAACATCAGCTCGTCTCCATCATCGCCTGCCCGCAACGCAAAACGCGCCGGCGGGCGAAACCTCGCCGGCCGGCGTGCATCCTCGGACGCTCATCTTCACGTTCTGGGCGGAACGATCGCGATGGCGCATAGCCGCGATGCGCCGGAAAGGCAAGCGACGGACGGTGCGGCGGCGCAATCGCACGACCGCCGCCATGGACTTGGCCGACGCGTGCGCCTAGATCGCGCGCCATGGGATTCCGCTTTCACAAGATGCACGGGCTCGGCAACGACTTCGTCGTGATCGACGCGCGCGAAGCGCCGGTGTCGATCGACGCGGCGCGTGCCCGCGCGCTTGCCGATCGGCGCACGGGCATCGGTTGCGATCAGGTGATCCTGGTGGGGCCGGACACGGGCGATGCCGACGTGCGGATGCGGATCTGGAACGCGGATGGATCGGAGGTTTCCGCCTGCGGCAACGCCACGCGCTGCATTCCGGTGCTGCTGGGCCGCGATTGCTCGATCCGGACGGACGCGGGCCTGCTCCGTGCCAGCCTCCAGGATGGCGGCGCGCGCGTCGACATGGGCCGTCCCCGCTTCGATTGGGATGCGATTCCCCTCGTCTACGCCATGGATACGGCCACGATGCCGGTCGGCTGGGGCGAGCTTCAGGGGCCGGCAGCGGTCAACGTCGGCAATCCGCATCTGGTTTTCTTCGTTGATGACGCGGCGTCGGTGCCGCTCGACTCGCTGGGTCCCGAGATCGAGCACGATCCCCTGTTCCCCGAGCGGATCAATGTGAACGTCGCGACGCTTGCGACGCCGGACCATGCGATCATGCGCACCTGGGAGCGCGGCGCCGGCCTCACCCGCGCGTGCGGCACCGGAGCCTGCGCGACCTTCGCCGCCGGACGACGGCTCGGCAGGATGGCGTCGGCCGTGCGCCTCGACCTGCCTGGCGGCACGCTGCGTCTCGAGGAAGGTCCGGACGGCACGCTGCTGATGAGCGGCCCCGCCGTCCACGTCTTCGCGGGCGAGGCCGATTGGCGGGCGTTCGGATGAGCGGTCCGGAGCTCATCACCCTCGGCTGTCGGCTCAACATAGCCGAAAGCGAGGCGATGCGCGCGCTCGCCGGCGGCGAGGACGATCTCGTCATCGTCAACAGCTGCGCGGTGACGGCGGAGGCCGTCCGCCAGACGCGGCAGGCCATCCGTCGGGCGAAGCGCGCCCGCCCCGACGCCCGCATTGTCGTGACTGGCTGCGCCGCGCAGATCGAACCCGAAAGCTTCGCGGCAATGCCCGAAGTCGCCCGCGTCATCGGCAACGACCGCAAGCGGGATGGCGCGGCGTTCCGACGCGCCCTTCCCTTCGGCGGAAATACCGAAGATTCAAAGGTTCAGGTCTCGGACATCATGGCGGTTCGCGAGACCGCGCCGCACCTCGTCGCCGGCTTCGCCGAACGCGCCCGCGCCTTCGTCGAGGTGCAGAATGGCTGCGACCACCGCTGCACCTTCTGCATCATCCCCTATGGGCGCGGAAACAGCCGGTCGGTGCCGGCGGGCCTTGTGATCGACCGCATCAAGGCGCTGGTCGACGAAGGATTTCGCGAGGTGGTCCTGACCGGCGTCGACATGACCAGCTACGGCCCGGACCTGCCGGGAGAGCAAAGCCTCGGGCAGCTCGTCGAGCGCATCTTGCGCCATGTGCCCGATCTGCCGCGCCTGCGCCTTTCGTCGATCGATTCGATCGAGATCGATGCACGGTTGTTCGATCTGGTGACCGGCAGCCCGCGGATCATGCCGCACCTCCATCTTTCGCTCCAGGCGGGCGACGATCTGGTGCTCAAGCGGATGAAGCGGCGGCATTCGCGCGCCCAGGCGATCGAGATGGTGGCCCGGCTGAAGGCCGCCCGCCCGGAGATCGCGATCGGCGCCGATCTGATCGCGGGATTTCCCACGGAAACCGAAGAGATGGCGTTCAACTCCCTGAATCTCATAGAGGAATGCGATATCGTTTTCGCTCATGTCTTCCCCTATTCGCCCCGTGCTGGAACGCCCGCCGCCCGTATGCCGCAGGTCGAGTCCGGCATCGCGCGCGCCCGCGCGAAGCGGCTGCGCGAAGCGAGCGCGGCGCGCAGGGCGGCATGGCTGCGCTCGCTCGTCGGATCGACGCAGGAGGTGCTCGTAGAGCGGGACGACCGCGGCCATGCCGGCAACTTCGCCGAGGTGCGTTTCGCCGCACCGGATTTTCCGCACTGCGCCCAGGGAGACGTGACCCGCATGACGATCACCGCGGCCACCGCCGATCATCTCGTCGGACAGCCCGCATGACGGAAACGCCCTGGCATGAGCGTCTGATCGGCGGCTTCCGGCGCACTTCGGACCGGCTCGGCGACAATCTCGCCGGCCTCTTCACCAAGACCACACTCGACCGCGAGACGCTGGACGAGATCGAGGAAGCGCTGATCGCGTCCGATCTCGGCCCGGCGGCGGCGGCACGCGTGCGCGAGCGGCTCGCCGACGAACGCTATGAGCGCGGTCTCGACGAGGCGGGCGTGCGCGAGGTGGTGGCACAGGAGGTGGCGAAGATCCTCGCCCCCGTCGCCAGGCCGCTGGAGATCGATGCCTTTCCGCGGCCGCAGGTGATCCTCGTCATCGGCGTCAACGGCTCGGGCAAGACGACGACGATCGCCAAGCTCGCCCACCTGTTTCAGGAGCAGGACTATGAGGTGATGCTGGTCGCCGGCGATACTTTTCGGGCAGCCGCCATCGGCCAGCTCAAGGTATGGGCGGAGCGGCTCGGCGTTCCGATCATCAGCGGCAAGGAAGGCGGCGACGCGGCGAGCCTCGTCTTCGAAGGCGTCAAGCAGGGCACCGCACGCGGGACCGATGTACTCATCGTCGATACAGCCGGCCGGCTCCAGAACAAGGCCGGGCTGATGGATGAGCTGGCCAAGATCCGGCGCGTGCTCGGCCGACTGAACCCGGAAGCGCCGCACGACGTTGTCCTCGTGCTCGACGCCACCACCGGACAGAATGCGCTGAGCCAGATCGAGGTATTCAAGGAGATGGCCGGCGTGACGGGCCTGGTGATGACGAAGCTCGACGGCACCGCGCGGGGCGGCATTCTCGTCGCCGCCGCGGAGAAATATGGCCTACCGATCCACGCGATCGGCGTCGGCGAGGCGATCGGCGATCTGCGGCCCTTCGATCCGCTCACCGCGGCGCGGGCCATTGCCGGCGTTGAACAGGCGCAGGTCACCGAATGATGCCGAGCAAGTCGAACGAAACGCGCGAGCCGAGCGCGGGCCTCCGGCTGGCAATGGACTTCGGGCCGCTGCTGGTCTTCTTCCTCGCCAATTTCCTCGCGCCGGGCGAAACCAAGGACAAGATCTTCGTCGCGACCGGCGCCTTCATGGTGGCGACGGCGATCGCAATGGCCGTTTCCAAACTGAAGACCGGCCACATCTCGGCGATGCAGCTCTTCTCGGGCGTGATGGTGCTCGTGCTGGGCGGCGCGGCGATCCTCTTCCATAACGACGTCTTCATCAAGATGAAGCCGACCATCTATTACGCGCTCGTGGCGGCGATCCTTTTCTTCGGACTGGCGACCGGCCGGCCCGTGCTGAAGATGGTGCTCGGCGCCTCCTATCCCGGGCTCACCGAACGCGGCTGGACCGTGCTCACGCGCAACTGGGCGCTGTTCTTCATCGGTGCGGCCTGCCTCAACGAGGCCGTCTGGCGGAATGTGGAAACCGGGACGTGGATCAGTTTCAAGCTGTTCGGGATGATCCCGCTCACTCTGCTCTTCGCTGCCAGCCAGATCCCGATGCTGCTGCGCAACGGCATGGGCGAGAAGGCCGTCGAAGAGTCGCCACCGATCCCGCCGGGAAACTAGCGCGGAAAGGCGGCCCGTCATTCCCGCCGGCCGAAGCCGCCGCGGAAATGACGGGCGGACCTTATCGGCTCGTCAGGCCGCGACGGGCGCGACGCTCTCCTGATCGGCGCGGCTGACGCCCTGGCCGTCCAGATTCCGGGCGACGAATTCCCAGTTGATGATGTTGTTCAGCACGCTCTCGGCGAACTTGGGCCGCGCGTTGCGGTAATCGATGTAGTAGGCGTGCTCCCACACGTCGAGCGTCAGGAGCGGCTTGATCCCCTCATAGACGACCGGCGTGTCGGCGTCGTGATAGGAGGTGATCTCGAGCTTGTCGCCGTTGAGGACGAGCCAGGCCCAGCCGGACGCGAAATGGCCGACGGCTTCCTCCGCCAGCTTCTTCAGCATCTCCTCGGTCGAACCGAAGGCTTCGTTGATCTTGTCGGCGAGCGCGCCGGTCGGCTTCTGGCCGGCCGGAGCCAGGCACTGCCAGAAGAAGCTGTGGTTCCAGATCTGCGCCACATTGTTGAACAGGCCCGTCTGGCCCCGCTCCTTGGCGGCCTTGATCACGGTCACGAGCGAGGCATCCGCCAGATCCTTGCCCTCGAGCAGGCTGTTGGCCTTGTCGACATAGGCCTTGTGATGCTTGCCGTGATGATATTCGAACGTCTCGGCCGACATGTGCGGCGCAAGCGCCGACGGATCGAAGGGAAGCGGAGGGAGGGTGAAAGCCATGACGGTCCTCTGTTGGTAGTGAGGGATTCGGGGCGAAGGCCCCCGCCGTCATATGGTTCCTTTTGTCCCCGATTTTTCCGCAATCGCGAACGTTTCGTCGCGCCCTAGCCACGGCCTATCACTGATCGGCTGGGTGCCACCCTGGGTACGACCTGGAATCGGGTGAGCTCGCGCAGCGGCGCTTCCCAATCCGGCTTGATCGCGCTCGCGCGACGATAGTCGAGATAGGCCGCGCGCAGATCGCCGAGATCTTCCTCCGCCAGCGCCCGGCCGAAATAAGCGAGCTCCGGCCGGCGGCTCCGCTTCGCCAGTGCAGCATCGAACATCACCTTCGCCGCGGCGGCGCCGTCCGGCAGGTTGAGGGTGGCGAAGCCCTTGTTCAGCCACGCCTCCGGCTCCTCCGGATCGAGCGCGATCGCGCGGTCGAAATCGGCGATGGCCTCGGCAAGCGCGCCCGTCTCCATCCAGACGATCCCGCGATTGACGATGGTCGCGACATGCTCGTGCGATCCCGGCGCCAGCCGGGTCAGCGCGCGCGTGCACAGACGTACCCCGCCGCGGCTGGGCTTGGCGGCGCTGGCCGCCTCATAGCAGCGGCGGGCCTCACCGCCGCCGCTCACGATCACCGCCGCCGCGGCGGGAAACGCCATCACGCCCGCCGCCACAAGGGCCGCAAGCCGAGATCCTCCTGTCATCCTCTCCTCTCCTCTAACGGGAGCGCTGGAACATTATACCTCTTCGCCGCTCACCCCAACAGCGCGTGGCGCCGCAGCGCATGGCGGAGCTGATCGTAGCTGAGGCCGATCGCCTTGGCGGCGGCACGCTGATTGAACCGCGCGCGCCGCAGCGCATCCTCGAGCAAGCGGCGTTCATAGGCGTCGACCGCGGCGCGGAAATCCGTGCAAATCTCGTCCGACGTCCCGGGCGCCGGCGCCGCGGCGGTGACGGAATCGGCCTCGATCGGCGGAGCCTCGCGCGAAGGCTCGCTCCGCGCCTCGGCAGTCCGGGGCCGCCAAGGCGATGCGAAAGGATCGAACTCGATCGCCCCGATCGGCCGCTCGGGATCGTCCCAGCGATAGACCGCGCGCTCCACCACGTTGCGCAGCTCGCGCACATTGCCCGGCCAGTCATGCGTCTGGAGCGCCGCCGAGGCCGCCACGTCGAAGCCCGGCCAATGAGGCCATTGCAGCTCGGCCGCCATGCGCCGGCCGAAATGGTCGGCGAGCACGGGCACGTCGCCTTCCCGGGCACGAAGCGGCGGCAGCGTCACCACCTCGAAGCTCAGCCGGTCCAGCAGGTCGGCACGGAAACGCCCCTGATCGACGAGCGCCGGGAGATGCTCGTTGGTCGCCGCGACGATGCGCACATCGACGCTGATCGGGCGAGAGGCGCCAATTCGCGTGACTTCGCCATATTCCACGGCCCGCAGCAGCCGCTCCTGCGCACCCGAGGAGAGGGTCGCGAGCTCGTCGAGGAACAGCGTGCCGCCGTCCGCTTCCTCAAAGCGCCCTGCCCGCGCCTTGGTGGCACCGGTGAACGCGCCTGCCTCATGGCCGAACAGCTCCGCCTCGATCAGCGTCTCCGGCAGTGCCGCGCAGTTCATGGTGACGAGGGGCCCCGCCCATCGCGCCGACAGCCGGTGCAGCCGTTCGGCGACGAGCTCCTTGCCGGTTCCCCGCTCGCCGATGACAAGGACCGGCCGGTTGAGCGCGGCAGCCCGGCTCGCCCGCTCCACGGCGTCGAGGAAGGCACCGGATTGGCCGATGAACTGCGTATCCCGATCCATTCCCAATATTTAGCGCGAAATACCAAAAGTCGGCAAACATTATCGTGCCGACGCGTCGCCTCGGCATCGAAATCCTGCTCAAAATGGCAGAAATCCGTCACTTTCCGGAATTGGCACGCTCCCTGCTTTTGATTGGGCACACCGCATGACGCGGAAGGTTGAGGGAGCGAGAATATGATCACGTTCGACAAATCGGATTTCCAGCGCTTCGCCACCGCCTCGGTGGGAGCTCTGCTGCTGAGCGCCGCCTGCATCATGGGCACCGTTGCCCCCGCACGCGCGGCCGAGCCTAACGCGCCGCTGACCGTCCAGGACTGGAAGGCCGATGTAGAGCGGCAGATCGACAACAGCCTGCGCAATCCGCCGCTCGGCGGACGCGACCACGCGGCCGCGACGATCGCGATCCACTTCGACGCGGAAGGCCGGCCCGCCGACATCCGCATCGCCCGCTCGTCGGGCGTGGCCGCTGCGGATGAGGAAGCGCTGCGCACCGCCAACCGCATCGCCTATCCGGCGCTGCCCTCCGGCCTGCGCGGACGTCCGCAGACCATCGCGATGATGGTCTATTTCGGCGCCGCCGATACCGAGGCCGATCGCAAGGCGATCAGCGCCATGCAGGAGATGGCCGAGCAGCGCGCCGCAAAGACCGCCATGCTGTCCGCTTCGCTTCCCACGAACTGAGCGGCAGCGCCGGGACGGGCCGATGTCCCCTACCCGTCCCGGCCCCTTTCCACCTGCTGCAAAGCAGATCAGAATGCGCATGAAGGAGTAAAGCCGCCATGGGAATCTTCTCCCGCACCCGGGACATCATCGCCGCCAACGTGACCGATCTGCTCGATAAGGCCGAGGACCCGGCGAAGATGATCCGCATGATCATCCTCGAGATGGAGGAGACGCTGGTCGAGGTCCGCGCCTCCGCTGCGCGGACCATCGCCGACCAGAAGGAGATGCGTCGCCAGATCAGCAAGCTCGAACAGGTCCAGGCGAGCTGGATGGAGAAGGCCGAGCTCGCGCTTTCCAAGAACCGGGAGGATCTCGCCAAGGCGGCGCTGATCGAACGGCAGAAGGCCGCCGATCTCGCCGACCAGCTCAAGGACGAGATCGAGACTCTCGACGAGTCGCTGCGTGCCTCGGAAGCGGACATCGCCAAGCTGCAGAGCAAGCTGCGCGAGGCGCGCGCGCGCCAGAACTCGATCATGACCCGGCTGGAATCCGCGCAGAACCGTGCACGGATGCGCGAGATGTATGCCGGAACCAAGATCGACGAGGCCTTTGCCCGCTTCGATCTGCTAGAGCGCCGGGTCGACTATGCGGAAGGCCGCGCCGAAGCCGCCGGCATGGGCGCGGCGCCCAAGAGCCTCGAGGAGGAGATCGCCGAGCTGCGCTCCGCCGACAAGGTCGAGGCCGAGCTGGCGGCGCTGAAGGCGAAAGCGCAGAACAAGGAGGGCTGATCGATGGAAGACGTATTCCTGCCCATCGTCATCTGCAGCATCCTTTTCATCGGACTGCCCTGGGTGGTGCTGCACTATGTCACCCAATGGAAGAAAGCGAAGACGCTGAGCGTCGAGGACGAAAATCTTCTCGACGAACTGCACGAGACAGCCCGGCGGCTCGATGACCGGCTCTCGACGATCGAGCGCATCATCACCGCCGACGATCCCAACTGGCGCGCGACCGCGCAGAGCGAGCGCACCGCCGATTGGCGCCAGACCAACTGAGCGCCGAACCAAGCTTCAGGAGGAACGACCCATGTCCGCCCGCCGCACCAACTTCTATCTCGACAAGCGCAACGCCAAGATGATGGGCGTCTGCGCGGGGCTTGCCGACTATACCGGGCTCGACGTCACGCTCGTGCGCGTCGGCGTCGTGCTGCTGACCGTTCTCGGCGGCTTTCCGTGGACAGTCATCGCCTATGTGATCACCGGCTGGGTCGCGAGCGAAAAGCCACGCGAATTCTACGACATCAGCCCCGAGGAGCAGAAATTCTGGCAGGGCGTCCGCGCCCGCCCGGGCAATTCCGTGCGCGATGTGCGTGCAAGCTTCCGCGATATCGATCGGCGGCTGGCTGATATCGAAGCGCATGTGACGTCCACCAACAGCCGGCTCGCCAACGAGATCGAGGCGCTGCGCTGAGGGCTCCGTCATCGAGGGGGCGGGAGCGCCCCCCGATGGCTGGTGGGCCAAGAGAACACCGCGTTGATCGAAAAGCGTCGGCGGTTCGTCGAAAGCCGCCGGGCCGCCCTGCAAAGCTTTCTAGGGAATGAACGATGGACGTAGGTACACAGGTGATCGTGCCCAACCTGCCCTGGATCATCGGCGGCTTCCTGCTGCTCGGCATCATGGGCATCGCCGGCTGGATCTTCACGACATGGCTGAGAGTGCGCAACGGCTATCCGCTGGACGGTGCCTGGGGCCAGGCGGTTTATCCGAAAAGCAGCGACGAGGCGATGGAGAGGATCCGCCTGCTTTCCGCCGAGGCCGCGCAGCTCCGCGCCGAGCTCGGCTCGGTGAAGGATCGGCTGGCGACGATCGAGCGGATCGTCACCGACGGGAGCCACCGTCTCGATCAGGAGATCGAGGCGCTGCGCCACCGGGCCAACTGAACAGGATAGGGGATAAGCGATGGATCCGTTTTCGATGGTGGTCGCGATCGTCGGCATCGGCGCGGTCGCGAGCGTGGCCCGGGCCCGCTACGGCATCCGCCGGGACAGGCACGGCAATGAATATCCGATCAACGACGCCGACGCCGATCGCATGCGCGAGGAGCTGAAGGCGCTCAAGGAGCGCGTCGCGGTGCTGGAGCGCATCGCGACCGACACCAATCGCGGCGCAGCGCTGGATCGTGAGATCGAGGCGCTCCGCTCGCGGGATTGAGGAAGGACATTTCGATGACCGACCCGATACTTTGGACGATCGCGGCGCTGGCCGGCCTGGCCGGCCTCGCGATTGCGAGCCAGGCGGCGCTGACCGGCTGGCGGGGATGGCTCGATATCAAGCGTCTCGAGCTCGAGACGCGGCGCTCGGACACGACGCCGCCCAGCGCGAGCTCCCGCATCGAGCTCGCCGATCTCAAGGAACGCGTGCGCAAGCTGGAGGCAATCGCGGCCGGCGTCGATCTTTAAGAGCCTATGCCCGTCCGCGCCGCGCTTGCGGAACGATGGAGAGCCGCCGAGAAAGGCGCGGCGCGGATGCCGATGAGGGAGAATGGAGCCGTTAGGGTCTGGTGCGTTAAATCTGCCCCCGATCCGCTATCCCGAGTAGAGGCTGATAAACGCTCAACGCTCTAAAAAGCCTCGGCGGGCAACACCATCAACGCCTCCGCGCCGGCCTCGATCTTCCGCCGCAGCGCGCCCGCATCGGGCATGATCCGCTCGGCGAAGAAACGCGCCGTCACCAGCTTGGCTTCCATGAACGCACGATCCCCCTCACCGGCATCCAGCGCTGCCTGCGCCGCGCGCGCCATGCGCAGCCACATGAGGCCCAGCGCGACGATGCCAGTGAGATGCATGTAGCTGTAGGCTCCAGCGCCGCCATTGTCCGGAGAGGCGATCGCATTCTGCATCAGCCACAGCGTCGCGGCCTGGAGCTCGCCCAGCGCCTTCTCCAGCCGTACGGCGAAATCGGCCTGCGGGCTCTGCTTTGCCTCGGCCACCTCTGCGGCAACGATCTCGAACAAGGACCGGATCGCACGGCCGCCATTGGCGGGCAGCTTGCGCCCGACAAGATCCATCGCCTGCACGCCATTGGTGCCTTCGTAGATCATCGCGATGCGGACATCGCGGACATATTGCTCCATCCCATTCTCGCGGATATAGCCGTGGCCGCCATAGACCTGCTGAGCCATGGTCGCGATCTCATAGCCCTTGTCGGTGCCATAACCCTTGATCACGGGGATGAGCAGCGAAATGAGATCGTCGGCGGCCTGCCGCTCCTCCGCGCTGGCGGCCTGGTGGGTGAGATCGACCTGCAGCCCGCCCCACAGCATCAGTGCGCGCAACCCTTCGATATAGGCCCGGCACTCCATCAGCATGCGGCGTATGTCGGGATGGACGATCAGCGGATCGGCCTTTTCACCGGGATCGGCAGGGCCGGTGAGCGCCCGCCCCTGGCGGCGCTCCTTCGCGTAGGCAACGGCGTTCTGATAGGCCAGCTCGCCCTGCGCGAGTCCTTGCAGGCCGACGCCGAGCCGCGCCGAGTTCATCATGATGAACATGGCGGCGAGGCCCTTATTCTCCTCGCCGACCAGCCAGCCAGTCGCCCCATCATAGTTCATGACGCAGGTCGCGTTGCCGTGGATTCCCATCTTCTCCTCGATCGAGCCGCACGAGACGGCATTGCGTTCGCCGAGCGAGCCATCGGCGTTGACGAGATATTTGGGAACGACGAAGAGCGAGATGCCCTTCACCGTATCCGGCGCGCCGTCGATCTTGGCGAGCACGAGATGGACGATGTTCTCGGTGAGGTCGTGCTCGCCGGCCGAGATGAACATCTTGGTGCCGCTGATCGCGAAGCTTCCGTCCCCACGCGGCGTCGCCCGCGTGCGGATCAGTCCCAGGTCGGTGCCGGCATGGGGTTCGGTGAGGTTCATCGTCCCCGCCCAGACGCCCGAGACCATCTTAGGAAGATAGGTCGCCTTCTGCTCGTCCGAGCCCTTCACGTGAAGCGCTGCCATCGCGCCCTGGGCCAGGAGGTTGTAGATCGAAAAGGCCATATTAGCCGAGACCAGATATTCCTCGAAGGCGGTCGCGATCACATGCGGCATGCCTTGGCCGCCAAATTCCTCCGGTGCCCCGAGGGTGGTCCAGCCGCCCTCGACATAGCGCGCATAGGCCTCCTTGAAGCCTCTCGGCGTCGTCACGCTGCCGTCGGCATGGCGCGTGCACCCCTCGCGATCTCCGACCGGATTGAGCGGGAAGAGCACCTCCTCGCAAAATTTAGCGCCCTCCGTCAGCACGGCATCGACGACGTCCGGGCTCACTGCGCCGAAGCCGGGCAGATCGGCGTAGCGGCCGATCTTCAAGACATGATCGAGCACGAACCGGGTGTCGCGCACGGGCGCGGAATAGCTGGGCATCCTGTTTCTCCATTATGACGGCGGCAACCGCTTCCCGTCGGAACGCCGAACGTTAAGTCTGATCCGTCATGCCAGCGGAAGCTGGCATCGCTTTCCACAGCCGATCGGGTTGACAGTGGAAAGCGACCCCAGCTTTCGCTGGGGCGACGCGGTTTACCCGAATGAACCAGATTTGCCGCATCGATACCTTAAGGAAGCTGATCGAGGAACGCCTGGAGCTCCGCGATGGCCGCGTCGATCTCGACCTTCTGCCTCTCGAGCAAGGCGATGCGCTCCCGGCACTTGGCCTCGGTCGCGCGCCGCTGTTCGGCATGGTCGGGATCGACGTCGTAGAGATCGATCAGTTCGCGTATCTCGGCCAGGCTGAAACCGACGCGCTTGCCGCGCAGGATCCAGATCAGCCGGCCGCGATCACGGCGGGAATAGATTCGGGCGAGGCCCTCGCGCTCCGGCGCGAGCAGCCCCTCGTCCTCATAGAAGCGCAGGGCACGCGGCGTAACGCCAAACTCCTGGCAAAGCGCCGCCATCGTGTAACGCGCCTCGCCGCGATCGTCAGACAGATCCACCGCGGAAAGGGAAGGTGCATTCGTCATCCGCGGTACCTAGTTTACGTATACGTAAAGATCAATCCCGACGCAGCGCCTTTCCCTCGACGATGCGATAGAAGCAGCTCCGCTCGCCCGTGTGACAGGCCGGTCCGGCCGGCTTCACCTTCATCCATACGGCATCCTGATCGCAATCGATCCGCATCTCGACGACGTGCAATATGTGACCGGACGTCTCGCCCTTCTTCCAAACTGCCTGGCGCGAGCGCGACCAGAAATGTGCCTCTCCGCTCTCCAGCGTCCTTTCCAGCGCGTCGCCGTTCATGTGCGCGACCATCAGCAGGTCGCCGGACGCCGCGTCGGTGGCGATCGCCTGGATGAGCCCTCGCTCGTCCCATTTCGGGGTCAGGCGCGTCGCGGTTTCGAGAATGGTATCGGCCATCGTCATAAATCCGTCTCATTGGGGGCGACAAATCGCCCGGTCGCTCCTATATGCGCGGCGAACCGCCATGGCGACGGGTCAAAACAACATGCTCACCACCCATCCTTTCGACGACGACAAGCTGCGCGAGGAGTGCGGCATCTTCGGCATCTGGGGCGCGGAAACGGCCGCTGCCATGGTCGCGCTCGGCCTCCATGCCCTCCAGCACCGCGGCCAGGAGGCCGCCGGCATCACGAGCTGGGACGGCCATAGCTTCCATTCCCACCGCGCGATGGGCCATGTCGCCGGCAATTTCGACAAGGATGAGGTGATCCGCAGCCTGCCTGGCCGAGTCGCGGTCGGCCATGTGCGCTATTCGACGACAGGGGAGACGGCGCTGCGCAACGTCCAGCCGCTGTTTGCCGAGCTTTCCTCCGGCGGCTTCGCAGTCGCGCACAACGGCAACCTCTCCAACGCCATGAAGCTCCGACGCGAGCTGGTGCGGCGGGGCTCGATCTTCCAGTCGACCAGCGATACCGAGACGATCATCCACCTCGTCGCCACCTCCTCCTACCGGACGCTGCTCGACAAGTTCATCGACGCGCTGAAGCAGGTCGAAGGCGCCTACTCGCTGGTCTGCATGACCCCCGAAGGCATGATCGCCTGCCGCGATCCGCTCGGCATCCGGCCGCTCGTCATGGGCCGGGTGGGCGACGCCTATATCTTCGCGTCCGAGACGGTGGCGCTCGACGTAGTCGGGGCCACCTTCATCCGCCAGGTCGAACCGGGAGAGCTGGTGATCGTCTCCGAGCAGGGGATGCGCTCGATCCGGCCCTTCGCGCCGATCCGTCCTCGGCCCTGCATCTTCGAGCATGTCTATTTCTCGCGCCCTGATTCGATTGTCGACGGCTCGTCCGTCTATTCGGTGCGCAAGCGGATCGGCGCGCAGCTCGCGATCGAAAATCCGGTCGAAGCCGATCTCGTCATCCCCGTGCCCGATTCGGGCACACCGGCCGCGATCGGCTATGCCCAGCAGTCTGGCATTCCGTTCGAGCTCGGTATCATCCGCTCGCACTATGTGGGCCGCACCTTCATCCAGCCCGGCGATCAGGTCCGCCATCTCGGCGTGAAGCTCAAGCACAATGCCAACCGCGCGCTGATCAACGGCCAGCGGGTCGTGCTGATCGACGATTCGATCGTGCGCGGCACGACGAGCCTCAAGATCGTCCAGATGCTGCGCGATGCCGGCGCGAGGGAGGTTCACTTCCGCGTCGCCTCGCCGCCGACCCGGCACAGCTGCTTCTACGGCGTCGACACGCCGGAACGGGCCAAGCTGCTCGCCGCGCAGATGACGGTCGGCCAGATGGCAGACTATATCAAGGCGGACAGCCTCGCCTTCCTGTCGATCGACGGCCTCTACAAGGCGCTTGGCGAGGACATGCGCGACGATGCCAAGCCGCAATATTGCGACGCCTGCTTCACCGGCGACTATCCGACCCATCTCACCGACCAGGAGGAGGTCGCCCCCGCGGACCAGCTCTCGCTGCTAGCCGAGCGGGTGATGGTCTGACGCTCCTCCCCAACCGAATCGAGACATGACCGACAAACCTCTTGCGGGCCGGCTGGCCCTCGTCACCGGCGCGTCCCGCGGCATCGGCTTCGCTACCGCCGAAGCCCTCGGCGGAGCGGGCGCCCATGTCATCCTGACCGCGCGCTCCTCCGGCGGGCTCGAGGAGGTGGAGGAGCGTATTCACCTGGCCGGCGGCAGCGCGACCATCGCCCCGCTCGATCTTACCGAAGCCGACGGCATCGGGCGTCTCGCCGCCGCAATCGCGGGGCGCTGGGACGCACTCGACATATTGGTGCTGAATGCGGCCATGCTCGGCACGCTGGCGCCCGTGCCGCATGCCGATGCCAAGGAACTGGCATCGCTGCTCACGCTCAATATCGCCGCGCAGCAGGCGCTGATCGGCGCCTTCGATCCGCTGCTGCGCAGGAGCCGGGCCGCGCACCTGATCGGGCTGACATCGAGCGTCGCCACCGATCCGCGGCCATTCTGGGGCCCCTATGCCGCCTCGAAGGCGGCACTCGAGACGCTGCTGCTCACTTATGGCGAGGAGATGCGCAACGTGAGCGCGTTGCGCGTGGCCATCGTCGATCCCGGCGCAACGGCGACCAAGATGCGGCAGAAGGCGTTCCCGGGCGAGGATCAGGCCACGCTCAAGAGCCCCGACGTGGTGGGGCGGGCCATCGCCGATCTGATCGCACGCGATTTCGAAACAGGGTACCGGCTGCGCGTAACCGAATGACGCCTTCTCCGCGAAGCAGCGATCCTCCACCCGGCGCCGGGCCGGGCTTCAGGTCGTCGGCTTGGGGGCGTCTTCATCCTCTGGCGTCGGCATGACGATATCGACGCCCGACATCGGCTTGGTGACCACGATCGTCGCTTTCACCGGGCCGGCGATCACCGAGAATTCCGCGCCGTTGACGGCTCCGTTGCCGCGGCCGTCCTTGTCCACGGGGAAAGTGAATTCATCCTTCTCCGTGCGTCCACCCGCCGCGAAGCGCTCGTAACGGATTTTCATGCGCCCTTGCTCGACGCCCAGATATACGAGCCGCTCGATCGGATCGCTGCCGATCGTCTTGGTCGGTGCTTCGACCAGTTCCATCGGCGGGTCGCTGTCCTTCACGCGCCGCGTCCAGATCGTCACGTGGCCGGAATTATAGTTCGAATTGTCGACGAACCACTCCTTCAGCCCATGCTGGTCGACGCGCAGTCCGACGCTGTCACCGGAGCGAATGACACTTCCCAAAAGGCCATGATACGCGCGGAACGCATCGTTCCGGGGGATAAAATAGCTCCAGGTGCCGTCCTCCGACTTGCCGGCATAAACCAGGAGCGGGTCGTCGATGGCAAAGCCGAAAGGCAGCCCCATGACCCCGGCCATGCTGCTCTTGAAGGGACGCGCCAGACGATAGGCGGGAACGCTGCGAACCGCCGTCTCGACATAGAATTCCTGCCCCGGGGTTGTTTCCACCACCGTTCCGACAGGCGGGATCACGACTGTCTTCGGTCCGAAATCCGCCGCGTGCGATGGTTGGCCGGCCCAAAGCAATGCGGCCAAGCCGAGAACAGCGACCTTCATCCCCTGCCCCCCGTCCAGAGAATCACCATTTGTTCTTCTCATGAAATCGAGGAGACGGGAAGCCCTTTCACTTGCGGCCGGACAGAACTGGCTCGGCCTCGTTCGGAAACCTCGCGGATCCGTTCCCGGTCGGCTATTTGGGCGGCGATGACCCGGCCGACGCGCCGGTGCCGGCCGCGGGCGGCTGCAAGCCCTTGAGGAACAGCGAACGGTCCGCTTCCGGCAATGCCTTGACCAGCGCCAGCAGCCGCGCATCGCGCCGCTGGCGCATAGCCGATTGCAGCCCCTCCTGCTGCTTCAGCAGGGCTTCGAGCTTGACGACGTCGATCTTCGAGGCGCCGATCAACATCTGCATTTGCGAGCTGAGCGCCCGCTGCTGCTGAACCAGCATCGCCAGTTCGGGATCCTTCTCAGCCGCCCATTGCTTGACGATCTCGGTTCCCTGCGGCGACAGCTTGATCGACCGCCGCGCCGGTGCACCCGGGGCGGCGCTGGCAGGAGCAGGCTGCGCCGCCGCCGTCGTGGATGACGGAACGGCGAGCGCGGCCAACAGCAATGCGCCGATCACAGCGCGTGCGGCTCCTTCGTCACCTGCCAGGTCTGGCCCTTGGAGATGAGCGCCTGCAGATCGGGCTTCTTGCCCTTCGCGGCAGCCTCATTCTGATCGACCACCGCGCGATCGAAGGTCGGACGCGGATGGTTGTAGATCACGCCGAGCACGACCGGACCACCTTCGCCCGGCGCATAGTCGATCAGCATCTGGGCAAGGCCGCGATTGGTCTCGTCGTGGACGATCACGCCCGCGCCCTGCCAATCGCCGTCGACGACATCCACAACGTGAAGCCGCAGATTCTGGTGATCGAGCGCCAGCCCCTTGGTGCCACCCGCGAACAGCACCGGCGCGCCATGCTCCACCCAGATCTGGCTTTCCGGCGCGGCCTTCTTCTCGGTGAAGGGCGCGAACACGTCGTCATTGTAGACGATGCAGTTCTGGTAGATCTCGACGAAGCTCGCGCCCTTATGGGCATGCGCCGCCTTGAGCACCGCGGGCAGATTCTTGTGCGTGTCGATGCCGCGCGCGACGAAGCGCGCGCCCGAGCCGAGCGCGAAGGCGCAGGGCGTCGCCGGGCGATCGACCGAGCCGAACGGCGTCGAGGGCGAGCGCGTCCCGACCCGGCTGGTCGGCGAATATTGGCCCTTGGTCAGCCCGTAGATCTCATTGTTGAACAGGAGGATCTGGCAATCGAGATTGCGGCGCAGAATGTGCATGGTGTGGTTGCCGCCGATCGACAGCGCATCGCCGTCGCCGGTGATGATCCACACGTCGAGCTCGGGATTAGCGAGCTTCACGCCGGTCGCGATCGCCGGCGCCCGCCCGTGGATCGTATGGAAACCGTAGGTTTCCATATAATAGGGAAAGCGCGACGAGCAGCCGATGCCCGAGACGAATACCGTGTTCTCCGGCCTCACGCCAAGTTCCGGCATGGTGCGCTGGACGGCCTTCAGGATCGCATAGTCGCCGCAGCCCGGGCACCAGCGGACCTCCTGGTCGGTCTCCCAATCCTTCGGGCTGGTCTTGATGGTCGTCATTTCGTTCATGTTCTTCTTCCTTTTCCCCCGAGGGAGAGGGATATCAGGCGAGCGCCGCCTCGATCGCGGCCTCGATCTCCGCGATGCGAAACGGCTGGCCGGAGACCTTGTTGAGCGGCTGGGCGTCGACGAGATACTGATCGCGCAGCACCGTCTTGAGCTGACCCGTGTTCATCTCCGGCACGATGATCTTCTCATAGCCGCGGAGCAGATCGCCGAGATTCTTCGGCAGCGGCCAGATGTGACGGATATGGACATGGCTGACGTCCAGCCCCTTGCGCCGCGCGCGGCGGACCGCCTGGTGGATCGGGCCGAAGGTCGACCCCCATCCGACGATCACCAGCTTGCCGGTCGCATTGCCGAGCTCGACCTGCTGGTCCGGAATATGGTTGGCGATGCCGTCGACCTTCTCCTTGCGGATGTCGGTCATGCGCTGGTGGTTGGCCGGCGCATAGTCGATATGGCCGGTATCGACCTGCTTCTCGATGCCGCCGATCCGGTGGAGCAGGCCCGGCGTGCCCGGCTTGATCCAGGGGCGCGCCAGCTTCTCGTCGCGCGCATAGGGCTTGAGCACCTCGCCTTCGGCCGGCGGATCGGTCTTGAACTGCACCGGGAACGGCTCATAGCCGGACATATCGGGCACTTTCCACGGCTCCGCCGCATTCGCGATATAGCCGTCGGTCAGCAGCATCACCGGCGTCATGAACTGGGTCGCGAGGCGACAGGCCTCGATCGCGCAGTCGAACGCGTCGGCCGGCGATCGGGCGGCGATCACCGGCATCGGCGCGTCACCGTTGCGGCCATAGACGGCCTGATAGAGATCCGATTGCTCGGTCTTGGTCGGAAGGCCGGTCGAGGGGCCGCCGCGCTGGGAATTGACAATGACCAGCGGCAACTCGGTCATGATGGCGAGGCCCATCGCCTCCCCCTTGAGCGCAACGCCGGGGCCGGAGGAGGAGGTGACGCCAAGCGAGCCGGCATAGGAAGCGCCGATCGCCGAGGCGATCGCGGCGATCTCGTCCTCCGCCTGGAAGGTGGTGACGCCGAACTCCTTGAGGCGGGAGAGGTGATGCAGGATGGCCGAGGCGGGCGTGATCGGATAGCCGCCGAAGAACATCGGCAGGCCCGCGAGCTGCGCACCCGCGACGAGGCCGAACGAGATCGACTCCGCGCCCGTCACCGTCCTGTACAGGCCCGGCTCGGCGGGTGCAGGATCGATGTGATGCTGCTTCATCGGGCCGCCGATCTCGGCGGTCTCGCCATAGGCGTGGCCGGCATTCAAGGCCGCGATGTTCGCCTCGGCCAGTTCCGGCGCCTTGGCGAACTTGCCCTTGAGCCAGTCGACGATCGGCTCGCGCGGACGATCGAACATCCAGAGCGCAAGTCCCAGCGTCCACATATTCTTGCAGCGCAGCGCCTCCTTGTTGCCGAGGCCGAACGGCTTCACGGCATCCATGGTGAGCTGGGAGATGTTGAAGGCGATCACCTGCCACTTGGCGAGGCTGCCGTCGTGCAGCGGGTTGACGCCGTCGGCGTAGCCGGCCTTGGCGAGGTTGCGCGGCGTGAACTCGCCCTCGTCGGCGATGATCAGGCCGCCAGGCTTGAGCGCGGGCGCATTGGTCTTGAGCGCGGCCGGATTCATCGCGATCAGGACGTCGGGCTCGTCGCCCGCCGTCTCGATCGCCGTCGAACCGAAATTGATCTGGAAGGCGGATACGCCGAAGGTGGTGCCCTGCGGCGCGCGGATCTCGGCGGGAAAATCCGGGAAAGTGGCGAGATCGTTGCCGGCGAGCGCGGTCGACAGGGTGAACTGGCCGCCCGTGAGTTGCATGCCGTCGCCCGAATCGCCGGCGAAGCGCACGACGATCGCCTCCGGCGCCGGATGCGCGGACGCTTCCCGCGGAGTGAGTTCCCGAGCGGCTGACGCCATTATACCTTACCTCTTCGTCTTGGTTTGGGGGGCTTCCTACGCCTCCCTACCCCCGCTCTCAAAGAAGAAAATATCCGTCACGGGCGAGCGCTGCTTGCCTCGGCGAGAGTGAGGACGGAACGGACGTGACGGGCTGTCACAGCCGGTAGCTCCCGATCATAGCCGCCCCCGAGCACGCTTGCCAGCGGGATGCCGGCCGCCGCGGCACGCCGCATGACGAAGCGATCGCGCGCCACCAGCCCCGCATCGCTGAGCCCGAGCCGCCCGAGCCGATCCTCGGCATGCGGATCCACGCCCGCCTGGTAGAGGATGAGATCCGGCCGCGCGCGCTCGATCGCGACAGGCAGATGACGGGCCAGCGCGTCGAGATAGGCCTGATCGCCCGTTCCGTCCGGCAATGCCACGTCGAGATCGGACCGCGCCTTGCGCGCGGGAAAATTCTTCGCGCCATGCATCGAGAAGGTGAATGCTTCATCCCGACCGGCGAGCAGCATCGCCGTGCCGTCGCCCTGGTGCACGTCGAGATCGACGATCAGCAGCCGCCGCACGTCGCCTTCCGCGAGCAGCCGATGCGCGGCGAGCGCAAGATCGTTGAAGACGCAATAGCCCGCGCCGGTGTCGGCGAGCGCATGGTGGCTGCCGCCGGCGGTGTTCGCTGCAAAGCCGTGATCGAGCGCCAGCCGCGCGGCGAGCCAGGTGCCGCCGGGAGCAAGCTGCGATCGGCGCGCGACAGCCGCGGTCACCGGGAAACCGATCCGCCTTTCCTTCTCGCGGGGCACCGAGAGGCCCAGCACCTCGGCGACATAAGCGGGATGATGCACCGCCTCGAGCCAGCGCCTCGGCATCGGCTCCGGGACATGCTCGGCGAAGGCGGCGCCGCTGTTCCGCAGCGCGAGCATCACCATGCCGTGCTTGCCGAACGGATAGGGGCTGCCCGGCGGCGCGGGAACGACATAGTCGGGATGGTGGACGAGATGGAACATCTTGATCGAAAGACGATGGTGGTGGATCGGGGAACCGCAACGCAAGAGGAGTCCCCCTTGTCCCAGCCGTTCATGCGCCCCGACGTACGGGCCTTTCTCGATTATCTCAACGCCGCGCCCGGCCCGCGCATCCACGAGGTCGATGCCGTCACCGCCCGGCAGATCTCGACGGCGACCCACCACCTCGCCGAGCTACCGATCGGGCCCATTGCGGTGATCCGCGACGTCGAGATACCCGGCCCGGCCGGCGGCATGGCGCTCCGCCTGTTCGACGCACGCGAAAGCCGCGGTCCCGGACCGGTCATGGTCTTCTTCCACGGCGGCGGCTGGGTGCTCGGTGATCTCAATAGCTATGCCCCGGTCTGCGCCGAGATCGCTCGACAGCTCGACATACCGGTCATATCGGTGGACTATCGTCTGGCGCCCGAGCATCGCTGGCCGGCCGCGCCCGACGATTGCGAGGCGGCGGCGCGCTGGATCGCCGAACAGGCGCGGACGCTCGGTTTCGAGGCCACCGGTCTCGTGCTGGCCGGCGACAGCGCCGGGGGCAATCTGGCCATCGTCACCGCGCTCGCGCTGCGCGACGCGCCGGCGGCGCTACCGGTGATCGCGCAATGGGCAATCTATCCGGCCACCGACCTCGCCGACAAATATCCCTCCTTCGAGCAGTTCGGCAGCGATCATTTCCTCACCAAGGAGGCGATGATCTGGTTCAACGACGCCTATCGTATGGATTTGCGGCACTGGCGCGGACTGCCCCAGCTCGCCGACCAGGGCGGCATGCCGCCGACGCTGGTGCTCACCGCCTCGCTCGATCCGTTGCGCGATCAGGGCCGCGCCTACGCGGCTGCGACGATCCAGGCCGGCGTGCCGACCATTTATCGCGAGGCGAGCGGCAATATCCACGGCTTCCTGACGCTGCGCAAGGCGCTCCCTTCCTCCCAGGCCGATCTCCATGGCGCGTGTGCTGCCCTCAGGCTGATGATCGCGGAGGACGCGCGATGAACCGCCTCCCCTATCGACCCGCGGCAGGCATCATGCTGCTCAACGCCGACAACAAGGTCTTCGTCGGCCAGCGCATCGATACCACCTTGGAGGCCTGGCAAATGCCCCAGGGCGGCCTCGACGACGGCGAAGAGGCCGAGGCCGGGGCGTTGCGCGAGCTGGAGGAGGAGACCGGCATCGCACCTCACCTCGTGCGGATCATCGCCCGCTCGCGCGCGGAGCTGCTTTATGATCTCCCGCCGGATCTCGTCGGCAAGCTTTGGAAGGGCCGTTACGGCGGCCAGCGCCAGATCTGGTTCCTGGCGCGGTTCCTGGGCAAGGACTCGGATATCGATCTCAACACCCCCCACCCCGAGTTCCGCGCATGGAAATGGGCCGAACCGAAGGACCTGCCGGATATGATCGTGCCGTTCAAGCGCACGCTCTATGAGGATGTGCTAAGGGAGTTTGCCGAGCATCTGAGCTGAAGGGACGGAGACCAGTTTTGTATTTCAGCCGCCCGCTTCTCGCCGCGACGGCCCTAGCCGCGTTCATCCCCGCCTGCCCCGCTCTCACCGAGGACGTCCTTGAGAGCAGCTACCCGCCAACGGTGATCATTCCGCCGCCGGCGCCGATCGCGACGCTGATCCTGCCTCCGCCGCCGTCGCCCGATGCGATCGCCTTGCCGCCGCCGGCCCGGGCGCTGATCGAAAAGGCGATAGCAAGCGGCGACCCCCAGTCGGTGGCCGCCGTCATCAGGCTCGCGCGCGACATGTACCCGCAGGGCGCCGCGCAGATCGACGCGCTCCAGGCCGAGAACGAAGCCCGTGTCGCGGAGAAGGCCGCACAGGCGGCGCGCGAGCGGGCGGACCGGCTGGCCAACGCGACATTGCTCGAGAATTGGAAGGGCGAGATCGAGGTCGGCGCCTCGCAGACGTCGGGCAATACCGAAAGCGTGGGTGCCTATGGCTCGCTCAAGCTCAACCGCGAGGGGCTGAAGTGGAAGCACAGCTTCAACGCCCGCGCGGACTATCAGCGCACCGATCATGTTACAACCACGGAACGGATCAACGCCCAGTACCAGCCGAGCTACAAGTTCGACGACAAGCTGTACACCTACGGCATCGCCCAGTACGAACATGATCCGATCCTGGGCTTCGACGGCCGCTACACGCTTGGCGGCGGCATCGGCTATACCGTCGTCAAGAAGCCCGACATTTCCCTCTCGTTCGAAGGCGGCCCTGCCGTGCGGCACACCGACTTCGTCGAGGCCGATCGCGAAACCACCCTCGCCGGGCGCGCATCGATGGCGTTCCAGTGGAGGATCCGGCCGACCGTGACCATCCAGCAGGATGCCGCAGTCTATTTCGACAAGGGCAACAACACGGCCAATTCGACGACCTCGATCGACACCAAGCTCATCGGGTCGCTCAAGGCGCGCTTCTCCTACAATGTCCAATATGAACGGAACGCGCCGGTCGGTACTGATCCGGTCGATACGACCAGCCGCGCGACATTGCTCTACAGCTTCTGAGGGATTGCGTGACATTCATCATTCAAGGTATTGATATTCCTTCGGTACCGGTGGCGGGAAGCGATGCGCTGTTTCCGGTCCGGAGGATCTGGTGCGTCGGCCGCAACTATGCCGATCACGCCCGTGAGATGGGCAGCGATCCGGATCGCGAACCTCCCTTCTTCTTCGCCAAGCCAGCCGATTCCGTCGTCCCGGGAGGCGGCGTCCTGCCCTTCCCCTCCGCCACGAAGGACCTCCACCACGAAGTCGAGCTGGTCGTCGCCATGGGCGCCGGCGGGGTGGATATTTCCGCAGAGCGCGCCCTCGGCTGCGTCTTCGGCTATGCAGTGGGCCTTGATATGACGCGGCGCGACCTCCAGGCGGAGGCGAAACGGGCGGGCCGCCCCTGGGCGCTCGCCAAGGGCTTCGACCAGAGCTGCCCGATCAGCGCCATCCAGCCGGTGAGCGCCGTAGGCCACCCCTCCCGAGGACGGCTCACGCTGAGCGTCAACGGCGTGCTGCGCCAGCAGGGCGATCTTCGGGACATGATCTGGTCGACGGCCGAGGCGATCGCCTTCCTTTCCCGTTTCGTCGCCCTCGCGCCGGGAGATCTGTTGATGACGGGGACGCCGGCGGGCGTCGGCGCGGTATTGGCCGGCGATCTGCTCGTCGGCGAGTGCGAAGGCATCGGGCGGATCGAGGTCCGTTACACCTGATCGCCCCCCCGATCGCCGGTTGTGCGGCCGGGGCGACTTGTGGCACCCCCCTGGCATGCGACAGAAGGAACTGCGGCTGGCGCTGATCTGCTATGGCGGCATCAGCCTCGCTGTTTACATGCATGGAATCACCAAGGAAATCTGGCGCTTGGCCAGAGCCAGCCGGAATTTCCACGAAGGCGGCGAGCCGCCTGCTGGCACGCAGAGCGTCTACCAGGCGTTGCTTGCGCTGATCGAGGACAAAGCCGCGCTGCGCCTGCGCGTCCTCGCCGATATCATCGCGGGCGCGAGCGCCGGCGGCATCAACGGCGTCTTCCTGGCGCAGGCGATCGCGACCGGCCAGTCCCTCGAGCCGCTGACCGACATGTGGCTCGACTCCGCCGATGTCGACACGCTGATCGACCCCGACGCGCGCCCCTGGTCGCGTTTTTCGAAGATCTGGGCGGCGCCGATCGCGTGGGTGGCGACGGGCAAGCCGGGCGGAACGGTGGAGCGGACCGTCGACGAGAGCGCACGCGACGAGGTCCGCGCCAAGCTCTCGGGCTTCGTGCGGGCACGCTGGTTCGCGCCTCCGTTCGGCGGTGCCGGCTTCACCGAGCTGCTGCTCGACGCGCTCGACGCCATGGCCGCGGCGCCGGCAGGCCCACCGCTTCTGCCGGAGGGCCAGCCGCTCGACCTGTTCGTCACCGTCACCGATTTCCACGGCCATCCCGAGCGGCTGCCGCTTCACCTGCCGCGCGAGGCCGTGGAGACCGAGCACCGCCTCACCCTTTCCTTCACCGACGACGGCCGATCGCCTCGCACTATCGGCGAAGCGCCCGAGCTGGTCTTTGCCGCGCGCGCGACCGCGAGCTTTCCCGGCGCCTTTCCGCCCTTCAAGGTCGCCGAACTCGATGGCGTGTTGGCGCAGCGCCGCCGGTCTTGGCCAGGGCGCGTGGCCTTCCTGAACCGGGTGCTGCCGCGCCAGTTCGCCGCCGGCATGGCCGAACATGCCGTGATGATCGACGGATCGGTACTCGCCAACGCTCCTTTCCGTCCCGCGATGGAGGCGCTGCGGGATCGGCCGGCGCGGCGCGAGGTGGACCGCCGTTTCGTCTATATCGACCCGAAGCCCGGGCGCCAATCGATCCGCTTCGGCGGCCATGAGGATGACGAAGCGCTGCCGGGCTTCTTTCGCACCATATTCGGCGCGCTTTCCGACATCCCGCGCGAACAGCCGATCCGCGACAATCTGGAATCGATCGCCCGCCGGTCCGAGCGGATCGCACGCACGCGCCGTATCGTCGATGCGATCCGGCCGGAGGTGGAAGCGACGATCGAGCGGCTGTTCGGGCATACCTTCTTCTTCAACCGGCCAACCGCAGCACGGCTCTCCGCCTGGCGCGACAAGGCGCAGGATGCGGCGGCGCGCCAGGCCGGCTATGCCTATGCCTCCTACGGTCATCTCAAGCTGGAACGCGTGATCGAGGAGGCGGCGACGACGCTGTGCGACCTTCTCGGGAGCGAGCACAGTTCGCTCCCCAAGCTGCGGGAGGCAGTGCGCAGGGCAGCCGCGGAGGCCGGGGTGGACGATCGGGGCGCGATCGTGGCCGGCGGCGCAAGCGAGGCGGCGATCGCCTTCTTTCGCGCCCATGACATCGGCTTTCGTATCCGGCGGCTGCGCTTCCTGGCGCGTCAGATTGCCGAGATCGAGCAGGCCGAGAGCTGCCCGCGAGATCTGGCCGAGCAGGCGCGGGATGCCATCTATGCCATGCTTGCCCTCTATCTCGATCGGGAAACGGATACCTTCTACGGCCCGGCGACGATCGAGGCCGCACGGGCGGCGCGCCGAAACCCCACCGTTGCGCTCGAGCGCCTCGCCGAGGCGCGCGATCTGGTGACGATCGATACGCTGGCCGACGAGCGGCTCGCCGAAGCCTTCGCGGTGCTGCCGCGGCCGGAGCGACGCACGATGCTGCACGCCTATCTCGGCTATCCCTTCTACGATATCGCGACGCTGCCGCTTATCCAGAGCGAGGGGCAATATGAGTTCGAGACGATCAAGATCGATCGCATCTCGCCCGACGATGCGACCGGAATCCGCGAAGGGGGGGCCGAAGCGACGCTGAAGGGCATACAATTCAACAGCTTTGGCGCCTTCTTTAGCCGTGCGTATCGGGAGAATGATTATTTGTGGGGCCGCCTGCACGGCGCGGAGCGGCTGATCGACATCGTGGTGTCGGCGCTGCCGCCGGGCAAGCGCCTGCCGCCCGGCCGGGTCACGGCGCTGAAGCGGCAGGCGTTCCGATCGATCCTGGCCGAGGAGCGCCCGCGCTTGACGGCGGTCCCGGAGCTGTTCGACACGCTGGACAAGGAAGTAGGCTGAGCGACGCCCCGGCGGGCGCTCTGGTCATCCATCGCTACTTTGAATAGATGGTCGCTAGGGAGACGGGCACATGCAATTCCTCAAGACCCTGTTCTGGGTGGTGCTCGCCGTGATCGCGGCGGTGTTCTCGCTCAAGAACTGGTCGCCGCCGGCCAAGATCGTCCTCTGGGGCGATCTCGTGGCCTATACGCCGCTACCGGTACTGCTCGGCGCAACCTTCCTGATCGGCTTTCTGCCGCCCTTCATCCTTCATCGCGCGACGCGCTGGCAGCTGCGCCGCCGGCTGGAAACTGCCGAGCGTACGCTGAACGAGACCCGGACGACGGACGAACTCCCCGCGCCGGCGCCCGCCACCACGCCCACGCCGCCGCCGGAAGGCGCGCCGCTCCCCACCCCCATCCCGCCGGATATGCCATGACGAGCTGCCTTTACGTCGCCCTCGACACCCCGGACCTCGCCCGGGCGCTGGATCTCGCGAAGCGGGTCCGCCGCCATGTCGGCGGCGTCAAGCTCGGCCTCGAATTCTTCAGCGCCAACGGCCAGGCGGGGGTGCGCGAGATCGCGGCGCTCGGGCTGCCCGTCTTTCTCGACCTCAAGCTCCACGACATCCCCAACACGGTCGCCAAGGCCGTCCACGCGCTGCATGCGCTGGAGCCAGCGATCCTCACCGTCCACGCCGCTGGCGGCCGGGCGATGATGGAAGATGCCAAGGCCGCCGCCCCGAAAGACACCAAGGTGGTCGCGGTGACGGTGCTGACCAGCCTTGACGGCGCCGATCTCGCTTCGATCGGCTTGGCGCCCGATCCGCATGCCCAGGTCGAACGGCTTACCCGTCTTGCGCGCGAGGCGGGACTGGACGGCATCGTATGCTCGGGCAACGAGGTGGGCGCCGCCCGCAAGCTATGGCCCGGCGGCTTCTTCGTCGTGCCCGGCGTCCGCCCTGCCGATGGCGCGCTCGCCGACCAGAAGCGGGTCATGACGCCGCGCCAGGCCCTGGATAACGGCGCATCCATCCTCGTCGTCGGCCGGCCGATCACCCAGGCGCGCGATCCGGACGAAGCGGCCAGAGCGATCGAGGCCACGCTGTAAGGCCTCCCCCCCTCCCGCAATCGGAAGAGCGGGCCTAGATAGCGATCATGTCTCGAATCGCCGCCAAGATCTGCGGGCTCTCCTCCGCCGAAACGCTCGATGCCGCCATCGCGGGTGGGGCGTCGCACGTCGGCTTCGTCTTCTTCGCCAGGAGCCCGCGCAATCTCTCGCCCGATCAGGCGGCCGGGCTGGCTGCGCGCGTGCCGGCGCATGTGGCGAAGGTGGGATTGTTCGTCGATCCGGATCCAGGCCTGGTCGCCCACGTCCTTGCCGTCACCCGGCTCGATGTCCTCCAGCTTCACGGCAGCGAGCCTCCCGAGCTGCTGCATCGGCTGCGCGATGCGCATGGCCTCGAACTGTGGAAAGCGATCCCTGTGCGCACTCGGAGCGATCTCGATCTCGGCCGCGCCTATCGTGGCGTCGCCGATCGGCTGCTGTACGACGCGAAACCGCCGAGGAATGCCGCGCTGCCCGGCGGCAACGGCCTGCGCTTCGACTGGAAGCTGCTCGATGGCCATGTGCATCCCCTGCCCTGGGCGCTTTCCGGCGGCCTCGATGCGAGCAACGTCGCCGAGGCGGCGAGCATCACCGGCGCCCGCCTCCTCGACGTCTCGTCCGGCGTCGAGCGCGCGCCGGGCGTCAAGGATGTGGACAAGATCGCCGGCTTCCTCCAAGCGGTCGCCCGACTATGACCATTGCCAACTCCCTGCGCGGTCAGCCCGACGGGCGCGGCCATTTCGGCGCGTTCGGCGGCCGCTATGTCGCCGAAACGCTGATGCCCCTGATCCTCGACCTGGAGCGCGAATATCGCGCGGCACAGGCCGATCCGGCGTTCGATGCCGAATTCCGCTCCCTCCTGACCCATTATGTCGGCCGGCCGAGCCCGCTCTATTTCGCCGAGCGGCTGACGGCCCATCTTGGCGGCGCGAAAGTCTATCTGAAGCGCGAGGAGCTGAACCATACCGGCGCCCATAAGATCAACAATTGCATCGGGCAGATCCTGCTCGCCCGGCGCATGGGCAAGACCCGCATCATCGCCGAGACCGGCGCCGGCCAGCACGGCGTGGCGACCGCGACGGTCGCCGCCCGCTTCGGCCTGCCTTGCGTCATCTTCATGGGTTCGGTCGACGTGGCGCGCCAGCAGCCGAACGTCTTCCGCATGCGACTCCTCGGCGCCGAGGTGCGCGCCGTCGAATCCGGCGCCAGGACCTTGAAGGACGCGATGAACGAGGCGCTGCGCGATTGGGTCGCGAACGTCCACGACACATTCTACATCATCGGCACGGCCGCCGGACCCCATCCCTATCCAGAGCTGGTGCGCAACTTCCAGTCGGTGATCGGCGCCGAGACGCGCGAACAGATCATGGCAGCCGAGGGACGCCTGCCGGATCTGCTGATCGCGCCGGTCGGCGGCGGATCGAATGCCATCGGGCTCTTCCACCCGTTCCTCGACGATCCAGGCGTCGCGATGATCGGCGTCGAAGCGGCCGGCCACGGCATCGAAAGCGGGAAACATGCCGCGAGCCTGGCGGGCGGCAGCCCCGGCGTGCTGCACGGCAACCGCACCTATCTGCTCCAGGACGAGGATGGGCAGATCACGGAGGCGCACTCCATCTCGGCCGGCCTCGACTATCCCGGGATCGGGCCCGAGCACAGCTGGCTGCACGAGATCGGCCGGGTGAAATACGAACCCTGCACCGATGACGAGGCGCTGGCGGCGTTCCAGACGCTTTGCAAGCTCGAGGGGATCATCCCGGCTCTGGAGTCGGCGCATGCACTGGCGGTGGCCGAGCGGGTCGTGCCGACCATGGCAAAGGACCAGATCGTCGTCGTCAATGTCAGCGGCCGGGGAGACAAGGACATTTTCACCGTCGCGGAGTCGCTGGGGGTGAAGCTGTGAGCGATCGCCTCGGCTCTGCCTTTTCGCGCTGCGCCTCGGAAGGACGCGCGGCGCTCGTCACCTTCGTGACCGGCGGCGATCCGAGCCCGGACGACATGCCCGCGATCCTCGACGCCCTCGTCGAAGGCGGCGCCGACGTGATCGAGCTCGGCATGCCCTTCACCGATCCGATGGCCGACGGGCCAGCGATTCAGAAGGCCAATCTACGCTCGCTCTCGGCGGGAACAACGACGCTCAAGCTGCTGGAAATCGCGGCGGATTTCCGCAGCCGCCATGCCGGATTTCCGCTCGTGCTGATGGGTTATGCCAACCCGATGGTGCGGCGCGGTGGGGAGTGGTTCGCCTCCGAAGCGGCGCGCGCGGGCGTCGACGGCGTGATCTGCGTCGACGTGCCGCCCGAAGCGGACGATGCGCTCGGCCCTGCGCTGCGCACCGCCGGGATCGACCTGATCCGCCTGGCGACTCCGACCACGGATGCCGGCCGCCTCCCTGCGGTGCTGGAGGGCGCCTCCGGCTTTCTCTATTATGTCTCCGTCGCCGGAATTACCGGCCTGCAGCAGGCGGCCCAGACATCGATCGAGAACGCCGTGGCGCGGCTGAAGGCGGCGACGTCGCTGCCGGTTGCGGTCGGCTTCGGCGTGCGCACGCCCGAGCAGGCCGGCGCCATTGCGCGCGTGGCGGACGGCGTCGTCGTCGGGTCGGCCATCGTCGAGCTGATCGGCGAGCATGGCGCCGATGCGCCGGAGCCGGTCCGCGCCTATGTATCCACCCTGAGCGCCGCCATCCGGAGCGCACGACAGGAGAAGGCAGCATGAGCTGGCTCAATCGCGTCCGCCAATCGATCGCGTCGATCACGAAGCGCGAGACACCGGACAATCTCTGGCACAAATGCGCCGGCTGCGGCCAGATGATCTTCGTCAAGGAATATGAGGAGAATCAGTCGGTCTGCCCCAAATGCGGCCATCATGGCCGGATCGGGCCTGATGCCCGCTTCAACGACTTGTTCGACAGCGGAGTCTATACGCTGCTGCCGATCCCGCAGGTGAGCGAGGATCCGCTCAAGTTCCGCGATTCCAAGCGGTACACCGATCGCCTCAAGGCCGCGCGCGCCGCTACGGGCGAGAATGATGCGCTGATCAACGCGAAGGGCACCATCGAAGGCTTCAAGGCGATCGTGGGCGTGCAGGATTTCGCGTTCATGGGCGGATCGATGGGCCTCGGCGTCGGAGCTGCGTTCGTGGCGGGCGTCGAAACCGCGATCGCCGAGCGCTGCCCATACATCATCTTCACGGCGGCCGGCGGCGCGCGCATGCAGGAAGGCATTCTGAGCCTGATGCAGATGCCCAAGACCACGGTCGCCATCGCCAAGCTGCGCGAGGCCGGCCTGCCCTATATCGTCGTGCTGACCGATCCGACGACCGGCGGCGTCACCGCCAGCTACGCGATGCTCGGCGACGTCCAGATCGCCGAGCCCGGCGCGCTGATCGGCTTCGCCGGGCAGCGGGTGATCGAATCGACCATCCGCGAGAAGCTTCCCGAAGGCTTCCAGCGTGCCGAATATCTGCTCGAGCATGGGATGATCGACATGGTCGTCCATCGGCATGATCTGCGCGCGCGTCTGGCCCAGCTCATCAGCTATCTGGCGCCTGCAAAAGCGGCGTGACAGCGGCCCCGGCGCGGGGAAGGAAACGCAGTGCCCGATCACGCCACCTCGTCCGATCCCGCCGTCCAGGCTGAGCTCGATCGGCTGTGGCGGCTATCGCCCGGCGCGGACATATTGGGGCTGGAACGGATCACGCAGCTGCTCGGCCGTCTTGGCCATCCCGAACGCGCGCTGCCCCCGGTCTTCCACGTCGCCGGCACCAACGGCAAGGGTTCGGTCTGCGCCTATCTGCGCGCGGCGATCGAGGCCGCGGGGCTGCGCGCCCATGTCTTCACCAGCCCCCATCTCGTCCGCTTCAACGAGCGGATCCGCATCGCCGGACGGCTGATCGAGGATGATGCGCTCGCCCCGCTGCTCGGCGAGGTGCTCGACGTCGCCGACGGCATCGGCGCCAGCTTCTTCGAGGTGACCACTGCGGCCGCCTTCCTGGCCTTCTCGCGCGAGCCGGCGGACGCCTGCATCGTCGAGGTCGGGCTGGGCGGGCGGCTCGACGCCACCAATGTGGTCGAAACGCCGGCCGTGACCGGCATCGCCCAGCTCGGGCTCGATCATCAGGCCTTTCTCGGCGACACCGTCGAGGACATCGCGGCCGAGAAGGCCGGCATCGCCAAGCGCGGCGTGCCGCTCGTCACCATGCATTATCCCGCCAGCCTCGCCCAGCGCATCGGCGAGGTCGTCGTCGCCAGGGGCGCCCAGTGGCTCGCCAAAGGCGGCGTCTGGGACGCCGCCGCCTATCAGAAGCGCCTCCATTACCGGGACAAGGCCGGCCGGCTGGATCTGCCGCTGCCGCGCCTGCCGGGCAGCCACCAGGCCATGAATGCGGCGCTTGCCGTCGCCATGCTGCGCCATCAGCAGGCGATCCACATTCCGGATTCCGCCTATCGTGCGGCGATGGGCTGGGCGGAATGGCCCGCGCGGCTGCAGCGACTCGGGGATGGCCCCCTCCGCGCACGCCTGCCGCAGGGGTCGGAGCTGTGGCTGGATGGCGGCCACAATCCGGCGGCCGCACGCGCGATTGCCGATTTCTTCCGCGGGCACGTGGCTGCCGGCAGGCCGTTCCACATCGTCCTCGGCATGCTGGCGAACAAGGACCCGGTGGGCGTGCTGCGCCCGTTCGGCGGTCGCACCGCCACCGTGCACGCCGTTCCGGTGCCCGGGCACGACCATCACCAGCCGGCCGCGCTCGCGGCCGCGGCGCGCGGCGCCGGACTGGTCGGTCTCGCCGCGGAGGGGCCGGAACAGGCGATCGACTGGATCGGCCGCCATGCCGATCGCGCGCAGCCGCCGGTGGTCCTGGTTCTCGGCTCGCTCTACCTGGCCGGCGCGGTGCTCGCGCTCAACGAGGAAATACCCGATTGAGTTATTGCGATTGACTTGCAATAGCGAACATGCTTCTCTCGCTCACGGTCCAGAGAGGAGCCCCGCATGCCGCGCGAAGAATTCGCTGCCGTTCTTCCCTTCGCCTCCCCCACCGACGAGCGCTCCCGCCTGCTGCTGCTCGCTATCCGGCGCATGGCCGCGCACGGCCTCAACGACGCGCATGCCGCGCATGCCTGCCTCATTGGCTTCGGCCTCTCCTATCGCCGTCCGCTGATCCTGCTCCGCGCGCTGATGGCGGAGATTTCGCGCGCCTCCGCACGCAAGATCATGGTCGCGCCCTGCTGCTGCACGCGCATGACGCACGACGAGGCGGTGCTGCTGCGTGCGATCATGACGGCCCCGAGGGATCGCTTCGAAGCGCACAGCGCGCTGGAAAGCCTGCTCGGCACGCCGCTCTGCCTCGGCGCCCTCACTAGCGCCGAGGCGCTCGGCGAGGCCGTCACCGAGCGCATGGACTGACCCTCTCTCCGGCGGCGCACCACTCCCGCGCCGCTTCACTCGAGCGAGGGGCCCGCGCCGCCGAGGGTCGGCGCCCGGACCCGGCTCACCCTCCCCCCGGCCTCCTCTCCGGCCTGGGGGGAGGGATTTTTTGAAAGCTCAGGCCGGCTCCTCGCCAGCGCTGCCCAACGACTGATCGATCAGCCCCATGCGCATCATTCCCCAGAACAGGAGGATGCCGGGCAAGGCGATCACGGTCGTGAACAGATAGAAGGCCACATAGCCCATGGCGTCGATCAGCGTTCCTGCCGTCGTGCCCGTCACGACCCGCCCGACGATGCTCGCCGCCGCCGAGATCAGCGCATATTGCGCCGCGGTGAAGCGCAGATCGCACAGTGCCGAGAAATAGGCGACCACCGTCACGCCGCCGATTCCGCTCGCGATATTCTCGAAGCCGATGGCACCTGCCATCGCCAGGTTGGAATGGCCCACCAGGGCCAGACCGGCGAAGCTGAGATTGGAAACCATCATCAGCACGAGGCTGAGCAGCACGGATCGCTTGAGACCGAGGCGCGCATAGAGAATGCCGCCGATGAACACGCCGATCAGCAGCGCCCAGAAACCGACGCCGACGTCGAACAACGCGATTTCGTCCTTGCTGTAACCGAGCGACTTGAACAGCGGCCGGAAAGTGAGGTTCGCGAGCGTGTCGCCGATCTTGTGCAGGATGATGAAGAGCAGGACGATGAGCGCGCCGCGACGCTGGAAGAACTGCACGAAGGGACCCGCGACGGCGCGGCCGATCTCGTCCATCGGCCGACGCGCGCCGATCTCCTCGTGGCGCTTCGGCTCGCCCATCACGAGGGCCGTCGCCATGCCGAACAGCGCGAAGCCCGAACAGGCGAGATAGGCGGCGGGCCAGCCGAACCGCTGCGCCACCACGAGCGCGAGCGCACCGGCCGCGCTCGCGCCGATCCGCCATCCATATTGCGACATGCCCGCGCCGACGCCGAGCTGCTCGGGCGGCAGCAGCTCGATGCGATAGCCGTCGATCACGATGTCGTAGGTCGCCCCTGCGATGCCGACGAGCAGAGCGGCAACGGCGGTCGCGGCGAGATCGGCCGACGGCGGATGGGAGGCGAGATTGACGAGCGCAAGGATGACGAGCGTGCCCGCGACGAGCATCCACGACACGCGCTGTCCGAGCCGATGGAGCAGCGGCAGCCTGACGCCCTCGATGATCCAGGCCCACAGAAACTTGAAGTTGTAGGGCAGGATCACCAGCGCGAAGGCCGTGACCTGCTTGATGTCTATCCCTTCGTCCGAAAGCCAGCTCGCCAGCGTGGAGGCGATCATCGCGTAGCCGAAGCCGGACGAGATGCCGAGGAACAACGCCGCGAGCGGAGCCGGCTCGAGATAAGGCCTCACGGCGGCGGGCAGGTTTGCGCGCCATCCGGCGGCTGCGGCGGTCTCTGTCATGCGGCCACCTTAGTGGCGAGAGCGCCGGCTTTGAATTCCCTTTCGACAACAGGCGCACGCAAAACGCGCCCGAAACGATCCGCCTGCCGCCTCGCGTCCGGCCGACGGATCGGCGGGGTGCGGCAACCGGTTCGGGCGCCTATCCTTCCGCCGGTTCGGCTCGCGGATAGAGGCTGAGCGCGCGCGGCAGGCGCTTGGGGCGGCTTCCCGAGAGGAGGATATCCACCGCATCGAGCGCGGCCAGAAGGTCGCGCGGACGATAGGGCTTGGAAAGGCAGCCGAGCGCCAGGGCGCGCGCTTCGAGCGGGCAGTGGCCGCTGATGAACAGCACCGGCACGCCTTTGTCCTGCGCCGCACGCGCGACTTCCATTCCGCCCTCGCCGTCCGACAGCGTCAGGTCCGCCAGCACCAGATCGATCGGCGCGCGGCTCAGCGCCTCGATCGCCTCCGCCACATTGTCCACCGCGCCGGCGACGCGATAGCCCTCCTCGGTCAGGATATGCTCCACATCGAAGGCGACCAGCGGCTCATCCTCGACGATCAGCACCGTCGCGATCCGCCTGCGATGCTGACGCTTTAATCCGAACGCCATCGATACCCCGATCGCCATGTCCCGACCCAACGCTTGACCCGAACCATGTTTCCGGCCGACGAGGTGCATGAGGGACCAGCGCTGACGAAAGGCTGAACATTTGGCGAAGAAGCTTACATGGTTCATCCTGGCGGGGCTGGTGCTCGGCATCGTGACCGGCTGGACGCTCAACGCGGCGGTCGGCGATCCCGCAAGGCTGCAGGTGATCGCGGACCATCTCTCGATCGTGACCGAGCTTTTCCTTCGGCTCATCAAGATGATCATTGCGCCGCTGGTCTTCTCCACGCTCGTCGTGGGCATCGCGCATATGGGCGACAGCAGCGCGCTGGGCCGTATCGGCTTCCGCGCGATCCTGTGGTTCGTCAGCGCCAGCATCCTTTCGCTCACGCTCGGGCTGGTGATCGTCCACATTCTCCAGCCCGGCGCGGGACTGAACCTCGCGCTGCCCGCCGCGACGGCATCGAGCGGCATCGCCAGCGACGGCTTCACGCTCAAGGAGTTCGTCACCCATCTCGTGCCGAAATCGATCGCCGAGGCGATGGCCGACAACGAGATACTGCAGATCGTCGTCTTCTCGGTCTTCATGGGTGTCGCGATCACCGCGATCGGCGAGCGCGCGGCGCCGCTGATCAAGGGTATCGAGGCGCTGGCGCAGGTGATGCTGCAGATCACCGACTATGTGATGCGCGCCGCGCCCCTGGCGGTCTACGCCGCGGTGTCCGCCGCGGTGGCGAAGGAAGGCCCGCAGATCCTCGGCACCTTCGGCTATTTCATGGGCGGCTTCTATGTCGCCCTGATGCTGCTCTGGCTGGTGCTCATCGCGGCCGCCCTGCTCATCGTCGGACGGCGCGCGACCTTGCTCGTCCGCTATCTGCGCGAGCCCGCCCTGCTCGCCTTCTCGACCGCCTCGTCCGAAGCCGCCTTCCCGCGGACGCTGGAAGCACTCGACCGCTTCGGCGTGCCGCGCCGCATCGCCAGCTTCGTGCTGCCGCTCGGCTATTCCTTCAACCTCGACGGCTCGATGATGTACTGTACCTTCGCGACGCTGTTCATCGCGCAGGCCTACGGCATCGAGCTCGGCATCGGGCAGCAGATCACCATGCTGCTGCTCCTGATGGTGACCAGCAAGGGCATGGCCGGCGTACCGCGCGCAAGCCTGGTCGTCATCTCGGCAACGCTCAGCTTCTTCCACATTCCCGAGGCCGGGCTGCTGCTGATCCTCGCCGTGGACCATTTTCTGGATATGGGCCGCTCCGCGACCAACGTGATCGGCAATGCCGTGGCGAGCGCCGTCGTCGCGAAATGGGAAGGCGCGATGGAGGTGATCGAGCCGTCGGAGATGGAGCCGCCCCACGCCCCTGCCCACACGCCGCATCGCGGCAAGCGGGGGCTCGACCTCGAGGCCTGAGCCAAGTTGGGGCATGACGGTTCGATGAAACCATTCTATGGGCGTCGCCATGCCGTCCCCGCCCACCGACAAGCCGCGCCGCGAACCCGATCGGCCGCTCCGCGCCGCGAAACGGCAGCCGCAGCGCATCGCCAAGCTGCTCGCCCGCGCCGGCGTCGCCTCGCGGCGCGAGATCGAACGGATGATCGCGGACGGGCGCGTCGCCATCAACGGCGTGGCGCTGGACACGCCGGCGACGATCCTGACCTCCCTCCATGGCGTCACCGTCGACGGCAAGCCGATCAAGCCGCCCGCGCCGGCGCGGCTGTTTCGTTTCCACAAGCCGGCCGGCCTGCTCACCACCGAGCGGGATCCCAAGGGACGGCCCACCATCTATGATCGCTTGCCCCTCGATTTGCCGCGTGTGATGCCGGTCGGGCGGCTCGATCTCAACACCGAGGGCCTGCTTCTGCTCACCACCGACGGCGAGCTCAAGCGCCAGCTCGAGCTGCCCTCGACCGGCGTCGAGCGCATGTATCGCGCGCGCGCCTATGGCGAGATCAGCCAGGCGCGGCTTGAATCGCTGATCGAGGGGATCGAGATAGACGGCGTGCGCTACGGATCGATCGACGCCAATCTGGAGCGCCGCACCGGAGCCAATGTCTGGATCGAGCTCAAGCTGACCGAGGGCAAGAACCGCGAGGTGCGTCGCGTGCTCGAGCATCTCGGCCTCAGGGTCTCCCGCCTGATCCGGACCGCTTACGGCCCCTTCCCGCTCGGCGACCTGCCGGCCGGCGCCGTCGACGAGATCCGGCAGCACGATCTCGTCGCCTTCCGCAAGACGCTGCGATGAGCCTGCGCATCATCGCCGGCCGGTGGCGCGGCCGTGCGCTTGCGGCTCCGAAAGGCGCGATTACACGGCCGACAGCCGATCGCGTGCGCGAGGCGCTGTTCTCGATGCTGGCCAGCCGCCTTGGCAGCTTCGAAGGGCTTCGCGTCGCGGATCTGTTCGCCGGCAGCGGCGCTCTGGGATTGGAGGCGCTCTCGCGTGGCGCGGCGCACTGCGTCTTCGTCGATCAGGATCGCGCCGCGATCGACGCGATCCGCGCCAATGTGGCGAAGCTCGGCGCCTCGGCCGAGATTCGTCCCACAGCCGTTTCCGCGCTCGGTCCGATCGCCGCGCCCTGCGATCTGCTGCTGCTCGATCCGCCCTATGGCAGCGGCGCGGGCGGCGCGCTGATCGAACGGCTGACGCGGCTTGGCTGGGCGGCGCCCGGCGCCTGGGCGAGCATCGAGACGGGACGCGACGAGCCGGTGTCCGCCGGCGGCTGGACTGTCGAGGCTGAGCGCGTGCACGGCAAGGCGAAGCTCACCCTGCTGCGGTGGGGGTAAGAAGGGCTTCGGAGAAGAAAGGCCGTGCTTCGGCGAGGCTATCCCGAGCGTGAAGGACCGGAGATTGGCAGCGCAACGGCAGCGGAGTTGGCGCGGGCGAGCAGTAAGGCTCGCTCCCTCTCATTGCCGGTCAGCTCGGCAGCGCGGCGGAATTCGGCCCTGGCCTCGGCGTTTCGGCCCAGCCTCTCCAGGAGATCGCCGCGCGCCGTCGGCAGCAGATGCGAGCGTCGAAGACGCGGGTCGTCGCTGATCGAATCCACGATCGCGAGGCCCTGAGCCGGACCGAACGCCATGCCGACCGCCACGGCCCGATTGATCTCCACGATCGGTGAAAAGTCGATCAGCGCCAGTGCCTGATAATAAGCTGCGATGGCGATCCAATCGGTATCGGCCGCGGTCTCCGCGCGGGCATGGCGGGCGGCAATCATCGCCTGCAGCAGGTAGAAGCCAGGCCTCGGCGCCAGTGCCGCGGCGCGGGCGACGCCGTCGAGGCCGCGCCGGATCAGCGACCAGTTCCATCGGCTGCGGTCCTGATCGGCCAGCAGGATCGGGTTGCCCGCCTTGTCGGTGCGGGCGGCAAAGCGTGATCCATGCAGCTCCATCAGCGCCACCAGCGCCTGCGCCTCGGCTTCCTCGGGCATCAGCGCAGCAAGCGACCGACCGAGACGCAAGGCCTCGCCGCATGTGTCGACGCGCAGCCAGTCCTGGCCCGCCGTCGGCACATAGCCAGCATTGAAGATCAGGTAGAGGACCTCCAGCACGGCAGCGAGGCGGCCCTGCCTCTCCTCGCCATGCGGTGTCTCGAAGCCGATGCCGGCATCGCGCAACCTGCGCTTGGCGCGCACGATGCGCTGGGCGACGGTGGCTTCCGGCACCAGGAAGGCATGCGCGATCTCCGGCGTCGATAGGCCGGCGATCAGCCGCAGGACCAGCGCCGCGCGCTGCTCGGCCGGCAGTATCGGATGACAGGCGGTGAAGATCAGCCGCAGCAGATCGTCGTCGATGTCCTCGTCCAGCACGGCTTCGGGATCGGGTGCCAGATGATCCGACTCGGAGAGATCGGCGGCCAGCATGCGATGCTTGCCCTCGATCAACCTGGTGCGGCGCAGCCGATCGAGCGCCCTGTTCCTGGCCACCTTCGTCAGCCACGCGGCAGGATTGAGGGGAATGCCGTCCCGGGGCCAGCGTTCCACCGCAAGCAGGAAGACATCCTGCACGATCTCCTCGGCCAGCCCGATATCGTGCAGCTGGCGAGCCATCCTGGCGGTGAGCTTCGGCTGCTCGATCCGCCAGACGGCTTCTATGGCCCCGACACGGGTCAAGACGTCAGTGCTCCTTCAGCGCATCGAAGCCTTCCGCCGCTTTCCGGACGTCCTCGGGGAAATCCTCCACCTCCTGGATGCGGCGGACCTCGATCACCTCATTTGCCGAGGCGGGGCAGCGGCGCGCCCATTCTATCGCTTCCTCGCGCGAGCGCACATCGATGATCCAATAGCCGCCGAGCACTTCCTTCACCTCAGGGAAGGGTCCGTCGGTCACCGTCGGTTTCCCGTCCTTGAAGCTGACCCGCGCACCCGAGGCGGGGGGGTGCAGACCGTCGAGCGAAAGCAGCACCCCGGCCTTCTTCAGTTCCTCGTTATAGCGCATCATCGCCGCCACGGCCTCGGCGCTCGGCATCGTGTCAGGGGCAGCGGACTCGTAACCTCCGGGGATCATCAGCATCATGAAACGCATGGTATCGCTCCTCGTCCTGTTCGATCCTATGACGAACGAGGAGCGGTGGAATCGACAAGCGCGCAGAAATTAAATCGGCGGGGTCGATTTCAGGCGGCGAAACGGGCCAGCCGACGGTTGATGATCGCCTCGGCGTCCGAGACGATGCGCGAAATCAGCTCGCGGCAGGTCGGCACGTCGTGGATCAGGCCTTGCACCTGCCCTGCCCACACCAGTCCCGCATCGACGTCGCCGGTCTCCAGCGCAAGCCGCCCCTTCGCCCCTTTCACGAGATCGGCCACATCCTCGAACACCGCCTCGGGCCGCGAGGAGATTTCCACCACCTTGTCGGAGATGCTGTTCTTGGCGACCCGGCCGGTGTTGCGGAACTTGCGGAAGATGAGATTGGTCGCGCGCTCGTCGTTGGAGACGATGAACTGCTTGATATTGTCGTGGATCGGCGCCTCGACGGTGGCGCAGAAGCGGGTTCCCATGTTGATGCCCTCGGCGCCGAGGGCCAGCGCCGCGACGAGGCCGCGCCCGTCGCCGAAGCCGCCGCTGGCGATCACCGGAATGTCGAGCTGGTCCACCGCGCAGGGGATCAGGATCAGCCCGGGCACATCGTCCTCGCCGGGATGGCCGGCGCATTCATAGCCGTCGATCGAGATCACGTCGACGCCCATGCGCTGCGCGGACAGCGCATGGCGCACCGAGGTGCATTTGTGGATGATGGTGACGCCATGCCCCTTCAGTTCGTCCACATATTGCTGGGGCTTATGGCCGGCGGTCTCGACGATGCGGATTCCGCTTTCCACGATCGCACGGCAATATTCGGCATAGTTGGGCGCGTTGAGCGAAGGCAGCAGCGTCAGGTTCACGCCGAACGGCTTGTCGGTCATCGCACGGCAGCGATCGATCTCGCGGCGCAGGTCGTCGGGCGTCGGCTGGGTGAGCGCGGTGAGCAATCCGAGCCCTCCGGCGTCCGAGACCGCCGCCGCCAGCTCGGCTCTGCCGACCCACATCATCCCGCCCTGCACGATCGGATGCTCGATGCCGAGAAGTTCGGTGAAACGCGTCTTGATCATTGATTGCCCTGCTCCATGCCGCTGCCTTCGCATACTCGTCCAGCGGCATGAGTAAATCGGCCGAATCTGTGTCTGGCTGTACCCAGATGTGAAATCGGGTGCACATTGCGGCGGCAACGCGCGGCCGGTAGCGAGGCGGAATGGAGCGGGAGGAATCGGAAAGATGACGTTGTCGACGATCGAAAAGCGCGATCATGTCGCACTGCTGACGCTGAACCGGCCCGAGGTGCTGAACGCGCTCGGGCGCGAGGGCGATGGCGAGCAGGTGCGCGCCGTCTGCGAGACGATCAACGCCGATCCGGAGATACGCTGCGTGGTACTCACGGGCGCGGGCAAGGCCTTTTCCGCGGGAGGAGACCTCAAGGCGATGCGCGATCGATCCGGCGCCTTCGCCGGCGGCCCGGTCGCGATCCGCGATGGTTATCGCCGCAACATCCACATGGTGGTCCGCTCGCTCCACGGCCTCGACGTGCCCATGATCGCGGCGGTCAACGGCGCCGCGATCGGCCTGGGCTGCGACGTCGCCTGCATGGCCGATATCCGCATCGCCGCGGACAATGCCGTGTTCGGCGCGACCTTCCTCAAGATAGGCCTGGTGCCGGGCGACGGCGGATCCTGGCTGCTGCCGCGGGTGATCGGGATGAGCCGGGCAGCCGAGCTGCTCTATACCGGCAAGACGATCGATGCGGCGACAGCGGAGCGCTGGGGTTTGGTGAGCCACGTCGTGCCCGCCGATCGGCTGATCGGGGATGCGCTGGCCATGGCCGGCACGATCGCCCAGCAGCCGCCCCATGCGCTTCGGCTCACCAAGTCGCTGCTGCGGCAGGGGCAGAATGCGAGCTACGAGGCGGTGATGGAGATGAGCGCCGCGGTGCAGGCGATCGCCCATCAGACCGAAGATCATCTGGAAGGCGTGAACGCGATGATCGAGCGGCGGGCGCCGCGCTTCACAGGCCGGTAGCACGGGCTCGCGCGAGGACGAGCCGTGTTCAGGGGGCCGGTCGCGGAACCGCGATCGTCACCATCAGCCCGCCGGTCGGGGCATTGGCGAAGGATAGCCCGCCGCCGAAGCGGCGGAGCAGGCTGTACGCGGTAGGGATGCCGAGACCGAAGCCGCCGGTATCCCGCGCGCGCGCTTCGTCCAGCCGGAAGAAGGGGTCGAGCACCGCGCCGAAATAGGCTTCCGGAATGCCGGGGCCGTCATCGCTGATCGCGATACGCCATTGCCCGTCCTCCTGCGCGATCGTGACCCGGGCACGCTCGCCATAGTGCACGGCATTCTCGATCAGCGGCCGCAGCGCGAGGAGCAGCGGCGTGCGATAGGTGACCGTTTCGGCCCGCGCCGGAACCACGAGCTCGACATGGCCCTCGAAACCCGCGAGCACATCGCGCACCGCCGCCGCCAGTTCGACAGGCTCGGCCTCGGCGGTGAGATGCTGGGCTTGCAGATACTGCTGAAGCGACATCAGCATCGCCTCCATCTCGTCGGCACTCGATCCGACGAGCCGGGCGATATCGCTGTCCTCCACATAATCCGCCGCCAGCTTCAGCCGAGACAGCGGCGTGCGCAGATCATGGCTGATCGCCTCGAAGGACCGCGCCTGATCCTCGACGAGCCCGCTGATGCGAGCCTGCATGTCGTTCATCGAACGGGCCAGGCTACGCAGGTCGGCCGGGCCGCTTTCCCGCACCGGAACGCGCCGCCCCTGGGCGATGGCGTCCGCCGCCTCCGAGAGGGTGCGCAGCGGCGTCGTCAGGAAGCGCAGACCGAGCAGCCCGCCGGCGACGCACAGCAACGTCGTCAGCAACGTCATCGATGCCGCGCGCAGAGCGATCGGCCAGCTGGACGATATGTCGCGCGAACGGAAATTGAGCCAGCTGCCGTCGGCGAGCGGCATCGAGCCCACGAGATCGCGACGGCCCTGCTGGCCGGGCTCCATGGCGAGCATCAGGGGCCGCTCCGCAAGCGAAGGCTCCCAGATCAGGATGTGCTTCACGATCTGGCCGATTTCGGCCGCCTTGCCGGGCTTGCGGACGAGAGGAGCTGCGGAGAGGCCGACCTCGAGATGGCGGCTGGTCATGATGCCGGGAACGAGGTGCGGCGCCAGCCGATGCACCCGATCGCTCACGACGAGAAGCTCTGCCACGCGGCGCGCATGGTCCTGCCGCAGCGTCTGTCGGTCGATGGCGTGGTAGAAGAGCAGGCTCGCCGCCACCTGCACCGTGCCGATCAGGAGCAGCAGCAGGGCGGCATAAGCCGCCAGCCGGCGCGAGCGCAGCAGCGAGCCGAGGCTGCGAGGCCCGGCGTCCGCCATCAGCCGCGCCGGACCTGCTGGATCGTCAGCGTCCTTTCGCGGCCGTTGCGATCGGGCCAGACGATCGATTGTCCCTCGCTGAGCCCGATGAGCGCCGCACCGATCGGGGTCAGGATGGAGATGCGGCCCGCCTCGATGTCCGCCTCGGCCGGATAGACGAGCCGCACGGTACGGCTGCGTCCGCTCGCCTCGTCGGTGAAAGTGACCGTCGCTCCCATGGTGACGACGTCGCTGCCGATCTTTTCGGCGGGATGGAGGTGAGCCCGGCTGATCTCGGTGAGCAGCAGATCGCTCACCTCGGGCATATGATGTTCGGCGCTGATGGCGAGATCGGTCAGCGCCTCGGCTTCGTCGGTGATCATGTGAATGCGCGGACGCCGCGCGGAGATGCTTTTCATGACGGAGGCTCGCGTTCCTCGAACAGAGTGACAGATTTTCGAGAATGCCCCGGGCCCGGGGCACGCGGCACCGAACCCGGGGCTAGATGCCCGCGAGCAGCTGTCCTCCATGATGGCGAAAGCGTTCGGCCATGGGACGAGGCTGTCACCGAAGCGCGGTCAAGTCAACCGAAGCCGCCCGGCAGCCATGATTTGAAATATGGGCAACGCCGCGGCGGATGGACGGGCAACCGGCTGCCGCGAGGATCGCATAAAAAAGGACCTGTGGAAATTTCCGTGTTAATGCATGATGTAAGAGTGCCGGGGGGCGCGAGCATCTGTCGTGAGGAAAGAGCCCCCATGTCGTCTGTTCCCACTTCCTTCGCAGATCGAGCACTGAGCGAATACGACGCATTGGTGGCCGCCGCGCCTAGCGTGCTGGAAGCCATCCCCGGCGCCGTCTATCTCTGCGATGCCGAAGGTTGGCTCGTTCGGTGGAACGCGGAAGCGGTGACGCTCTGGGGCCGCGATCCGGAGCCCGGCGATCGAAAGGAGCGCTTCTGCGGTTCACACAAGCTGCGGCTCGTTGACGGAACGCCCCTCGCCCATCAGGACTGTCCCATGGCCGACGCGGTTCGGCTGGGATCCTCGACGCGCAACGCCGAGGTCGTCATCGAACGTCCCGATGGAAGCCGGATCACCGCTCTCGTCAACATCCGCCCGCTCCGCGATCGGGACGGCAGGATCCAGGGGGCGATCAACTGCTTTCAGGATATCAGCGCGCACAAAGCGCTCCAGGCGGATATCCTCCGCAAGAATGCCGATCTCGAGGATTTCTTCGAGAACAGCGCCGTCGGGCTCCATATCGTGAGCAAGGACGGAACGATCCTGCGCGCCAATCGGGCCGAGCTCGATCTGCTCGGCTACACGGCCGAGGAATATATCGGCCGGCATATCGCCGACTTCCATGTCGACCGGCCGGTGATCGACGATATCCTGCATCGGCTTTCCTGCGGAGACGGGCTCGACCGCTATCCCGCGCGGCTGCGCGCAAAGGACGGTTCGATCCGTCATGTCCAGATCACGTCGAACAGCCGCTTCGAGGATGGCGCCTTCGTGAACACGCGCTGTTTCACGCTGGACGTCACCGATCTGAACCAAGCGCTGGAGGCACGTCGCGAAAGCGACCGTCGGCTGGCGGCCACTTACGAGGCTGCCAGCGCGGGCATCGCCGAAGTCGATGAGACGGGACGCTATGTCCGCGTGAACGATGCGCTTTGCGCCATTCTGGGCCGCTCGCGCGAGGAGGTGCTCGCACTGGACCTGATCGCGGTCACCCACCCTGACGACCGCGCGGAGGAAGCCGAACGCTATCGGCGCCAGCGGTGCGGCGAACTGCCAGCCTATCGCGCGGAGAAACGCACGATCCGTCCGGACGGAACGATCGTGAGCCTGGAGGTCTCCAGTTCTTCCGTGCTCGATGAAGCCGGTCGGTTCCGATATGGCGTGCGCGTCATGCAGGACGTGACCGAGCGCAAGCGCATGCAGGAGCAGATCCGCAGGCATGCGGAGCGTTTGCACGAGCTGCTGGATGCCCTCCCAGCGGCCATCTACACTACCGACGCGGACGGACGGATCACCTTCTACAACCGTGCCGCGGTGGAATTGGCGGGGCGCGAGCCCGAGCTCGGCAGCGATCAATGGTGCGTCACCTGGAAGCTCTACTGGCCGGACGGCACGCCGATGCCGCACGATCAATGCCCGATGGCCACCGCCCTCCGCGAAAACCGGCCGGTCCGCGGCGGCGAGGCCATAGCCGAGCGGCCCGACGGACGGCGCATCCCCTTCGTGCCCTACCCGACTCCGCTGCGCGACGAGGATGGGAAGCTGATCGGGGCGATCAACATGCTCGTCGACATCAGCGATCGCAAGGAGGCCGAGGCGCGTCAGAAAGTGCTGATCGACGAGCTCAACCACCGTGTGAAAAACACGTTGGCGACCGTGCAATCGCTGGCCCTGCAGACGGTGAAGCACGCCACCGATCTCCGGGATTTCGCCACCACCTTCGAAGCGCGCATCGTTGCGCTGGCCCGAGCACATGATCTGCTGACCAAGCGCAGCTGGATGAGCGCGCCGTTGGACATGCTGCTGCACGATGTGATCGCTCCATATAGCCAACGGGGAGAGCGGCTGCAGGCGGGAGGCCCGGCGCTGGAGCTCAATCCGCGCGCGGCGCTGTCGCTCACGATGGTGCTGACCGAGCTCGCGACCAACGCCGCGAAATACGGAGCGCTCAGCGTCCCCTCCGGCACCCTGAGCGTGACCTGGACGCTCTCCTCCGGCAGCGATCCCGCGCTCGAGATGGACTGGATCGAAAGGGGCGGTCCGCAAGTCGGCGCGCCGACCCGGCGCGGCTTCGGCACAAGGCTCATTCAGCGCTGCATCGAACGCGATCTCGATGGCGAGTTGGATCTGCGTTTCGAGGCGCAGGGCGTCCGGTGCAGGATTCGCGTGCCGCTGAGCTTGTGCACCCATGGCTGAGCGCCCGCGGCTCCGCGTGCTCCTCGTCGAGGACGAAGGCGGCGTGGCGCTTCTGATCGAAGACATGCTGGAGCAGCTCGGCCATGAGGTGATCGCATCGGTCGCGCATCTGTCGCGGGCGCAACGCGCCATCGAGACGGCAACGCCGGATCTCGCGGTGCTGGATGTCAATGTCGCGGGCGAGACGTCGTTCGACCTCGCCCGGCGGCTGGCGAGCCTCGGCATCCCCTTTCTGTTCAGCACCGGCTATGGCGATAGCGGCTTGCCCGCGGACCTGCAGGATCGGCCGGTGCTCGCCAAGCCGTTCACGCTCGCCGATCTGCGCAACGCCATTGCGAGAACGGGGCAGGCTTCCGCCTGAAGCGCCGATATCCCTTCGGCACCCGAGGCGAACCGGTGCGATAACCCACTCGGCGCGGTCGCCAGGCCGCTTACCGGCTCGGGTCGATCAGATATTTCTCGCCGGTCCCCTTGCGCTGGCACGCCCTGGCGATGTCGGGGTTCAGCAGATCGGCAAGGCGGATCGTCGCCGTATAGCGGCTTGCGAAGGTGGTGCGGAATTCGGCGAGGACGCGCTGGCGCAGGCGTTCGGCGGTCGCAGCGCCCGCCTTGCGCAGGAAGGGAAAGAGCAGCCAGCCGCCCATGCTCCAGGCAAAGCCGAACGTACGCTCGAAGACGGTAGGGCCGACATCGAGCATGCCATAGATGTAAAGCTGCTTGTGCACGTCCGTGCCGTAGCGCGAATAGCCGCCCCTGAGCGATCGGGCGGCGACGGTCTCCATCGCCGCGAGGATGCGGCCGGCGAGCGTTCCGCCGCCGATCGCGTCGAAGCCGATCGTCGCGCCCGTGGCGGCGATGGCCTCGACCAGGGCCGCATCGAAGCCGGGGGCACTCGAATCGACGATATGCTCGGCGCCGAGGTCGCGCAGCAGCGCAACCTGGGCTTCGCTACGCACGATGTTGACGAGCGGGACGCCGTCCGCGCGACAGATCCGGACGAGCATCTGGCCGAGGTTGGACGCGGCAGCGCTGTGCACGATGGCGCGATGCCCTTCGGCGCGCATCGTCTCGACAAAGCCCAATGCGGTGAGCGGATTGACGAACAGCGACGCGCCTTCGGCAGCAGCCGCGTCCTCCGGCAGGAGGAGGCATTCGGCGAAAGGGACCAGGCGATGGGTCGCATACATCGCCCCGCCGATCATCGCCGCCTTTCGGCCGACGAGATGCGCGAGGTCCGGGCCGGCGCGGACGATCGTCCCCGCGCCCTCGTTCCCGACCGGCAGCGGCTGGCCGAGGCGAGCGGCGGCCGCAGGACGCGCGGCCTCCGGGATGCTGCCGACGAGCCGGCCTTCCTCCACGCGCAGGCTCGCCATGTCCGCCGCCCCGAAAAGGAGGCCGAGATCGGAGGGATTCACCGGCGTCGCCTCGACACGGACGAGGACTTCGCCCGGGCCCGGCTCCGGCAGATCGAACGGATCGAGGCTGATCCTGAGCTCCCCATCGGGTGTGATCAGCGAATGGAGTATCGTCCCCTGCTCGGTAGCGGCCATGGCGTCCTCCCGGAGTGCGGCGGTAATGGACTGGCGAAAAGGGATAGCCAGGTCAACATCGTCGTCGACGCGCCACCCGCGGCCGACGACGGCGCCCCTCCCCTCCGCTCAGGGGCTGAAGACGAGCACCAGGAAGACGCTGAACAGCGAGAGATGGATGGCGCCTTCCAGCATGGTCGTGCGGGTGCCCGAGAAGGTGTGCATCGTCAGCAACAGCGTGACCGCGAGCAGGATCATGTTCGCCGCGGAGACGCCGAGGATCACCGGCTGCCCGGTCGCCAGGCCGATGACGAGGATGGCCGGCACGGTCAGGCCCAGCGTCGACGTCGCCGCGCCCAGGCACAGGTTGATCGCGCGGGTGAGCTGATCGGCGCGGATCGCCCGCAGCGCGGATATGCCCTCGGGTGCGAAGACGATCATGGCGATGAGGATGCCGCCGAGCGCGGTGGGGGCACCGAGCGCGGCGATGCCCTTGTCGAGCAGCTTGGCCAGGCTCTTGGAGAGGATCACGATCGGCAGGATGTTGGCGAGCAGAAGCAGGATGTGACGCTGCGTCGATCCCGCGGCCGGCGCGGGATGAGGCAATGGGCGGCAATCCTCCTCCTCGATCGCGGCATCCGACGCCGCGAAGAAGCCGCGGTGCCGCCCGGTCTGCAGCCACAGGAAGATGCCGTAGAGCGCGACGGTGAAGAGCGAGAAGAAGCCCGCCTGGATGAGCGAGAGCGTGCCCGCGGAGGTGGACGTGGTGAAATTGGGCAGGACGAGCGCGATCGTCGAGAGCGGGATGATCACGCCCAGATAGGCGCTGGCCCCTTGAAGGTTGTAGCGCTGCTGGTGGTGCAGCAGCCCGCCGATCAGCAGCCCCAGGCCGACGACACCGTTGAGCACGATCATCAGCACCGCGAACATCGTGTCCCGGCCGAGCGTCGGAACGCCCTCCGCGCCCAGCATCACCGCCGCGATCAGCGCCACCTCGATGATGACGATCGACAGCGTCAGCACCAGCGTGCCGAGCGGTTCTCCGAGCCGTTCGGCCAATTCCTCGGCCTCGTGCACGACGCCGAAGGCCGACCAGAGAATCACGCCGATCAGCCAGAGAAACAGCGCCGTCGCGACCACGGGGGCTGCCGAGGCCAGCATCGCCGGCCCGAAGGCGAGGAAGAGCAGGACGGTGAGCCATGCTGCGGGAAGGCGGAATACGGTCATCATCGGCGGCAGCCTAGCAAGCGCGCCGCGCCCTGTCCTCGATTCCGGCGGCAGCCTTCCGCATATCGGCGAGCCGGAGACTTGACGAACGGCCGATCTGCTCTACGTTGGCAATGCGGACCGGGCCCCTCTGGCGGCGGCTTCCTGAAGCCCCGTGATGTCGGACCGCATCGAGCGCGCTCGGTGCAGGTTCGGACGACCTGGTCTCCCCCTCCCGGCGCCTCGATCGAAGTTGCTTCGATGGAGGATCAGAATGAACAGCTTGATCGAACGCCTGACGGCCTTGCACCGCCTGCTCGGAGGAGAGATTCGACGCGAGCTGAAGCGGCGCGTTCCCGACCAATTCCGCCTCGCGGAGCTCAAGAAGCGGCGGCTCGCCGTCAAGGACCAGATCTATCGCCACCATCCCCGCGGGATGACCCTCAAGAACGCGGCCGGAGCGGCGCTGCAGCGCCTGCGCGGCGCGAAGCCGGCGCACGGCCGGACCGGGAGCTAATCATGGACCGCATCTATCAGCACCCCGCGGCCGCCACGGCCGCCGATCGTTTCGATGCCGGCCTGCGCCGGCACATGCTCGGCATCTATCGCTATATGGGCATCGGCCTGCTCATCACGGCAGCCGTATCGATGGGCGTGGCCAGCTCGCCCGCGCTCGTCGCGGCGATCTTCGGCACGCCGCTCAAATGGGTGGCGATGCTGGCGCCGCTCGCCTTCATATTCTTCTTCTCCTTCCGCATCGAGCGGATGACGACCGCCTCGGCCCGCATGGCCTTCTTCGCCTTCTCGGCGGTGATGGGCGTGTCGATGGCGAGCATCTTCCTGGTGTTCACCGGAACCAGCATCGCCCAGACCTTCCTGATCGCCGCGATCATGTTCGGCGGCGTGAGCCTGTGGGGCTATACGACCAACCGCGATCTTTCCCGCTGGTCGACCTTCCTCGTCATGGGTCTGATCGGCGTGGTCGCCGTGTCGCTGGTCAACCTGTTCCTCGGCTCCAGCATCCTGCAGACCGCGATCTCGCTCATCGGCATCGCGGTCTTCGTCGGCCTGACCGCCTGGGATACGCAGCGGGCGAAATCCGAATATCTGGCCTATGCGGGCACCGAGCAGGCCGAGAAGCTCGCCGTCATGAGCGCGCTCGGCCTTTATCTCAACCTCATCAATCTCTTCCAGCTGCTGCTTCAGCTCACGGGCCAGCGTGAGGAATGATCACCGGGAAAGCCGGGTTTCCGCCCGGCCTTTCCCATGGCTTGCGAAGTGATTTGGCGGCAGCGGGCGGTGACACGTCGTAGATGTGCCACCGCCCGTCGTCGCCAATCGATTCAACTATTTCCCGGACGTACTTCCCAGAATAGCAACTATAGGCTTGCCTTGCGGCAAGCATCCTCAACGCCTGTGCCGGCGCTGCAAACCAGTTCCGGCGCGTTCTTGGGAGGAGTCCATGAAGACAAAGCATATCATGGTTCTGGTCGCCGGAACTCTCGCCTTGGGCGCTTGTGCCGAGACCAACGAACCCCCTGTCGCCCCGGCTCCGCCGATCGGGCCCGGCGCGATCGCCGGAACCGTGGCGGCCGACAGGAATGGTGACGGCATCATCGACGGCTATTATACGTCCGAAGGCCTGTATCACGCGTTCGAAGCACCTCCATGTCCTCCACCCCCTCCCCCGCCCCCGTCGCGCCGCGGCGAACGAGGCTGATCCGGTCAATGCGCAGGGTGCGGCCGCGGCGCCGCACCCTTTTCCTTGCGCTCCTCGCCGTCCTTCTTCCCGTCTCCTCCTTCCCGGTCGCCCCCCTCGCGGCCCAGGATGCCGCCGAAACCCAGGCCAGCGCCGATCCGGTCGCACTCGCGATCCGAGCCAAGGTGGGCGGCAAGCTCAAGGCCTTCTATCGTCCCCGCGGCTATTGGCCGCTATGGGTGAGCGACGGCACGATCGGGCCGCAGGCCGGTCGCTTCCTCTCGCTGCTGGAGAGTGCGGATCTCGACGGCCTCGATCCGCGCGATTATCCCGTCCGGTCGCTGCGCCGGCTGATCGATGAAGCGCGGGGCGGTTCTCCGGAGACGCTGGCGCGGGCCGAGCTCGCCCTGTCCGAGGCATTCGCGGATTATGTCCGCGACGTTCGGCGCGCGCCTTCGGTGCCGATCACCTATCTCGATCCGGAGCTGGAGCCCGGCCGCATCCCGGTGGATGGCGTCCTGCGCATCGCGGCGCTCGCCCCGTCCTTCGCCGATTATGTCGAGCGCATGGGCTGGATGAATCCGCTCTACGCGCGCCTGCGCACGGTGCTCGCGACCTACCACGACAAATGGGGCGACCTTCCCGCAGCGGCCCTTCCTGAAAAGGGCAAGCTCAAGGCCGGCGCGAAGGGACCGCAGGTCGCGATGCTCCGGCACCGGCTCGGCATGCCGGCCGGATCGCTGTTCGACAAGGCCGTCACGGTCCGGCTGAAAGCATTCCAGACCGCGCATGGCCTCACCGCCGATGGCGTCGCTGCGGCGCAGACCATCGCCATGCTCAATCGCAGCTCGGACTATTACGAGCGGCTGCTCACGCTCAATCTCGATCGCGCGCGGCTGCTGCCGGGGCCATGGGTGCGCCACGTCGTCGTCGATGCCGCTTCCGCCCGCCTCTGGTATTTCGGGAACGGATCCGAGCAGGGCACGATGAAGGTCGTGGTCGGCACCCCCGAGACGCAGACCCCGATGCTGGCCGGCATGGTGCGCTATGCGATCCTCAATCCCTATTGGAACGTGCCGTCGGATCTGGTGCAGAAGCGGATCGCGCCGAAGGTGCTGAACGGCGCGTCGCTCCGGTCGCTGCGCTACGAGGCGCTGTCCGACTGGAGCGCCAATGCGCGCACGCTCGACCCCGCGACGATCGACTGGCATGCCGTGGCGGCGGGCGCGCAGGAGGTGCGGCTGCGTCAGCTGCCCGGCGGCGCCAATGCGATGGGGCGGATGAAGTTCATGTTCCCCAACGATCAGGGCATTTATCTGCACGACACGCCGGACAAGGCGCTGTTCGGCAAATATGCCCGTCATTTCAGCAATGGCTGCGTCCGGCTCGAGGATGCGCCGCGCCTCGGCAAATGGTTCTTCGGCAAGTCGCTGGTCGCCGATGCCGGCACGCCGGAGCAGCAGCGTCCGCTGCCCGAGCCGGTTCCCGTCTATCTGACCTACCTCACCGCCGTGCCGACCGACCGCGGCGTCGCCTTCCTCAAGGATGTCTACGGCCGCGATGCCGGCCAGCTGAGGCGCTACGCCGGCCGCTGAGCGGCGGGATGCGCCTTGTCGGCGAAGCGGAAGCACGCCGACGGCTCAGGCGGCGTTCAGCGCGCGCGTGGCTTCTTCATGATGTCGGCGAGGCACGCTGCCAGATCGACCTGGCGGAAAGGCTTTTCGAGCCGCGCGAGGTCGGGCGCTATGCCGATCGCATCGGAATAGCCGGATATGACGAGCACGCGCAGATCGGGACGGCGCACCCGCGCCGCCGCAGCGAGTTCGGTGCCGGTCATCTCGGGCATGAGATGGTCGGTCACGAGAAGATCGATATCCGGATAGCGGTCGAGCATCGCCAGCGCCTCGGCACCGGATGCGGCCTCGATGACATCGAAACCCAGCTCGGTGAGCATGTCGGCGGTGGCGACGCGGACAAGCTCCTCGTCATCCACCACCAGTGCCATCCCCCGGCGCTCCGGCATCGCCTCATTGTCGATCGCGGTCGCGAAGATCGGCTCGGAGGTCACGGGCAGCCACATGGTGACCGCGGTGCCGGCCCCCGGCTCGCTCTCGACGGCGAGGCCGCCGCCCAGCTGCGCCGCCACGCCATGGGCCATGGAGAGTCCGAGGCCCGTGCCCCGCCCCACGCCCTTGGTCGAGAAGAAGGGTTCGACGGCCCGGTTGCGGGTTTCCTCGTCCATCCCCACGCCCGTGTCGATCACCGCGAGTCGGATATAGGATCCGGGAATGATCTTCGCCGGATGCCCCTCGTCGATCAGCTCGTGCTGTGCCTCGATGCGCAGCGTGCCGTTCTCCGCCATGGCATCGCGTGCATTCACGACGAGGTTCAGCAGCGCGAGCTCGATCTGGACAGGATCGATCCACGCCGGCGGCAGATCCTCCGCAAAGTCGAGGATCAGCTCGATCCTGGATCCCAAGGTGGTCGCGATCAGGGGGCTCATCTCCAGTAGGAGAGCGGCGAGATCGGTGGCGGCCGGCTTCAGCGGCTGGCGCTGGGCAAAGGCGAGCAGCCGCTGAACCAGCATCTTCGCGCGTTCCGCCGATTGCAGCGCACCGTCGATCAGCCGCTGCTCGCGCACGTCGCCGAGCCCGCGCCGCTTGAGCAGATCGAGGCTGCCGAGGATCGGCGTCAGCAGATTGTTGAAGTCGTGCGCCACGCCTCCGGTGAGCTGGCCCATCGCTTCGAGCCGCTGCGACTGGCGCAAAGCCTCCTGCGTACGGACCAGCTGACGCGTCCGTTCGACGACGCGATCCTCCAGCGTGGTGGCGAAGCCGCGGAGCTGTGTCTGGAGCCTGCGCCGCTCGGTCATGTCCAGCGACACGCCGGACAGGGAAAGCGGCGCGCCATCCGCCGCGAAAATCGGCCCGCCGCGCAGTTCGATCCACCGTTCCTCGCCGGCGGGCGTGACGATCCGGCACTCCATGTCGAAATCGGCACCCGAGACGAGGCTGTCGCTCATCGTGCGGGAGAGGCGCTCCCGGTCGTCGGGGTGAATCGCCTCCTCGAACTCGCGATAGGGAAACGGTGCCGCAGGATCGCGCCCGAACGAGCTCTTGCATATGTCCGATGCCTCGAACCCGCCCGTCCCCACGTCGAGACGCCATACGCCCATATGCCCCGCACCGAGGGCAAGCTCACGCTGCCGCTCGCTTTCCTGTAGCGAGCCGATCAGCTGCGCATTCTCGATGGCGAGCGCCGCGGCCCGGGCAAGCGCTTCCAGCCGGGCGATCGTCGCGCGGCCGGGCGTGCGCACCTCGCGCCAATAGGCACCGATCGCCGCAATCGGATCGGGCAGCCCGACCGGCGCCATCGCCAGGCTGCGCACGAAGGTGCCCTCATAGAGATGCTGGGGAATGCGCGGATCGACCCGCACGTCGCGGACGACGGCCGTTTGCCGATTCGCCATGGCCCACCCCGAAATGCAGCCTTCGATCGGGAAGCGGCTTCCCGTCCACAGCGGGCTGATCGCGTCCTCCGCAACGTAGAGGCAGTGATCGCCTTCGCGCAGCACCACTGCGATCCCGTCGGCGCCGGCCACCGCGCGCGCCGTCTCCCGCAACACGGCCACGACCGCATCGATCGATCGCGCCGTAGCCATCCGCTCGCTTGCTGCGATCAGCCGGATCCAGGGATCCTCCGCTTCGCGCCCTTCCCGCATGTCATGATCCAAAGAAGCATCACGCCCCTGCTGTCTCATAGTTTGGGCGATCGGAGGTGAACAGGACGTTAGCGACCGCTGGGGCGTTGCGCGATGACGGCGCTTCCGCCATGCGGAAAGCAGGAGGAATGCCGATGCGCTGGTCCGCCGCCCGATATCGCAAGTTCGAGGCCGAGCGGAACCGGCCGGTCCTCGACCTCCTCGCCCATGTGCCCACTCCGCAGGTGCGCCGCGCGATCGATATCGGGTGCGGGCCGGGCAATTCGACCGAGCTGCTCCAGGCCCGCTATCCCGACGCCGGCATCACGGGTCTGGACAGTTCGGCCGACATGATCGCAGCGGCGCGCCGGCGCCTGCCCGGCATTCGCTTCGTGACCGGCGATATCCGCGATTGGCCGGTCGCCGGCACCTTCGATCTGATCCTCGCCAACGCCGTGCTGCAATGGCTGCCCGATCACCGGCAGCTGCTGCCTGATCTGATGGAGCGGCTCGAGGCCGGCGGCACGCTGGCCGTGCAGATGCCCGACAATCTCGACGAGCCCTCCCATAGGCTGATGCGCGAGATCGCGGCCGATGGGCCGTGGGCGGGCGCGCTCGCCGGCACGGCGGCACGGCGCGCGCCGCGTCACGACGCCGGCTATTATTACCGCCTGCTCAAAGCGCCGGCCGCGCGGCTCGACATATGGCGCACCGTCTATCACCATCCGCTGACGGACGGCGCGGCAGGCATCGTCGAATGGTTCCGCGGCAGCGGCCTCAGACCCTATCTGGAACCACTGTCGAACGTGGAACGGGACGCCTTCCTCGTCCGCTATCGGGATGCCGTCGCCGCCGCCTATCCGGAGGAGCCGGACGGCAGCGTGCTGCTGCCCTTCCCACGGCTCTTCATCCTCGCGCAGAAGGGACGGTGAACCGGGGCCTGCCGCCACTTCCCGTCGCCGACGGCATGAGAAAAGGGCCCCGCCGCGAGGCGGAGCCCTTTCTTTCTCCCGTGCAGGCCGATCAGTAGCGATAGTGATCCGGCTTGAACGGTCCTTCGGTGGAAACGCCGATATAGGCAGCCTGCTTCTCGGTCAGCTTGGTGAGCTTGACACCGAGCTTCTCGAGGTGGAGCGCGGCCACCTTCTCGTCGAGATGCTTGGGCAGGACGTAAACCTTGTTCTCATACTGATCGGCCTTGGTCCACAGCTCGATTTGGGCCAGCACCTGGTTGGTGAAGCTGGACGACATCACGAAGCTGGGGTGGCCCGTGGCGCAGCCGAGATTGACGAGGCGCCCCTTGGCAAGGACGATGATCTGCTTGCCGTCGGGGAACTCGACGAGATCGACCTGCGGCTTGATCTCGGTCCACTTGTAGTTGCTCAGCGCGGAGATCTGGATCTCGCTGTCGAAGTGGCCGATGTTGCAGACGATCGCCATCGGCTTCATCGCCTTCATGTGATCGGCGGTGATCACGTCGGCGTTGCCGGTCGCGGTCACGAAGATGTCGGAGCGGGTCACCGCTTCCTCCATCGTCACCACCTCATAGCCTTCCATGGCGGCCTGGAGCGCGCAGATCGGATCGATCTCGGTGACGAGCACGCGCGCGCCGCCGTTGCGCAGCGAGGCTGCCGAACCCTTGCCGACGTCGCCGAAGCCCGCGACCGTCGCCACCTTGCCGGCCAGCATCACGTCGGTCGCCCGGCGGATCGCGTCGACCAGGCTCTCCTTGCAGCCGTAGAGATTGTCGAACTTCGACTTGGTGACGCTGTCGTTGACGTTGATCGCCGGGAAGGGCAGCTCGCCCTTCTTCGCGATCTCATAGAGGCGGTGCACGCCGGTCGTGGTCTCTTCCGACACGCCCTTGATGTTCTTGACCGTCTCGGTGATGTAGCCGGGCTTGCGCGCGACGAAAGCCTTCAGCGCCCGCTGGAACTCGACCTCCTCGGCATTCTGCGGCTCGCCCAGCGCGCCCCCCGCTTCGAGCTTGGCGCCGAGCAGCGCGAACATCGTCGCGTCGCCGCCATCGTCGAGGATCATGTTGGCGGTCTGGCCGTCGCCCCAATCGAAGATGCGGTCGACATAATCCCAATATTCGGCGAGCGTCTCGCCCTTCACGGCAAATACGGGAATGCCCGCCGCCGCGATCGCCGCCGCCGCATGGTCCTGCGTCGAGAAGATGTTGCACGAGGCCCAGCGCACCTGCGCGCCGAGCGCGACGAGCGTCTCGATGAGCACCGCGGTCTGGATGGTCATGTGCAGCGAGCCGGTGATGCGCGCGCCCTTGAGCGGCTGCGACGGGCCGAATTCCTTGCGGAGCGCCATCAGGCCCGGCATCTCCGTCTCGGCGATCTCGATCTCCTTGCGACCGAAGGCGGCAAGGCTGATGTCGTGGACCAGATAATCGGTGAAATCGTCGGCAATGGCGGTGGCCATAGGAGCGCTCCTGGTGGAATTTACCGCGGTCGCATAGCCGCGGACCGAAGGAAATGCAAATATAAAGATATCTTTATATCACATGCCGCAAGCGGGCGCGGCGAGGCGGCGTCCGCTTGCGTCAGGCGGTGCCGGTCGTCGCGGCGAGCAGGCGGATGTCGATCCCGGCACAGGCGAAGCTCTTCGCCCAGCGCGAGGCCGCGGGCACGTCGAACACGATGGCGTCGTCGCCCGGCGTGGCGAACCAGCCATGGCGCGTCATCTCCTCGTCGAGCTGCCCTTCGCCCCAGCCGGCATAGCCGAGCGCGGCGATCCAGCGAGCGGGCCCCCTCCCTTCGGCGATCGCCCGCAGCACGTCGATCGTGCCGGTGAGCGCCCAGCGCCCGGCCACATGAATAGTATCCTCCCCGCCCCAGTCGGGGCCGTGCAGGACGAAGCCGCGCGACGGCTCGACCGGACCGCCGGCATGGATCGGCGCATCGGGCGCGACGCCCGGATCGATGCCGAGCTGGCCGAGCAGTCCGTGCAGGCCGAGATCGGGAATGACGCGGCCGATGCCGATGCCGAGCGCACCATTCTCGTCATGCGCGCACATCGCGATCACCGCCCGTTCGAAGCGGGGATCGCCGATTCCCGGCATGGCCAGCAGCAGCTGGCCCGAAAGATAGGCTGGTGCAGACATTCTTGCCGTTATACGGTGCAGCGCAACATTAGATCCACCGCCGGGTGTACATGAAGGCTGCCGCGCCCGCCATAAGCGTCATCGTCCCTGCCTATGGCACGGCGCGTTTCGTCGGCGAGGCGTTGGCCTCGCTCCAGGCGCAGAGCTTCACCGATTGGGAAGCGGTGGTGATCGACGACGGCGCGCCCGACGACATCAGGGGCGCCCTCGCGCCGTTCGCCGCCGATGGGCGGATCCGCCTGTTGGAAACCGACAATGGCGGCGTCGCGGTCGCACGCAATCGCGGAGTCGCCGCGGCGCGGGCGCCGCTCATCGCCCTGCTGGACGGAGACGACGCCTATGAACCGGACTATCTGGCGAAGATGGTCGGGGCGATCGGGAGCGATTCGGCGCTGGGCTTCGTCTGCTGCGACGCCTCCTATTTCGGATCGCCCGTAAGGCAGGGGCGCCGCTTTTCCGACTATTGCGCGCAGGACACGCCGATCACGCTCGAAAAGGTGCTGGAGCGCCGGTTCAACGTGTTCACCGCCGCGACGATCCGGCGCGCCGCGTTCGATGCGGTGGGCGGCTATGATCCGATGCTGCGCACGGCCGAGGATTTCGATCTGTGGGTACGGATTCTCTCCGCAGGCTGGACGGCCCGGCATCTCGCCGAACCGCTGGCGCGCTACCGCCGCCGCCCTCAATCGCTCTCCACCGACACGCTCGGTATGCTGCGGATGACGCGGATCGCCTATGAGAAGGCGCAGGCGGCTCTGGCCGACCGGCCGGAGCGCACCGTCGCGGCCGCGATGGCGCAGGCGACGGCGCGGCAGATCCAGTGGGAGGAAGGAGAGCTCCTCGTCCGCTCCGGCCAGATCGTCGCAGGCCTCCGGCTGCTTCACGGGTCCGGCATCGGGCGTCAATCTCTGCGCTGGCGGGTGGCGATGCCGCTGATGCGGGCCCTCCCGCCCCTCGCGAAGCCCATTCTCGACTATCGCCGCCGCCGCTATGAGCGGCATTAGGGCCGCCCCTTCGGCCTTCGGCGAAACGGATGGTTCAAATCGCAGCGCCGAACCGCTAAGCGCACCTCTCCTGCCATCAAGGAGAGAGCCATGACGATCAAAGCCGGCGATCCGCTTCCCGCAGCCACCTTCATGACGATGACCGCGAACGGCCCCGAGCCGGTCGATTCCGCGAGCTTCTTCAAGGGCAAGAAAGTCGCGCTCTTCTCAGTGCCGGGTGCCTTCACGCCGACCTGCTCGGCCAAGCATCTGCCCGGCTTCATCGAGAAGGCCGACGCGCTCAAGGCGAAAGGCGTCGACGAGATCGCCTGCACCGCCGTCAACGATGTGTTCGTGATGGGCGCCTGGGCCAAGAATGCCGGCGCGGAAGGCAAGGTCACGATGCTCGCCGACGGCAATGGCGATTTCGCCAAGGCGCTCGGGCTCACCATGGACGGCAGCAAGTTCGGCATGGGCACGCGCGGTCAGCGCTTCTCGATGATCGTCGAGGATGGCGTGGTGACGACGCTCAACGTCGAGGCACCCGGCGAGTTCAAGGTGAGCGCGGCTGATCATATGCTCGGCCAGCTCTGATCGCTCGACGAGCGGAGGCGTCGCCATGGCTGCGCCTCCGCTCGTCGATCATCGCCTCCTGCCCGGCGTCACCAGCCGCATTTGCGATCCTTGTTCTGCTCCTGGAGCCACGCCATCAGCGGCGCGAAATAGGCGAGCATCGGCCCCGCATCCATTTCCCGGCTGCCGGTGAAGGCCTCGAGCGCCTCCGGCCAGGGCTTGGACTGGCCCATGGCGAGCATCGTGTTCAGCTTCGCCCCCACCTCCTTGTTGCCATAGAAGGAGCAGCGATGCAGCGGCCCCTTCCAGCCCGCCATGTCGCAGGCCGCCTTGTAGAACTGGAACTGCAGGATGCGCGCCAGGAAATAGCGCGCATAGGGCGTGTTGCCGGGGATATGGAACTTGGCGCCGGGATCGAACGCATCCTCCGGACGCTCCACCGGCGGCTCGATACCCTGATATTGCAGACGCAGCGCGGTCCACGCCGCATTATAGTCCTTGGGCTTGATCGATCCGTTGAACACGCCCCAGCGCCATTTGTCCATGAGCAGGCCGAAGGGCAGGAAGGCCACCTTGTCCATCGCCTGCCGGAGCAGCAGCCCGGTGTCCTTGTCCTCGCTCGGCACCTTGGATTTGTCGAGCAGGCCGATCTGGACGAGATATTCCGGCGTGATCGAGAGCGCGATGAAATCGCCGATCGCCTCGTGGAAGCCGTCATTGGCGCCGTTCTTATAGAGATGCGGCTGCTTGTTGTAGGCGCGCTGGTAGAAATTGTGGCCGAGCTCGTGGTGCACGGTCACGAAATCGTCCGATACCACCTTGGTGCACATCTTGATCCGCAGATCGTCAAGATTGTCGATGTCCCAGGCCGAGGCATGGCATATCACCTCGCGATCGGCGGGTTTCACGATCTGCGAGCGCTGCCAGAAGGTCTCGGGCAGCGGGGCGAAGCCGAGCGAGGTATAGAAGCCCTCTCCGGTCTTCACCATCCGCACCGGATCGTAATTCTGCGCGCGGAGCAGCTCGCCGATGTCATAGCCGATCTCGCCGACGCCCTTCGGCGCGACGATGTCGTAGATGTTGCCCCATTCCTGCGCCCACATATTGCCGAGCAGATCCGCACGGATCGGACCGGTCGGCTTCTGCACCGAGGCGCCGTATCTGGCGCTGAGCTTGGCCCGCGTATAGCAGTGAAGCTGCTCGTAGAGCGGCCGCACCTGCGCCCACAGCTTGTCCATCAGCCGGGCGAAATCCTCCGGCGGCATGTCGTAGCCCGAGCGCCACATCGCGCCGACATCCTTGTAGCCGAGCTCGACCGCGCCCTTGTTCGCGATCTCGACCAAGCGTGCATAATCGGCCTTCATCGGCTTGCCGACATTGTCGTGCCAGCTCGCCCACATCTCCTTGAGCTCGGCGGGGTTGCGATCGGTGCCCATCGCCGCCTCGATATCGGAGCCGCCGATCTCCTTGCCCTTCAGCGTCCCGCGCCCCTTGCCGTAGGTGGATTGCAGCCGCGTGCTGATCGCGCTGAGCTCGTCCGCCGCGCCGGGGGCGTCCGGTGCCGGCAGGACGAGGCCGAGCTTGAGCAGATCGAGCTTGCGCCGCGTGTCCGGCGCGAGGTTCCGCGAACCGTCGAAGCGCGCCGCCTCTTTGGCCAGGCGCACGCCGAGCTCGGTGCTGCGGGCGTTGAACTCGGCGGCGATGGCGTCGGTATCGTCGGTGATATAGGTCGCGTTCACCCATTGCGCGCGGGCGTTCAGAACGGAATCGGCGGCGAGCTGCTTTTCCGCATCGGCCACGAAGCTGTCGGCGTCGGCCACGGCGTTCAAGCCCTCCTTCTTGCCGAGCGCGGGCGCGCCCGTCACCAGCAGCGCCGCCAGGGCCAGCGCGGATACGGTCGATTTCATGATGGTCCCCTGCATTGTTCTCGATTGCAGGAGAGAGTGCGTCCTGAGGGCGCGGCTGGTCAATCCTCCGCGAGGAAGTCGGCGATCGCCCGGCCGAGCTCGGGCTTCATCACCGCGCTCATGTGGTTGCCGGGGATCTCGACCGCGCGAGCGTTCGGGAGCAGCGCGGCGAGATCGCGGATCGAGCCATTGTCGTCATCCTCCTCACCCGCCAGCGCCAGGACGGGGAGATCGAGCGCGCGCAGCTCCGCCTCGCTGGTATCGACGAAGGTATCGAGAATGTGGAGCAGCGCCTCGGGATCGCCCTTGGTGGTCTTGAGGAAGGCCTCGGTCATCCACTCGCTGGTGCCACGTTCGAAGCTACCGAGATTGGTGAGCACGCGCTGGAAATAGGCGCCGCGCCCGGCGGTGTGGAGCAAGCCGGCGAGGCCCATTCCGGATAGCACGGCGCGGCGTGGCTTCGCACCCAGCACCAGCATCCGTGCGCTGGTGCGCGCGCCCAGCGAATAGCCGCCGAGGTCGTAATCCTCGAGGCCCAGATGATCGATCAGCGCAAAGCCGTCATCGGCCAGCACGTCGGGCGGATAATGAGCGGGATCGTGCGGCTTGGCGCTGTCGCCATGGGCGCGCAGGTCCGGCATGATCACGCGAAAGCCGCGTGCGGCGATCGCGGCGGCATGGCCGTAGCGGATCCAGTTGGTGAAGGCGTTCGAGAAATAGCCGTGGATCAGCAGCAGCGGCCGCCCCTCCCCCATCTCGCGCCAGGCGAGATCGAGCCCGTCGCGGGATCTGTAGAAGCGGACGGGAAGGTCAGTCGGGGAGCTTGCCAATGGCTTTCATCCAGCGTTCGACGGTGGCGGGATTGTCCTCGATCCGATAGCCGGGGAGGTCGCTCGTATCCAGCCATTGATCGAGCCGGGTGGCGACGCCGAAATGATGGCGCGGCACGAACCGGCGCGGATCGTCGAAGGCGCCGACGTTGAGGTCCATATTCTCGCCGTCATTATAGGCGAAGCCGAGCGGGGTACCACAATTCGCGCAGAAGGGCCGCCTGGCGATCGGCGAGGAGGCGTACCAGCGCGGCTCGCCATCCCAGCGCACATCGGCCTTCGGCACCGTCTTGAACGCGACCGAGACGTTGCCGATCGCGCGCTGGCACATGCGGCAATGACAGAGATAGGCGTCGTCGCTGTCGATACGGACCGTGAAACGCACCGCGCCGCACTGGCAGCCACCGGTCATTTCGTCGCTCAAATCCCATCCTCCGTTGCAAGATCGAGCACCAGCGGACCGAAGAGGGAAGAGGACACCCCCGCGACAAGCCGCCGATCCGCGCTCACCAGCGGAATGCCGTGCGCTTCGGCAACGGCAATGAAAATGCAGTCGTAAACCGGATGCTGCAGCTCGACAGCGATTTCGAACGCGCGCGCCAGGAAGCTTTCCGATGCAACGAAGGAGACGAGCGTCGGAAGGATGGCAATGGCCTCGACCGCTTGCAGGTGGCCAATCTCCTGCCGCAAGACCTTCTTCCAAAGCGCGTTGCCGAACTCGACCGCCATCAGATCGGGCGTGATCAATCCGCGTTCCAGCAAGGATAACGCTATGCCGGTATCCGGCTCCAGGTCGACGCCGTCCTCCGGCACGACCCATTTGATCGCCACGCTCGTGTCGACGACCAACATCTATCGGTCGCGATCTTCCCGCACCAGCTTCCAACCGGGTGTTTGAGGCACTTCAGCGGGCGTCATCGCCCGGATATGGGCGAGACGTGCAAGCAGTTCCTCGCGCCTGGCACGGCTGGGAGGGCGGGCACGCTGTAGTGCCTCCCGCAACTCGGCTTCGAGCGAACGCTTGTTGCGCTGCGCTGCTTCGCGATAGTCAGCGAGAAGATCATCGTCGAGATTGCGGATCAGCGCCTGGCCCATAATATTATGATAGCATTTTGCTATCAGCGCCGCAATCGCACGATGCGAGAGGCCATGAGGGCGATCGTCGCGCCAAGGATGGCGATCGCCATGTCCTTCTGGCTGTCCCACATGTCGCCCTGCTGGCCATTATACTGGTCCGCCACTTCCGGCGCGACCAGCATGGTGAGCAGCCATTCGAATATCTCGTAGAGCGCGCTGACTGCACCGACGAAGAGCCACGCGGTCCAGAGCGCAGCGCGCGGGCCCATATCGGCGTGGCGGCGCATCGCCTCGGCGACCGGGGGGACGAAGAGCAGGCCGAAGCAGAGATGGACGAGCCGGTCATATTGGTTGCGCCCGAAGTCGAAGGTGCCAGTGACGTCGTGGCCGGTCAGCGCCGTTGCCCAACGGTCGTAGGGCACATTGCTGTAGGTGTAGCGACCGCCCAGCGTGTGCAGCAGCAAGAAGAGGAGCAGGCAGAGCATCGCGCGGTCGGAAAGCGGCCAGCGCCTGAGCAGGGATGGCGCGGCGAGGAGCAACGCGACGGTGGGCACATGCTGCAGGGGCGCGATGTCCGGATAGGGCTGGTCGACGTTGGCGAGCGCCACCGCCGCGGCGAGCAGCAAAATCATGGCAAGCTGGCGGCGCGGCAAGACGCGCCAGCTTGCCAAGGCTTGGTTCAAGACCTTCGTCGGAATGGTTCAGCCCCTTCAACGTCCGCGCGGCGGCGGCCGATCAAGGATTGGCGATCCGGTCGAGATCCGCCGTGCGCAGCCGGGTCAGCCGCGCGAGCGCGGCGTCCCTGCTGATTCCCGGCACCCCGGCCGCGAAGCGGAGATAGGCGTCGCGATAGACGAGCCAGAGGCGCTGCGTCTTGCGGATATAGTCCGGCTTGATCGTACCGACATTGTCCGCGTTCGCCGCATAGGCGAGCGCTTTGCGATAGCTTGCATTCAGCGCAGCGTCCGCAGCCTGGGCATCGGCCGACGAGGCCGCCGGCCAACGGCCGGAGGCCAGCCGGTCGAGGTCCCTGACGAACTGGTCGCGGGCCTTGTCCTGCTCTGCGATGACTTCAGCCGCACGAGCCGTGCCGGCCTGGTCGACCTCGTCGCCGTGGGCGTCGACGAAAGCGTCGAAGCTCTTCTTCATCGGCGCATAGAGCGACCGCGCGGCGGCGGGCAGCGTCGCGACCAGGGCCGTGATACGCGCATCGCGGCCGACTGCCGCATGATCGGAATCACGTGCCTGGCAATAGCCCATCGCCAGGCCGCTGGTGATGTCATCGCAATAGTCGAAACTGGGATCGGGCTTGCTCTTGAGCGATTGCAGATGCGCGACGCGGCCCTCGACCTCGGCCGGCGCGCCGTCGACCAGGCAGGCATAGGCGGTAGCGAGGTCGGGGTCGCGCGTCACACCGAGGCCGTTCGCGTAGAGCTGCATCAGGATGGTGTTGCCGGCGAACACCTCCGCCTTATTGTCCTGCGCTTCGAGGAAGGCGCACTGGCGTGCCTTCACATAGTCCGGCTTCACGCCCTGGCCATAATAGAGCTTTTCCGCGCTGCAGCCGGCGAGCACCCGGGCCTGTGCCGGCGTCGGGCGGTCTCCGGCCGGAGGCTTGGGGCGGCCGACACGCTCGCAGATCCGCTTGGTCTCAGCCGCCGACCTTTCCCACTCCAGCCTAGGATCCTGCGCCGGCGCCGCCGAGGAAATGGCGAGCAAGCCGAGGACAATCGGTCGGTGCAGCATGCCAGCCCCATGGATAAATGCCCCACCCCAGCCTATCGCCGGGGCGAGGGAGGCGCAATCGCCGTCGAAGGACGGCCTCAGGCGGCCTTCTGGAGGTGCCGGCGGCCGAGCAGCTCGGCGATCTGCACCGCGTTCAGCGCCGCACCCTTGCGCAGATTGTCGCTGACGCACCACAGCACGAGGCCGTTCTCCACCGTCGGATCCTCCCGCACCCGGCTGACATAGGTCGCGAACTCGCCGACGCACTCGACGGGGGTGACGTAGCCGCCGTCCTCGCGCTTATCGACCAGCATGATGCCGGGCGCTTCCCGCAGGATCGCCTGCGCCTGCTTGGCGGAGATCTCGTCGGCGAACTCGATCGAGATCGCCTCGCTATGGCCGACGAACACCGGCACGCGCACGCAGGTGGCGACCACCTTGATCTTCGGATCGAGGATCTTCTTGGTCTCGACGACCATCTTCCACTCTTCCTTGGTGAAGCCGTCGTCGAGGAACGTGTCGATGTGCGGGATCACGTTGAAGGCGATCTGCTTGGTGAACTTTTGCGGCTCCGCGGGATCGCCGACGAAGATGTTGCGGCTCTGCTCGAACAGCTCGTCCATGCCCGCCTTGCCGGCGCCCGAGACCGATTGATAGGTGGAGACCACCACCCGCTTGATCGTCGCCGCGTCGTGCAAGGGTTTCAGCGCGACGACCATCTGGGCTGTCGAGCAGTTCGGGTTCGCGATGATGTTCTTCTTGCGATAGCCGTCGATCGCCTGCGGGTTCACCTCGGGCACGATCAGCGGCACGTCCGGATCCATGCGGTAGAGCGAGGAATTGTCGATCACCGTGCAGCCGGCCGCGGCGGCCTTGGGCGCGTAGATCGCCGTCGCCTCGGAGCCGATCGCGAACAGCGCGATATCCCAACCCGCCCAATCGAAATATTCGATGTTCTTGACCTTGAGCATGCGCCCGGTCTCGCCGAACTCGATCTCGTCGCCGGTCGAGCGCGCGGAGGCGAGCACGG
>Ga0180222_1000147_pt1 | contig 122649 bp, 124 predicted proteins | sample eDN5th37CKraftOP_FD_151336 | JGI IMG/M metagenome (GOLD analysis project Ga0180222, IMG submission 151336) | Enriched Organic Plus compost microbial communities from Emeryville, California, USA - eDNA 5th pass 37_C Kraft OP (version 2) (version 2) ... | reverse complement strand
TTGACGTCGGTGCGCGGACAGACAGTACTGGTTACGGGGCGTGTAGAGGACAACTTACTTTATTTCCGCCCTTCCAGCGGGGCGGAGCAGAGCATCAAGCTTTCCGAGTTGAAACGCGCCGCGGCGGATGCGGACGTCAATCTCGTGCTCCTGCACGCCGCTACGCCCAACCAGCCGGGTGGCAGGAACTGGCTCTGGCAGCGGATTGCCGTCGGCGGCCTCGACGAGGCCCTGAAGCGGGCGACGCTCGGCGATTTCCTCGATGCGCTCGGTGCGCGCCATGGCACATTCCAGGTCGGTGTGGAGCGCGACGGCATGGGACGTGTCGCGGTGAGGGCGCAGCCCGACCGGTCGATGGGCGAGCCGATCACCGATATGGTCGGCGGGCTGTGGTCCAGCACCGTGTCGGGCCTCACCGGCAACGTCGTCACCTCCGCGGTAGAAGTGCACGCGCGCGATGAGGCACGCCAGCAAGAGCTCGACCTGCGCATCGTGCCGTTCGTTCCGTCATGGATTCAGTTCCTCTATGTGTTCGCCCTCGCCGCCGGCATTCTAGGCTGGCCGGTGACGAGCGCCTGGTTCGCGCGCATCTGGCCACCGGAGCAGCGCTCGGAATATCGTGGCGGGCTCGGCTATCGGGCGGCCCAGGTGGCTCGTTTTATGGCAAGCCTGTTCGTATTTGCTCCGCTCGCAGGTTTTCCGGCGCTGCTGGTGAGCTTGGCGCTGCAGGCCTGGGGCGTGGCGATGCTTCCCGTCAAAGGCGTTCGATGGCTGCTATCGCGCGGTGCTGAAGTCCGCGCCGGATAGTGCGCCTCTTTCGGTCGAGGGTGTCTCCGGGTTACGATGCCACCTCCGCAGCGAAAGCGCAGAAAGGCGGCATAACGGACGATGGCAACGCTCCTTCTCACGCACCCGTCTTTCCTGGAGCACGACACCGGCTACGGGCATCCGGAACGCGCCGACCGTATGCGGGCCATCGACAAGGTGCTGTCGCACGAGATTTTTGCGCGGCTGGTGCGCGAAGAGGCGCCGCTGCGCGAAGACGTGGAGGAACAGATCCGACTTGCGCATCCGGCCGCGCATCTGGAGAAAATCCGGGAGGCGGCCGAGCGGGTGCGAGGCCGGGAGCATCCGACGTACATCGACGGGGATACGCTCGTTTCCAGCGGCACGTGGGATGCGGCGCTGCGGGCGGTGGGCGCAGGACTTGCCGCCGTCGATGCCGTCATCGAGGGCCGCGCGGCGAATGCGTTCTGCCAGGTGCGCCCGCCTGGGCACCATGCCGAGAACGACAAGGCGATGGGCTTCTGCTTCTTTTCCAACGCGGCCATCGCGGGGCTTTATGCCCGCGCCAAGCATGGGGCGGAGCGCGTCGCCGTCGTCGATTTCGACGTTCATCACGGCAACGGCACTCAGGACATCTTCTGGTCCGACAAAGACTTGTTTTACGGCTCGACGCACGAGATGCCGCTGTTTCCCGGTACGGGCGCGGTGGACGAGCGAGGCGTCGGCAACATCACGAACGCACCGTTGCGCGCCGGCGACACGGGCGAGCGGTTCCGCGAGGCTTTCGAATCGCGCATCCTCCCCGCCTTGCATGACTTCGGCCCGGACATACTTATCGTCTCGGCTGGCTTCGATGCCCATCAGGCTGATCCGCTGGCGAATTTGCGGCTGGTCGAGGCCGATTATCTCTGGGCGACGGAGAAGCTCGCCGCCGTGGCGCGGCGCCATAGCGGCGGCCGCATCGTCTCGATTCTGGAAGGCGGCTACGATCTCAATGCACTGGCACGCTCCGTCGCCGTGCACGTCAAGGCGCTGATGGATGCGGGCGCCTGAACGCCAATCGAACCTAGGACGCAGTATGGAATCTCCTTCCAACACGCCTGCCAAGCACGCGGATATCGGCGACATGACCTTCGAGCGCGCGCTTAAGGAACTGGAAAGCATCGTGACACGGCTGGAGCGCGGCGACGTCGAGCTCGAGGAATCCATTGCCATTTATGAGCGTGGCGAGGTGCTGAAGGCGCATTGCGACCGCCTGTTGCGGCAGGCGGAGGCCAAGGTCGAGAAGCTCGCTTTCGGATCGGATGGGTCGATCAAGGGCACCGAGCCGCTCGATCCGCAGTGAGCTTCGCTGCCGTGCGGGGCGCGCGGCGGGCGTAGGGAAAAGGTCCGTATCATGGGCATTTGCCTGCGGCTTATGGTCATCAGAAACAAATGGTTGCGTGGGAATTCTATTGTGAATTGCAGGGTTAGGGGATCATTTGCCGGTCGTCTGCGTGCGACGCGAAAAGTCCCACTAGCCTGCGTGTGTTGCCCCCATTAGGGTGCGCGCCGGCTCGAAGGCGGGGGGAGGCGATGAATGCTTTTCGCCAGCTCCTTCGGGCCGTGTGTTGAAAAAATGGGGAGAAGACCATGAAGTCTTTGATGGCCGTCGCCGTGGCTCTGAGCAGCCTTGCCGTCGTCAGCGTTGCCACGACCACTTCGGCCGAGGCCCGCCACGTGAAGAACCATCATCATCACGCCAAGCACTACAAGGCGCACAAGTGCAGCAAGTTCAAGCACAACATGCGCAAGTACCGTAAGTGCCGCGCGCACCGCTAATCGCGGGCCGTTAGGCTTTACCTGAAGCGCGGCTCCCCCCGGAGCCGCGCTTTTTTATTGGCGCTTTTTATTCGTACTCCGCGGCGATTGCGCCCTTGCAGGGGCGCGGCAGTGTGACATAACTGTAGAATGCCGACAGAACGGGATGCCTCGGTGGACAGTGCGCCCAAGACGCCGCTTCTCGATCGCGTCAAGACGCCCGAGGACCTGCGCAATTTAGACGAATCCGAACTTCCTCAACTCGCTGCCGAGTTGCGCCAGGAAACGATAAACGCCGTTTCCGTGACGGGCGGGCATCTCGGCGCCGGCCTCGGTGTCGTGGAACTGACGGTCGCGCTGCACTGGGTCTTCAACACCCCGCACGACCGCCTCGTCTGGGACGTCGGCCACCAGACCTATCCGCACAAGATCATCACCGGACGGCGCGACCGCATCCGCACGCTGCGCGCGCCTGGCGGTCTTTCCGGTTTCACGCGCCGCTCCGAGAGCGAATACGATTCGTTCGGCGCGGCCCATTCCTCCACGTCGATTTCCGCCGGCCTCGGCATGGCCGTCGCGCGTGAGCTCGAAGGGCGCGACAACAACGTCATTTGCGTCATCGGCGATGGCGCGATGAGCGCCGGCATGGCGTATGAAGCACTGAACAACGCCGGCGCGCGCGATGAGCGGCTGATCGTCGTCCTCAACGACAACGACATGTCGATTGCGCCGCCGACGGGGGCGCTGAGCGCTTATCTCGCCCGCATCACTTCGAGCGGCACATATCTCTACCTGCGCGACATCGCCAAGCAGCTTGCGCGTCAGCTGCCGAAGAGCTGGGAGCGGAGAGCCGCGCGCGTCGAGGAATACACGCGCCATCTGTGGCAGGGCGGCGCCTGGTTCGAGGAACTCGGCTTCTACTATGTCGGCCCCATCGACGGACACAGCTTCGATCATCTGCTGCCTGTCCTGAAGAATGTGCGCGATGCTCACCAGGGCCCGATCCTCGTTCACGTGGTGACGAAAAAGGGCAAGGGCTACGCGCCGGCCGAAGCTTCCGACGACAAGTATCACGGCGTTTCGAAGTTCAATGTCGTTACGGGCGCGCAGGTCGTCGCCAAACCGAAGGCGCCGACCTTCACGCGCGTATTCGCCGACAGCCTCGTCGCCGAGGCAAAGAAGGACGACCGCATCGTCGCCATCACCGCGGCAATGCCGGACGGCACCGGGCTCGACGTGTTCGGCAAGGCGTTCCCCGAGCGGACGTTCGATGTGGGCATCGCGGAGCAGCACGCCGTTACGTTCGCGGCGGGTCTCGCGGCGGAAGGCCTGAAGCCGTTCGCGGCCATCTATTCCACCTTCCTGCAGCGCGCGTACGATCAGGTCGTGCACGATGTCGCCATTCAGGGGCTGCCGGTGCGCTTTGCCATCGACCGCGCGGGGCTCGTCGGCGCCGACGGTCCCACCCATGCGGGTGCGTTCGACGTCGCCTATCTTTCGTGCCTTCCCGGCATGGTCATGATGGCGGCCGCCGACGAGGCCGAGCTGATGCACATGGTGGCCACCGCGGCCGCCATCGACGACCGGCCGTCTGCGTTCCGCTATCCGCGCGGCGAAGGCTTCGGTGTGCCGCTGCCGGCGGAGGGCATTCCGCTCGAAATCGGCAAGGGCCGTATCCTGCGCGAGGGGACGGCCGTGGCGCTGCTCGCCCTCGGCCCGCGGCTCCACGAATGTCTCAAAGCCGCGGATCAGCTCGCGGCGTTCGGGCTTTCCACCACTGTCGCGGATGCGCGCTTCGTCAAGCCGCTCGATGGGGACATGATCCGCCGCCTCGCACAGAACCACGAGGTTCTCGTCACGGTGGAGGAGGGCTCCATTGGCGGCTTCGGTAGCCATGTGCTGCAGTTCCTCGCCGAGGGCGGCCTGCTGGACCGGGGCCTCAAGGTGCGCTCGATGGTGCTGCCGGACATCTTCATCGAGCACGGCAAGCCCGATCAGATGTACGAGCAGGCGGGTCTCAATGCCTCCGGCATCGTAACGACCGTGCTGGGCGCGCTGGGGCGCGAGACCCTTTCCGGCGCCAGCCGCGCCTGATCCTCTTGCCACCGGCGCCGATGGGGACGCGTGCCACGGGGTGGCGCGAAAGCCGTGGGATGCGCTGCCGTTTCGCCCACCTCCTGCGCGCATGAAATCGGATGAGCGCTCGCACCCTCGCGGGCCGCTGGCGCCGAGGCATGCAAAGAGCGGGGGAGACGGGGCGTAAAGGCACCGCGTCAGTTTAGTTTTTATGCGGCGCTTTCACGCCCCGTCGCGCAGAGTGGCGCGGCCGTCCGATTGCGGGTGCCTTACTCCCGTACCGGTTGGGTTCCGGCTCCTGACGGCTCGGTACACCGGCGGCTTCGGGACGTTACCCCTCGCCAACCGGCTTGTTCACATCGCAGCCCGCTCCCAAACCTGAGACGGTCTCGAGCCTGTCCCCCGTGGGGCGGGATGGGTGAAGTTTAAGCGCGTGGGCGGGAGCGGGGATTAGTTGGGCGTGCGAAACCGTCCGCGTTGCGTTCGCGGCCACTGGCGTGGGTGGCGATCTTCATCGCCATGACGGAGTTTAAATGGGGCAGCGCAGCACCCCGCGTCATCCCGCTGCAAAGCGGGTTCTACGTCCGCTTACTGCGGCGGCCAGGGACATTCACCGTCACCCCGACGGAGGTCGGGGTCCACGCCAGTTTGCTGCTTGCGGCGGCATTAGCGTCGTTTGCCGACGTTGCGATCGGGGAGCGTTGCGTAGATCCCGGCCTGCGCCGGGATGACGTGTGGGGTGCAAGGGCGGGCGGTGGCCTGCCTGCGCCGGGATGGCGGGGTAGGACGTCAGCGGTGATCGGCTGCGCCGGGATGACGGTGTGAAAAAGCTCGCGCAGTGCTCGCAACGGCCGTTGGCGCAGGGGATGAATATTCAACCCGTTCAGATCGCCAGCTTTCCAGCCTTCGCCGCCGCGTAGCGTTGGCCGATCGCATCCCAGTTGACGACGTCCCACCACGCCTTGAGGTATTCGGGGCGCCGGTTCTGGTATTTGAGATAGTAGGCGTGCTCCCACACGTCGTTGCCGAACAGCACGTGCTTGCCGTCCATCAGCGGCGTGTCCTGGTTCGGCTTCGACACCAGCGAAAGCTTCCCCTCGGGCGACACGGTGACGAACACCCAACCGGAGCCGAACACCTTCTCGCCTCTGCTGTTGAAATCCTGCTTGAGCTTATCGAGGCCGCCGAGGTCGGAATCGATCGCTGTTTTCAGCTCGCCCTTCGGCGCGCCGCCCTGCTTGCCCATGATCTGCCAATACATCGAGTGGTTGGCGTGGCCGCCGCCGTTGTTGCGTACTGTCGTGCGAATGTCCTCGGGCAGCTCATCGAGCTTGGCCAGGATCTCCTCGAGCGACATGGCCGCGACCTTCGCGTGATCCTTCACGGCCTCGTTGAGCTTTTTCACATAGGCGGCGTGATGCTTGTCGTGGTGCAGCTCCATGGTCTTGGCGTCGATGCTCGGCTCGAGCGCGTCATAGCCATAGGGCAGGGGCGGGAGCTTGAAGGGGCCCGCTTCGCTCTCAGCGGCCCAAATCGGCGTTGGCCGCGCCATGGTGGAAACGGCGACAGCGGCGGCGCCTTGAAGGAAAACGCGGCGGTGGACGGTCAGCATGTGCCTCTCCTGATGCGGGGGGTGTTTTCGGCATAACGGCTGAAGCGGCCAATCGATGCATGAACGGGCGATGCATGAACGGGCAAGCGCGCTAATCACACCGCGTTGATAAGGCGGCGGCATGGGGCGCAAGGGCAAAGCGCATCTGGTGCGGCACGGGCAGGGTCGTGCCGGCGAAATGCATGCGGGCGAACGCAAAGGCCGGCCGCATGCTGGATGCGGCCGGCCCGTACAATGTGCGGAGATATAAGATCTATTCGACGTTGATGGTGATGACTTCCGACTGCACGGGCGGTTCGTGCGGGATGTGGTTGCGATCCCCCAACACGGCCTGCAGCGTGTGCTTGCCCGGGGGCAGCTCCAGCGTGGCCTCGGTTTGGGCCTTGCCGAAGTGCTTGTGCTGATCGTCGGCCGGGATCGGCGCGTCGTAATCCTTGAGCTCGGTGTCGATCAGGAGGTGATGGTGGCCGCTGTTCGGCTCCTCGGAGCCGGCGGGGGCGAGACCCATGCCCTCGATGCCGAATTTCACGGCGATAGGGCTTTTCACAGTCGCGCCGTTGGCGGGCTCGATCAGGAACACACGCGCCCCGGCCTGGGAGGGCGTGCGTGCCGGTGCCTCGGCGGTGGTGCTTTCGCTGGGCGTGCCTTCCTTATGAACTTCCTCGTGGTTGGCGGTGGTACTGTTGTCGCCACAGGCGGCGAGCGACAGGACCATGAGAGTAGCGGCGAGGGCGCTGCGCATGTAAGTCTCCCCGGAAATGTCTGCGAGCTGCATCGGTCGCGGGGAGAATATCGTAAAATCGAGATTATGAGAATGCGGTTGGACCTTGCACTCGTGGACCGCGGCCTTGCGCCGACGCGCTCGCGTGCGCGCGATCTCATCCGCTCAGGACTGGTGAGGGTCGGTGAGGATGTCTGCACCAAGGCCGGCACCGACGTCGATACGGACGACATGCTGACGCTCGATGCCGCCGCCGCCCGGGCGGTGTCGCGGGGCGGACAAAAGCTGCTCGCCGGGCTCGCGGCGTTCGAGCTCGACCCGGAGGGGCGCATTGCGCTCGATGTCGGCGCTTCGACCGGCGGATTTACGCAGGTGCTGCTCGAGCGCGGGGCGCGCAAGGTCTATGCGGCCGATGTGGGACACGGCCAGCTCCATGCGAGCCTTAAGTCCGACCCGCGCGTCGTCTCTCTCGAGGGGCTCGATGCGCGACGGCTGACGCGGGAGACCGTGCCCGAGCCCGTGGGTGCGATCACCGCCGACGTCAGCTTCATTTCGCTCATCAAGGCGCTCGGCCCCGCGTTGACGCTCGCGGCGCCCGGGGCGTTTCTCGTCGCGCTCGTGAAGCCGCAATTCGAGGTGGGCCCGGAGCGCATCGGCAAGGGCGGTATCGTGCGGGACGCCGCTGCGCGCGAGGACGCCCTGCACCGGGTGACGGCGTGGCTCGCCGCGCAGCCGGGCTGGCGGATTGCGGGCACCGTTCCCTCGCCCGTCAAGGGCGGATCGGGCAATGTCGAATATCTGGTTGGCGCGCTGAACGATGGGTGATGTGCAGGAGCTCGACATTGCGCGTCTCGGCGCGCAGGGCGATGGCCTGGCGGAGGCGGCCACGGGGCCGGTGTTCGTGCCGTTCACGCTGCCCGGTGAGCGCGTGCAAGCCGACGTGCGCGGCGAGCGTGCGCGTCTCATCGCCGTCAACGTGCCGAGCCCGGATCGCATTGCGCCGGTGTGCCGGCACTTCACCCATTGCGGCGGCTGTGCCGTGCAGCATCTGCGCACGCCCGCCTATCTCGCATGGAAGCGCGAGATGGTGGCCAATGCGTTCGCCGCACGGGGCATCGGCGCGCCCGTCAGCCACGTCGTCAGCGTCGGCTTAGGCGCGCGCCGCCGGGCAGCCTTTTCCGCGCGGCGTACGGGACGCGGCGTGGTGCTCGGCTTTCACGAGGCGAAGGGCGTCGACATCGTCGATCTGCACGAATGTCCCGTGACGGCATCGGCCATCGTGCGCGCGCTGCCGGGATTGCGGCGGCTCGTTGCGCCGCTGATGTCGCGGCGGGCTCCGGGGCGTGTGGTGGTCACGCTGGCGATGAACGGGCTCGATGTCGCCATCGAGGACGTACCGGGTGATCCGTCGCTGGAGGTGCGCGAGATGCTCGCGCGCGAGGCCGCGGCGTTGAAGCTCGCGCGCCTCACGATCGCCGGCGACACGCTCTATCAGGCGACCGTGCCGGCGGTGCGTTTCGGCACGGCGAACGTGGTGCTGCCGGCGCGCTCGTTTCTGCAGGCGGCGCCCGTCGCGGAAGCGGAAATGGTGCGCATCGTCACGCAGGCGGTGGGCGAGGCAAAACACGTTGCCGATCTTTTCTGCGGCATGGGCACCTTCACTTTTCCGCTTGCGCAGCGGGCATCCGTGCTTGCGATGGATGGGGACCGCCAGGCGGTCGAAGCGCTTTCGAACGCGGCCAAGCGTACGCCGGGGTTGAAGCCGATCGAGGCGCGCGTGCGCGATCTCTTCCGTGAGCCGTTGTCGGCGCGCGAGCTCAAAAATGTCGATGCGGCAGTGTTCGATCCGCCGCGCGCGGGCGCTGCCACGCAGGCTGCATCGCTAGCGGAGTCCGGTGTGAGGACCGTCGTAGCGGTGTCGTGCAATCCGGCGACGCTGGCGCGGGATGCGCGCATCCTCATCGACGGCGGCTTCACGCTGGAGCGGGTGACGCCGATCGATCAGTTTCTGTTCTCGCCGCACATCGAGGCGGTCGCCATCTTCCGCCGCTGACGTCAGCGTCGTCCTGCCAGCAAGCGCTCGACGAACGCGGGGACGATGCGGGTGGCGGGGCCGTGGATCGCCTCGTGGAAGAGGTGCGCGCCTTCGGAGGGCTCGAGGTTCAGCTCCACCGTATGAGCCCCGGCTTCGCGGGCCTCGGCGACGAAGCCCGCGGCGGGATAGACGTTGCCGCTCGTGCCGATGGAGATGAAGAGATCGGCGGCCGTGAGCGCATCGGCGATACGGTCCATGTGGTAGGGCATCTCTCCGAACCAGACGACGTCCGGGCGCATGCCGCCGGTTGCGGCGCAAGCGGGACAAGCCGTTGCGGTGCCGAGATCATCGGTGCAGGCATGGCGCGCGCCGCACCGCGAGCACAGCGCCTTGAAGAGCTCGCCGTGCATGTGGATCAGATTGCGCGTGCCTGCGGCCTCGTGCAGCGCGTCGATGTTCTGGGTGACGATGGTGACGGCGCCTTTGTGCTCGCGCTCCAGCTTCGCGAGCGCAGCGTGCGCGGCGTTGGGCGCGACCGAACCATGGGCGCGGCGGCGCTGATTGTAGAAATTATGGACGCGCTCGGGGTTGGCGCGGAAACCTTCGGGCGTTGCGACATCGCGCAGGTCGTACTTCGACCAGATGCCGTCCTTGTCGCGGAAAGTAGAAACGCCGGACTCTGCAGAGAGCCCGGCGCCCGTCAAAACGACGATGTTCGCATAGTCCGGCATCGCGCCGGTCAGAGCAGCTTGCCCATCGCAACCGCGGTGTCGAGCATGCGGTTGGAGAAGCCCCATTCGTTGTCGTACCAGGACATCACGCGCACCAGCTTGCCGTCGACCACCTGCGTCTGGGTGGAATCGAAGCTCGACGAGAAGGGCGAGTGGTTGAAGTCGATCGAGACGAGCTCGTCGGTGACATAGTCGAGCACGCCCTTGAGCTGCTGGGCGGCGGCATGCTGCATCGCCTGATTGATCTCATCGGCGGTCGTTTCGCGGCCGGGGACGAACTTCAGGTCGATGACGGAGACGTTCGGGGTCGGCACGCGGATCGAGGTGCCGTCGAGCTTACCTTTCAGCTCCGGAAGAACGAGGCCGACGGCTACTGCGGCGCCGGTGGACGTCGGGATCATGGAGAGGGCGGCAGCGCGGGCGCGGCGCATGTCCTTGTGGGCCTGGTCGAGGATGCGCTGGTCGTTGGTGTAGGAGTGGATCGTCGTCATGTAGCCGGACTGGATGCCGACGAGATCGTTCAGCACCTTGGCGACCGGGGCGAGGCAGTTCGTGGTGCAGGATGCGTTCGAGACGACCTTGTGGTCGCCGGTGAGCTGCTCGTGGTTGACGCCGTAGACGACGGTGATGTCGGCGCCCTTCGAGGGGGCCGAGACGAGCACGCGCTTGGCGCCCGCGTCGAGGTGCACCTTCGCCTTCTCCTTGTCGGTGAAGATGCCCGTGCATTCCATCACGATGTCGACGCCGAGGTCCTTCCACGGCAGCTTCGAAGGGTCTTTCTCGGCCAGCACCTTGATGGGCGCGCCGAGACCGACGTCGATCGAATCGCCGTCGACCTTCACCTCGCCGGGGAACGTGCCGTGCACGCTGTCGTACTTGAAGAGGTGCGCGTTGTCCTTCGTCGGGACGAGGTCGTTGATGGCGACGAACTGCAGATCGGTGCGCTTGGCTTCAGCGGCGGCGCGCAGCACGTTTCTCCCGATGCGGCCAAACCCCGAAATCGCAACCTTCACAGTCATCGTCGTCGCCTCCCTGGCGGTTCTATAGATGGCCATGCGCGGCACACGGCCCAAATGCGAGGCCATTAACTGGAGGCGGGGCATCGGTGTCAATGCGGCATGCCCGGGCGTGCCGAGCGGAACCCCCCGTGTTTGCGCGTGAAAGGTGTGACACCAAATTTCTGTTGGGTATGCGTTGCTTCCCGGGTTGCCTTGTTGACGCCTTCGAAGAGCGGCACATAAGGTCATGGCACGGGAAGGCAGCCGTGGATCGCCAGGGGGCTGTTGGGGCGAATCTCGGAGGGTACATACCTTATGGCTGAACGGGGTACGGGTACGCGTAAGGTGAAGCAGAAGGCCGCTGCGCCGCGCGTGAAAAAGGTAACTGCACCGCGCACAAAAAGCGCGCCCAGCAAACCAAGCGCCAAAAAGACTGCAACAACGGCATCCAAGCCGACAGCCGCATCGAAGCGGTCGGTGGCGAACGGCAAGCTCGAAGCGCTGGAGCGCGAGCGTGATCAGCTCAAAGAGCAGCTCGCCGATGCCATGGCACAGATCGCGCGCCTGCAGGCGGCGCGGGACGAAGCCGTCAATCGCATTGATTGGGCTATAGACTCGCTCCATAACGTTCTCGAAAAAGACGCCTGAGCAACTCTAGAGTACGGTCGCTTTCTTCGAATCGCGATGCGGCTCCAGTCTCTTGTTTAGACCGTTGATCCGCGCTTCGGCCCGACAGGGCGAAGCGATCAGGGTCTAGCGGCCAGGAAAGCGGTGAGGGCGATGGGTGCGGTCACGATCGCTGTCAACGGACGGGCGTACCGCTTCGAATGCGGCGACGGCGAGGAGGCGCGGCTGCGCGAGCTTGCCGCCTACGTCACCAGCCGCCTCGAAGGCCTGGCACGCGAGCACGGCAACATCGGCGACGAACGCCTCCTGCTGATGACCGCGCTCATGATCGCCGACGATCTGTGGGACGCAACGGCGGGGGACGTGAAACCCGACGCCGGGCAGGTCGCCGAGAAGCGCCGCGCCTGAGCGGTGAACGCGCTCTCCGAGCACAGCACGCCGACGCGACATCTCCCACGATCTTTCGCGAACCGGTTAATGCTCCCAAGGAAACGCTCTCCGTGGAGGAGCGGCGGGAAGCGCTGGAAAACTCCTCGCCGGTCCTCTACATTAGGCGGTGCTGCGGGGTGCGTTAGAAGCACATATGTTCCCCGGGGCCTATAAGATCCGCACGGGAGCTGTCCCTGGCCGAGACCGTGGTCTCGGACACACGGCGCCCACCTACTTCTCGTAGGGACCAGCGCGGGATCATCCGCTTCGACGGCCACCGCGGCATTTTGAATTCAGACTCATGCACACGGGCGAGGAAAAACGGGAGGAGAGAACCCGGGCGCTTGCCCGTCGTGCAGCGGCTTTCGCCACGCACGGGAAACGTGCCCGTGCGCGTCTCGCCGAACATGGGCTGGGGTTTCTGGCTCCGCCTCCCGGCGCCATTATTTCCGGCTTTGCGGCCATTCGCGACGAGATCGACCCCTCGGCGCTGCTGGAGCGCCTGGCGGGCGAGGGATACCGCCTCGCGCTGCCGGTGATGCAGGGCAAGAACAAGCCGCTCCTGTTCCGTGCCTGGGCCCCTGGCGACGCCATGGGCAAGGTGCAGTGGAGCATCGCCGAGCCGCTCCCCGACAAACCGGAGCTTCAGCCGGATATCGTTCTCGTGCCGCTGCTGGCATTCGACGCGGCGGGATACCGCCTCGGCTACGGCGGGGGATTTTACGACCGCTCGCTCGAGCAGTTGCGCGCCATTAAGCCCGTGGTCGCCGTCGGCATCGCGTACGACGAGCTGAAGGTCGACGCCGTGCCCCATCTCCATTATGACCAGCCGCTCGACTGGGTGCTGACCCCGTCAGGCCCGCTGCGCTGCTCTGGAACCTGAATGCGCCTCCTATTTCTTGGCGATATCGTCGGCCGTACCGGCCGCAAGGCCGTGGTTGATGCGCTCCCCGGCTTGCGGCGGCGCTACCGGCTGGATTGCGTCATCATCAACGGCGAGAACTCCGCCGGCGGCTTCGGCATCACCGAATCCATTCTCGTCGAGCTGATCGAGGCCGGTGCGGACGCGGTGACGCTCGGCAATCACGCATTCGACCAGAAGGAAGCGCTCGTCTTCATCGAGCGCTACCCGCAACTCGTGCGGCCCATCAACTATCCGAAGGGAACACCGGGCCGCGGCGCCACGCTCGTCAGAACGGCATCGGGCGCGGACGTGCTGGTGATCAACGTCATGGGCCGCATCTTCATGCCGGAACTCGACGATCCCTTCCGTGCCATCGATGCCGAGCTTACCGCCTGCCGGCTGAAGCAGGGGGCCGATGCCATCCTGATCGACATGCATGCGGAGGCGACGAGCGAGAAGCAGGCGCTGGGCTATTTCGCCGACGGGCGCGCCAGTGTCGTCGTCGGCACGCATACGCACGTTCCGACGGCGGACGGCCGGGTGCTTCCGAACGGCACCGCCTATATTTCCGATGCGGGCATGTGCGGCGACTATAACTCGGTCCTGGGCATGGATATCGAGGAGCCCATCAACCGCTTCATCACCAAGATCCCGCGTCAGCGTTTCGAGCCGGCGGGCGGCCCGGCGACGCTATCGGGGTTTGCGGTCGACATCGACGATGCGACGGGCCTGGCGCGGGCCTGCGAGGCCCTGCGCATCGGGCCCCACCTCGCCCCGTCCGTGCCGAGCTTCTGGACGGAGTGAGCGCGGGCTTGACCGGAAGGGGCCGTCTCGCGCAATTAATCTGCGAAAACCCTTTAGAGCACGGTCGCTTTTCTTCGAATCGCGATGCGGCTCTGGTCTTTTGATTAGACCGATGATCGACGCTTCGGACTGATAGGGTCCGAAGCGATCGTGGTCTAGGTCGCGGGAGTTAATATGGCCGGCCATTCAGCATTCAAGAACATCATGCACAAAAAGGGTCGCGCCGATGCGGCCCGTGCAAAGCTGTTTTCCAAGCTCGGGCGCGAGATCACGGTGGCCGCCAAGATGGGCATGCCGGATCCTGCGATGAACCCGCGTCTGCGCCTGGCGGTGCAGGCGGCGCGGGCGGAGAACATGCCGAAGGACAACATCGAGCGCGCCATCAAGAAGGCGGCGGGCGGCGATGCCGATACCTACGAGGCGATCCGTTACGAAGGCTATGGCCCCGGGGGCGTTGCGGTCATCGCGGAGGCGTTGACGGACAACCGCAATCGCACGGGCGGAGCGGTGCGTGCGGTGTTCGCGAAATACGGCGGCAATCTCGGTGCGACCGGTTCGGTGTCGCATATGTTCGCGCACATCGGCGAGATCACGTTCCCGGCGAGTGCCGGCTCGGCGGACGCGGTGCTGGACGCTGCGATCGAGGCGGGTGCGGACGATGTCGTCTCCGACGCCGACGGGCATTCCATCGCCACGTCGTTCGAGAACCTCGGCACCGTCGCGGCGGCCCTGGAAGAGAAGCTCGGTCCGCCGAGAAGCGTGAAAGCGGTGTGGAAGCCGAACCTCACGACGCCGGTCGACGAGGAGAAGGCGATGAGCATCATGAAGATGATTTCGGCGCTCGAAGACGACGACGACGTGCAGAACGTTTACGCGAACTTCGAAATCTCCGACGAGATCTTGAAGAAGCTCACCGCGGCGTAGGGCGCTGCGGGCGGCGTTCGGGTCGCGCCTACGACGGCGGATGGCATTGCATTGCAGACGGGCGTGACGGCAGCGGCTTCGGCCGCTGTTACCATTGTTTGGTCGTGCTTCTTATCGGAAAACCGGTACCCACTTTTCCGGAAGCACTCTCTATCTACTCGTGCTTCTTATCGGAAAACCGGTACCCACTTTTCCGGAAGCACTCTCTATCTACTCGTGCTTCTTATCGGAAAACCGGTACCCACTTTTCCGGAAGCACTCTCTATCTACTCGTGCTTCTTATCGGAAAACCGGTACCCACTTTTCCGGAAGCACTCTAACGGCGCGCTGGCGTGGGGGCCGCGCCTGTCCGGGTTCGCAATCCCGCGGCGCGCAGAATAATTCGCTGCGAATTTGACTCTCCGTAATATTCACTTTAGTTAATTGACCTATCACCACATATCGCGCAGCTCACCAGCCCCGGAAAAGGGCTGGAGCGCTGTATTTGTTCGATCACGCGAATGGACGGGATGGGGATGCTAGGAGAACAAATCTTCGACTTCGACGAAGTCGGTAAAATTGATCTAAGTGATATCTACAATAAAACTGACCCGAGGCGATACTATTCTACACTTCAGCGGCTGAATTACATCATTCCACAGACGGCTAAGCCAGTCTTTCAGCAAGTCATCGACACATACCGAAATATTCGCGCCCGGGACCGGGTTCGCATCGTGGATGTCGGCTGCTCGTACGGCATCAACGCTGCGATCCTGAAGGGCGACCTGGAGATGGCCGAGCTCTACTCGCACTATGCGCCAGAAGCCATCGCCAAGGCCGGCCGCCAGGAGCTGCTGATGCGCGACCAGGCCATCGTCGAGGACATCGTGAAGGACGCCGAGCTCGAGGTTGTCGGGCTCGATGCCTCGCCCAATGCGATCAAGTACGCGGTGGAAGCCAACCTGCTCGATGATGGCATCGTCGCCGACCTCGAGCATGCGGCGCCGACGGCCGAGGTGGCCGCCGTGATCGACAACGCCGACCTCGTCATCTCGACGGGCTGCGTCGGCTATGTCGGGGAAAGCACCTTCAAGAACATCATCGAGGTGAATGCGCCGAACCGGCCGTGGATGGTCAACTTCGTCTTGCGCATGTTCCCCTTCGACGACATCGCGGAGGCGCTCGGCGAGCACGGGTACGTCACGGAGAAGGTGGAGGGCGAGACGTTTCTGCAGCGTCAGTTCGCCTCCCAGGAGGAGCAGGCGCACGTCCTGGAGCGGCTGTCAGATCTCGGCGTCGAGGCGCAGGGCCTGGAGAGCGAAGGCTGGTATCACGCGGAAGCCTTCATCTCCTGTCCGCGCGAGGACTGCGCGGCTCTCGGAACGGACTTCGCCGAGGTTCTGCGCGGCGCCAGCTCGCCCATGACGGCACGGAATACCGGCGGGGCGAACAGCACGTTGCGGTGACCGAGGCCGTCGAAGGGCAGGAGACGCGCAGCGGGGTATGCCGCTGCGATCTCTTCGGCATTGTGAAAGCCGACCTCGTCATCGGCGCGCCCGTGCATGATCGTCACGGGCGCATCGATGCCGCGCAGCAGCCCGGCAGCCGAGAACGTCGATACGGGGCGGTGGCCGACGCGTTCCAGGTGACGCTCGTAGGCACGCTGGCCGGCGGGGTCGAGGTTGAGGCGACGGCCGAAGCTGCGCGTCACCTCCGAAAGCGTATTGGGGCACGCGATCAGCACGAAGCGGCCGATGGGGTGTCGATGGTCGAGGGGCGGGCCGCCCTCGGCCACGAGCAGGGAGACGAAGCCGCCGAACGAATGGGCGGCGACGGCATCGACGGGGCCGTAGTGGTCGCACACGGCGAGCATCGCGCGGGCGCAGTCGGCAAGGTTCGTGCGCCGGCCCGCGCTCAACCCGTGGGCGGGAAAATCAAAGGCGATCACGCGCAGCCCGGAGCGGCGCAGCGGCTCGATGAAAGCGGTCATGAAGGCCGCTTCGCTCGTCCAGCCGTGCACGAGCATCACCGTGCCGTGCGGGGTGCCGTCGGGCTCATAGACATAGCTCTGGACGTCGCCCGATGGCGTCGGCACCACGTGCCAGCGCGCATGGCGCAGGTGGAAGCGCGCCCGCGCGGTGAGCAGCTCGTGATCAGCGGAGCGGTGCTGGGACAATTCGGGCGTGCAGAAGATGCGGAACGCCAGGTCGCCGGCTTTCGCGGCCGGCAGGCTGCTCAGGTCAGGGGTTGCGCGCGGGTTGGGACAGCGCAACGCGGGAGCGGGTTTTTCGTGTCGGTTTCGCATTACTGCAGTTCGGCTTTGATGCATGCGACCGGAAATTCGGAGCTGCCGCTCCAGATGACCACGCCAGCGGCGATCGACGAGGAATAGGTTAAAAGCATAAATGAGCCGTGAAACTGGACCCGCAGATACGGCCGATCAACGCCCTCGCGCCGGCTTCGGTTGCATGCGGGCGCATCGTAGCGGAGCAGGGTTAATGTCGTATCAGAGCTGAAATTTTTGCGCCGGTGCAGGGCGGGCACGCGGACGAATCACCTTCGTGCTATGCCTCGGCCATGGGGGCAGGATTTATACGCATCATCGGCATCGATCCGGGGCTGCGCCGCACGGGCTGGGGCGTCGTCGACAGCGACGGCGTACGGCTCAGCTACGTTGCGAGCGGCCTCATCACGGCGCCGACCGACACCGACCTCGCCTATCGGTTGCGCGAGTTGTTCGAGGGGATCGCCAGCGTGATCGCGAGCTTCAAGCCGCAGGAGGCCGCGGTGGAGGAGACGTTCGTCAACGACAACGCGCGCTCGACGCTGAAGCTCGGGCAGGCGCGCGGCATGGCGCTGCTCGCCCCGGCGATGGGCGGGCTCGTGGTGGCGGAGTACCCGCCGAACCTGATCAAGAAATCGGTGACGGGCGCGGGCCACGCGGACAAGCGACAGATCGAAGCCATGATCGGGTTTTTGCTGCCGAAGGCGCGCGTCGAAAGTGCGGACGAGGCGGACGCGCTCGCCATCGCGATCTGCCATGCGAACCACCGCCAGTCGCGCATGCGGCTCGCCGCCGTGATGGGCGCGGCGCGATGATCGGCAAACTCCGCGGGAAGGTCGACGCGATCGGCGACAGCTTCCTCATCGTCGACGTGAACGGCGTCGGCTACGAGGTGCAGGCGTCGGTGCGCACGCTGCGCAACCTCAAGATCGGGGATGACGTGTCGCTCACCATCGACACGCACGTGCGCGAGGATGCGATCCGTCTATTCGGATTTTCGAGCGAAGTGGAACGCTCGTGGTTCCGTACGCTCCAGAACGTGCAAGGGGTGGGCTCCAAGGTCGCGCTGGCCTTGCTCGGCACGCTCTCGCCACAGGAGCTGGCCAACGCCATTGCGCTGGGCGACTGGGCAAGCGTCGAGCAGGCGCCGGGGATCGGCAAGAAGCTGGCACTGCGCATCGTTGCCGAGCTGAAGGACAAGGCGCCCGCGCTCACGGTCGCGGGCATGCAGCTCCCCGCGGCGGGGTCAGGTGCGGTGCCGGAGCAGGGCAATGCAACCGCGGAGGCCATTTCCGCCCTCTCGAACCTCGGCTATGCGCCGGCCCAGGCCTCGGCCGCCATAGCCGTGGCAATAAAAGAACTAGGCGCAGATGCCGATACCGCTAAGTTGATCCGCCGCGGCCTCAAGGAGCTCGCCCGCTAGCGCGTTCAGGAAGCGGCGGGGCGGGGGCCGAAGCAGTCCTCACAGCGATCGGATCATGCGCAAGTGGAACGGAACGGATCGATGGTAGGCAACGGCCAGCGGGCCCTGTGGACGTTCCTCATCTATGCGCTCGTGGGCCCGTTCATTGCTGCGCTCGCCCTCGTATCGGTGATCGCGTTCACGATGATCTTCGGCATTTCCAGCGTGCTTCCGGTCGAGCCACCGAATCTGGGTGAAGCGGGGCTGGCGGCATTCGTATGGTCCGCGCTGCCGGGTCTCATCACGGCGGCGATCGCCGCTATCGTCGTTTGGCGCACCGGCGGGCTTTCCTGGCTCGTTGCAGCCGCTGTGGCGGTGATGGCCTTTGCGGCGGCGGGGTTGATCCTGCCGCTCGGGCTGGAAGAGGCGCGGCCCTATCTCGCGTTCCTTGCGGGACTGGTCTCGATATTGGTGCGCCAGGTGCTGATCCAGGCCGACATCCTCACCGAATAGCGCCCCGAAACCAAATCTTCCCGGGAAGCGTTTCTCCTGCGATCAGCTCGGGGAGATTTATTTTGCGCGCGATACTGCTCGTGGCGACCTGCATGCTCTCGCTGCCCGCCTATGCGGCGATGCAGACCAGCCTCGGCGTGCTGACCTGCACCCTTTCCCAACACGTCGAGAAAGAAACAAATCCCGACAGCGAGACCCGGGCCATGCACTGCTCCTTCAAGCCCGACGGCACGGGGCCCGAGGAGACGTATTCGGGGGAGATCAAGAAGGTCGGTCCGCAGGATGAGCTCACGGGCAAGAAGGTGCTGATCTGGGCCGTGCTGGGGCCATCGGATCGCGAGCTGAAGCCGGCGGTTCTCGAGCAGACGTATATGGGTGAGGTTGCGAGCGATCCGCTCGACAAGTCGCAGCCGCCGAAGCTGCTCGTCGGCGAGCGTGACGATGCTTTCAGCCTGCAGCCCATCACCGACGATACGCTCGAGCCCACCGCCGGAAGCAGCATCACCGTGGTGGCGCTGCGCATCAAGTCGACGCCGGGCTGAGGCGTCGGTAGCCGTTAGCGGCGCGGACGCCGTGACGGGCTATGCGCCTTCGGCCAGGACGGTGACGGCGCGGTCGAGCTGCGCGTCCTTGCCTGCGGAATAGCGCACGTCGAACGGCACCTCGACAGATGGCGCAACGCCTTTGCCCTCGATGCGCTCGCCGTCGACCGCCGCATCCTCGACAGCCATGATCAGCAGGCTGCCGTCCGACAGCAGCGATGCGGACCCTGCGAGCAACGCGCCGGCGGTGCGCTCGCCGATCACCTGGCCGAAACCGTACTTCTTGAAGCCGTAGGCGAGCACTTCCTTGCCCGATCGCGTGCCGCCATTCACCAGCATGGCGACGGGTTTCTCCCAGCGATAGCCGACGAGGTGCCTGGTTCCGTTGCGCGCGGTGAGTGCGAGCGTCGGCCCATAGGGATTGAACATGTTGAGATAGCGCGGGTGTGCGCCGCCCCAGCCGTCACGCAGGTCCCAGATGAGTGCGTCGGCGTCCTTCAGCTTGCCCTCGCTCAGCACCTCCTCGAGCTTCTGCTGGTAGTCGCTTCCCGCGTAGGACCAGACGCGCACGTAGCCGATGCGCTTGCCGTTGGCCTCGATGATGCGCGCGCTGTCGCGTAGCGCCGCCTCGAATGCGCGGCCGGGTGCGATGTCTTCGGGCTCGACGGTGATGTTCAAAGGTTCGGCGCCGGCGGCCCGGCGCACCTGAAGCGTCACCTTCTTGCCGGCCTTGTCGCGGAAGGAGCCGATCTGCTCGAATGGCGCGCCGTCGGCGGAGATGATCTCATCGCCCGCCAGCAGGCCCGCGCGCATCGCCGGCATGTCCGGGAACACCGCTGTGATGAAGGTCTTGCCGTCGATCTCGCGGGTGAACATCCCGACGCCGGTGTAGCGCACGCGCTCGCCGGAGAAGTGCTTGGGAATTTCGCGGCGCAGGGGATAGCGGAAAATATCGACGAGCTCGTAATAGGCGGTCTCGTCCTTGGTGTAGTGATGGGTATGGGAGGCGTCGAGCTCACCCAGAAGCGCGTTGATCGCGGCTGAGCGTTCCGCATCGTTCTTCGCGGCGGCGTAGGCGGGGCGGTGCTTGTCGCCGATCGCTTCCCAGTCGAGACCCTTCATCTTCGGGTCGTAGAAGCGATCGCGCGCGATGCGCCACGCTTCATCGTAGACGGCGGTCGTCTCGTCCGGCTTGCGCTCGAAGGCGCGTGCTTCGCTCAGCAGCGCTGGCATGATTTGCGCGCCGGCCATGGCGACGGCCAGGGCTCCGGAGCGGACGAAAGCGGACGCACCCATGTGATGTCCTCGCGTTGGCAATCGATGCCACCTATGTAGGATCCGAATTCGACGATGGGAGGAGGATAGCGGCGGGCATATGGTCCGGCGGCTTACAAATCGGCAATCTTTTCAGCAATCCTTGAACATCGAGGTCACGCACAGCCACGTGTTGTGCACGTTGCGCCGTGCGATCTCGAGGGCGCCGACCTCGTAGGTGGATTCTCCGTTTCCGCTCACCACGCGCTGGTAGTCGGTGAGGGTGACCGTGCGCGATGGCCCGTTGCAGGTTCCGCCTTCCGGCACCTCGACGCGCTGGCACTTTGCGTGCTCGCCCTGCTTCGCCAGAACCTTGGCGCAGATCTCCTGCTCAATCCCGTCGCCAAGATCGAACTTGCTCGAAGGCTGCTCGACGTTGCACCGGTAGGATGCCGCCGGCTGCTCGCAAACGAGGCATAGCTCGCCGCTGCGCACGCCCGGTGCGAAGGCGGCCGCGGAGAGAAGGCAGAATGAGGCAAAGAGAATGGCGCGACGCATATCCGCTACTCTAAGCAGTGCTGCTTTGAGACCCCGTGTTTCAATTCGCCCGCTGCGCGGACGCTAGCCCCATCGGCTAACCGTGTGAAGGGAAAAAGCTTTTTGGTTCGATTATTGCGGCGGCGCAACATCGCGTGATGAGTGCCTTGACGGGCTGGGCGAAACGGCTCACCAGCGAGGCATGGGTGCAGACGGCCACACGCGGGAAACCTTCGGATCGGAGCGGCTCGTCGCCTTCACCGATGGCGTCATGGCGGTTGCCATCACGCTGCTCGTGCTCGACCTCAAGCTTCCGGAGGGCGTGCGCGAGGAGACTCTTTCGGCGGCCCTTGTAAGCCTGTCACATGCCCTGTGGTGCTACGCGCTCAGCTTCGCGGTCATCGGCATCCTGTGGATGGTGCATCACAATCAGTTCGCCCACATCGTGCGGGTGGACGGCGTGATCCTGTGGCTCAACCTCCTCTTCCTGATGACGGTGGCGCTGATCCCCTTCGTCACCAGCGTGCTGAGCGATCAGGGGGGCGCGCTGCCGACCATGCTCTATGCCGCCGTGCTCATGGCGAGCTGCGCGATCATCGCGGTGATGTGGTGGTATGCGGGGCGTACCGCGGGGCTGATGGCGCCGGATGTGGCGCTCGAGCAGCGCCGCCTCGGGATCATCGCGCCGCTGCTCGTTGCCGGTGTCTTTGCGGCTTCCATCGGGGTGGCCTATACGCTGGGCGGCGCCGCGGGCCAGTGGACATGGCTGCTGGCCGCCGTGTCGGGGCCGGTAGCGGATCGTCTCTCCCGTCTCTGATTTCGTCTATGATCGGCGCGCGACTTGACGGGCGGAGCGAAGCAGCGCAGGAACAAATCATGACCGAACGGCTCGTTTCCAGCGCCAAGCGCGATTCCGACGCGACCGAGGCCTCGCTGCGCCCGCAGGCCCTCGCCGAGTTCATCGGCCAGGAACAGGCGCGCGCCAACCTCAGCATTTTCATCCAGGCGGCACGGGATCGGGGCGAGGCGCTGGACCATGTGCTGTTTGCCGGGCCGCCGGGACTCGGCAAGACCACGCTGGCGCAGATCATGGCGAAGGAGCTCGGGGTTGGATTTCGCGCCACCTCGGGTCCCGTGATCGCGAAGGCCGGTGACCTCGCAGCGCTGCTGACGAACCTCGAAGACCGCGACGTGCTCTTCATCGACGAGATCCATCGCCTCAGCCCGGCGGTGGAGGAGATTCTCTATCCGGCGCTGGAGGACTTCCAGCTCGATCTCATTATCGGCGAAGGGCCCGCGGCGCGCTCGGTGCGCATCGATCTTGCCAAATTCACGCTCGTGGGCGCTACGACGCGCCTCGGCCTGCTGACGACCCCGCTGCGGGATCGCTTCGGCATTCCGGTGCGCCTCAACTTCTACAGCGTCGAGGAGCTGGAGCGCGTGGTGACGCGCGGCGCGCGCGTGCTGGGTGCGCCCATCGGGCCGGATGGCGCGCACGAGATCGCGCGCCGCGCACGCGGTACGCCGCGCATCGCGGGCCGTCTTCTCCGTCGTGTGCGCGATTTTGCATCCGTTGCCGCCGCGCCGATCATCGATGCCAAGCTTGCCGACAAAGCCCTCAACGCGCTCGAGGTGGATGCCGAAGGGCTCGATGCCCTCGACCGGCGCTACCTTTCCTGCATCGCCCGCACGCACGACGGGGGGCCGGTAGGGATCGAGACGATCGCGGCGGCACTGTCCGAGCCGCGCGACGCGCTGGAGGAGATCGTCGAGCCGTATCTGCTGCAGCAGGGCTTCATCAGCCGCACGCCGCGCGGGCGCATCGTGACGCTCAAAGCCTATAAGCACCTGGGAATGTCGGGGCCGCAGCGCGCCTCGGTGCCGCAAGGGGTGCTGTTCGATGTCCCGGATATGGACACGGGCGGGGAGGACGAGGGTCAACTCGGGACAGGCTAAGGCCCGCTACCCGTTCGCGTCGCAGCCGCTATGCCGCAGGGAGCGCCAATTTTTGGCACAACTCTTGCGGTCAAATCCCGTAACAGAACTGCACCGATTTCATCCGCCACGAGCGCATCAGCGAAAATCCAGTGATCACCCGCAGGCAACTTCTCCAGGGCGCCAGTGTCGCCGGCATGGCTGGTTTCGGCCTCGGCGGCTACGCGCTCGCCGAGCCGTTCGGCACCACCGTCAGCCGTTACAGCCTCACGCCGCCGCGCTGGCCGCAAGGCCTGTCGCTGCGCGTCGCCGTGCTCAGTGACCTGCATGCCTGCAAGCCGTGGATGACCGCGGAACGTATCCAGGGCATCGTCGCGCAGGTGAACTCGCTGCGGCCCGACTGCATCATGCTGCTGGGCGATTTCGTCGCCGGTCATTCCATCTCGCGTTTCTCCGAGATCGTGCCGCACCGTGAATGGGGGGACGCGCTGGGTGGGCTCAAAGCGCCGCTCGGTGTGCATGCTGTGCTCGGCAATCACGACTGGTGGGAAGACGACGTGGTGCAGGAGCGCGAAGGCGGCCCGACAAAGGCCGGCATCGCGCTGCAGGAGGCCGGCATTACGCTGCACGAGAATACGTGCCTGCGTCTGACGAAGGATGGACACGCGTTCTGGCTCGCAGGGCTTGGCGATCAGTGGGCGTTCCCGCGTGCAGGCCGCATGGTGTTCAAGGGCGTCGACAATCTCGAAGCGACGCTGGAAGAGGCGAACGACGATGCGCCGCTGATCCTCATGGTGCACGAGCCCGACATTTTCGCGCGTATGCCCGACCGCGTTTCGCTCACCCTCGCCGGCCATACGCACGGCGGTCAGGTGCGCCTGTTCGGCTACGCGCCGGTGGTGCCCTCGAAGTTCGGCTCGCGCTATGTCTACGGGCATGTCGTCGAGCGGGAGCGCAATCTGATCGTGTCCGGCGGCCTCGGCTGCAGCGGCATTCCCGTGCGTTTCGGCGCGCCGCCGGAGATCGTGCTGATCGACCTCGGCGTGTGATCTTGCGCGTGACAGGCGCAGCGCATTCGGCTTACCTCGCGCGATGACAGATACATCCGCCAATTCATCCGCCAATCGGTGGCCCGACCTCGCCGGACGCCTCGTAGAGTTCGATGGCGAACGTGCCCACGTTCTTCCGGTGCGCGTCTATTTCGAGGACACGGACTTTTCCGGCCTCGTCTATCACGCGAGCTACGTGCGCTGGTGCGAACGCGGCCGATCCGATTTTCTGCGCTTGCTCGGCGGCGACCATCGCCGCCTCATCGACGGATCGGACGGCGGCGAGCCTGCCGCGTTCGTCGTGAGGCGCATGACGTTCGACTATCTGAAGCCTGCGCGTATCGACGAGCTGCTCGAGGTCGTGACACGCGTGAAGGCGGTGGGCGCGGCCAGTCTCACGCTGTCGCAAACCGTCATGCGCGAGGGTGTGGCGCTCGTCGAGGCAGAGGTGACGGTGGTGCTGATTTCGGTCTCGGGCAAGCCGCTGCGCATCTCGAATGCGCTCCGCCAGGCGTTCGGCGCGGCTTAGCCGGACCTTGAGTCGTCGCTCGGTCTAGCCCCCTTCTGACCGCTCGGTGTCGCACCGAGTCGCAGCTCTCGGGCGCCTTTCTCTTCGCGCCGATGTGCAAAAACGCTTGATTTTGGCCCTTATCCCGCATATTCGCGCTCGGCCCACGGCACATTGTGCGTGCATCCCGTGTAGTATCCCTCCGGCTGAACGATTCTCGTAAGGAAACAACCGATGGCTGAAAAGAAACCCGCTCCGAAGGTCAATACGATCACCCTCCGTCAGATCGGAGCCAACCTCGCGGAAGCGCACGAGATCCCCAAGAAGCAGGCAGCTGCTATTCTCGAGGACATGGTGATCATGATCACCAAGCACCTCAAGAAGGGCGACAAAATCCGCATCGGCGGCCTCGGCGTGCTGCAGGTCCGCAAGCGCCCGGCACGTATGGGCCGCAACCCGGCCACCGGAGAATCGATCAAGATCAAGGCTTCGAAGAAGGTCGCGTTCCGCGCTGCCAAGGAACTCAAAGAATCGATCTGAGCCCTTGAGCACATCGCTCGATGGAACACGCCCTGCGCGCCGGTACGAGCCGTACCGGCGCGCAGTGCTTTCTGGACCGTCGCTTCAGTTCGGATGCGAGGCGCGGGGCAATCTCCGGCTCCGTCACGTGGTTACCAAAGTGTTGCCATCAGCTCGCCTTAGAAAAGCGAATCGGCGACCGCAGCAGACCAGCACCCGAGGGAGGTGACATGTCGGAGAAGACAATCCTCGTCGTACCCGGAAAGAAGCTCACAGTGCCGCGCGTGATGAAGCGCACGCTTCAGATCGCAGCCGCGGTGGGACTGACCGCCGGCGTGGCGCTCGCGATCCTCATCGGCAACGGACTGCTGGTGCCGCGCGGGCGCCTGCTGCAGGGCTGGGATACGTGGCTGACGTTTATTTTCCGCACCGACATTCTCGCCACCATGGTGCTGACGGCGTTGGTGACGGTGTGGTTCGTCTACTGGCAGCGCGACCACGAGCGCGGCGGCAAGTAGGCTGCTGCTCGCCGGACGCTCCGGCCGGGCAGCGTGCGAAGGTGCGGGATGCGCGGTGCCGCAGCCCGAAAGGCTCTAAAAACGAAAATGGAGGACGTAGCGCCAGGCTACGTCCTCCATCCTGTCCGGGAGAGCTGTCGGACCGATTAGCGGCAGCAGCAGCGCTTACGGAAATGCTTCACAGCGGCAACCGTGCGATAGGCGCGGACGCGCTCGTAGGTCACGCGCTTCACAACCGACACGGTCGGCTGCTGAACGGCGACGTTGCGGTAGAAGCGACGGCAGCCGCAGCGGTCGGTGTAGGCCTTCTTGACCCACACGGTGCGGTAGCTGCGCACGCGCTCATACCGGACGCGCGGAACGAGCTTCTCGACCGGCTGGCGGTAATAAACCCGCTTTGCAACGGTGCAGCAGTCGCCACCGCGGTTAAACCAGTGCGCTTCCGCAGAGGTCGTCATAGCCATGCTCGTACCGGCCATCACGCCTGCGGCAACCATTACTCCAAGAAGCCCACGCATTAGAAAACTCCCAATTCACCCACGAAGATTTTTGAATGTTCGGCTTTCGGTAATAAACCTACGGCGCCGAACGGCACGTGAAATGGATAACGTGCGCCAACGTAAAAATCGGTTAGCCGGGAAAACAATTGCAATGCATTTCCGGTTATGGTTAACAAACAGCATTCGGATGCGTGTTTGGCGTCCCATAACGATAATGGATACAGCGCATAATTGTTTGTTTGCGGGTTAATCGTCAGCGAGCCGTGGCAGCCGTTCAATTTGGATCAGAGCCTAAGGAACCGGTGGGGAAGCTTTCTAACTATTAGAGCCGCAATGCCCCGCGCCGAGTAAATAAAAAGAAGGAAATAGAGTGCCCCATTTTCCGGCTTTGGGCAGGAAATAATTAGGATTGGAAGCTGCGGGAAATCCAATCAACAGATTTTGCCCGATTGTTTCCTGCGGCTGGCAGATTTTGTAAGGGGCATCGACCGGTCCGGCAGATCATACGATCAGCGCATCGAATGCAGCTGCAATTCATCTGCGCCGTCGGGTACGTTTTGCGGCAGGCAATTCACGCTTTGCGCGGAGAGGGGAAATTCACGAGGGCAGGGCGAATTGCGGAGCGCCGACAGCGCCGCGCGGCTGCAAAGAGCTTTTTGCCAAGCATATGCACCGCCAAGCGGGCGTGATGACATTCCGCTTGCGTGACGCCGGCCCGAAGGAAAGTCAGCGCGAATTGGAAGCCCGATTGGCGTGGGCTGGTAGCCACGGTTCGATCGGGCGAACGCCCGCCCTTCCGGCGGCTCCACGATATGGCGGGCGCCACCGGGCTAGATGTGAACTTTCAGGAGAAGCTGGAACCGGTTTCCGACGAGAAGCCCGGGGCGATCCAACAGATAGAGGCGTGCTGCGATACAACGAAAGGCAGAACGGCTCTAGCGGCAGCGCTCGTTGTGCTCGGCATCCTTGCGGATGACGTGCCCGATAGGATCGGTGGATCCGGTTTCCACCACCTCGGGCGTATCGGCGCACCGCCAAGCCGAAAGGACTTTCGGCGGCCCGATGGCGACGCTCTTGGGCACCGGCAGAGCGGGAACGGACGCGGTGATGATCGCCGGAGCGCGCGCCGGGATCGGGGCCGGGACAGGCCGCGGTGCAATCGGCGTCATCTCGGCTTCGGCCTGCGCATAGCAGCGGTCGAGATTGGCGCAACGGCGCTTGGCCGAAGGGTGCGTGTCGGTTTCCGGAGCACCCTCGAAGCTGTCGCAAACCTGAGCCAGGCTTTGGCGGTTGAGCCAGCCTTCGCGCACGCCATGCTTCACGGCGTAGCAGTCGGCATCGAGCTCGGAGTCGCCGACGGAGATGTGCCCGCATTCGTGCTTGAAGACGAACAGGCGCACCGTGGGCGGCTGCTTGTTGAGCATGTTGGGGTTGAGGATGAGTACGGTTTCGCCCGCGCCGCCCTCGCTCGGCAGGTCGCGGTCGATCATGATGTCGGCGCGCCCGCAACTCATCTTGCGGCCGGCCAGGGTTATGCTTCGCCCGACCCACTCTTCGCCGGCATCGGCGGGAGTGGTCGAGAACGGAACCGCTGCCATCAGACCCAAAAGAGTTGCGGGCAGCAGACGCAGGACATGCAACTTTACCATTGACCAGGCTCGCTCGGCCCCCCGGCTTCCCTTGGCGCCGGGCAATTAAGTGGCTGATTTAGCCCGAATTACGACGCTGCACGTGAGCACCACTTTGGGCCTTCGCAGAGTTTAGGCCGCAGGCTGCGAACAAATGATGGATGACGCTCCGCCAGCCCCGATAAATGGGCGTGGCATCGGCAACTAAGGCGCGGTAACCATGTGCGAAGGGAGCTCGAGCGAGCGACAGGGGGAACGCATGACGACCCAGAAGGACGCCAGCGGCATCGATCTCGACATCAAGGACGCCATGGAGGGGCACGAGCGCTTCCGCCAGGAGTTCGAGCGCGACCGCTCTTTCTATCAGCTCCTCGCCACCAAAAAGCAGAAACCGCGGCTCCTGTGGGTCGGCTGTGCCGATAGCCGGGTGGTGCCGGCAACGATCACAAATGCCGATCCGGGCGAGCTGTTCGAAGTGCGCAACATCGCCAATGTCGTGCCACCTGCGGACGCCGCCGACGACACGATCGGCGCGGCCATCGAATACGGCGTGGGGCACCTCGGCATCGACGACATCGTCGTCTGCGGGCATACGGGCTGCGGCGGCATCGCCGCGCTTCTGGAGCCGGCGCAGCCGGACAGGCACAGTCATCTCGGGCGCTGGATGGAATTCACCCGGCCGGCGCATCAGCTCGTTGCCGCCGCCCGCGTGCCCGAGGAGGAGCGCCTGACCGCCACCGTCAAGGCGCACATCCAGTTCCAGCTCGACAACCTGATGACCTACCCCATCGTCCGCGAGGCCGTCGCCGCCGGGACGCTCAACATCCATGGCTGGATCTACGACATGAACGAAGGGGCACTGTCGGCCTACGATCCCCATTCCGGCGGCTGGCGCGGCTTGCTCGAATAGCGGGCCGCCCGCTTTTCCGCTGCGGATCCAGTCCGCCGGCTTGTGCTGGGCCGTAGAATCGCGAGAGCCGCTGAGTCGCGGAGCCGAGCGCCGCCGTTTGGTCATATTGCGAGGCAACATGCCGTCTTGGGGATGTGGGCAAAGCACGTCACACTCCGGCTTCGGTTGCGCGCGGCCGGCGGCTTCGGCCGTTCGATCCAGATCGCCTGCGTCCCCGAGCCATCCCTCGCCACGGATACAAAAATGAATCCCACCGATCTCGCCCAGGAAGCCATCGGTCCGCCGACGGCGCACGGCTTCTCCTTTCTCGAGCTGTTTCTGCAGGCGCACATCGTCGTCCAGCTCGTTATGATCGGGCTGCTGATCGCCTCGATCTGGTCATGGGCGATCGTCATCGAAAAGTTCTTCGCCTTCCGCCGCGCGCGCGTCGAATCCGATCGCTTCGAGCACATGTTCTGGTCCGGGCAGTCGCTCGATGAGCTCTACACCGCCCTGTCGCGCACCAAGCCCATCACGATGGCGGCGCTGTTCGTCGCCGCGATGCGCGAGTGGAAGCGCTCGGTGGAAGGCAACATCCGCGCGCTCGGCGGCATCCAGATGCGCGTCGAGAAGGTGATGGATGTCACCATCAGCCGCGAGATGGAGCGGCTCGACCGCAGACTGCTGTTCCTGGCGACGGTGGGCGCGACGGCGCCGTTCGTCGGTCTTTTCGGAACGGTGTGGGGTATCATGACCAGCTTCCAGGCCATCGCCGTCTCGAAGAACACGAACCTCGCGGTCGTTGCGCCCGGTATCGCCGAGGCGCTTTTTGCCACGGCGCTCGGCCTTCTGGCCGCCATTCCGGCGGTTATTTTCTACAACAAGTTCTCCGCCGACAGCGCGCAGATCAGCCATCGTCTCGAGGCGTTCGCCGACGAGTTCGCGGCCATCGTCTCGCGCCAGATCGACGTTAGAACTTGAACAGCGCAACGCAGCAGTCGGGGAACGGACCGGGACATGGGCGCTAGCGTCAGGATGAACACCGGAGGCGGGGGCAAGCGCCGTCGCCGCGGGCGCCATACGCCGATGGCCGAGATCAACGTCACGCCGTTCGTCGACGTAATGCTCGTGCTGCTCATCATCTTCATGGTCGCCGCGCCGATGCTGCAGGTGGGCGTGCCGATCGAGTTGCCGCAGGCGAAGGGCAAGCAGCTCGAATCGAACAAGGAGCCGCTCGCGATCAGCGTGAAGGCCGACGGCAGCGTTTACATCGGCGAGGCGCTGGTTCCGCTCGATGAGATCGCGCCGAAGCTGAAGGCCATCGCCAAGAACGGATACGACGAACAGATCTTCGTGCGCGGCGACAAGGGCGTTGCGTACGGTACGGTGATGCGGGTCATGGGGCGCATCAGCGCCGGTGGCTTCCGCAAAGTCTCACTCGTCACGGAAGTGGAGGATGGAGGCTAGTGCGATGATCGATAAATTCGCCACTCCGACCGGCGAGGTATCGCGCGAATTTCTCGATCGAAATCGCACCAGCAAAGCCATGTTCCGGGTGTCCCTTGCGATGCCGGCACCCGCGCGCGGCTGGCGCAGCGACCTCTGGCGAACCTCAATATCGGGACGTTAAGCGTGTACCGCGGGTTCTTCACCTCGTTCGTGGGCCACGCTCTCCTCCTGGCCTACGCGCTGATCACCATTCATCGGCCGCCGCCGGAGCTGCCGACGGTGATTCCCATCGAGGCGACGCTCGTCACGCCTTCGGAGCTCACGCGGCTGAAGCAGGGCGATCCGCAGTCGAAGCACCTCGAGGCGAAGGCCAAGGAAGAGGAGCCACCGCCGGAGACGTCGAAGAAGGAGGCCGAAAAGCCAAGGCCCGTGACGGCACCTCCGCCGGCCGCCGAGCCGCCTCCGCCTGCGCCGGAGCCCGAGCCGCAGAAGACCGAGACCCCGCCGCCTCCAAAGCAGGATCCGATCGCGGAAAAGCTCGCGGCCGCGCCGCCCGAGCCGACACCGGAGCCCGGTCCGACGCCCGATGAAAAGAAGCTGCTCGAGGAGAAGCTCGAGCAGGAGCGCAAGGTCGAAGAGGAAAAGAAGAAGGCGGAAGAGAAGAAAAAAGCCGAGGCTAAAAAGAAGGCCGAGGAAAAAAAGCGCGCCGAGGAAAAGAAGAAGGCTGAGGAGCGCAAGAAGAAGCTCGCCGAGGAGAAGCGCAAGCGGGACCAGAAGAACAAGTTCGATGCGGACAAAATCGCGGCGCTGCTCGACAAGACGCCCGACAAGCGCGGCGCACCGCGGAGTTCGACCCCGCCGACGCGGCCGACCGACTACACCGGTCCAACGGCGGGCGAGCGCCGGGGTAACGATACCGTGCTGTCGGCGCGGGAGCAGGATCTATTGCTGTCTATGATCAACCAGCAGCTCGAGCCGTGTGCGCGCCTGCCGGGCGGCGGCGGCGGTCCCGATACGCCGATCGTGAACGTCCGCTTCCAACTCAACCAGGACGGCTCGCTCAATGGCGAGCCGGTTGTGGTCGATCGCCAGAACACGCCATTGTTCGCCATCGCTGCCGAAGCGTCGGTGCGCGCGGTGAAGCAATGCGCGCCTTTCCAACTTCCGCCGGACAAATATGGCGCCTGGAGCACCGTCACGTGGGCATTCGACTGGCCCGTCATTCTCGGTTTGGTGCAGCGTTAGGCCTGCGCGCGAGCTTGATTCGATGCTAAGCAGCCCACGGATGGCCAAGAGGTTCGACGACATGCGAGAAGCGAAGCGAAGAATGGTGACAGGTGGAAACCTTGCTCTCCCGGTCTGCCTGCAAACGATAATTCTCGGTGCATTCGCCGTGCTCGCCGCTGCCCTCTTCACCGCTCCGGCGACCGCGCAAGGGTACGACGACAGCTACAAGGGGCCCTCCGGCGGCGGCGGGCTCGATGCGCAGATGCGCCAGATGGAAGCTCCGCCGGCGCCGCCTCCCGGCCAGGGCGGGGGTGGGCTCGTCGGCGGCAGCAGCGGAGGGGGCGGCCTGCAAGGCCGGCAGACGCAGGGCACCATTGCGCCAATCCCGATCGCCATTCCCATTTTCCTCGGCCCCGACCCGAAGCTCTCCGCCGATATTGCCGAGGTGGTCACGGCCGATCTCGGCAACTCTGGCCTTTTCGACCCGCTCGACCGCGGCTCGTTCCTGGAGCAGGTGCGCGACGTGAACGCTGCGCCGCGCTTTCCGGACTGGCGCGCGATTCGTGCCGACGCCCTCGTCGTGGGGGATGTCGGGCGCAGCTCCGACGGGCGCATCGTTGCGCAGTTCCGGCTTTGGGACGTGACGACCGGGCGCCAGCTCGCCGGTCAGCGGTTCGCGACGAGCGCGCAGAACTGGCGCCGTGTCGGCCACATCATCGCCGATCAGGTCTACCGGCAGCTCACGGGTGAGTCGGGCTACTTCGATACGCGCGTCGTTTTCGTGGACGAGACGGGGCCGAAGGACCGGCGGGTCAAGCGCCTCGCCATCATGGATCAGGACGGCTTCAACGTGCGGCTGCTGACCAAGGGGCACGAACTCGTGCTGACGCCGCGCTTCAGCCCGACGAACCAAGAGATCACGTTCATGTCCTATACGGGCGACCAGCCGCGCGTCTTCCTGATGAATCTCGATACGGGCCAGCGGGAAATCGTCGGCGATTTTCCGGGGATGACGTTCGCGCCACGCTTTTCTCCCGACGGACAGCGGGTCATCCTGAGCCTGCAGGCTGGCGGCAACTCGTCGATCTTCGAGCTGGACCTGCGCTCACGCCAACGGCGGCAGCTGACCCCGGGTACGGCCATCGATACCAGCCCGAGCTACGCACCGGACGGCCGGCAGATCGTATTCGAGACCGACAGGGATGGCAGCCAGCAGATCTACGTGATGAATTCCGATGGCTCGAACCCCCACCGAATCAGCCAGGGGGAGGGCCGGTATTCGACGCCCGTGTGGTCCCCGCGCGGCGACTACATCGCGTTTACGAAGCAACTCGGGGGAAGATTCCTCATCGGCGTGATGCGTCCGGACGGCTCGGGTGAGCGCGTTCTGACGGAGGGCTATCACAACGAGGGGCCGACCTGGGCGCCGAACGGGCGCGTGCTCATGTTCTTCAGAGAATCACAGGGGGACAACGGGGGCGCGCGAATCTTTTCCGTCGATCTGACGGGCTATAACGAACGGGTTATCCGTACCCCCTCTTTTGCCTCCGATCCGGCCTGGTCGCCGCTCCTGAAATGAGACAGGATTTAACCGCTAATTAACCGAATCTGGCGTCCTATGGTGCACAAGCGCCTCGGCACGCGAGAGGCGAGTACATCGCGTAAAATCAATATCTTGCGGCGTTGCCAGGGGATTTTCGAAGCGCTCTCCGGAAAGGTGCGAAACGGCGTTGCATTTTCGCACCTACCGGCTTGGAAAACTGAGGGATAACCGCCTCTGTTCTTGATCAAGACGAGCCGCGCCGGTACCCCAATAGATGGCTAGTGCCGATAAAGCATCAGGAGAAGAGACCATGCAGGGTTTTAAGGGGCTGATCGTTTTGTCAGCAGTGGTTGCGGCCGTTGCTCTGGGCGCGTGCCGTCGTGAGGAACCCGCTCCGCTGAAGCTGGGCGCTGATATGCCTGTCGCTTCGCAGCCGGCTCACTAAGAGCAGGCGGCAAGACCAGGACAACATAGGAGAAAATGCTATGAAGAGTGCAATCGTACTCGCCGTCGTCGTCGCTGCTGTTGCTCTGGGCGCTTGCCGTCGTGAAGAGCCTGCTCCGCTGAAGCTCGGCGCTGACATGATCACGGAAGTTGCTCGCTAAGCATTTCGCTTACGGGCTGGTGGGAAAACCTTTTAGGAGATGATGACGATGAAGGGGGCCATCCTTATCGCGGCCGTTGTTGCTGCAGTTGCTCTCGGCGCTTGCCGCCGCGAGGAGCCTGCTCCGCTGAAGCTCGGCGCCGACGTTCCGGCGGCGACGCAGCCGGCTCGCTAAGCCAAAGAATTCAGCCTCCCTGCCCACGCGCTTGGAGGCCGATTTTCAAGGCCGAGGCAGACGCTTAAAGGCGTTTGCCTCGGCCTTCGTGTGTTTGCCGTCCGGCATATGCCGTGGGGCGGTCGAGGGTGCGGATCATCAGGACGGTTGGCGCGGAAGCGCGTCGAATCGGCGAAAGGCGCGGAAGAATGGTGAGTCGGTGGGCGGCGCGCCCGCTGAGCTTGTCGGGCTGTCGTATCGGACTGTCGTATGATTCCGGGGCTGGGCTTTAAGGCGGGTTTCAGCATCCCTACGGCCGCATTGCGGGACGGGATGCAGTTCTTGCGATGTCCGTGGCCGCGCCATTTGAGCTAGCTCGTCAGGCGTCTTGCGCTCTCCCGCGTTCAGGGGCTGCTCGGCTGAGTGTCGAATCGCAGGACTGTGCCGCGCGCTCGGGAAACCGGAGCGGACGCCAGCTTCGCCGTCTGGTTCTCCCATTGCAGCGGATGGCACTGGCGCCGCGCGCGCGACCTACATCTTTGGCCATAGGCCGGCGGTGTCCAGGCATAGATTAGCCGTAGGCCGGGCTCACAGGGCCTCTTCCAAACGGATCGGTAGCGTCTGCAATTCGTACACCTGGAGCACCTGCGCCACTTAATCGGGTGCGCAGTGCGCACGGGCGATGTATGCCATCGGCACACGGGCGGAGACGGGTGCGATGACCCGCGGCTTATGGGTCACACTTATAGGTCACACCGGGGCTTTGCTCACCGCGCGTGGGGCTTCCCACCGATTATTGGTTTGTGGGCGGTGCTTCGCAAACCGAATCGGAGAAAGGTGCCGCATACTGCGCGGGTGTTGGCCATATTTTCGTACAAGCGTTCGGCTACGCCCTCGTTGAACTGGAACAGTCGCTCCACCGTTCCTCGGTGTGAGAGCGATGAAAGGGATGTTCATGGTCACGACAACCTGGTTCGTCCGCGCGCCGCGTGTGCTCGCTATCGTGTTGGCGGGCGCTCTTGCAGCCGGCTGCGCGAACAATGAGAACCAGCCATCTTCGCAGCTCACCGGCCGTGACGGATCGGTCGCGCCGGGCACGCATCGGGATTTCTCGGTCAACGTCGGCGATATCGTCTACTTCACCACGGACAGCACCGATCTGACACCGGAGGCAACCGCTACGCTGCAGAAGCAGGCGCAGTGGCTGCAGCATTATCCGCAATACACCATCACCATCGAAGGCCACGCCGACGAGCGCGGCACGCGCGAGTACAACATCGCGCTCGGCGCCCGCCGCGCTACGACGGTGCGCAACTTCCTCGCGCAGAATGGAATCAACGGCGCGCGCATCCGCACCATCTCGTACGGTAAGGAGCGCCCGGTGGCGGTCTGCAACGACATCTCGTGCTGGTCGCAGAATCGTCGCGCCCAAACGGTGCTGAACTCGCGCACCGCCGGAAACTGATGGCGGTGCGGCGACGGCCGCACCGGCAAGTTTCGTTCAGGTAGACAGAGCCGCTGGAAATCCCGGAGCTTCTCCGGGATTTTTTATTTGCGCACCGCGTGGCGCGGCCGTGGGGCGCTGCCGCGCGATTGCATGCGAAGCGGCGTGCATCGAGGTGGCTGCCAGACCGACGACGGCGGCTGCCGGTCGAATCATAAACGAGACCGTATCGACCGCGAGGCTTGCACCGCGATGCATGTGCCCGTCGGACGTTGATGACGTGTGCCATCACCACGACCTGCCGATTGGACGGTGACCAATCCGGCTGATGCTTTTTGCGGGTCATGCGGAGCCCCTGGATCGTGCCGGACAGGGGCTGCGCCATTGCTCGATTCGCCGGCCGTGGCGGGATGAGGGCGTGTCACGTGCTGGCGTTGGCGCGCAGAGCGCCGGCGTGTGCTCGTGGCGGACGGCATAGGACGAGGTAGAATCACTTGCCTGTGCACGTGGATGTCGCGCCTATGCACGTGAACTCGTGCTTCGCGGAGCAGGCGGCCCGTGGCCATTTCTGACGGGGACAGATCGACAACGGTCGCAGCCGGTGCGCGTGCGGGCGCACTGAGCGATGCACCGGGTGCGCGTTACGCCCGGCGCGACACCCATGGCCGTACAATGGCGGAGAGCATCGCCTGTGGCGGGGGGCTCACCGGCGACGCAGCGTCCGGCGTTCACTCGGCAAAAAGGCGGTTGCGCCGCTCCGTATGGCGATGCCTGTTGCACCGCCGCCGCACATCCACAGCCACTCACGCGCGCCTGCAACACGGCAAACAATCGCCGCAAACGCTGGGCAATGATTTCCGCGATTTCAGCGGTTTGTCCGTAGGGAAATTTTTATGCCGAGGCTTCAGCGCAGGACGAGCAGCGCGGTTGTGCGCATCACGCTCAGCGCCGCTTGCGCCATCGTTGCGCTCACTGCCGGCGCGCACGGGATTGCGATCGCCGAACCCACATACAACCACGGCAGCGGACATGCGCACGGCGCGCGCGATAGCTATGGTCCCGAGCAGCGCGCATCGGAGCTTTACGTCGACGGGCTCGAAAAGCTCGAGGCCGGCCACCCGGACTTTGCGCGTGCGACGTTCGAATCGGTGCTCAGCAAATATCCCGATACGCCTGCAGCGGAGCGCGCACGCCGCGCGCTCGAGGGCGCAGTGCCGAATGCCCGCCAAGCCGCCCCGGGCGAGCGTCCGCAACATCACGCGGATGCCGGCGGCACGCTTCCCGCGGCCGTCCCGGCGCCGGACACCACCGGCTCGCTCGCTACGCCCGAGCCGATGCCTGCGCCTGCCGCGATCGAAACCGGCTTTCGCCGCGGTCCGACGTGGGATCTCGAGGTGAGGCGCAACGCATCCATTCAAGCGAAGCTGCGCGTCGAAGCGGGGGACCGCGTATTCTTCGCTCCGGGCAGCGCCGAGCTCGGCACCCGTGCGCGGGTCGCGCTGGCGGCGCAGGCGCAGTGGCTGATTCGCTGGCGCGAGTTCGAAGCAGCCATCGAAGGCCATGCCGACGAGCCGGGAAGCGAGGAAGAGAACGTCTCCCTTTCCGTTCAGCGCGCGGAGGCCGTGCGCCAGCGGCTCATCGCGGAGGGTGTCGACCCGGCCCGACTCGCCATCGTGCCCATGGGGCGCGCGGTTCGTCTGGCCACGTGCGCCGATGTCGATTGCCGGGCGCAGAACCGGCGCGCGGTGACGCTCGTCTTCGCCGGTGGCACGCACCATCGCCTGGGTCTGGTGACGGGTGGCTCGCGCACCGCAGGGCCGGACCCGAAGGTGTCGGTAAGCTTTCCGGAAACGGCTCCCGGTGGGGCGGTCTTCGCGCGGCCCGTCGGTGTGGCGCGTTGACAAGCCAGGCCTTAAGTGATGCCTAGATACCGGATGGAATTGCCGGGACCTGCCGCTGTGAGTGGCGGTAAGACCCTTTTGGTCAAAGGTTTTTCCGACTTACGCGACCCCTTGGACAGCTTAGGTAACGCAACGGCCATGCATCGCCCCCTGTTCCGCCTGATCGCGCCTGCCGTCATTGCGGGCGCATGCCTCACCGGTCTTTTTTCCGCGACGGGCGCCAGCGCCGAAGCTTTGCGGGTCGCGCAGGCAGCGCCTCCGGCCCAGGGTGGCCAGGCTAAAGCCAAGGCACCATCCGGCGGCGGCGAGGATGCCGCCCTGCGCCGGCGCGTGGAGCAGCTCGAAGAGCAGCTCGTCGACATGCAGGTCGTCATCGGCACTCTGGAATCGCTGGCCCGCGGCGGCGGCGCCGCTCCGTCTTCCGGTGGCGGAGGCTTCAGCGGCGGTGGTGCAGACAGTGTGCGCCTCGACGGCCTGGAAACGCAGCTGCGGGCTCTCTCGGCCCAGGTGCAGCAGCTCACCGATCAGATGCGCTCGCAGGGCGGCCAGCCGCGCCGCTCCGACGCCGGCCCTGCGCCGGACACCTTTGCGGCGCAGATGTCGCCGCCGGCTGACGTTGCTACGTTCGGCGCCGTCACAACCGCTACAACGGATACGGGCCGCTTCGGCTCGACGACGGTGACGGCGGGCAGCGGCGATGATTCCATCGGCGGGCTCATCGCCAACGATACCCATGGGGCTCCGGCTGGCGGTGCAGGCGCTGCGTCCGATCCGGCGCCGGAGATGGCGGCGCTCCCGCCGGCGTTCGGTGCTGCGACGGCGCCCAATGCCGCGGACCAGGGCAACGCCAAGCAGCTCTATGAGACCGCATACGGTTACCTCATGCAGCGCGACTACACGGCGGCACAGGGTGCGTTCGAAGATTTCCTCGCCCGCTATCCGCAGGATTCGCTCGCGGGCAACGCGCAGTATTGGCTTGGAGAAGCGCACTTCGTGCGCGGTGAGTTCAAGGCCGCGGCCAACGCGTTCCTCAAGGGCTACCAGAACTATGCCGGCAACGCGCGCGCGGCCGACAGTCTGTTGAAGCTGGCGATGTCGCTCGACCGGCTCGGCCAGAAGGATGCCGCGTGCTCCTCGTTCGGAGAGCTGGCGACGCGCTTTCCCAACGCGCCGGAGAACGTGAAGATGCGCGCCAAGTCGGAGCGCCAGCGCATTGGCTGCGGCTGACCGCAATCCGGCGACGGGCGCCTCGGGCGGATCGCCGGATCCGGTGCGCGAGGATGAGCTCGACGCGCTGTTCTCGCCGCTGGCGGATTTCCCCGTCGTCATTCTAGCCGTATCGGGTGGGGCCGACAGCACGGCGATGATGCATCTGGCATCTCGCTGGGCGCGGCGGAGGGCGCGCGAGGATGCGACGCCCGCCATCATGGTCGCGAGCGTCGATCACGGTCTTCGCGCCGGCTCCAATCGCGACGCGCAGTGGGTCATTGGAGAAGCCCGCAAGCTCGGCTTCGAGGCGCGGCTGCTGGAATGGTCGGGCGACAAGCCCGTGACCGGCATCCAGGATGCCGCCCGCACCGCGCGCTATCGCCTGCTGATGGATCTCGCACGCACCCAAGGCGCCGGGGGACGGGTGGCCGTCGTCACTGCGCACACGGAGGACGATCAGGCCGAGACGTTGCTCATGCGCCTTGCCCGCGGGAGCGGGCTCGACGGGCTCGCCGGCATGGCGCCTGCGCGTCCGCTCGACGATGACGGCAAGGTCGTGCTGCTGCGGCCGCTCCTTGGCGTTGCAGGCGCGCGGTTGCGGGCGACGCTTCGGGCTGCGGGCGTGCCGTGGATCGAGGATCCGAGCAACGAAGCGGATCGCTTCGAGCGCGTGCGCATCCGCAAGGCGGCGGGTGTGCTCTGCGATCTCGGTTTCGCCAATGACAAGCTCGCACTGAGCGCGCGCCGTCTCGCCCGCGCCCGGGATGCGATCGAATACGCACTCGCCGGTCTCAAGGAGCGCGTGCATCTCGACCTGCACGGCGGTGCGTTCGCAAGCTTTATCCATCGGGAATGGTCCCTCGCGCCCGCGGAGCTGCGCTTGCGCCTTCTCGGCCGGCTCATCGCGTCCTACGGCGGCGAAGCGGACCCGGTCCGTCTGGTGCAACTCGAGGCGCTCGATGCGCGCATGCTGGAGGCGGCGTTCGAGGGCGCGACGCTCGGCGGGGCCGTCGTCTCGCGGCATGGCGAGAATGTCCGCGTCTGGCGAGAGATGGGACGGGGCGGCCCCGAAAAGCTGAAGCTGCAACCGGGAGCCGCGGCGGTATGGGATGGGCGGTTCCATGTGCGAACGGCCGCCGAAGGGGGTATGCCGGTGGAGGTTCGCGCCCTCGGGCTCGTTGCTTTTTCTGAGCTACGTCAGCGGGCGGAGCACAGACATTGGCCAGATCCTGCCGTGCCTGCCGCCGCCGCTGCCAGCCTGCCTGCCTTCTGGCAGGGGGAAACGCTTCTGACCGTACCTTATTTTGCGGGCTTTGACGGCGCGCCTTCCCGCTGGCAGGAGACCGCAGGGCTCTATTCGGCCGAATTTCTTGGCTAATGCTCTGATTTGGCGCATGCGCTGCGACGGTGCTCCGGTCGCACCCGGCGGGGCTCTGCGTTAAGCTCCTGGGGAGCGAAGGGCGTGTAACTTGGCAATGCCGAGGTGCAATCCTATGTTAACGGCCAGCGTTGTGCGATGCCCGGAATAGATCCGGTCGAAGGGGTTGGGCCGAGCCAAATGCGCGCTCCACAGGGAACGAGATGAACTCAAACTTTCAGAAGCTTGCCATCTGGGTCGCCATTCTTGTGCTCCTGGCGGCACTGTTCAATCTGTTCAACAACCCGACCCAGAGCCGGCGCGGCTCCGAGATCACGTACTCGGAATTCATAGCCGCGGTGGACAGCGGTAACGTTTCCGATGCCACGATCGCGGGCAACCGCATCTACGGCACGATGCGCGACGGCGGCTCGACCTTCTCCACCTACGCTCCGCAGGATCCGACCCTCGTCGAGCGGCTGGAGAAGAAGGGCATCAAGTTCCGCGCCCGTCCGTCCGACGAGGACGTGCCCTCGATCATGGGCATGCTGCTCAACTGGTTCCCCATGCTGCTTCTCATCGCGGTCTGGATCTTCTTCATGCGCCAGATGCAGTCGGGCTCCGGCCGCGCGATGGGCTTCGGCAAGTCGCGCGCGAAGCTGCTCACCGAGCGCCACGGCCGCGTGACGTTCGAGGACGTCGCCGGTGTCGACGAGGCCAAGGACGATCTGCAGGAGATCGTGGAGTTCCTGCGCGATCCGCAGAAGTTCCAGCGCCTGGGCGGCCGCATCCCGCGCGGCGCGCTGCTGGTCGGTCCTCCGGGCACCGGTAAGACGCTGCTTGCCCGCGCCATCGCCGGTGAGGCAAACGTTCCGTTCTTCACCATTTCCGGCTCGGACTTCGTCGAGATGTTCGTGGGCGTCGGTGCGTCCCGCGTGCGCGACATGTTCGAGCAGGCGAAGAAGAATGCGCCCTGCATCATCTTCATCGACGAAATCGACGCCGTCGGCCGCCATCGCGGCGCCGGTCTCGGCGGCGGCAACGACGAGCGCGAGCAGACGCTGAACCAGCTGCTGGTCGAGATGGACGGCTTCGAGGCGAACGAGGGCATCATTCTCATCGCGGCGACCAACCGACCCGACGTGCTCGATCCCGCGCTGCTGCGTCCCGGCCGCTTCGACCGGCAGATCACCGTGCCGAACCCCGACGTTGCGGGCCGCGAGAAGATCCTGCGCGTGCATATGCGCAAGGTCCCCGTGGCGCCGAATGTCGATGCCCGCGTGCTCGCTCGCGGCACGCCCGGGTTCTCGGGTGCCGATCTCGCCAACCTCGTCAACGAGGCCGCGCTGCTGGCAGCCCGCCGCAACAAGCGTCTCGTGACGCAGCAGGAGTTCGAGGATTCCAAGGACAAGGTCATGATGGGCGCAGAGCGTCGCTCGATGGCCATGACCGAGGAGGAGAAGCTCGCCACCGCCTATCACGAGGCCGGGCATGCGCTCGTCTCGCTGAAGGTTCCGGGCGGGGATCCGCTGCACAAGGTGACGATCATTCCGCGTGGACGTGCGCTGGGCGTCACCATGAACCTGCCGGAGCGCGACAAGCTCAGCTACTCCAAGCAGTGGTGCGAGGCGCGCATCGCCATGTCGTTCGGCGGCCGCTGCGCCGAGCAGGCGATCTACGGCAAGGACCACCTCAACACGGGTGCTTCCAGCGACATCATGCAGGCGACGGATCTCGCCCGGCGCATGGTGACCGAGTGGGGCATGAGCGAGAAGCTCGGGCCGCTGCGTTACAACGAAAACCAGCAGGAGGTCTTCCTCGGTCACGCCATCACGCAGCGCCAGAACATGTCCGAGGACACGGCGCGGCTGATCGATCAGGAGATCCGCCGCATCGTCACCGAGGGCGAGGACAAGGCGCGGGAAGTGATTGCCGCCCACCGCCACGAGCTCGAGGCCATCACGCAGGCGCTGATGGAATACGAGACCATCTCGGGCGACGAGGTGCAGGCGCTGCTGCGCGGCGAGAAGATCGTCCGCAAGCCGGACGACGATCTGCCGAAGGGTGAGGTGGGCTCGGCGGTTCCGACCGCAGGCGGCCGTTTCCGTCCCTCCGGCGGCATGGAGCCGGCTCCGTCGGCGTAAGCTCGGCGCGGAGCGACCTTTACCGAAGCGAAGCAAACACCTTAGATGCGGCCGCGGACATTCTCCGCGGCCGTTTCTTCTTTCGAGGGACTATCCAGCCCGCCATGCAGCGCGCCACCTATCTGGGGCCCATCGGCCTTTTCCCTGCTCCGGCCGAATCCGGCGAGGAGATATTCGCGGGGCTGCCGCTCGCCGGTCAGCCGCTGCGCTTCACGACGGTGGAGATCAGCGCGCGCGAGAGCGGTGTCGTCACGCGGCGGATCGTAACTCTCAGCGATGCGGTGGAACGCGACTGGGGCCGTGCGGCGCTCAACGCCGCCCAGGATCTCGAGGCGATTTCCGGGCCCCGGGCACGGCTTGCGGGCCTCGCGCTCGACCGGCCGCGCATCATGGGCATCATCAACGTCACGCCCGACAGCTTTTCCGACGGAGGGCTGCACGATCAGGCAGCCGCCGCCGTCGCCCACGGCCTGGACCTCGCCGAGCAGGGGGCCGATATTCTCGACATCGGCGGAGAATCGACGCGCCCCGGCGCCGACTACGTGCCGGTCGAAGAGGAGTTGAGGCGCGTTATCCCGGTGATCGAGGGCCTGCGGGCCAAGACCGACAAGCTCATCTCGATCGATACGCGCAAGGCCGAGGTGATGCGCCAGGCCGCCGCCGCGGGGGCCGACATCATCAACGATGTCTCCGCCCTGACCCACGATCCCGACGCCATGCGAATCGCGGCTGCGACCGAGCTTCCCGTCATCCTGATGCATGCGCAGGGCGACCCGCGCACGATGAACGATAATCCGCAGTACGACGACGTCGTGCTCGACGTGTTCGACTATCTGGAGCAGCGGATCGCCGCCTGCGAAGCCGCGGGCATTCCACGCACGCGGATCGTCGTCGATCCCGGTATCGGTTTCGGCAAGCATCTCCACCACAACGTGGCGGTGATGGCGCGCCTTTCGCTCTATCACGCGCTGGGCGTGCCGATCCTGCTCGGGGCCTCGCGCAAGAAGCTGATCGATCACATTTCCGATGTGCCCAATCCGCGCAACCGCCTGCCGGGATCGATCGCGGCGGCGCTGGCGGGCGCTGCCCAGGGGGTGCAGATCGTACGCGTGCACGACGTGGCGGAAACGCGGCAGGCCCTCAATGTCTGGCGTGCCTCGCTGGCGGGTACGGACCGGGCGCTTGCGTGAGCCATGGCACGGGGACCGGGACACCCCCGATGGTTTCGGCTTTTTAAGGAGCGGGATGTAACTTCGCCCAACAGGATTTGATTGGGCTCGGCAACCCGACGCACCGCAAAAATGCCGGGTGGGGTGCCAGCGTGCTCGTAAGCGTGGATACGTGGGGGTAGTCTATGCAATCGAAGCCGCGGAATGGTAGGCAGAGGCCTCACAGCAAAGCCAAGGGGATATCTATGTCGCGCCGCTATTTCGGTACCGATGGTATTCGCGGTCTCGCCAACCGGGCGCCGATGACGTCGGAAGTCGCGCTGAAAGTCGGGATGGCCGCCGGCAAGATATTCCAGACGCAGACCGACTACCGCCACCGCGTCGTGATCGGCAAGGATACCCGGCTCTCCGGCTATATGCTCGAGGCTGCGCTGATGTCGGGCTTCACCGCGGTCGGCATGGACGTGTTCCTGCTCGGTCCGATGCCGACGCCCGCCGTCGCCATGCTCACGCGTTCGCTGCGGGCCGATCTCGGCGTGATGATCTCCGCCTCGCACAACCCCTATGACGACAACGGCATCAAGCTGTTCGACCCCGATGGCTACAAGCTCTCGGACGAAACGGAGCGCCGCATCGAGGAACTGATCGACGCCGACGCGGCCGAGCTTCTGGCGCCCGCCGACGCCATCGGCCGCGCCACGCGCGTGGAGAGCGCACAGGAGCGCTATATCGAGTTCGCCAAGCGCACGCTGCCGAAGAACCTGCGCCTCGACGGGCTGCGCATCGTCATCGATTGCGCCAACGGAGCCGGCTACAAGGTGGCACCGGAAGCGCTGTGGGAACTGGGCGCGGAGGTCATCAAGATCGGCGTCGAGCCGAACGGCCGCAACATCAACGGCAAGTGCGGATCGACGGCGCCGGAGGCGCTGATCAACAAGGTGCGCGAGGTGCGCGCCGACGTCGGGATCGCGCTCGACGGCGATGCGGACCGTGTCGTCATCGTCAACGAGAAAGGCAACATCGTCGACGGCGATCAGCTCATGGCGGTCATCGCCGACACGTGGTTCCGCTCCGGTAAGCTTACCGCGGGCGGCGTCGTCGCGACGGTGATGAGCAATCTCGGGCTGGAACGCTATCTCAAGAGCATCGGTCTCGACATGGTTCGCACGCCCGTGGGCGACCGCTACGTCGTCGATCACATGCGCAAGCACGGATACAACGTCGGCGGCGAGCAGTCGGGCCATATCGTGCTGTCGGACTTCGTAACGACGGGCGATGGACTTGTGACGGCGCTGCAGTTGCTCGCCGTCGTCGTCTCCACCGGCTCGACGGTGAGCGAGGTCACCAACCGTTTCGAGCCGCTCCCGCAGATCCTCAAGAACGTGCGCTACGAGAGCGGACGTCCGCTCGATGACATGCGCGTCGTCAAAGCCATCGACGCGGGCAAGGAGAAGCTCGGCACGGGCGGCCGCCTCGTCATTCGTCCCTCGGGGACGGAGCCCGTCATCCGCGTGATGGCGGAGGGGGATGACGAGCGTCTCGTCAATACGGTCGTCGGCGATATCGTCGAAGCCGTGCGCGCGGCGGCGGCAGCGGCCTGACGCGCACTCAAATCCGATCCATGCCATGAACGCGAATGCAGCGCGCGGAGCGCTGCTTTCGCGTGTGACGTTCGACAGCGCACAATGCATTAATAGGTCGTTAACGGATCGCCGGATGGTCCGCGTTTCAAAGCGGGACGCAAGTTAAGTGTCCTTTAAAGCTTCTCCTCCATAGTCGCTATCGGAGCACGTTTCGCGTTCGCGCACGAGGGCCGCCCCGTAGGCGGCACGACGAATTCGAAGGGGAAGTTTTATGAATACCAATCGCAGTTCCTACTTGGTAGGTGCCGCGCTCGGGTCGGCTATCGTGCTCGCCTTGTGCGCTCCTGCCCATGCAGCAGACATTTACAGCGGCGGCCTCAAGGGCGGCTATGACGTTCCGCCTCCGCCTCCGAGCGATCGCGGAATCTATTTCAAAGGTTATATCGGCCAGGCGAATCCGGATGTCGGCAACATCTGGACGGAAGACTACGCAACGAACACCTTCAGCGTGCACCACAAGGACATCAAGTCGAGCCCGCTCTACGGCCTCGGCGTGGGCTGGCAGGCGCGGCACTGGCTGCGCTTCGACCTGACCGGCGAATATCGCGGTGATGCGCTCTTCGTCGGGCACGACAGCTATCCCGGGTTCGGATTTCCTCCGGGAACCAACGAATACACCGCCGACATCAAGAGCTGGCTCGGTCTCGCCAACGCCTACATCGACATGGGCAACTGGTGCGGCTTCACGCCCTACATCGGCGCGGGCATCGGCTTCGCCTCGATCAACGTCTCCGGCATGAAGGACATCAACGTTCCGACCGGCGGCGCTGCATTCGGTAGCGACAAGACGACCACCAACTTCGCCTGGGCGATCCACGGTGGCGTGAGCTACGACGTGACGCCGCAAATGGCGATCGATCTGTCGTATCGCTACACGGATCTTGGTAACGCCTCCAGCGGCGCGGTTTACGACTATACCGGTGCCTATGCGCACAGCGGCGTGCACATCAAGGACATCACCTCGAACGATGTGCTCTTCGGCGTGCGCTACAAGCTGCAGCGCGAGCCCGTGACCTATCAGGCGATGAAGTAAACCTTCCGGCGCACATCCACCGGTGCGCGTTCCCCTAGCGTTGCGCCGGGCTCTTCACACAGGGCCCGGCGCGTACGGCCCGGCGTCGATCGCGGCCGCCCTGAAAGTCTCCAGTTCGATTTCCTGGTTTGCTTACGCGTAGCGGCGTTCCCGGTCGGAATGCTGCGCCTCAAAAGCAGAGTTGGGACGTCGGCGAGGCTTCAAGGCCAGCCAGCCGTCAAGCAAGGATCGATGCACATGAACCGCGCCCTGAAAAAGATTTCGCTCGCCCTCGCTCTCGGTGCCGGCATGATTGCCCCGATGGCGACGCTGGCGCTGGCCGATGGCGACCCCTACTACTCGAATGGCATCAATCCTTCCGGCGTGCGCACCCCCATCCCTGCGCCGATCCCCGTTCCGGTCGAGGAAGCGGAGTGGTATTTCCGCGGTGACTTCGCGGCCGGGTTCGGCGGTTCGCCTTCGGTGAACGTGCTCGGCGCCAACTTCATCGAGCAGACGTTCGGGTCCACGGCACGCTCGGAAAACTTCGAGCCTTCGTTCACGGGCGGCGTCGGCGTCGGCTATATCTGGGCGCCGTATTTCCGCACCGATCTGACGGTCGATATCCATTCGGTCATGAACACCGAGCAGGCTTCAGCCAATGCGGTTGCCTCGGGGGTCGACAAGACGAAATTCATGTCGACGATCCTGCTGCTCAACGCCTACTACGATATTCGCACCGGATCGCCATGGACGCCCTATGTCGGCGGCGGCCTGGGCTTCGCCGTCAATCAGCTGACGCGCAACGTCGACTATACGGGGCCCCTCGGCACGGTTTCCGCGGGCGGACGCTCCACCGACGTGCAATTCGCGGCCGCGGCAATGGTCGGCGTCTCCTACGACTTCTCGTCGTTCTTCGCGGTCGACGTCGGCTATCGCTATCTCTACATCGGCGGCTCGAGCGTGGGCCTCTCGCCTGCTTATCCCTCGACCACTGAAATCGGCAGTCTCAACGAGCATCAGATCCGCGCCGGTCTCCGGTTCTACGTCAATTGATCCGGCGCTGAGTTCGCGCGTAGCAAGGGGCGGCCGCGTGCCGCCCCTTTGCATTTGACGATGCCGTTGACGGGGGGAGTGTCAGCTTCTAGAGCGGTCCCGTAGCGCCGTCGCGCGCGGCGCGATTTTCGATATATCGCGCTTCTTGCCGGAAGATCGACATGAGCAGCCCAGCAAAGCCGGCGCAGCGGCCCGCCAATCCAAATTTCTCCAGCGGCCCTTGCGCCAAGCGCCCCGGCTGGACGCCGGATGTGCTTCGCTCTGCGCTGCTCGGGCGCTCGCATCGCTCGCCCGCCGGCAAAGCGCGCTTGAAACGTGCCATCGATGAAACGCACGCGCTGCTCGGCCTGCCGCACGACTATCGCGTCGCCATCGTGCCGGGCTCCGATACCGGCGCCTTCGAAATGGCGCTCTGGAATATTCTCGGTGCGCGTGGTGTCGACGTGCTGGCGTGGGAGGATTTCGGGCGGCGCTGGGTGACGGACATCGTGGCCGAGCTGAAGCTATCCGATGCGCGCGTGCTTGCCGCCGACTATGGCCACTTGCCCGACCTCGGTGCGGTCGATTTCGGCCGCGACGTTGTCTTCACCTGGAACGGTACCGCGTCGGGCGTGCGCGTTCCCGATGGGAAATGGATCGCCGCGGATCGGGCAGGGCTCACGATCGCGGATGCAACGTCGGCGCTGTTCGCGCAGAAGATCGACTGGGAGAAGGTGGATGTCGCAACCTTCTCCTGGCAGAAGATTCTCGGCGGGGAAGCGGCGCACGGGATGATCATCGTTTCGCCGCGCGCGTTGCAGCGGCTTGTCGAATACCGCCCGGCGTGGCCGATTCCGAAGCTGTTCCGCCTGGTGAACGACGGCCGCGTCGACGCCGGCCTCTTCGAGGGCGTGACGATCAACACGCCGTCCATGCTCTGCGTGGAGGATTACCTCGATACGCTCGCCTGGGCGAAAGGGATCGGCGGCCTTGCAGCTCTCTTTCGCCGCGCCGATGGGAACGCTGCGGTGCTGTTCGACTGGATCGAGCGCACACTCTGGATTGCCAATCTCGCCGCCGATCCGCGGACGCGGTCGAATACGTCGGTGTGCCTGCGCTTCACGGATGTGAGCGGTGGAGAGGCGGCCGAGCGGCGCATCGCGGACGGCATGGCTGCGCTGCTCGCGGAAGAGGGCGTCGCGTACGACATCGGCGCCTACCGGACAGCGCCGCCGGGGCTGCGCATCTGGTGTGGCGCGACGGTGGAGCGTGCCGACATCGAAGCGCTCGTCCCGTGGCTCGAATGGGCATATGGCAAAGTTCGCGGGGCCTGTTAGCGCCAGTGCGGGAAGCTTTCCCGCTGCAGTGCCAGCGGCGTCATAATTCAGACGTGAACCGCCGCCACTCGTCGCGGTGGGGACGGCCTCTTTCCGCGTCGGAAGCGGGGCCGCGAGAGCAAGCAAGGAATGGGGCTATGATGCGCACGCCTGTCGTGATCGCCGCGATGTCTTTGGCCATCATCACCGGGAAGGCGGTTGCCGAGGAGATACCCGCTACCTCGCGCATCGAAAGCGTGACGGTGTTCCCATCCGGGGCGGAGGCGACACGGGCTGCGCGACTTTCGCTCGAGAAGGGCGAGCACACGCTCGTCTTCAGCGATCTTCCCGCCGAGGCGGTGCCCAGCTCCATTCGTGTCGATGGCAAAGCGACTGCGGGCCTCGAGATCCAATCGGTCGATACGCGCCGGCGCTACATTCCGCGCGCCGATCAGGAGGCGCTGCAGAAAGAACGCAAGGACATCGAAGACGAGATCGAGCGCTTGCGCGACGAGCGCGGTCTCGTGCAGGGCCAAGAGGACGCTGCGCAGACGCAGAAGATGTTGCTGCAGAATCTTGCGCAGCTTCCGGCCCGGCCCCAGGCGGCGGAAGGACAGCCCGCCGCGCCGGGCGCGCCCATTCCACAAACCGACTGGGCACAGATTCTCACCGTGATCGGGACGGGCATGCCGCAGGCGCAGCGGCTCGCGCTCGATGCCGAAGTCAAACGACGCGATCTCGACCGCCGCATCGAGGAGCTGGAGAAGAAGCTCTCCGCTTTGACGCCCGGCCGCACGGAGCAGACGGAGGTGAAGGTTCACGTGGTCGCGGCGGCACAGCTCGAAGCCGACCTCACCGTGCGCTATCAGGTACGCAACGCGCGCTGGACGGCGCGGTACGATGCGCGCCTCGACACCGGCTCGAAGACAGCGCCACCGCAGCTCGAGCTCGCGCGCCGCGCCGATATCGTTCAGCGCACCGGCGAAGACTGGTCGGACGTTGCGCTCCATCTTTCTACGACGCGGCCGACGGCCAATGCGGCGGCGCCGAACATCGAGAGCGTCATCGTCGATTTCGAGCCGGAGCGCCATCCCGAGCCCGCGGCGGAAGCCATGCCCGCACCGATGGCCGCCTATGACGGCACGAGTGCCCGCAGGCAAAAAATGGCGCGCGACAATGAGAGCTTCAGCCTCGCCGCCGGCGGCGCCGCGCCGCTGCAGGACATCGCGCAGCAGGGCGCAAGCATTTCTGCCGCGCCGTTTCAGGCGGTGTTCGCGGTGCCGGGCCGTCTGACCGTTCCTGCGACCGGTGAAGCCAAGCGTGTCTTCCTGCAGCAGGATGCTATCGAGCCGGCGCTGACGGTGCGCACGGTGCCGAAGGTCGATGCCAAGGCATACCTCTACGCCAAGCTGGTGCTGCCGAAGGGGGCGCCGCTTCTGCCCGGCGAAGTATCGCTCTTCCGTGACGGCACGTTCGTCGGCACCGGGGCGCTGCCGGTGCTCGCCTCCGGGGAGCAGCACGAACTCGGCTTCGGCGCCGACGATCAGGTGCGCGTGCGCTACGCCCTCGCCGAGGAGAAGCGCGGGGAGACGGGGCTCATTTCCTCGGCGCGCACGGACAGCCGCAATTTCCGCATCACGGTCAAGAATATGCACGAGCGCGCCGTCGATCTCGTCGTCCACGACCAGGTTCCGGTTTCCCAGAACGACGATATCAAGGTCGAGCTGATCGGCCCCGCCCAGCCGACGAAGAAGGATGTCGACAACAAGCGCGGCGTCATCGCCTTCGAATCCAAGCTCAACCCCGAAGAAGAGCGGCTGATCGAGTTCGGCTATCGCGTGATCTGGCCGGGAGCGCGGTCCATCGTTTACCGGTGAACCGGGCCCATTTGGCCCGCTCCAGGGATTTGAGGCTACCGCGGGCGCTTTCAGGCGCGGCAGAGGCGCCTATCGGGCCTTAGAGGGGGTTGGCAAGCCCGAATCTGCGCTATAAGCCCCCCGATGGCCCCGGCCGCCGAGCCGGGGCTTCGTTGCGAGTGGGATATCGAATGGCAAACGTCGCGGTGGTCGGCGCCCAGTGGGGCGATGAAGGCAAGGGCAAGGTCGTCGATTGGCTCTCTGAGCGCGCCGATATCGTCGTGCGCTTCCAGGGCGGCCACAACGCTGGCCATACGCTGGTCATCGGGGACAAAACGTTCAAGCTCTCGCTGCTGCCGTCCGGCGTCGTGCGCTCGGGCAAGCTGGGTGTGATCGGCAACGGCGTCGTCGTCGATCCTTGGGCGCTGTGCGCGGAGATCGAGAAGCTCGGCGCGCAGGGCGTGGCGGTCAATCGCGACAACCTGCGTATCGCGGAGAACGCGACGCTGATCCTTCCGCTGCACCGCGAACTCGATGCGCTGCGCGAAGAGGCGGCCGGCGCGGGCAAGATCGGCACGACGGGACGCGGCATCGGGCCGGCCTACGAGGACAAGGTGGGCCGCCGCGCGATCCGTGTGCAGGACCTGCGCAACCTCGCCACGCTCGGCGGCAAGATCGACCGCATCCTCGTCCATCACAACGCGCTGCGCCGTGGCCTTTCCCAGCCGGAGATTTCCAGGGAAGCGCTGATCGGCGAGCTGACGGAGATCGCGCCCAAGATCCTGCCGTTCGTCGACGTGACGTGGGACCTATTGGACCGCGAGCGCAAGGCGGGTAAGCGCATCCTGTTCGAGGGCGCGCAGGGCGCGCTGCTCGACATCGACCATGGCACCTATCCGTTCGTCACCTCGTCGAACACGGTCGCGGCGCAGGCGGCGACCGGATCCGGCATGGGCCCGCGCAGCGTGGGCTACGTGCTCGGTATCGCCAAGGCGTACACGACACGCGTCGGCGCCGGCCCGTTCCCGACGGAGCTCGACGACGAGATCGGCAACCGCATCGGTGAGCGCGGCCGCGAGTTCGGCACCGTCACCGGACGCAAGCGCCGCTGCGGCTGGTTCGATGCTGCGCTGGTGCGCCAGACGCTGAAGATTGCGGGCGTCGATGGCATCGCGCTGACGAAGCTCGACGTTCTCGACGGCTTCGAGGAGATCAAGGTCGGGGTCGGCTATATGCTCGACGGCACGCGTATCGACCGGCTGCCGGCCAGCAGCGGCGCGCAGGCGCGGGTGAAGCCCATCTACGAGACACTGCCCGGCTGGACGCAGTCGACGGCGGGCGCACGCTCCTGGAGCGAATTACCCGCGCAGGCGGTGAAATACGTGCGCTACATCGAAGAGCTGATCGAGCGCCCGGTCACGATGCTCTCGACGAGCCCGGAGCGCGACGACACCATCCTGATGAAAGATCCGTTCGCCGACTGAGCGCGCGAACACACGACGTCTCAAAGCGTTGCTGGCAAAAAGATAAGGACACCTCCCTCGTCGCGAGGCAGGTGTCCTATCAATAGGGTGGACCCGTGCCTCGACGAGGGGGATGGGGAGGGGAGGCGAGGCCCGTGTCCGGTGATAGAATGCCGAGCGCGCCGATCTGTTCCCTCCATCTGAACGGAAATTTCGAACGGCTCGGACGACACAGCAAAAGGCGCTGAGCTGACATGCAACTCAGCGCCTTTGTCTGGTCGTGCTTCTTATCGGAAAACCGGTGCCCACTTTTCCGGAAGCACTCTTAATTTGCCCGCTGCCTGAAGCACTTCTCAGATGACGTGGAAGATATTCATCAGGATGATGATGCTGATCGGCACGCCCAAGAGCCAGAGGATTACGCTGCGCATGGTGGCTACTCCTTCTTCTTTCGGAGTTGAACACATCGCGCGAACAAGAGTTCCGGTGGTGGCTGGTCGTGCGTGCGTGCAGTTGGGAATTTCGGCTTGCGAGGGGGAGGCCGTTCCGCTCCGCTGAGGCGGCCGACGGTCCTATTCCTTTGGGAAAAGGCCGATGGATTCGGCGGAAAGCACGCCACCGGTGATCTCGATGTCCTCGAAGGCCGTTGCCGCTGCGATCTGCCGGGCGGTGATGTCGATCTGGCCGATGCGCGCGCTGAGCTCCGCGATCGATGCGGCGTAGACGAGGCGGCGGATGCCGCACCAGATGATCGCGCCCATGCACATGACGCACGGCTCTCCGGATGCATAGAGCGTTGCCATGTGCAACGCGTCCGGCTCGTGCCCCTGGAGGAAGGCGCGGATCGCCATCATCTCCGCATGGGCCGTCGGATCGGCATTGCGCTTGGTGCTGTTGCGCCCGAGGGCGAGCACGCGGCCGTCGACGACGATCGCTGCGCCGAAGGGAACGTCCGCTTCCTTCGCCTGCTCGATGGCGAGCTGCATGAATTTGACATCATCGGCGGTTGCCGGCGTCGATGTCACGCGTCCGTGCGCCGTGCCAGGCAGCAACTGCGCGGTGAGAAGGGCGCCGCCTCCGCTCAGCAACGATCGCCTGTCCATGCCCCGTTCTCCCCATGCGCTTGCCCGGCAGCCAAGTCTATGCGCGTGCGGCGCCGAGGTCATCCAGCGCGTTCGCCCGCAACCGAGCCTTTGAAGTGCGCCAGCGCGCCGGTCGCAAGCTCGGCTGCGAGCAGACGCCGTGGATCGACGGGGCCGGGCAGGCCGATCTGGCCGAACGGCACCGGGCGAAAACCGAAGCGGCCGTAATAGGGCTCATCGCCCACCAGCAGCATCAGCTGTACGCCGTCGGCTTTGGCTGAAGCCATGGCCTGCGAGATGAGACGCTTGCCAAAACCCTGGCCGGAGAACTCGCGGTCGACGACGAGCGGCCCCAGCAGCAGTGCGCCGCTTTTGCCGCCGATGGTGATGGGCGTGAAGCGGACGGCGGCTATGGGCCGGTCAGCGAGCATGGCGACGCGGCAGTAGGGCGAGATGGCCGGCGTGCCCTCACGCACGCGGTAGGCGGTGCGCGCGAAGCGGCCCGGGCCGAAAGCCTCGGCGTGGAGGCGCGAGACTGCGGGGAGGTCGGCCGCCGTCATGGGCCGATCGAGAACGGTGAGTGACATGGGAGGCTTCCGGGCGGATCGCCAGCTTCGGCGGATCTCAAGGTGTAACGCGGATAAACGGTATGGTCAGCGCGCGCGTCGCGTGCCGCCTCGTCGCAGTTCCAAGCCTCGGAGCCATCTCGTCATGGCGTGCCGTGTAGCACGGGGCCAAATCCCGGTCCAGCGCCGCCCGGGCGCCGCTGGAGGTATCGGGCGCGGCTGCTCGGCTTCACCAGATGGCGCTGCGAGGGACGCCGGCGAAGATCTCGGCGAGGCGCCGCACGGTGCCAGCGCTCGTGTCGGCCGGTACGTCATCGGGAGCGAAAAATCGCTGCTCTGCGATCTCGTAGTTCGGCTTGGGCACCCGCTCCTGGTGCCAGCCGCGCACGACGAAAAGCACGATGTGGTCGTTCGGGAACGAGGCGGCGTTGGAGTAGACGCCGAAGAGTTGCGGCTCGCCCGTTACCTCAATCCCCACTTCCTCCTCCAACTCGCGCGATAGCGCGGCTGTCACCGTCTCGCCCTTCTCGACACCGCCGCCGGGGAAGCGCCAGCCGGGCTGGTAGGTGTGGCGGACGAGAAGGATGCGGCCTTCGGGATCGACGATCGCGCCTTGAGCGCCGAGGGTCAGCGCGCGGGTCAGCCGCCAGTAGCGCTGCAGCAGCTTCTTGACGATATAATCTCGCGGCACGCTCTTTCCCCGTTGCGCGACATCCTGCACTTTGCCGGCGTCGGCGCGCCGATGCGTGCGATGCATGCTAGGCTGACATCATCCGGCATCCTGCCATGGTCTTCGCCGGGTTGGAACACGCCGGCTGGATACATACGATCATCATGCCGAAGACAATCGGGAGCGAGACGATTTCGAGCGAGACCATCACGCTTGCGCACATTTCCGATGTGCACCTCGCACCGTTGCCGGCCCTTGGCCTGCGCCATCTCAATATCAAGCGCGGGCTCGGCTATCTCAACTGGCAGCGCTCCCGCAAGCATACGCACAGCCGCTTTGCCCTCGATCTCATCGTAGCGGATGCGCTGCGCCATGAGCCCGACCACATCGCCGTGACGGGCGACCTCATAAACCTGGGACTGCCGGCCGAATACGAGGCGGCGACGGCGTGGCTCGCCTCCGTGGGGTCGCCCGAGCGCGTGACGATCGTTCCCGGCAACCACGACATCTACACGGCGCTGCGCAACGATCCGGGCGTCGCGCGCTGGGCCGCTTACATGCAAGCGGACGCGTGGGGGAAGCGCTTTTCCTCAGACACGGCGGCGCGGGTTGCGGGCCTGCCGTTCCCGTTCGTGCGGCGCGTCGGACCTGTGGCGCTCATCGGCGTCAACTCCGCGGTCGAGACGCCGCCATTCGTTGCGGCGGGGGAAGTGGGGCCAGCGCAACGGGAGGCGCTCGGCGGATTATTGTCACAGCTCGGCGGGGAAGGTCTCATTCGCGTGGTGCTGATCCACCATCCACCGCTGCCCGGCCAAGCGCCGCCGCGGCGCGGGCTGCGCGATGCGCGGGAGCTTTCACGGGTGCTCGCCGAGCACGGCGCCGAGCTCGTTCTGCATGGCCACAACCATTGTGACAGCCATACGGATTTTGCGCGGCTGCCCGAGGCCGGCGGCAGCATCCCGGTGATCGGCGTTGCATCGGGATCGATGGCGCGTATGCACAAGAATGAACCGCTCGGCCGCTACAACCTTCTGCGCATTGGCCGCACCGATGGAAAGGTGCACATCGAGTGCGTCACCCGCGGACTGACGCAGGACGGCGAAGGGATCGTGCAGATCGATCGAAGATTCGTCACATGAGGCGTGCATCGTCGCGATGACGGAAAGTGCGGCGCGCTCTGTTGTCGCACGTTTCCGCCGCCCCATTGCCGGCAACGGAATTGCCGAACCTCTGCGCAAATGCATCGCGGCGGTGCCACGCTTCGCTAACCCTATGGCGTCCGTGCCACGCTTCCTCCACGAGCGACATGTCGCGTGCGGTTCCCCAACTATCGACCGCCGCGGCATTATATAGGGCTAGGGCGATGGACACTCGTGGAGTGCCCCGATCTCGCGGGATGAGGAAAGTGCGGCGGCTGTTCAAGCGAAACGTCCGAGTGAACCTCGCCCTGCAAGGCGGGGGCGCGCACGGCGCCTTTACGTGGGGCGTGCTCGACCGTCTGCTCGAGGACGACGACCTCGAGATCGGCTGGGTGAGCGCCACGAGCGCCGGGGCCATCAACGCTGTCGCTGTCGCTGCCGGGCTCAGCGAAGGCGGCAAGGCGAAAGCGCGCGAGAAGCTGCGTGAAGTGTGGGAGGCGGTACAGCAGTCGGGCGTTCCCGATCTCGTCCGTCTCAATCCGTTTCTCTACGGTCTTTCCCGTGCGCCGCAGATCGCGCACATGGCGAGCCTCTGGTCGCCCTACGAGTTCAACCCGCTCGGCTTCGATCCGCTGCGGCGGCTGCTTGCCGACAATATCGACTTCGCAAGGCTGCGCGAGCACTCGCCCATCGAGCTGCTGATCGCCGCCACGGAAATTGCGACGGGACGGGCGCGTCTTTTCAGGCGCCCGGAGATCACCGTCGACGCCGTGCTCGCGTCCGCCTGTCTGCCGACGCTGCACCACGCGGTGGAGATCGACGGCGTTGCCTATTGGGACGGCGGCTTTTCCGCGAACCCCGATATCAAGACGCTGGCGATGGAAAGCCCGATCGAAGATACGCTCATCGTGCAGCTCAACTCGATGGTGCGCGAGGATCTGCCCACGGGCACGCGCGAGATCTCGCTGCATGCGTATCGCCTGGCTTTCAATGCCCCGTTCATCCACGAGGTGGAGCTGATCGAGACCGTGCGCGAGACGATGCAGGGCCGGATCGGCGGGCCACGCGGCCGTTTCGGCAAGCTCGCCACGCATCGCTTCCATCTCGTCGATGCAGGCCGCTACACCGGGACGCTCAGCGCCGACAGCACGATGAAGCCCGACCGGGAGCTGCTGGCTTATCTCTTCAACGCCGGCCGCGACGAGGCGAACAAGTGGCTGGTGAGGCACCGCGCGAGTGTCGGGAGGCGCTCGACCGTCGACCTCAAGGCGCGTTTCCTGACCCGCGACCGCGGCGCGAACGGGGAGACCGACGGGCTCGGCGAACAGACCTCCGGCGGAGCGAGGGCCGTGGGCGCGAGCGATATTCCTGACGGAATATAACGCTCGACGGGTGCGCTCCGCGGCATCATTATGACGCCGAGCGATCGAGCACACCGGAGGTCCCGTGAGCTATCCGTCGAAGGCCGCGATGGCGACCGCCCGTCTGGCGTTCGCCGGAGTGCTTCTTACCCTGGGTTTTGGTTTTGCTTCGCACCCGCTGGCGCAGGAGAAGCCCGCTGCGGCGCCGGATGCGGCCGCGAAGGTCAGCGCCACGCCGAACATCGCGGCGGCGGCGAGCCTGCGCTATTCGCTCGACGAGATCGCGGAGCGTTACGCCAAGGCAACGGGCAAGCATGTCAAACTGACATACGGCTCGACGGGCAACCTCGTGCACCAGATCGAATCCGGTGCGCCGTTCGGGGCGCTGTTCGCCGCCGATGACAGAAGCGTCAAGAAGCTCGCCGCCGCGGGCAAGACGGATGGCGAGCCGGTGATATTCGCGCGCGGCGAGCTGAGCGTCGCTGCGCCCAAGGGCTCTCCCGTCGCGGTGGATTCCGATCTCGAGGGGCTTCGCGGGGCGCTGGCGGCGGGCAAGGTTCGCCATGTGGCGGTCGCCAATGCGGAGACGGCGCCCTATGGCCGCGCCGCAGAGGAAGCGCTGAAGCATGCAGGGCTGTGGGAGCAGGTGAAGCCGCTCCTCGTGACGGGCGAGAACATCGGCCAGACGGCGACATTCATCTCGACAGGCGCCGCCGAGATCGGTTTTATCGCCCGCTCGTTAGCGGTATCTGCCGAATTGTCTCCCGGCATCGTCTCGGCCGTGGTTCCTTCGAGCTGGCATCAGCCGATCAACCATGGTCTTGCGGTTATCAAAGGTGCGCCCGCCGAGACGAAGGCGTTCGTCGACTTCGTGCGGGGACCGCAGGGCCGCGAAGTGCTGGAGGCGAACGGTTTTGCCGTACCTTCACCCTGAAGCCGCGAGTTGAGTTCCGATGGATTGGTCCGCGTTCAGCCTGACATTGCAGCTCGCCGCGTGGACGGTGGTGCTCCTGCTGCCGTGCGCCATGCTGATCGCGCGTGTGCTCGCGTGGGGTCGCATCCCCATGAAGGGCGCCATCGAGGCGCTCATCATGCTGCCGCTCGTGTTGCCCCCGACGGTGCTGGGCTTTTATCTTCTCGTCGCGTTCTCACCGCAGTCGGAGCTGGGGCGGGCTCTCGCAGCGATCTTCGGACGCGCGCCGGTGTTCTCGTTTGCCGGCATTCTCCTCGCTTCGCTGATCGTCAACCTGCCGTTCGCCGTGCAGCCCATCCAGCGCGCGTTCGAAGCCATACCGCGCAATGTGCGCGAGGCGGCGTTCGTCAGCGGGCTTTCGCGGTGGCAGACGATGCGGCGGATCGAGCTGCCGCTGGCGTGGCCGGGCATCATCTCGGCGATCGCGCTGACGTTCGCCCATACGCTGGGCGAGTTCGGCGTCATTCTGATGATCGGCGGCAGTATTCCGGGCGAGACTCGGGTGCTGTCGATCGCCATCTACGACCGCGTGCAGGCTTTCGACATCGCCGGGGCTAGCGCGATGTCGGCGGTGCTGCTCGGCTTCTCGCTGCTCGCCATCGCCATCGTTCACACGCTGGCTCGCCGCAGGGGTACGGCATCGCATGGCATCTGAGCCGTCCGCGCTATCGCTCGCCCTGAGGCAGGATGCGCCGATCCCACTCCATGTTTCGCTGTCGATCCGTCGGGGCGAGCTGCTGGCGCTCATTGGTCCGTCGGGCAGTGGCAAGACTACGGTGCTGCGCTCTATTGCGGGGCTCTATCGTCCCGCCGGCGGTCGCATCACGGCGGGCCATGAGACGTGGCTCGATACGGACAGGGGTATCGACCTTGCTCCGCAGGCGCGCCGCGTCGGTCTCGTCTTTCAGGATTATGCGCTGTTTCCGCATCTCACCGCGCTCGACAACGTGCGCCTTGCGATGCTGGGTGAACGGGAGGATGGGCGCACGCGCCGCGCAAAGGCGCTTCTCGCACGCGTTCACCTCGCGGGGCTCGAGGCGCGCCGTCCGGATCAGCTCTCCGGCGGCGAGCGCCAGCGTGTCGCGCTCGCACGGGCGCTGGCGCGCGATCCCAAGGTTTTGCTGCTGGACGAGCCGTTCTCCGCCGTCGACCGCATGACGCGCGAGCCGCTGAAAGAGGAGCTCGCGGGGCTGCATCGCGCGCTCGACATTCCGATCGTGCTGGTCACGCACGACCTCGAGGAGGCGCAGTCCCTCGCCGATCGGATCTGCGTACTGGAGCGCGGAGAAGTGCTGCAGATCGGCACACCCGAAGACATTCGTCTCCGCCCTGCCGCTATCGGCGTGGCGCGCCTCATGGGGCAGACCAACCTCGCCCCGGCGGTGGTGCTCGATGGAAGCCATATCCGCTGCGGTTCGCATGTCGTTGCCGTTCGCCAATTGGATGGCGCGCATGCGGGCGACGAGGTGACGGCGCTGTTCCCGGCCGATTGCATCTCGCTCGTCGATGCGGAAAACGCGGGGCCAAATTTTCTGCGGGGCACGCTCTGCGAGCTGCGGCCCGTGGGGGACGTCACTGCGCTGACACTCGACTTCGATGCGATGCGCCTGCGGCTGAAAATACCCGCGCGCGAAGCATCGCGGCGGGCGTTGCGCGCTGGGTTAACGGTTTGTGTCGAACTCGATCCCGCGTTCGTCCATGTGATCGGCAAGAGCTGAAGCCGACAGCGGCTTGAACGCTGTCCCATGCGTGCTGCCGCCTAAGCGCCTCGGTGCAGATCCGTTCCGCGACATCCGATCATCATCCCCGCGCGAAACCTTCGCGCACGCGCGGCGTTGGCGCTGAATACCGATCAGCTCGCAGCAGGAAGGATGGCGCGTGTCGCGACAGACGGGCAAGGTTACATCCATTTCGACGCCTTCCACCGAGGGAATGCTCGCGACGGTTCTGGCGCCGGTCGCAGCGCTGCTGTTCAGCGTATCTCTGCTGCTGATGGGCAACGGGCTGCAGAGCACGCTCGTGCCGGTGCGTGCCAACATGGAAGCGTTCTCCAGCATCGATCTAGGTTTGCTGGGTACGGCATATTTCCTGGGCTTCACGTTTGGCTGTATGCACGGCCCGCTGCTCATCCATCGCTCGGGCCATATTCGCGCTTACCTGGCGATGACGTCGCTCGCTTCGGTCGTCGCGCTGATGCAGGCGCTGTATGTCGATCCCGTGAGCTGGTGGGCGCTGCGCGCGCTGACCGGCTACTGCTTTGCCGTGCTCTACATCGTGATCGAGAGCTGGCTCAATGCGCGCTCGGACAACAAAACGCGCGGCACGGTCTTTTCCATTTATACCGCCATCAACCTCACGGTCATCACCGCCGGGCAGATGATGCTTGCCCTGGCCGATCCGCGGACGTTCAACCTGTTCGCCTTCACGGCGATCCTCGTCTCGCTGGCGGCGCTGCCGATCGCGTTCACCCATTCGGCATCGCCCGAACAGCCGGAGTTCGTGAAGCCGCGCATCGGCAAACTGTTTCGCATCTCGCCCGTTGCCGCTGCGGGATGCTTCGCGGTCGGCCTCGCCAATGGCGCGTTCTGGGCGCTGGGCCCGGTATTCGCGCAAAACGAGGGCTTCAACATCAACGAGATCGCGTACTTCATGAGCGCTGTCGTGCTCGGCGGCGCGCTGGCGCAGTGGCCGCTCGGCACGCTTTCGGATCGCATGGACCGCAGGCTCGTGATGCTCGGCGCTGCGATCACCGCGATGCTGGCGGCATTGGGTCTGATGCTCATGCCATCCACCGACAAGCTTTCGCTCGTGCTCGTGGGGGCGCTGTTCGGTGCGGGTGCATTTCCGCTCTATGCGCTCGCCGTCGCTCACGCCAACGATTGCGCCGATGCGAGCCAGAGCGTCGAGGTGTCGAGCGGCCTGCTGCTTCTTTACGGCATGGGCGCCGCCGTGGGCCCGCTGATCGCCTCGGTGTGGCGGGATGTATTCAGCGCGCCGTCGCTGTTCTATTTCACCGCAGCGGTGCACGTCGTGCTTGCGAGTTACGTCGTCTGGCGCATGTCGCGGCGGCAGGCGCCGGACGCCGATCAGCGTGTGCAGTTCACCGAGGCCGCGATCCTGGCGCAAACGGTGCTTCCGATCGAGCCGCAAGCGGTGAGTGCGGGGGCGGGGGACGGTGACGCCGATACGGGGACGCCGCAGCGGAACTGAACCGCCATGTGCAGGCGATGCGCGTCGACAGATCAGCGCGCGTTGGTGTGGCGGTCGATGAAACCGGCGATGGCGTCTGCAACGGCGGGTGCGAGGGGCAAATCGGTATCGGCGTACGTTGCCAAATTCGCGGTGCGATCGTCGGAGGTGACCTGCTTCAGGACGTGATTGACGTCGTCGAGCAGGACGAGCTCCGCGTCGCTTTTCGCTGCCGCGAGGCGTTCGGCATCGGCGATGGTGATTTGCAGGTCGCGGCGTCCTTGCAGGATAAGCGCCGGCCCGGTGTAGCGGCCGATCAGTGCCGCGGGGTCGTAAGCCATCGCATGGCGCAGAAAGCCCTGCACGGCGGGTTGAAAGAGAGGCAGCAACGCCGGATTGAGCGTTGTTGCGTCGACGCTCTTCCCAGCCTCCAGGGCAGCGATTGCATCGAGAGCTTCGCCGAGGACCGGCGCGTTCGCCGGGTTGGACCTCAGCTGCTCGCGCAGCACGTCGCCGACGGGGCGGCCCGGCGATGAGATCAGCACCAGTCCGCAAATGCCGGCCTCCTGCGTGGCGGCTGCGAGCGCGACGAGCCCGCCTTCGCTGTGTCCGAGCACCCACACGCACGGGGTGCCGGTTCGGTCGCGAATACCGGTCACCCACGTGCGTACGTCCGCGGCGTAGCCGGCGATGGTGGCGCCGTTGGCATCGGATACCGCGTGCGCGCTGCCGAACATGCCCCGCTTGTCGATGCGCGCGGAGGATATACCGCGCCGGGAGAGCTCTTGCGCGAGGAGCCGGTAGGGCGCCGCTTTGACGCCGAGCGGATTGTTGCCGTCGCGATCGGTCGGGCCGGATCCGGGCACGATGAGAGCCACGGGCGCACCCGGTGCCGCCACGAGCAACGTTCCCTGCAGCGGACCGAGTGGTCCCGGCACCTCGATGGTGCTTTCGGGCATTGCGCTTTCGATCGGTACCATCCCCCGTGCGACAGCCGCCGCGGCGGCCATCAACGCGATCACTGCGGGCGCGAAGAGCGCGAGGCGGCGCGCGCGGATACGGCTCACTTCACGAGCCGCGCGTAGCCCTGCTCCAGCGTTTCGTCGAGCATCTTCCTATACTCGGCGTAGAACGGGCTCGTTGCATCGATGTCGCCGCACTCGCCTTCGAAGGTGTCGCGCTTTGCATAGACGATCGGCGTTGCGACCGGGACCAGCATCGCGCCGTGCTTATGGATGGTGGTGACGATGCCGCGCATCTCGCCGAAGCGATCCACTTGCGAAACGACGACCATGCGCATCGCCCCCTTCGTGAGCGACACGAGGTGGATGAACATCGACGAGGACGGAATGTAGAGCCGCCCGCGGTGCGAATAGGGCGCATCGGGGCGGTCGCGTTCCTGGAACAGCAGGCTCGGCCAGTCGGCGTCCCAGACGATGTCCGTGCGATAGGCGATGATATGGTCGGGACGGGAAAAAGCGCTGCGCAACGTCAGGTAGCTGCCGATGTAGTGGTCGACCGCCGCGCGCGTGTAAGCGCCCATGTAGAGCGGTGCGACGAGACCGCCATTTTCGCCCTGCAACTCGGCTTGGGAGGACGGAAAGTTGCCGCCGCCCGTCCATGCGCTCTTCAGTTTGTCGAAATCGAGCCCCAGGACCATGCAGACGTCGAACAGGGTCTGGTCGCGGACGGAGCGGCCTCCGAGCAGGTTCTGGATGGTCTTCTCGTGACAGTCCGCGGCATCGGCAAGCTCAGCCTGCGTAAGCTTTTTTTCGATCATCGCGGTACGGATCTGGTTGACCGCTCCTTCGCGCGCTGATCTCGACACGGTGGCCTTCATGGATGCCGTTTGCCTCGGTATGGACGCCGTCGTGAACGCAATTTGCCGGAATTTACCGGCAATTCTCCCTTCTGGGCAAACGGAACCGTGCGCCAGCTGCGTTTCCTTGATGTTGGGGATTGGGCGCCTCGTTTTTCCAACGGGGCGCGGGCAGAGTCGAGGTGGTTTTTTGTCTAGGCGCGAAACGTGCGACTGCGCCAGCAACAGGAGCTCAATGCCATGAAGGCCCCGAGCGAGTATCCCGGTCCGATGGGCGGCCCGTTCGCCGCCGTTTTCGTCGCCCTCGGCGGCGCTCTCGTTGTCGCTGGCGCGATGCTACTGGTCGGCGTGCGCCACATCAGCCTGTCGCGCTACGTGCCGGACTTCGCGATGCTGCAAAGCCTCGTGGGGTGAAGCCTGCGTAGCTTTCCGTTCGCGATCCGCACGGTTGGATCGCTTTCGCTTCTCGAGGTCGCAAAAAGGCGGCGAAGCCGATGGGCTGCGCCGCCTTTGCCGTTTCCAGGCTGTCTCCAGCCCATGGCCTGCGTGCGGCCTTAGCCGCCGATGCGCTCCACCGTTACCGGGGCGACGCCCGAGGAACGCATGCCGATCACGCCTGCAGCGGCGTTCGACAGGTCGATGATGCGGCCGCGGATGAAGGGCCCACGGTCGTTGATGGTGACGATCACCGATTTGCCGTTGCGCTTGTTGGTGACACGCACCTTCGTGCCGAACGGCAGCGTGCGATGGGCGGCCGTCATGGCGTTGGGGTTGAAGCGGACGCCTGAAGCCGTCATCTGGCCCTGCCAGTAGTAGGAGGCCATGCCCGACTGCGTGGAGAGGACGCGGTGCGTGCTCTCGGTCTCGACCTTGCGCACGGTGATGTTCGGCTTCACGGCCACGGCAGCGGTCTTTTCGCCGGTTTTGGTGTCAGCGGCCTTCACGTTGGTGCTGGCTTGCTTGTCCTGCTTTGCGGCGGGGGCCTGCGCGTCCTTGCGCTCGGGAACCTCCATCTTCGCCTGCGGCTTCACCGCCGGCTGCTCGGCACGGGCGAGGCGCTGTCCGGACTTCGCCTTCGTGGTTTCCGCCTTGGCGTGGTGCCTGTGGCTGCGCTCGGCGCTCACCTTCTTGATCTTGCGGCCGTAGCCATTACCCGTGAATGCCGTGCGATGGCTGTGGACGACCGGCGCGTCGCCGCAGGCGAAGGCCGGGCTCATGCAGGTCCAGGGCGCATTCTCGGCGCTGGCGGGGGTGACGGCCAGCAGGCCGAAGCACGCAGCAGCCATGGCGGAATAGAAAAGGGTCCGCATTCGATAACTCCTCATCGAGGTGACGGGATACTCGGGACACTGCTTGATCCCCGAACCAGCGCATCGCGTCTGGAGGCGCGCCCTTTCGATCGGCGCGCACTTGGGAGGGAGGGATCGCCTTGCAGTCGGTTGTCCGGAGCACGAACACCAGAACCCGTTCGAGCCACCTGGAAGTTGCGCGGGGTAGTCCCCCCGTTCTGGCGCGCGTTATGGGCCACCGGTAATTGTGGCGGTCAATGCTTCAATTTGAGATGCACTTCAGTAATATTTGAAGGAATAGCGGTGTGTGAAGGACTTAGCTGCGCGAACGCGATGCGTTGGCGCGACGGCGGGTCGCACATGGGCAGTGTTTGTCGCATCCACGAGTTGTTGCTCACGGCTGCTACGCGTAGCGTTGGTGCAGCCGTCACGCGGTCAAACGGTTGAAATTCGTGAAGTCCGGGCGCCGTCTCCGGTGCACTTGCGAGAGGCGTTGCAGGAAATGATGCGCAGTGCCGCCACGGCGCCTCTGCCCGAACCCGAAGGGCCCGTGACCGTCGACAGGATCATCGCGACGTTCGGCAAGATCGGATTGCTGTCGTTCGGAGGGCCCGCCGCACAAATCGCGCTGATGCACCGCGTGCTGGTGGAGGAGCGGCGCTGGCTCGACGAACGGCGTTTCCTTTCCGCGCTGAGCTTCTGCATGCTGCTTCCGGGGCCGGAGGCGATGCAGCTCGCGACGTATGCGGGCTGGCGTCTGCGCGGGGTTTCGGGCGGCTTGATTGCCGGGCTGCTTTTCGTGTTGCCCGGTGCGGCGCTCGTGCTCGCCCTTGCCATGCTCTACGGGGCCTACGGGACGACGCCGACGGTTGCGGCGCTGTTCGTCGGCGTGAAGGCGGCCGTGCTCGCCATCGTATTGCAGGCGCTGGTGCGCGTCGCCGGGCGCGCGATCCATGGCTGGCTGGATTGGACAGCTGCCGTTGCGGGCTTCGTCGCGATCTTCTTTCTCGGCTTGCCGTTTCCGCTGGTGATCGCCGCCGCGGCCGCTGCCGGCTTCTTTTTGCGCACGCGGGAGGCGACTGCCGCGGACATCGCCCGGCCGGCACGCGTGCCGCTGTCGCGAACGCTACGTACGCTGGCGGTGTGGCTTTCGATATGGCTCGTGCCGCTCTTTGCCATCGCGGCGCTGCTCGGCACCGGTCACGTACTGACGGAGCTCGCCTACTTCTTTTCGAAGCTCGCGGTGCTCACCTTCGGCGGCGCCTATGCCGTGCTCGCCTACATGGCGCAGGAGGCGGTGACCGACTACGGCTGGCTGACGGCCGGAGAGATGCTCGACGGTCTCGGTCTCGCCGAGACGACGAACGGTCCGTTGATCCTCGTCACGGAGTTCGTCGGCTACATATCCGGGCTGCATGCCGGCGGTGTCTGGATCGCGTTGATGGGTGCGCTCGTTGCGCTGTGGGCGACATTCGCGCCGTGCTTCCTGTGGATCTTCGTCGGCGCGCCCTATATCGAAAGCCTGACGCATGCGCCGCGCCTTGCGGCCGCATTGCGCGCCGTCACCGCGGCGGTCGTTGGCGTCATCGCGAACCTGTCGGTGTGGTTCGCGCTGCACGTGATCTTCACGCGGGTCGCGGTGCGGGAAGCGGGCCCCTTGCGCCTGCACGTTCCGGACATGGCGAGTATCGATCCCGTTGCGCTCACGCTGACGGTTCTGGCGCTCGTGCTGATCTTTGCGCTGCGCTGGAGCATCGTTGCGACTCTGGCGCTATGTGCCGCCGCGTCGCTGGGGTGGCTGAGCCTTGCGCCGTGACACGCGGGATGCGTGCGCCCGTGAGCCTGGCTAGAACCAGCCTTTGCGCCGGAAATAGATGAGCGGCCCGATGGCGGCGAGCATCATCAGGCCCAAGGCCCACGGGTAGCCGAAGGTCCATTCGAGCTCGGGCATGTGCTTGAAGTTCATGCCGTACACCGAGGCGACGAGCGTCGGCGGCAGCAGGACCACGGCCATCACCGAGAACAGCTTGATGATCTGGTTCTGCTCGTTGGAGATCATGCCGAGCGTGGCATCGAGGATGAAGCCGATGCGCTGCGAGAGAAACTTGGTGTGATCGAGCAGCGAGTTGATGTCGCGCAGTGCGCCCTTGATGCGCTGGCGGATACGCGGATCGTCGTCGCGGTCCTGCGTCGCCTGCGTGAAATAGAGCAGGAGGCGGCTGAGCGAAGCAGCGCTGTCCTCGGCGCGGGCGGTGATGTCACCGGCCTTGCCGATGCGCTTCAGCACGACATCGAGACGGCGATTGCGGGTCTGCTGGCCGCCGCGCAGGTCGAACACCGATTGCGCGAGCCGCTCCACTTCATCCTGGATGCGCTCGATCAGGTCGGCCATGCGGTGCACGATGGCATCGATGAGCCCGGCCATGATGAAGGCGCCGGTGGCGCAGGTGGCATCGCCTTTTTCGACGCGCTGCATGAAGAGCGGAAACGCGCGCGGCTCGGCGTAGCGCACCGTGACCAGACGGTCGCCGGCGAGAATGAAGGTGACGGGCGTCGTCTTCGGCATCGGCGTCTCGACGCTGTAGACGATCGATGCGGTCATGAAGTAGGCGCCGCGCTCCTGATAGAAGCGGTTGGACGGCTCGATCTCCCGCATCTCGGCGCGGGAGGGGATGTCGATGCCCGTTACCTCCTCGACGAACCGGTCTTCCTCGGTCGTGGGCTGCAACAGGTCGATCCAGACGCAATTCCCCGTCAGCGGCGCATCGGAAGGATGCGGCTTCAGCGCTTTGCCGTCGGATTCGTAGATCGTCATCATGCGCTATTCTCCGGCGCCGGCGGTGGCCGTCCCTGCGGCCGTGTCCGGGCTTCCTACGCTGCCCGCAGGCGCCGCGCAACCGGGGCGAAGAGGGTGCGGCTTCGGCACCCGGAGCGGAGCACCATCGGGGAGTGCGGACGCATTCGAGGAGCGCTGCTTTGTGACAAGCTTCGTGCGGAAGATGCAGCGAGAGGCCAGGGAACAGTGCTCATCTACGGAGGAGGCCCCGCCGTCCTCCGCTCGAATATGACAGGAGGCGGGAAGGCAAGCGCCCTTACCCGGCGAGCTTGGGATCCTCGCGGTCGTGGGCGTGCCCGACCGCCTTCAGCAACGCGGTATCGACCTTCGCGGGATCGAGCACGACCTTTTCATCGTGCACGCTGCGGATGGCCGAGCGCGGGATAGTGAATTCGCCGCTGTTCTCGACGTAGATGACGATGTGGTCCTTGTCCGTTTCCCGCACGGCGGCGATGCCTTCCTCGCCCTCGGCGAGGAACACCATGAAACCCGTCTCGATCGGCTCGTTCATCTCTCCTCCTCGGATGCGCAGCAGTGGCCAGGCGTCGTGCCTCGCGGCCAGCCGTGGGCGGCTGGCGGAGGCACCCGGGGGAAACGGCTCCGGGCGTTTCAGGTTGCGATGGAGGGCCTTAAGCGAGCGTTGCCATGCGGGCGGCCGGCCGGCTGCCTCCGCTTGCCGCTGGCGCTGTGAGGCAGGTACGGGCTGCGGGCGGCGCTACTCCGCAGCCTCTTGGCCCGCATGCCCAAGCTTCACGTTGAGCTTATTGATGAGGTCGGCGGCAGCTTCCGGGATGTTCGTACCCGGGCCGAACACGGCCTCCGCACCGGCCTCGTAGAGCGCGGGATAATCGGCCGGGGGAATGACGCCGCCAACGACGATCATGATGTCGCCACGGCCTTCCTTCTCCAGAGCCTGCTTGAGGTCCGGCACCAGGGTGAGGTGGCCGGCGGCCAGCGAGGAGACGCCGATCACGTGCACGTCGTTCTCGACGGCCTGGCGCGCGGCTTCATCCGGGGTGGCGAAGAGGGGGCCGATGTCGACGTCGAAGCCGAGGTCGGCGAACGCGGACGCGATGACCTTCTGGCCGCGGTCGTGGCCGTCCTGGCCCATCTTGGCGATGAGGATACGGGGGCGGCGGCCTTCGTTCTTGTCGAAGGCCTCGACGAGCTGCAGCACCTTGGTGACGTTGCTATTCATGGCTCCGGCCTCCGACCGGTAGACACCCGAAATGGCACGGATCTCGGCGCGATGGCGGCCGAACACCTTTTCCATGGCATCGGAAATTTCGCCGACGCTCGCCTTGGCGCGTGCGGCTTTTACGGCGAGATCGAGCAGGTTGGCCTCGCCCGCGGCGCCTTCGGTGAGCGCCTGCAGGGCCGCCTGCACTTCCGTCTCGTTGCGCTCGCTGCGGAGGCGCTCGAGCTTGGCGATCTGCTGCTCGCGCACGGCCTTGTTGTCGACCTTAAGGATCTCGATCTCGGCTTCGTCGCTGACGCGGTACTTGTTGACGCCGACGATCGTCTGCTTGCCGCTGTCGATGCGCGCCTGCGTGCGGGCGGCGGCTTCCTCGATGCGCATCTTCGGGATGCCGGCTGCGATGGCCTTCGCCATGCCGCCGAGACGCTCCACTTCCTCGATGTGTGCGAGGGCCTTGCGCGCCAGCTCGTAGGTGAGCCGCTCGACGTAATAGCTGCCGCCCCAGGGGTCGATCACGCGGCAGGTGCCGGTTTCCTGCTGCAGCAGGAGCTGCGTGTTGCGGGCGATACGGGCGGAGAAGTCGGTCGGCAGGGCGATCGCTTCATCGAGCGCGTTGGTGTGCAGGGACTGCGTGTGCCCCTGCGTTGCCGCCATGGCTTCGATGCAGGTGCGGGTGACGTTGTTGAAGACGTCCTGGGCGGTGAGCGACCAGCCCGAGGTCTGGCTGTGCGTGCGCAGTGAAAGCGATTTCGCGCTCTTGGGATTGAACTCTTCCTTGATGAGCTTCGCCCAGAGCAGACGCGCGGCGCGCATCTTGGCGATCTCCATGTAGAAGTTCATGCCAATCGCCCAGAAGAACGACAGGCGCGGGGCGAAGGCGTCGATGTCGAGACCGGCGGCGACGCCGGCGCGCGCATATTCGATACCGTCGGCCAGCGTGTAGCCGAGCTCCAGGTCGGCGGTCGCTCCCGCTTCCTGCATGTGATAGCCGGAGATCGAGATCGAGTTGAATTTCGGCATGTGCTTCGACGTGTAGCCGAAGATGTCCGAGACGATGCGCATGGAAGGTGCGGGCGGATAAATATAGGTGTTCCGCACCATGAATTCTTTGAGGATGTCGTTCTGGATCGTGCCCGCGAGCTTCTCGGGCGGCACACCCTGCTCCTCGCCCGCGACGATGAAGAGGGCGAGGATCGGCAGCACCGCGCCGTTCATCGTCATCGAGACGGACATCTGCTCCAGCGGGATGCCAGAGAACAGCGTGCGCATATCGTAGATGCTGTCGATAGCGACGCCCGCCATGCCGACGTCGCCGCGCACGCGCGGGTGGTCCGAGTCATAGCCGCGGTGGGTGGCGAGGTCGAAGGCGACCGACAGGCCCTTCTGGCCGGCGCGGATGTTGCGGCGGTAGAAAGCGTTGGAGTCCTCGGCGGTCGAGAAGCCGGCGTACTGGCGGACCGTCCAGGGCTGCAGCGCGTACATCGCCGGATAGGGGCCGCGCAGGAACGGCTCGATCCCGGGGAAGGTGTCGAGGAAATCGAGATCGGCGGTATCGGCGGCCGTATAGACGGGCTTGATCGGGATGCCTTCCGGGGCCTCCCAGGCCACGGCATCGGTGGCCGGCGCGATGGTGGCCGCAGCGCCGCTGCCGCTGTCGAGAGCAATGGTTGTGAAATCGGGAAGCCCGGTCATTCCTTCGCCTTCGTCCTTCAGAAAATTCGGGCCTCAGCCCGTCGCGCGCGCCAACATAGCAGGTAATCGGCCCTTTGCGGCGGCTGCGGCCCCACCCAAGGCTCCGCCGCTGCCGGTTGCGCCTACCGCCAGTGTGCTCAATTCCCAGCCTGAGGCCAATAGCTTGAGAGGAGCCTCGCGCCAAGCCCCTCTCCGCGGGCGTCCCTGCGGCCGAGGCGCGCTTCGGATCCCCAATGGATGCCGCCATCGGCCCACGGCGCGTCGGCTCCCGGGCGGGGCCGGCAAAGATCGCTCAGGCGGGTGCGTTCTCGATGCTTTCGGCAAAAGCCGTCAATGCCGCCAGGTCGTGCCGCTGCTCGAGCGCGCAGGCTTTTCCACCGGCGATGCGCCAAACATGCTGGAAGCGCGTTTCGAGCACCTTGCCCGTTTTCTTGTGGCGGAATTTGACGTCGGTGTCGGCGGAGGCCAGATCGCCCGTGACGGTGATGGGGCCGGGCTCGAAGCGCAGAATATCGAACTGGGACATGGACTGATGGGCCATGAGCGCGATCTCAGCGCGACTGCGCGGGCGCTGCCTCTCCTCTGGGGAGGAATGCGGAAGCTCGGCTCTGAATTTGAAATCATCGCTCAGACGGTCAACGATATCCGCCAGGCGCTTCTCACGGAAGCACCTGTAAATTTCTTGCAGCAGTACGGTTTCATCCATTGCCAGTTCAGCGCAGCATCTGCATTGCCTGGGCGCGGGTGGCGCCCGGTGAGCGCTAGCTTGCACCGCTCCAATGTGAAAAATGTCTTGGAGAGCCGCAGTGCCCGATTGTGTCCGACAATCTAGCGCGGCCGCGCTCCCTCTATCCGTCAGTATGCGGTGATAAGTGCATTATTCGTTGCCGGACATCCAGCAAAAAACGTCCGGGGTCAGACGATAGACCTATGTGCTGGTCTAAGATGCCGCAGCCAAAGGAGAAAGCGTGTCCAGCTCATTTTTTTGCCAGACGCGAATGCTCGAACGGACCGTAGCGCTGGAATAAGAATCATTCTGAAGAGGGGGAGAACGATGGGCCAGCGGAGCGACGCCATAACCGAAAGGCTCGGCGGTATTGCCGGCAAGATTCGGGCCGAGCTTCGACAGAACTGGCGCTTCCTTTGTGCAGGCGTGCTTGCTCTCGGCGCTTTAGCCGTTGCCATCGAGCTGAGCGACCGGCAGGGCCGGATGGATATTCCATCGGGCTATGCGGTGAGGATGGTGTGCGAGCCCGATCCTGAATCCCATCTCTGGGGCGGAGGGTGCGACCGCATCGCGGGCGACATAGCCCGCACCGACAAGCCCTCGTTCGGTGAACTCTATCGCGCCTTCCTCACCGCGCACCACAGGCGCATTCCATCTCCCGCGTTGGAGCGACAGTATCGCCGGGTTCCGTGCGAGGACGGCTTCGACCTCGACGACAAGCTAAAGGGAACGCGCTACGTGTTCGTGCCACTGCGCCCGCATTTTGCCGGCGCGTGCACGGCGGCGCATGTCGAAGCGGTGAAGAGCGAGATCGATGCCCGCGACCGGGCGCTACTCGCCATCGAGCGAGAGGGCTTGAGCCACGCGGCACTCTTTGCGGGGGCGCTGGCGAACCTCACCGAGCCGCTGGTCATCCTCGGCGCTGCGGCGGTCATCGCTGCGCTCGTCGTCCTCTGAAGCGCCGCCGTCGGGGCACGGTCGCGAAATCGCTTGTCGTTTCAGAGCTCTATTTTCCTTCTGGGGTGCGGCCCAGCGGTCATTGTGCAGCGGGGAAGGAATCGCCTAAGGTCGGAAAATCGAGGAGTGCCACATGCAATTGAAGCCCGTGTTCGCTGCTCTCGGTCTGGCCTTTGCGGCCAGTCTGATCGCGCCAGTTTCCGCCGAAGCCGGTTGGTTTCACCGCGACCGGGATCCGGACGCACCCGACCGCTATCCCTACGTCTTCGAGCCGCCGCGGTATTACCCCTACTACAACTCGGGCGAGTGGCGTCCGGTGCAGGAAATGCGCCGCCCGCGCCCCTATTACAATCAGCCGGCCTATTTCCCGGCCTGGGGCTACCCGGTCGGCTGCGCCAGCGATTGCGAAGCGGCGCCGCTGAAGTAAGCGAACGTCTTCGAACATTCACCGAGCCATGCGGTCGACCGTATGGCTCGCTTCGTATGTGCGCGCAGTCTGCACTATCGTGGTTGAGCGCTGGCGCCGTTGACCGCTGGCGCTGCGTTTTTTCCACGGGACGTACGCGGCTAACAGACGGTTCGGGGCAGCGCGCGTTGCTCCTCGCGCGCCGCCACGAAACGCGAAGCTATTTCACCCCGAGCAACTCGACGTCGAACATCAACGTCGCGTTGGGCGGGATCACGCCGCCGGCGCCGCGCGCGCCATAGCCGAGGCTCGGCGGAATGATCAGCGTGCGCTTGCCGCCGACCTTCATGCCGGCGACGCCTTCATCCCACCCTTTGATGACCTGTCCCTGGCCGAGACCGAACTCGAACGGCTCGCCGCGATCGACGGAAGAATCGAACTTCTTGCCCTTCGTGCCATTCTCATAGAGCCAGCCGGTGTAGTGCATCACGCAGCGGTTGCCCGGCTGCGCCTCCGCGCCGGAGCCCGGCTGGGTATCTATGATGGTGAGGCCGGATGGTGTGGTCATGGTGTTTCCCTGTGCGAGAGCTGGAGTGGAGACGGTGCCCGCAAAGGCGCCGAACGAAACGGCAAGCGCGAGGGCCATAACGGCGCCCCGGCGCGAAATTCCTGACATGCTTCTCTCCCTGGGGATTTTTGTTCCGCCGCCTGTCTACCCCGTTTAGCGGCCGACGGCCAACGGACGCTCATGGACAGCGTTACGGAAGGCTTGGCAACGGCTTCAGAGCACGACCGCTTTCCTCGAATCGCGGATGCGGCTCTAGCCTTTCGATTAGACCGATGATTCACGCTTCGAACTGATAGGGTCCGAAGCGATCATGGTCCAGGCGAGCGAATGGCTCAGCGGGGGCGCGCACCGTGCTCGTGGCAATCGAGCCATTTGGCGACGACGGACCGATCGTGGAACTGGATCGCGCCACAATTCTGGCAGACCAGCATCAGCACATCGACGGCCGTCTTTTCGGCGCCGCACGAGGGCGATTTCTGGCAGGTGATGGTGTGCACGTCGAGATCGCATTTGGAGCGGAACCGCCCGCACGCCGGACAGGCGGTGATGTGCTTGCCGAACAGAAAGCGCTCGACGTCGGCCTTGCAGATGTCCTGCTTTGCTGCGCCGGACGGGCTCTCCGGAATGGCGGTTACAGTCATGGCAATCACCGTGGGCAATGCGTGCAGTAAGCGTAGGCCCGAGCGCGGCGCGATGCAAGTCAATGTGTCGCAGTTGGCGCCTCCGGTGTGCACCGAGCGGCGCGCAAACTGCGCGCGAGTCGCCCGCGGATATGCGCATGGCGATTGAACGCACGCGGTGTGCGCTGCACACATTCCTGTTGGCCGCCGGTCTTGCGCCCCATCAATGCCCATCGCGTGGGGAAGATAGCTTTTTTCCCTGAATGACACTTCGAGTGGAGAATCCGAGAATGAAGCCCGCTTGCCTCGTCGCTGCCCTTGCCGTGGCCATCCTTGCCCCCGCCGCGCGCGCCGAGGAGCCCCATGCCCACCATCACCATACGGCCGACGACGCGACGGCCAGCCCATCGACGGCCGCCTATCAGGCCGCCAACGCGAAGATGCACAAGGATATGGACGTCGCGCTCGCCGGGGATGCCGACGTCGACTTCATGCGCAGCATGATTCCCCATCACCAGGGGGCCATCGACATGGCCAAGGTGGTGCTGGAGCACGGCAAGGACCCGCAAGTGCGCAAGCTCGCCGAAGAGGTGATTCGCGCGCAGGAGGGCGAGATCGCGTTCATGCGCGAATGGCTTGCCAAGCGAGGGCAGTGACGGAACCCTCCAATCCGTGACAAAGTCGTGCTGCGACTTCGGACGGGGGGAGGATCATGCGCCACATCGCGGGCATCTTTCTTTGGCTCGGCCTTTTGGCCGGCGCCGCGAGCGCTTTGATGGCGCCGGAATACTACCGCCAGGCGCGGGCCGAAGCGCCCTATCACGTGCAGGTCGCCATCGAAAAGGTGACGCTGCCCGACAGCGAAATCGGAAGCTGCCTCGTTGCGGGTACGGTGGTCGAGACCTTCAAGGACGAGGGCGGCAGGCTGCCGGTGGGCACACCCGTCAGCTTCGGCGTCGCGTGCTATCGCGCCAACGCGGAAGTGCCGGTCGGAGGCGTGATCTGGACGCGTCTCGAGGTGCTGGAGGCAGCGCGCTTCATCGAGGTCTATCTGGTAGAGGATGGCACGGGCTTCGATGTCGCGCTCTGGAACTCGCGCATCGTCGAGGCGCCAACGGACGAGCCCCAATTTCCGGTCGACTGAACTTCCCGCGCCCGGGGTCTCAGCTGCGGACGTAGCGTTCCACGGCATACGTGTCGGAAAGGGCGAACAGCCGCGCGCGCGGCCAGTCGACGAGAACCAGCGGCTCCTCTGCGATGAGTGCGGCTGCGGCGCGCACGATTTCTCCACGCACCTGCGGCGCTCCGTCGAGCAAGAGATGGACGGTTGCGAGCCGGGTGCCGTCATCGTCAGGCGTGACGACAATCGCTGCACCCTGGCCGAGGCCGAACGCCTTTACGCGCGATACGCGGCGTGCTCGAGAGAATGTGCCGCTCGTGACTTCGTCGAAGGCGGGGAGGTGCTGCTCCAGCCCTGACGTCACGGCGGCAAGCGGAAGCGCCAGATCAGCTAATCCGATCGGAGGCGGCTCGCGCACGTAGATTTCGGTCCAGCCGCCACCGTCGGGGGCGATGTGCGCTGCGGAGAAGGCGCGAATGCGTCCCATTTCGTGGGTGCACCAGCCCGCGCATGCCGCCGGCAGCACTTCGATCTGACCCCAATCGTCCTCGTGGACAAAGAGACTGCGGCGCGCCGCGCCGCTCCGGCTCCGCAGCCGGCCTAGAAATCCTGCAAAAATTCCCTCGCCCATGTCACCCCGCTTCGCACCCATCTTCGCGTATTCGCGGTGTTTTTCTGAAGCTTCTGCGCCACACCGCGGCGCGGAATGTCAGTATGAGCACAAGCGAGACGACACGCCACGCCCTATGGCCGTTATCGTGCCGCGCCCGGATACCATGGTGTGTACGGACAGTCAGTTTGGGGGACGATACGAAAATGAGGAACCGATCCTCGCCGGTACGCCGCCTGGGCGCCGGTATCGTCGCGCTCGTGCTTACGATCGTGATTTCCGCGCCGCGCGCTTCCGCCGAGCCGAGCCCGTGCGCAGGCATCGACTACAATGCGAAGATACTCGACATCATCCGCACCCTGCCCACCGGCGGCGGCTACAGTCTCGGGTCGTCCTTCGTCTCGCCGAAGCTGCAGGCGCACAACATCGGCGGCGGCAACTGGGAACTGCGCGTCTACGACGGCTTCCCCTCTCATTGCACGAGCGCGACGTACGCGCTTTTCGCTCACCTCGTCGCGCTGCTTCACAACGGCGGCAAGATCACGCTCACGCCCGAGCAACTGCGCATGCTCGAAGTGAAGTGGGAAATGCCCGACGGCAGCCGCCTCGTCGACGGCCAGGATCCGTGGTGGATCTTCAACTCCAACGGCGCAGGCGTCGCCGCCCTGCTGAAGCATACCGGCACGGGCATGAGCTTTCGCGACGACAAGCTCGCCTATGCGCGCCCCGGCGATTTTTTGAAGCTGTTCTGGAACGGCAGTGTCGGCAAGTCGGAGCAGGGCCATCAGGTGGTCTACCTGGGGCACCGCAAGATGGATGGCCGCGACATGGTCTGCTTCTGGGGCAGCCAGAAGCAGCGCAAGAAAAAGCGCGGGCGCACGCAGCCGCTTTACTATCCGGCCCGCGCGGGCGGCAAAGTGCATGACGGTTACGGCGAGGTGTGCCGTCCGCGGAGCGACATCAAGGCGATGATCTTCTCGCGCATCACCTGCATGGAGAACCTTCCGGCGGGCCTTGCGGATATGCGCGCGAAGGCGGATGCGCGGGGAACGGGTCCCCATGGAATGCCGCTGCCGTTCGAGGACAGCTATCTCAAGTCGCTGCGAAACACGTCGTCGGATCAGGCGACGCTCGACCGCATGTACGACATCCAGCCGGAGCCGTCGTCGTTCGCCGGGCTTACCGGATCGACGGACGCCGCTTCGCCGTAGCGATGCGCGGGCGCGCATTGGGCCGCGGGCGATCCAAGAGGTTCAGTCCGCTGATCCGGTGACGAGGTTCGCCGCGCGAAGCTCTTCGGTGCTCGGATACCAGACGTCGTCGGACGGCGTTGCAAATATGCGCACGATAAAGTCCTCCGGGACCTCGGCGGCGGCGAGCGTCTCGGCAGCATGCGCCTGCATGCGCGAGAGCACCACTTCGGTATTGCCGGCCATGGCGTGGAATCCGAGACGTGCGCCGCGGCCGAGCACGCGCTCGTGTCCGCCGATGAATGCGTACGTGCAGGCACTGCCGCACATCTCGGTCGTCACCGTGGTGAGGCCGCGCTCGTGGATGAGGCGCCCCATGCGCAGCCCGACCGCATAGTGACCGCCGGGACTGTTGAGAACGACCGTGCGCACTCCCGGGTTGGCCGCGAGCGCGTCGACGAATTCGTAGTAGAGGCCCCACGAGAGATGGCCGGAGACGACGATGCGGTCGCCACTGACGGTGAGCGTATGACCACGCTGGCCGATCCAGTCGGCGTCGGTCGCTTCGGCGTAATAGCTCGCCATGGCGCCCGGCACGGTGAGCAGCGCGACAGCGGACAGCGCGAGCGAGGTGCCGGCGATGGTGCGGCCCGTCCAGCGCGCGATGCGGCCGCGAGCCGGTGTGCGGGCGCGCGACGTTGCGCGCCAGGTTCCGATGAACTGCCACAACGCGACGAGCCCGATGAGCGTGAACACGACCGCCGCTGCGGCCATGCTCGTGTAGGGCGTCTGATCGATGGTGAAGACGGAAAGCCAGCTCAGGCCGCCGAGCACGAGGGCCCATGGCAACAGCAGCGAGGCGCCGAAGACACCGGTCCAGAATGGCGCTTCGCCGCGCCACTGCTTTCCAATGAATTTGAACATGCTTTGTGTGCAAACCGATTGCGCAGGAAGCGCGCATAGTAGCGGGACGCCGACCCGGCTCAAGCGCTTTGCGTATGCCCTGCGTACCTACGTACTGGGATGGATGATCGAAGCGTTCGATGACCCTGCCATCGGCGATGCGCCCGGAGCGGGCGTCGTAGGGGCGGCTGCTAACCTTCGGCCTCCAGGGTCCCGTTCGGCGCGCACTGCGGAAACGGGCAGCCGTCTCGGCGGCGCAGATCGCGGCGCCAGACCGTGCATTAACGCTGTCTCAGAGCGCTGAAATGGCGCCATAATCAGGATGTTATATTATCCAGCCAAAGACCCGCATTGCAAGGAGACCCACATGAAGCCGTCCACGTCTGCGCTCATGGGCGCCGTCATCATTTCGGGAGGCTGGATGAGCTTGCCGTCCGTTGCCTTCGCCGCCGACACGATCACGCCGGCGCGCGTCGTCGCCGAAAAGACCGTCCGCAATGGCGGGGCGGCGCATGCGAGCCACACACACGCCTCCACGTGTCAGGCCGATGCGCACGGTCATGCCGTGTCGTGCATGTGCGCGCAGTGCGTCGCGGCGCAGGCCGAGTAGCATGCGCCCCTGTCAGCCGGAGACCGCGCCCTTCGTGGGCGACCCCGGCGGCGTGATGCCCATCGACACGTAGACGCTCATCAGCTCGTCGATACCGCCCTCGGCGGGCTCGACCCAGGCCGCGGGCACATAGACCAGCGCACCGCCGAACGGCACCGGGGCGGAAGGAATGAGGACGGCGAGATAGCTCTCGCCGCCGAGCTGGATCGGCGTGGTCGACGGCAGCAAAGCGAGGACGGCGGCGCTCGGCTTGCCGCCGAAATAGCACCAGGCCGGGCTCATGCTCTTCAAGCTGTCGCCGTTCTTTGTATCGACGATGGAGACGAAGCGGCTGGAGAGGTCGTAGAGGTTGGAGACCAGCGGAATACGCCGGATGAGCCGGTCGAAGAGCGTCGCCATCCAGCCGCCGAGGCGGGATTGGACAGTGAGGCCGAGCGCATAGATGGCGGCGACGATGACGCCAAGGCCGATCAGGTAGGAGGCGAACTCGGAGGTTCCGGCACCGAAGCCGAGCGATCCGAGGAAACGGCCGAACCCGCTGCTCGGTCCGAGATACTGGTTCAGCAGCGAGAGCACCCAGGCGGCTATGAATATCGTGAGCAGCAGCGGCAGCGCGGCGATGAGGCCGGTGATGAATATGCGGCCGATGCGGCTCATTTTCTCGTCCTGTCGATTGGCAAATGCATAGGTACGCCTTCCCGGCGGAGAATCTCCCGGACAGCATATTGCGGTTGCGGCGAGGCGCAAACGGGGTCGGCGCTAATGTCTGGCGTGGCCGGCTTTGCCGGGTGACTCGTGCCGCTTCTCTTTCAGCTTCGGGGCGCCGCTCTTCTCGAGCCAACGGGTGAGCGCCGTGTGATCGCGCTTCGTCTGCGCCGCATACGCCATTGCGAAGCTCGCCATGGCATCGTCGAGCACCTGGCCCTTGCCCATATAGCCCGCGAGCGTGGCGGGGTCGCCGGATCGGGCGTGGGCGCGCGCCAAGGTGCGCCCGCACAGGGTCGCATAGGCGGTGAGGGCGTCGTCCTTCATGGCTTCGCCCATCCATCCTAGCCGCCGGTTCTTGAGATGGCGGACATAGAAGAAGCGCCCTGTCTTCTGCTCGTCGGTCCAGCCCAGGAAGATGTCGCTTGCCGCCTGCATGATCTTCTGGCCCTCGACGACCCGCTGACCCTGATGGGCGATCGGCGGAGCATGGGCGAGGTGCTCCAGGACCGAGGCTTGCGCCTCCTTGATCTGCAGGAACAGCGGCTCGCCGTCGCCGGTGGCGAAGAGCCCGACGGCGCAGAACGTGCCGACGCTGCCGACGCCGACCACTTTGAACGCGAGATCGCGGAGGGTGTAGCGGTCGACGAGGACACGGCGCTCGGGCGGGAGGGATTTGTCATATGCCGCAAATACCGAGCGCGCGCGGATCGTATGCTGTGCGTCCTTCGCGTCGTTCAAATGATAGATCGTCGGCGGGCGATCCTCGATGCGAAGCTCGCCACCTTTCACGGTGGCAAGGTGCGGGAAGTTGTCGTCGGCGGCCGGATCCTTCTCGGCCTTCGCCAGCTCGGCAAGGATCCTGTTGCGGAGCTTGGCATCGTCGATCAGCTTGACCTCGCGCTCGAGCACCATGCGTGTATGCCAGATCTTCAGCGGATCCAGCTTGGCGAGCGTGATCATGAACTCGCGATAGGCGCGGGCCGTCGACCGGGCGATCGACCTTGCCGTTTTTTCGTCCATCCCTGCGTCGCGTGCAGCGACCGCAACGCTTGCGACCAGCCGCTTGAGGTCGACGGTGAAGTCGACCCCCGGCAGGGTTTCGTCGAAGTCGTTGATGTCGAAAAGAACGTCGTTCTCGGGCGTCGAGAAGGCGTTGAAGTTCGTCAGGTGACAATCACCGCAGGCGTGGACGGGAATGCCGGCGCCGGGCATGGAGCCCAAGTCGTGTGCCATGACGGCCGCAGCGCCGCGCAGGAATGCGAAGGGCGATGCGGCCATGCGCCGATAGCGGAGCGGAAGCAGCTCGGGGATGCGCGTTGCGTCCGCTTTGCAGAGAATGGCGATGGGGTCGCGCTGCGCGTCGGCGGTGTAATCGGCGTGGCTCTCGCGGGGCGTCCGGGAACGGAGCCGTTTGCCGGCATCGAAACGGTCGGCCCGCGATTGAAGAGTGCTCCCGTCTCCGTTCGTTTGATGGACCATGATGCGCGCTCCTCAACTCTCAGGTTCGGCTGCGTCAGCACTGCGGCGTAAGCGCCGGTCCTCGATTGCAACGCTCCCGCGCGGCGGTGTTGCGGGCAGGTGCGGGTATCGCCCGGCACTCGGAGGATTTGGGGCGCTGGAGTTTACCCGCGCCCTTCGATCCTCCGTGCATTTGTCTCGAATATGCGCGCGGGTGACGCAGGTTCTTCGCCGGCGCAAGCTGCTCACACGCGCGTCAGCAGCTCGATGTTGTGGCCGTCGGGCGTGAGGAAATAGAAGCCGCGCCCGCCCTCGTTGGCGTTGAGCTCGCCGGGCCGCTTGTGGAATGGATCCGCGGCAATCGGGACGCCGCGTTCCTGCAGACGGGCGAGGATGCGGTCGAACTCGTCGTCGCCGACATGGAACGCATAGTGCTGCGGCCGGAAGTCTTGCACGTCGTCGAATGCGAAGTTGACGCCGCCTACCTGGACGACCGCGAACCGCCCCGGCGTGGTGCCAGGATTTTCTCTACCGACGCTGGTACCGAAAATATCGGCGAAGAACTGCGCCGCCGCATGCTTGTCGCGCGCGGGAACCGTCGTGTGGTTGAGTTTCATCTTGCGCGTTCTGCTCCCTCAAGCGGCCTTGACCCAGGGCGTCGCAACTCGGGTGCGATCAATGCCCCGGCCGGCCGGTTTTGCGCGGACGGCCGCGGCGGCCCTTCTTTTCCGCTTCGGTCGGAATGTCGACGGTGCGGGCCGGCTTCGGCGGCGCGGTCCCGCCCTTCGGCGGCAGCATCGCGTGGGGACCCATCTCGTCGAGGGTCGGCTTGTGCGGGCCGCGCACGCCCTCGCCGAACGCCCCCGCTTTGGCGCGCGGATCGACGTTGGGCTTGCGCGCGGGGATGGCACGGTCGGTGCCTGGCCCCATGTCGTCAAGCGAAGGCTTGCGCGCGCGTGTCGGCAGCGGCACAGAACTTTGCTGTGCATGCGTCGGCTGCACGGGCTGATATTCCGTCGCGATACGCGAACCCGAACGGTCGCCGCCGATGTCGGCGGTGGGGCCGTACTTCCTGTCGCCCTTGTAGGCACCGGCCTTGTCCTCGACGTCCGACTGGCGCGCCAGGGGATCGTCGGAAATGGCAAGCTCGGTCTCGCGCAGCCGCTTGATCTCGTCGCGCAGGCGCGCGGCGGTCTCGAACTCCAGATCGGCGGCGGCCTCGTGCATGCGCCGCTCCATGTCCTCGATGACGGCCGCGAGGTTGTGGCCCACGGCGGGCGCATCGGCGAGCCCGACGTCCACCGTCACGTGGTCCTGCTCGTAAACGGAGGCGAGCACGTCGGCGATGTTCTTCTTCACGCTCTCCGGTGTGATGCCGTGGGCGACATTGTAGGCGACCTGTTTCTCGCGGCGGCGGTCGGTCTCGGCGATGGCGCGCTCCATCGATCCGGTCATGGCGTCGGCATAGAGGATGACGCGGCCGTCGACGTTGCGCGCGGCGCGGCCGATAGTCTGGATGAGCGAGGTTTCGGAACGCAGGAAGCCTTCCTTGTCGGCGTCGAGAATGGCGACGAGGCCGCACTCGGGGATGTCGAGACCTTCTCGCAAAAGGTTGATGCCGATGAGCACGTCGAAGGCTCCGAGGCGCAGGTCGCGGATGATCTCGATGCGCTCCAGCGTCTCGATGTCGGAGTGCATGTAGCGCACGCGGATACCCGCCTCGTGCATGTACTCGGTAAGATCCTCGGCCATGCGCTTGGTGAGCGTGGTGACGAGCGTGCGGTAGCCGCGTTTCGCCGTCTCGCGCGCCTCGTAGAGAAGGTCGTCGACCTGTGACTTTGCGGGGCGGATGATGACTTCCGGATCGGTGAGGCCGGTCGGGCGGATGACCTGCTCGACGAAGGCGCCGCCGGTCTCCTCCATCTCCCAGCCGCCGGGAGTCGCGGAGACGAAGGCCGTCTGCGGACGCATGGCGTCCCATTCCTCGAAGCGGAGCGGGCGATTGTCCATGCACGAGGGCAGGCGGAAGCCGTATTCGGCGAGGGTTGCCTTGCGCCGGTAGTCGCCGCGGAACATGGCGCCGATCTGCGGCACCGTGACGTGGCTCTCGTCGATGAAGACGAGGGCGTTATCGGGCAGATATTCGAACAGCGTGGGCGGGGGATCGCCCGGCTTGCGGCCGGTCAGGTAGCGCGAATAGTTCTCGATGCCCGCGCACGATCCGGTCGCTTCCATCATCTCCATGTCGAACAGCGTGCGCTGCTCCAGGCGCTGGGCTTCCAGCAGCTTGCCGTTGGCGTAGAGCTCGTCGAGGCGCTGCTTGAGCTCCGTCTTGATGGATTTGATCGCCTGCTGCAGGGTCGGCTTCGGCGTCACGTAGTGCGAGTTCGAATAGATCTTCACGAGGGACAGCTCGTCGGACTTCTGCCCCGTCAGCGGATCGAACTCGACGATGCTTTCCACGTCGTCGCCGAACAGCGAGATACGCCAGGCGCGGTCCTCCAAGTGGGCCGGGAACAGCTCCACGGTGTCGCCGCGTACGCGGAAGGAGCCGCGCACGAAGTTGGCATCGTTGCGCCGGTAGTGCAGGGCGACGAGGTCGGCGATGAGCTGGTCACGGGAGAGGCGCTCGCCCACCTGCACCGTGAAGGTCATGGCGGTGTAGGTTTCGACCGAGCCGATACCGTAGATGCACGAGACGGAGGCGACGATGATGACGTCGTCGCGCTCGAGCAGGGCGCGCGTTGCGGCGTGGCGCATGCGGTCGATCTGCTCGTTTATCGAGGATTCCTTCTCGATGTAGGTGTCGGTGCGCGGCACGTACGCTTCCGGCTGGTAGTAGTCGTAGTACGAAACGAAGTACTCGACGGCGTTGTCCGGAAAGAAGCTCTTGAACTCGCCATAGAGCTGCGCGGCCAGGGTCTTGTTGGGCGCCAGAATGAGCGCCGGGCGCTGGGTTCGCTCGATCACCTGCGCCATGGTGAAGGTCTTGCCCGAGCCGGTGACGCCGAGCAGCACCTGGCTGCGCTCATGGCGGTTCACGCCTTCGACAAGCTCGGCGATGGCCGTCGGCTGGTCGCCCTTGGGCTCATACTCCGACACGATCTTGAACGGCACGCCGCCCTCGGATTTCTCCGGCCGCGGGGGGCGGTGGGGCGTGAATGCGGGCTGGTCGCCGGAGACGAGCGGATGCTCCGCCAGCATGGGCTGGCTCAGCAGGATTTCACGGGCGCGCTCGGACCGCTGTCCCGGCTTCGCGAGCAGCGCATCGAGGTATTGGCCGAGGGCTTCGCCGCCGAACGGGGGCCGCGGCCCCTGCTGGCGCAGCGCGGGCAGGGGTTTGCGCTCGGTTTCCCCGTCGTAGGAAGGCCGGCTGGCGGCTTCCCCTCCTGCAGGATCGGCGGGAAAGGCGATCGCGCGCAGGGTCTCGTAGGTGGACTGCGGCGCCTCGGCCATACCCGGCGGATTGGTCTCTCGGGCAGCCGTGTCCTCCGCGGGCCGGCGCTCGGCCTTTCCACGCGTGGTGCGCACCTGCGGCGTCCCCGCGGCGGTCTCGGCCGGCGGCGGCGTGGGTTTGCCCGACCTGACGCGCGAGGGGCGCGGCTTGGGGATGCGATCCGGATCCTTGGGGGGAGGCGACATGGGCCGAATATGGCGCTGGTCGCGCTCCCGCTCAAGCGGGGCCCGGCGCCCCTTCGGAGGAGAAATCCCGCGCACCTAGGGCACGGCCCGTTAATGGTCGGGGATACAGGCTGCCCCACCGGTGCCGCGTTTTAAGGCGAACACTGCCTATGCAAGGTAGCGAGGATTTCATATGCGTTGGAAGACATTAGCGGCCGCGGCCGCTGCGCTCGTCACGGTGCCGGCCCTGATCGCGGGAGGCGCCCAGGCTGCGCCCAAGGCCGTGCTGGAGCTGTTCACCAGCCCATTTTGCTCCTCCTGCCCGCCGGCGGATGCGCTGTTCACCAAGCTGGCCCATCAGCCCGATCTCATCACGCTCGTCATGCCGGTGGATTCGTTCGACCGCCCGGGCCGCAAGGATACGCTCTCCAAGCCGGTGTTCACGGACCGGCAGGCGGCATATGCGGAACGGCGCAACTCGGATGTGCTGTATACGCCGCAGGCGATGATCAACGGCGCAGCGGAGGCCCAGGGCTCGGACGCCCGTGAGATTCGCGACGGTATCGCGCAGACGATGAACGTGCTTTCGGTGCCGGTGGAGGCGACGGCGGCGGGCAAGCACATCAATCTGTCGGTTGGCGGCGCGGGCTCCGCCAATGCGAAGAGCGGCGTCATCACCGTGCTGCCCTTCATGAAGGATCACACCGAGCCGATGCGCGGCGGCCGGAGCCTGCACTATGCGAACCTCGTGCGCGATATCATCCCCGTGGACACCTGGAGCGGTACGCCGCTGAAGGCGCGGCTGCTCGCCAAGGACTTCGAGCAGTACGATGGCATCGTGGTGCTGCTGCAGGCGGGCACGGCGGAGCGGCCGGGCGCCATCATCGGCGCGACACGAATTTCGTTCGCGGATCGTCCGAAGACGTAGCGGGCGGCTCCGGGGTCTGCCAAGCGCTGGGCGTTTGCGGCGCTGGCGCATCGAACGTTGTTTCCCGTTGGGCTGTTCCCGCCGTAACGTGCGTTTCCCACCGATACGCCGTACAGCTGGGAACGTGCTGGGTGCTGCAACTGGCCGTCGGCGGTGCTCGATCCGTAGCCGATCGCCGACCGTAGCAGCGCCTTCACGTGGCGCCGAGCGGGACGGGGGTTGCGATGGATGTGCTGGCGGTCACGAGGGCGCTGCGCGATTGGCGCAGAACGCTGAGCCTCGTCGGAACACGATATAAGCGGATCGCCGAGGAGAGGCGCGAAGGCACCGCTGCGCCGACAGCCCGCGGGGAGCTCCTGAAAGAGATACAGGCGCAAAGCGTCGGGCCGCCAAATCCACGTCTCGCCGACATCGGGGCGGGGCTCGCGATCTTGCTCGGTGTCGGTACGCAGGTCGCTCTGCTGGGCGGCTATCGCCACGGCAATCTCGATCTGCCCACCGCCGCCTTGATATTCGCCCTCGGCGCCGGCTTCGCGGCGTGGGGGCTGTGGCACTATTATTCCGTCTTCGTGATCGGTGGCGCGCGCCAGGCGCGTATGGCGGAAAAGCTTGCGCAACACCCCGACGCGCCATGGCTGCTGGACGACGCCTGGGCCGAACGCAAGGTCGTGGATCGCTCCGGCCTGAGCACCTGCATCTTCCTGTGGCTGTGGTCCATCGGCTGGTGGATCTTCTGCGGCTTCCTCTGGGGTTTCGATCTGCAGGCGATCGTCGCTGCCGCCGGGCGATCATGGCTGCAGGGCCTTCTGATCGTGTTTCTCGCCGGGACCGGAATATTGGGCATCGCGGCGGCCATCGCCACGACCGTCAGATGGCTCCGCTACGGCGCGTCGACGCTGCGTATAGATTCTTTGCCCGGCTATCTCGGGGACCGCTTCCGCGGCAGCGTGAGCGCTCGCATTCAGCCTCAGCGGGAAACGCACCTCGAGGCCGAGGTGGCGTGCGAGCGGGTGACGGTTGTCTGGACCCCGACGCCGAGGGGCGGGCGCTCGAAGAAGCTGATCCATACGCCGCTTTGGGTGCATCGCTGGCCGCTGGAACGGGATCGCATGACGCGCGCGAAGAACGGCGATGTGATCATTCCAATCGATGTCCCGCTTCCCGAGGATCAGCCGCAATTCGAAATCGATGCCGATGGCGCGGGCATCCGGTGGGTGCTGCGTATCGGACGCGATCTGTCCGCCGCGAACGCATCGGACGCGGTTGTCATCAGCATGCCGGGTCTCGGCGGCTTCGCCGCCGAATACCTCATTCCCGTCTATGCGCGCCGATAGGTGTTAGAGAATATTCAGCCGCTCAGCGTGCGGCGGACGGCAAGCTCCAGCGCTTCGAGAAAACGGGAGCGGTCCTGCCGCGTGAAGCTCGCGTTGTAGCCCTTGCTCTCGCCCGTCTCGCGCAGGTGCGCGGAGAGTTCGCGCATCGCCAGGGCCATACCGATGCTCGCTTCGGTGAACGGCTTGCCGGTGGGGCCGATCGCCTGGGCGCCCTTCTTCAGGCAGCGGGACGCGAGGGGGATGTCGGCGGTGACGGCGATGTCGCGCGGGCCGATGTGCTCGACGATCCAGTCGTCGGCGGCGTCCGGGCCCTCGGCGACGACGGTGCGTTTCACGAGCGGGCTTTCGGGCAGGCGCATCCAAGCGTTGGAAACAAAGTGCAGGGTAAGCCCATGCCGCTCGGCAACGCGCAGAGCCTCGTCTTTGACGGGGCAGGCGTCGGCATCGACGTAAATGGCGGACGGTGGCGGGGCGCTGGTCATGGGCGGCTTTTAGCGACCCATGGCGACGGGTGCAAAGCGTGACATCGGTGCCGTTATTGCGGGGCTGCCTCCGCCCGCACTTCCGCCTCCATCCGCATGGGTTCGGCGAGCATGGCGGCCAGCGCTTCGCCGTCGAGGATGCGATCGTGCATCCCCGCGGCGGGGGTGCGGGGATCGGCATCCATGACCGGGCCCGGCGCGACCGCCGCGACGAGGCGCTGCCAGACGCCCGGAACCATCGAAGCTTCTCCCCACGTTGCGGAAAGGAGATAACGCATCTTCGCGTGCTTGCTCGCGGCCTCCTCCAGGGGGCCGATGACCTTGGCGCCGTGGGCCCTCAGCAGCGTCTCCAGAGCGCCGGCGCCGAGCAGCGCAACATGCGCGCCGGTGCGGCACTCATCGAGCGCCGCGATGATGAACGCGACCGCGGCGTCGGGCGCGGTCTGGACCATTTCGTCGACGCAGTCGTAGGCGCGCATGCGCTCGCCGTTGCCCGTGAGCTCGGTGGCTGTCGCGATCTTGAGCAGCACGTCAGCGAGGCGCTTGAAATCGCATGTGCCGTCCTCCGCAAGGCAGAGGGGATCGGCGCCCTCGAACTGGCAATCGAGGCAACTCCAGCTGCGTTCCATGGGAGATACCCGGCTCGGATATGTTCAGTGCAGTGAATCATATCACAAAGCCGCAGCCGGATGGGGAACGGCGGAGCGGAAATCTACTCAGCCGCCAGCGGAAGAGGCCGGCTGCTGCGAGTCATGCCTCATGGCCGCAGCCTCCTCTATGCTGGCTGCATACACGACGAGCGGACGCCGTAAGCCCGCCTGAAGAAGGGTTCGGCGAACGGAGCTGCGCGCGCCGCTGAAGTAGACGACCGTTCCTTCGCGCCGGAGCTTCTCCACGAACCCGTGCAGAGCCTTCGCGGCGGTGCTGTCGACCAGTGGAACCGCCGAGAAATCGAGCACGAATGCTTTGGGGTGTGCGCCGATCCGGTCGAGCACGGCGCTGACGGTGGAAGTGGCACCGAAGAAGAATGCGCCGGAGATGCGATAAACGGCGAGGTCGCTGTCTGCGGCCGCAGGGGTGTAGACGGTGCGGTCGGCACCCGTTGCGTCTGCGGTGTCCTCGATAATCAGAGGGCCATTGCCCGCGACCTCGACCGTCTCGGCCATCCGGTGGAGGAATAGAAATGCGCCGAGCACCGTGCCAACCGCAATAGCGGTGGTGAGATCGACGAAGATCGTGAGCAGGAAGGTCGACATCAGCACGGCGGCATCCCCCCAGGAGGTGCGCAGAAGGCCGATGAACTCGCGCTTTTCAGCCATATTCCAAGCGACCACTGCGAGTACGCCCGCGAGTGCAGCCAGGGGAATGTAGGCGGCAAGCGGTGCCGCTACGAGCATGAAAAGCAGGATGTAAAGAGCGTGAAGCATCCCCGATACGGGGGTGCGCGCGCCGGCGCGGATGTTCGTAGCCGTGCGTGCGATCGTGCCGGTGACGCACATGCCGCCGAAGGTGACGGCCGCGATATTGCCGAAGCCCTGGGCGACCAATTCGCAATTGGACCGGTGTTTGCGCCCGCTCATGCCGTCGGCGATGACCGCGGAGAGCAGGCTTTCGATCGAGCCAAGCAGCGCGATGGCGAGGGCGTCGGGAAAAATCGCCAGCATTTTTGCCAGCTCGAATTGGGGCAGAGAAGGTGCGGGCAGCGTGCGAGGCACTTCGCCGAACCTGGATCCGATGGTCGTCACATCGATCTGGAACAGAGCTGCAATCAGCGTCGTCAGCGTGACGGCGATGAGCATTCCGGGCCAACGGGGCTGCCACCGGCGCAGTGCGACGATCGTGGCGATGGCCGCCGCCGCGATGGCGACGGTCGCCGGATCGATAGAGCCGAGGCTGCTCCATATGACGCCGAGCTTCGGGATGAGCGCGGAGGGCTCGGCGGGAATATCGAGGCCCAACAGCTCTTTGACCTGGCTCGCCATGATGATGACGGCGATGCCGGCCGTGAAGCCGACGGTGACCGGAAAGGGGATGTATTTGATATAGGTGCCAAGGCGGAGGAAGCCTGCGGCCATCATCATCGCGCCGGCCATGAGCGTGGCGAGCACGAGGCCGTCATAGCCGTGCCGCTCGACGATGGCCGCGATGAGGACGATGAACGCTCCGGCGGGGCCCCCGATCTGAAACCGGCTGCCGCCGAGTGCCGAGATGAGAAAGCCGCCAACGATCGCGGTGAAGAGGCCCTTGTCGGGGGAAAGACCCGATCCGATAGCGATGGCCATGGAGAGCGGAAGCGCGACGATGGCCACCGTGAGTCCGGCCATGGCGTCGGCCTTGAAATCGGGCAGCGAATAGCCGGCACGCAGCAAGGTTATGAGTTTCGGCGTGAAGAGCTCGGCGAACGTCGGTGCCGGCGGCTTTATCGCGTAAGTGTCTCTAGCGCCCATTTCTGTCGACCTGAAAAAGCGGCACGTTTGGCCGCTTGCGTATGGTGATGGCCTTTCCGATCGAGCGCCGCTACAAAGGGTGCATCGGCAGCCGTTTTTTGTGTGCGCAGTCTTATGATCGATCGGCGCGTCGGCTGCTGGACTCGCTCGGCTGGCGGGGAGATTGTTTGATAGCGGAATAGCTCGGACGTATAGCTTTCGGATCACGTTTTGTGTGTGGAGGTTGCCCTCGGCTGCATATGCAGCGACGAGACCTCCTCGCGGGATAATTTAAGGATGGTTGACGACAAACCTCTCGTCCAGACTGCGAAAGCGCCCATTGACGTCGTTCGCCGATTCAACTCGGCCTGGGTGGCCGGCGAAATCGATAGGGCTATCGCATACGTTGCGGACGACGCCGTTTACGCGCTCCATCTCTCCGACGATCTGGTGCCAACGGGCGGGGAGACCATCGGCCGGGCGAATATCGAGGCCGCGCTGCGCAAAGTGCGCCAGCAATTCGATTACCTGCTCTATCGGCCGCTCGGGATGCGCGCCGATGGCGACGCCGTCAGGTTCCAGGTGGAATTCATGTACCGGCACCGTCGCAGCGGGGAAATTCTCAGTGGCCGCTTCCGCATGATCATGCGCGTGGAAAATGGGCTCATCGTGCGCACCGAGGAATACCACGACCGGGCAAAGGTAGAGGCATTCCTGCGCCTGTTCGCGCAGTAGGGCCCCGGCCAAGCCGGGATGGCCCGTACGGGATCGGCAGTTTCTAAGCCTCGTGCGCTTGGCGTCTAGTGCTTCGCCACGCGGCGCTTGCGATGCACACGCTTACGCGGCGCCGGCGCTGCCGGCTCGACGGCGGCAACGGTTTCCAGGCGCGCCTTCGGCACGACGTGCACGACTTTGTAGCCGCGGGCTTTCAGCTCGGCGAGCACCGTCGGGAGCGCCTTGGCGGTACGTTCGTGGATGTCGTGGAAGAGGATGATGCCGCTGCCCTTGCGGTCGAGGCCGGTGAGGACGTTCTGCACCACCTTCTCAGGCGTGCGGACGCGCCAGTCCCAGGAATCGACGTCGATGCCGAAGGTGGCGATATTGCGCTTGGCGAGATAGGCGCGCACGCGCTTGGGATCGCTGAGGTAGGGGAAGCGGAAGAATGGCGCCACGCCGTCGGGGAGCGTCGCCTCGGCGATGTTGAAGGTGCTTTCGATCTGTTGCTCGGCCAGGCCGAGGGAGGATGCACCGAGATTGCGGTGGCTGTAGGTGTGGGTGCCAACGGTGTGCCCCTCGGCCTGCACCTGGCGGGCGACGTCGGGGTAATTCTTGAGCATGCTGCCGACGTTGAAGAAGGTCGCCTTGGTGCACTGGGCAGCGAGCGCGTCCAGAATCTCGCGCGTGACGGTCGGATGCGGGCCGTCGTCGAAGGTGAGGATGACCTCGCCCTTCTCGAGCAGCGCGGTCGGCGGATATTGGTCGCCGTATTCGCCGCCACCGGTGGTGTCGAGCTCGACGGTGCGCGAGACGCCGAGCGTATCGGCGCAATGGGCGGCCTCCGGTTCCGTGACCGCGGCCGGGGCTTCGGGGTCCGTCTTGACCTGGATGATGCCGGTTTCGGCTCGTGCAAGGGCGGCGGGCAGCGTGAGCGCGACCACGAGCAGCAGCTTCTTCATGTCGTTTCTCCCTCTTCCGGTCGCTCCGTAGCCCCGCTTGCGCGGGTCAGCCCACAGAACATCGCGCCGTGCGCCTTAACCTCCAGTGAAGCAAGAATCGATTCGATGCACCCTTGCGCGCCAAAAAACCTCTCGCCTCCTCCGGCGAGGTCCTGCGCCGCGAAATGGGTGCGTGCGCAACCTAACACTCCGGCGCGCGCCGGGCGCGCATAAAAGGGTGGGCTCTCTGGTCGGCGGCTCGGCCGGCCTGCGTTGCGGCGCAGAGTGCTGGAAGGATTGTAGCCGATTGGCATCCGCAGAATGACGCTCGAAATGCAAAGAGAGGCGCCGGGGGGCAGGGCGGCCTCTCTTCGCGCCCCGGCGGTGGCAGTGCCGGGGCCTTGATGGGAAGACGTCCGGGCCACCGGGGTGGCTCGGAGATGCCGATTGAAGCGGCAAAAAATGAAGTCCGCGTTTGATCCGCCGGAAGAATATCTGCCGCATTTTCACAAACAGGACGTGCTGGCTGTGTCCCGCAGGTATCGGGGCGAAGGCTTATTTACAGCGCTGGCGTAAGTTGGGCCTGTTCGAGCGAATGCCTCGGTGCACTCCGCCTTGCCAGGCGATTGCGCCTGCGGCTAAGTCCGGCGCCGCATCACCGGAGACCCGCGCCATGCCATTTCCCTCGCTGTCGGCCCACGTCGCGCCGATCGTGCTGCTATGCATCTCCAACGTTTTCATGACCTTCGCCTGGTACGGGCACCTGCGTTTCAAGGATCAGCCGCTCTTTCTGGTCATCTTCGTCTCGTGGCTCATCGCGTTCGCCGAATATTGCTTCGCGGTGCCTGCCAACCGCTACGGTAGTGCGGTCTACTCGGCGGCACAGCTGAAGACGATCCAGGAGGTCATCACGCTGACGGTGTTCTCGGTGTTCTCGGTGCTCTACCTGAAGGAGCCGATCGGAATACATCAGCTCGTTGGCTTCGCGTTCATAGCATTGGGTGCATTCTTTATCTTCTCGGGGCGTGCCTGAAACAGTTAAGGTCATCCCACACATAGAAACGCACCGCGGCACTCGAGGGGAGAAATGGCAGAAACACGCATCGCACTGGTCACGGGCGCCAATCGCGGAATCGGGCTGGAGATCCTCAAGCAGCTTTCGCGGGCCGGCCTCATGGCAGTGCTCTGCTCGCGCGACGTCGAGAAAGGGCGCGAGGCTGCCGCAAAGCTTGCCTCGGAGGGGCTGGAGCCGCCGGTCGTGGCGCTGGACGTCACGGACGGCGCGAGCATCAAGGCGGCGGTGCAAGAGATCGTCGGGCTGTTCGGGCGTATCGACGTGCTGGTGAACAACGCGGGTATCCTGCGCGAGGGCGTCACCGCGGAGGAGGCGAGCGTGCTCGATGTCTCCCCCGAGCTCGCCATGGAAACCTATGCCACCAACACGATCGGACCGTTGCGGCTCATCCAGGCAGTGGTGCCGATCATGCGGCAGGCCGACTATGGCCGCATCGTGAACATCTCCTCGGGCGCCGGCCAACTCGCGGAAATGGGCGCGGGCTATCCCGCCTATCGCATGTCGAAGGCGGCGCTCAATGCGCTGACACGTATCACGGCGGCCGAGCTTGGCCCGGCGCCGATCAAGGTCAATGCCATGTGCCCCGGTTGGGTGCGCACGGATATGGGCGGGCCCAACGCGACGCGCTCCGTGGAGCAGGGTGCGGAAACGGCCGTGTGGCTGGCGACATTGCCTGACACCGGGCCGACCGGCGGCTACTTCCGCGACAAGGCCCCGATTCCGTGGTGAGTGCCTGAAGGGACGAACGGCGGCGGTCGATGCCCCTTCCTTCAGGATGGGATCAGACGCCGCGCACCAGATTGCCGACCATCAGCGTGATGTAGGCTGTGATCGCCAGCCAGAACTCCTGGTGGGGCAGATAGCGGGGCACGCCGACGAACCCGAGCTTGGTGATGAGCGCCAGAAGGGCGAGCGTCAGCGAGATGAGAAAGATGGCGATCGTCGGCGGGTTGAGACGCATGGCGGTGGCTTCCCCCTTCGGCGCGGTGGTGGCGTGCGTCAGCATAGCCTGGCACGTGGCGCATATCCGTACGGCGCGACCATACCAAGACGGCGCAGGCGCAGCCACTGGATGAAGGGGCGGGGTATGGGCGCATGGGGCCCGTGCCGGCGCGGCGCAGCCAGACGCTATTCAATAAATGCTAGCGGGAGGAGCGCGCGATCAGAGCGTTCGCGCGGTCTTCGCCGAAGAGAGCGCGGGGAAGTCGTCGCCCGCCTCGATCAGGAAGCGAACCGGCCGGGCATTCGGGTTCCCCTCGTCCTTGCAGGTGACGAGTAGCAGCGGGGTCGGCCGGTCGGTGGAGACCGCGAGCACGTGGCTATCCAGCTTGTCGATGGTGACGACGTTCAAAACGCGGTCGTGTCCGTTGGACGAGATGGTGATGCGGTCGCCCACCGAGACGGGCTTGGCGGAGAGGGCGCCCTGGTCACGCACCAGGTGGGTGAGCCAGAATTCCTCGGTGCCGGCGACGACGGGCTGTCTGTTGCCCGGCGTGGCCGACTTGGCGTCGAGATCCGCGATGGCGCGCTGGAAGCCGCGCTCGACGACGCCTTCGCCATTGCCGACGCTCACCGCGGCGGCACCGAGACCGGCGGCGGCAAGCACCAGGACAGCGATCGGCAGGTTTTTGCGAATAGCGCCTGCGCCCATGGTTCAGCTCCGCTTTCGTTTGTTTCCCGCTTGGCCTGTTGGTCCGGCATCAGCCTAGTGCAAGACCGGCTTTGATGCCTATGCCGAGTACAGTAGCCCCATTACCGAAATGTTAGGAGTGGAGGAGAAGCCGTCAAGGGCCCCCAGCAGAGCCTGGCCTCTCCTCCACGGCTCCTCGCCGCGGGGAGGCGTACACGCGGCGAAGATGGCGGAAAAACGCAAGGTTAAGAGCGACGATTGCCGAAAAAATGGCGGCCAGCATCCCGAGTGCCATATCCGTGGGGACGGGGGGCGGGCCGGCGAAAATGATGGACTGGGGCACCGGCACGGCCGTCGCCACGACGGCTGCGGCCATGTAGCGGCTGTCGTCGATGGAGAATTTGAAGAAGTCGCCGGCACTGGCGCTGACCGGTACCAGATCGCTCAGGCGGTAGGTGGTATCGACATTGTGCTCATAGAGGCCTACGGCCATGGCGAAGCCGGCAAAAAGGAAAAGGCCGATGCATGCGTCGGTGACTGTCCTTGCGATCAACCTCAGGCGCGCCGTCCCGAACATCGCGAGGGATCCCTTCCTGGCTTGCCGGGGCGATTCCACCGGCATTGTTCCGTGCGGGAATGATGCTACCCGCGTTCATGGCGGGTGTGGGGTCACATTGTGGCGATAGCAGCGTATTCTTTCGATTAATGCGCTCCCGGTGCGCATGTTGCGCATCTGTCACGGGGTGCGCGGCCGGCCGGCGGATTCCATCCGCGTTCGCGTCGCGAGCAGCATGCTTCCGGCGCAGAGCAGCGTATTGAAGTCACCGCAGGGTACGGATAGTGTCCGCGCCGTTTCGATCCCGAACGATCATCCGAAAGGCATCCGAAAATGGGCTTCATCGCCGACAGTTTGAACCGCATCCAGCCGTCGGCGACCATCGCGGTGTCGACGAAGGCGCGACAGCTCAAGGCTGCCGGGCGGGACGTGATCGGGTTGTCGGCGGGTGAGCCGGATTTCGACACGCCCGACAATATCAAGCAGGCGGCGGTGAAGGCGCTGGCCGAGGGCAAGACGAAGTATACGGACGTCGATGGCACGCCCGAGCTCAAGGCGGCGATCGTTCGCAAATTCGCCCGCGAGAACGGCCTCGACTATAAGCCAAACCAGATCTCGGTCGGTACCGGCGGCAAGCAGGTCATCTATAATGCACTGCTGGCCACGCTGAACCCGGGGGACGAGGTGATCATCCCCGCGCCATGCTGGGTCTCCTATGCCGACATCGTCATGCTCGCCGACGCCAAGCCGGTGTTCGTGCCGACGGCGATCGAGGACGGCTACCGGCTGAAGCCGGGAGCGCTGGAAGCGGCGATCACGCCGAAGACGAAGTGGCTGATTTTCAACTCGCCGTCGAACCCGACGGGCGCGGCCTACTCACGCGAGGAGATCAAGGCGCTGACGGACGTGCTGCTGAAGCATCCGCACGTCTGGATCATGACGGACGATATCTATGAGCACCTGCTCTACGATGGCCTGGAGTTCCATACCGTTGCCGCCGTCGAGCCGGGTCTCTTCGATCGCACGTTGACGATCAACGGCCTGTCGAAGGCCTATTGCATGACCGGCTGGCGTCTGGGCTATGCGGGCGGACCAGTACAGCTCATCGACGCCATGCGCAAGCTGCAGTCGCAGTCGACCTCCAACCCGTGCTCGATCACGCAGGCGGCGGCCGTCGAGGCGCTGGACGGGCCGCAGGACTTCATCGCCGCCAACAACGCCAAGTTCGTCGAGCGGCGCGATCTCGTCGTATCGATGCTGAACCAGGCGACGGGGCTGAAGTGTCCGAAGCCGGAGGGGGCGTTCTACGTCTATCCGAGCTGCGCCGGTACGATCGGCAAGACGAGCGCCTCCGGCAAGGTGATCGGAAGCGATGAGGACTTCGCGACGGCGCTGCTGGAGGAGGAGGGCGTTGCCGTGGTGCACGGCGCTGCGTTCGCGTCCTCGCCCGCGTTCCGCGTGTCCTACGCGACCTCGAAGGACGTGCTGGAGGACGCGTGCCGCCGCATCCAGCGCTTCTGCGGGAACCTGCGCTGAAGGAGAGTGGATTGGGCGGGCACACGGGCACGCCAAGTGCGCCATGCTCGGCCTGCCGCTATTGGCGGGCCGCGCTGGCCGTGGCGCTGCTTGGGCTTCTGGTGAGCTGGCTCATCGGATGAGGGTTGCGGCGCGTCCGTTGTCCGCTCGGTTCGCAGGAGAGGGCGCGACGCGCAAACGCGTCTCGGAGCGCCGGCGCTGGTTCTGCTGCTCAACGCCCGTTTATTGCGGACAGTTATCGCGGGATCAGTTCCGCGCCAGACCCGCATCGAATTTTGGATTTGCAGCGATCCGATCAGGGCCGGCCAAGGGACAATGGCCGGCCGCCTATATGCCGCTCAGGCGGCGGCGCCGCGGTGGCTCCACGGGTCGGCGAGCCATGCCCGCACCCACATGCGGCGCAGCGAGCGGTGCGCACTTGCCAGCAGGCTGCGCTGAACCGGCTGATGGACCACCAGTGCAGTCGACGGTACGCGCACCGTCTTCGCCTCGATGATCTCCTCGGCCGCCAGATCTTCGGCTGCCATGGCGTAACCCGCCGCATGGGCTGCCGACATCAGCGATTTCATACCCATCGCACGCCTCGCTTCCTTTGGGCCGCTCAACCCGCTGCGACCCGGTCCGCTCTATCAACAGGTTCAAGCGAACTTATTAATTCATAATGCTTCAATTGGGTTCCAGAGCAAGTAATTTCCATTGTGCCGTTGCGAATTGAAAAGCCGAATTCTTTGCGGATGTTGTGCGTCGCAATATTCGTGCTGTCGTCTTCGCGCGACAACTTAAACGGTCGCTCTCGTTAATCGCTTTGTCTCGATGACATACGGGCGGCGTGCGGTGCCTCCCGGTAAGACCCGCGTGCGGCTCGAAGTTGGCTAATTGTTCGAAGCGGCGGAGCCCGCGTCCTCGACCACATCGTACGTGCAGCCGTCGGCGCCAAAGCGCGTGGCAGCCGAGCAGGCCTTCGGCCTGGAGACGTATCGTCCGAGAACGAGGCGATCGTCGCGCCGGACGACCTTCCAGCGGCGGACCGCCGGGGAGGGTGCGTTGCTCTGGTTATCGTGGGATGGCCGGGAAGGGTGGCGGGAGTAGATCAGTCGCACGGGGTCACTCATCGGATGTACCGGGGATCCTTTGCTGTCGTGGTTGAAGGTGCTAGCGGCGGTTGGAGCCATCGGAGCTCGCGGCAACGGCGCGCTTTTTATTTTTCTCGGAAAGGGCGCCGGCGCTCGACTCGCCCTTGCGGTCGACAGAGAACGAGCCGTTGCGCCGGGCACTCTTGGCCACTTTGTCGGCGCGGCGCGCCGTTTCGTCCGGGCCGCTCTGCGGATGTTTTGCGGGTTCGCTACGTGGCATGTCTTTGCATGTCTTTGCACCGGCTTCGGTTGGGGTCTATCGATCTCGCGCGGAAACGCCTGCCGGCAAAGCGCACGGCAGGCATTCGGCGTCAGCGAGACATCGGCGAGTTCCAGTAGGGCTCCACGCCGTAGTGGCGATGGGTCACCGTTTCCCAATCGCGATCGCCCCAGGAGTCGTCGCTGAATGCCGGTGCGTCGCGGAGCTGCTCCTCGGTGATCGTGGTTCTGAAACCGCCAAGCGAGGTGTCATACTTGAGGGCGCCCCAGGGCACCGGGTAGTGGCTGTGGCCAAGACCCAGGAAGCCGCCAAAGCTCATGACCGCGTAGATGACGCGGCCGGATAGCTTGTCGATCATGAGGTGGTCGATCTCGCCGACTTTCTCTCTGCCGAGGCCGTAGACCACGGTCCCCTCGACATCTTCGCTCGAGATTAGTTGGTGGTTGGGGTGAATGGTTGATGTCGCCATTGAAGCCTCCGAGCGATGTTCCTGTTGTGCGGGAACAACGTGGATGTTTCGCGCGCGTTCCACCGCTCTATCGCGCGTTTCATCACGCAGGGCAGCGCTTTGCGATCGCACCAAGGTGAGCCAAAGCCGCTGAGCCGGGCGACGGACAGGGCCGCCGAAATCGCTGTTTCACGCGGCGCGTGGCCGCCATCTATTCAGCATCCTCGGCCTTTCGCCGGGTTTGGCCCGTCGTGCAACGATATCCCGTGCCGACAGCGTCCATTCGGTGCTAGTCTTTCTTTGTCGCGCTCCTCCGAGGCGCGGGGCGCGCGCGTAAGCCGGTGCGTGCGCCTCCAACCGAAGGAGGAAGCAGATGGCACAGTCCGAAGTTTCCAAGACGGGAGCAAATGGGAGCCCACGCTCCCGCTGCATCGCACTCGTCGGGCCCTATCTCAGCGGCAAAACCACTCTTCTCGAAGCGATCCTGGCGCGTACCGGCGCAATTCAGCGCGCGGGCAGCGTGGTCGATAGGACGTCCGTGGGCGATGCGAGTCCCGAAGCGCGCGAGCACGGCATGAGTGTCTCGCTCAACGTTGCCGACACGACTTTCCTCGACGACAACTTCACCTTTCTCGACTGCCCCGGCTCGATCGAGTTCCAGCACGAGGGCGCGTTGGCGCTGACGGCCTGCGATGCAGCGGTCGTGGTTTGCGAGGCAGATGCGCGGCGCGTTCCCGCGCTACAGGTGATCCTGAAGCAGCTCGAGGATCGCGGCATCCCGCATCTTCTGTTCCTCAACAAGATCGACGAATCCGCGATCCCGCTGCGCGAGCTGGTTCCGATGCTGCAGCCGGCGAGCGCGCGCCCTCTGGTGCTGCGGCAGATCCCGATCTGGGAGAATGGCGTTGCGACCGGTTTCGTCGATCTCGCTTCGGAGCGCGCTTTCGTTTATCGCGCGAATGCGCCGTCGGAAATCGTAGAGCTGCCGGCAACCCTTTCGGAGCGCGAGAAGGAAGCGCGCTTCCATATGCTGGAGCAGCTCGCCGATTATGACGATGAGCTGATGGAGCAGCTGCTCACCGACGTGCCGACCTCGCGCGATAAGATCTTTCAGGACCTGACGCAGGAATTTCGCGACGGGCTGATCTGCCCGGTTCTGCTCGGGTCGGCGCGGAACAATCACGGCATCTTCCGTCTCCTCAAGGCGCTACGTCACGAAGCCCCCACGATCGAGGTGACGGCGCGGCGGTTGAAGCTGGAGAACGCCAAGTCGGCCGCCTACGTGATGAAGTCGCTCTATACGGCGCACGGCGGCAAACTCTCGCTCGCGCGGGTGCTGACGGGCGAGTTCGGCGATGGGACCGTCGTGACCGGGCCGGAGGGGCGCGACGAGCGGATCGCCGGCGTCTTTGCGCTGCGCGGCGAGGAGCCGGTCAAGCGCGGACCGGCGAAGGCCGGCGAGACGGTCGCTTTCGGGCGCCTCGAAGGTATCCGCTCCGGCGATACGATCAGCGCCGAGAAGGGCGGGGCGGTGCAGGTGAAAGGGGCGGCCGCGCCGGAGCCCGTGTTCGCCATCGGCCTCGGCCTCAAGGACCGCAAAGACGAGGTGAAGCTGACCGCGGCGCTGGGCAAGCTCTTGGAGGAAGACCCTTCGCTGAGTGTCGAGATGAATGCCGACACGCATCAGATGCTTTTGCTCGGGCAGGGCGAGATGCATTTGCGCGTCGCGCTGGAGCGGCTACAGCGCAAGTATGGCGTGGCGGTCGAGCGCCAGCCGCAGCAAGTGCCGTACAAGGAGACCATTCGCTCCGTCGCCCAGGTGCGCGGGCGACACAAAAAGCAGTCCGGCGGGCATGGCCAGTTCGGAGATGTGGTGCTGGAGATCGAACCGCGTCCGCGAGGGGCGGGCTTTGCGTTCAACGACAAGATCACCGGCGGCGTCGTTCCACGGCAATTCATTCCGTCGGTCGAGATCGGCGTGAAGGATTACCTGCAGCACGGCCCGCTCGGCTTCCCGGTGGTGGACGTTCAGGTGACGCTGCTCGATGGCTCCTATCACACGGTCGATTCCTCGGACATGGCGTTCCGCCAGGCGGCGCGCATCGGTATGGCCGACGGGCTGCCGAAATGCTCGCCGGTTCTCCTGGAGCCGGTGATGGCCGTCGAGATCGCGGTGCCGAGCGAGGCGACCGCGCGCATCAATGCGATCATCGCGCAGCGGCGCGGGCAGATCCTCGGCTTCGACGCGCGCGACGGCTGGAGCGGCTGGGATGTGGTGCAGGCGCAGATGCCCGCCTCCGAGATGGCCAACCTGATCGTTGACCTTAGGTCGGCGACGTCGGGCGTCGGCACCTACACGGCGCGCTTCGACCACCTTTCCGAGCTGACCGGACGCCTCGCCGATCAGGTGCTGGCGGAGCACCGGCAGGCGGCCGAGTAGAGAGGACAGAAGAGAAGTAACGCTAGAGTAGCCGGACGGCTGCGGCGGTGGTCCGCGGCCGTCTTGACCGGCGACCTTCGAGTTCATAGCGTATAGATACGGGGATGGGGTTCCCCATAACCGCTCGCGGGTGCCCGCGGGCTGATGACTCCTACCGCATGCGGCTGCTTGAGGCAGCGCGCTGAGCGGTGGGTCGTGTTGCGGGCCACCGCTTCGGTGGCCCTTTTTGCTGCGCGTGCGGATGGCTGAAGCTATCGAAGGGAGATGCGCGTGCAGACTTATCTTTGGATCGCGGCGGGAAGCGCCCTGGGCGGAATGGCCCGCTTCTGGTGCACCGGGTTGGGGGCACGCCTCTTTGGCGAGACGTTCCCCTGGGGCACGCTCCTGATCAACATCTTCGGCTCGCTGATCATCGGCTTCTTCGTGGCGTTAACCGGCCCTCAGGGCCGATACGACGTCGATCCGAATATCCGCGCATTCGTCGCCATAGGCTTGTGCGGGGGCTATACGACCTTCTCAGCCTTCAGCCTGCAGACGATGGTACTGATGCAGGAAAGCCAGTGGCTGCACGCGGGTGCATACATCCTCGCCTCGGTAACGGTGTGCCTCCTCGCGGTCTGGATCGGCCATCTCGTCGCGATGCAACTCAGCGCCATCTAGATCGAATTGAAGGAACGAATTGAGCCTTCCTTTGTGTTTTCCTGCGAGGATGGCTCCATGGGTGGCTCCGATAGAACGACATATGCTGGCGGCTTTGCCGGGCTCGATAGCGAGGTCGATGCGGCGGCGCTGGACGTGCAGGGCGAATTTCCCTCCTGGCTGAGGGGGACGCTGCTGCGCACGGGGCCTGCAAAATTCGATATCGGCGGCAAGAGCGTGAACCACTGGTTCGACGGGCTCGCCATGCTGCATCGCTTCAGCTTCGCTGACGGCGAGGTCGCCTATCGCAACCGTTTCCTGCGCTCCGATACGTATTCCCGGTCGATGGAAAAGGGATCGCTGGCGGACGGCGCGTTCGCGACCGATCCGTGCCGCACGCTGTTCCAGCGCGTCGCAGCGGTGTTCTCGCCGCATTTCACGGACAACGGCAACGTCAATATCGAGACGTTCGGCGGCGAGCCGGTAGCGCTCACCGAGACGCTGCTGCCGGTGCGCTTCGATCCGCAGACGCTTGCCGCGCGCGGACACTATCCGATGAGCAAGGATGTGGGCGGCATGGTGTCCATCGCCCATCCGCACCACGATGGGGAACGCGGCTGCCGCTACAGCTATGTGGTCGAGTTCGCGCGCCGCTCGCAGTATCGGCTGTTCGCCATTCCCGACGATGGAAGCCCGCAGCGCGTCGTCGCGACCATGGAGGTCGACAAGCCGGCCTACATGCACTCGTTCGCGATGACGGAACGCTATCTGGTGCTGAGCGAATTTCCGCTCGTCGTCGACCCGCTGCGCATGATGCTCAACCTGTCGCCGTTCATACGTAACTATCGCTGGCTGCCCGAACGGGGCCTGCGGTTCCACGTGTTCGAAAAGGATACGGGCCGGCATGTGGCTTCCCGTTCGGCTGCTGCCGCGTTCGCATTCCATCACATCAATGCTTACGAGGCGGGTGAGGATCTGCTGATCGACGTCGTCGTCTATGACGATGCGAGCATCATCGATCAGCTTTATCTGTCGCGCCTGCGGGCGGGCGAGCCTGTCTCGGCAACCGGACGGCCGACGCGTTTCTCCGTGCCGCTCACTGACGAAGGTCAGGTGAGAGTGACGCCGCTCGCCGACGGTATGCTGGAGCTGCCGCGCATCGATTATGCGCGCTGTGCGGGCCGACCCTATCGCTACGTCTGGGGCAACGGGCGGCGCCCCGATGGGTTATTCCTCGACAGCATCGTAAGGGTGGATGTCGAAAGCGGCGATGCGCGCACGTGGTCGGCCGATGGGTGCTTCCCCGGCGAGCCCGTGTTCGTCGCCCGTCCCGGCGCGACAGAGGAGGGCGATGGTGTGCTTCTGTCGGTGGTGCTCGATGCGCACCGCGGCACGTCATTCCTGCTGCTTCTCGATGCAATATCGCTTTCCGATATTGCCCGCGCGGAGTGCCCGCATGCAATTCCGTTCGGGTTACACGGATGTTACTACCCGGACCAATCGGGCCATCGTAGCCTTTCGGCGTGAGCATCGCTTCGGCGCCGTTACGAACGGGCCGGCCGTTGCGAACAAGCTCACATCAAGGGGAGGGGCGCGCTGGGGCGCCGCCGAACGATGGAGCCATCAATGGGAATTTTTCGGGCACTGGGTGCCGGATCGGTCGCGCTCGCGCTATTGGGCGCGCCGGCTTACGCCGAGCCGGCCACGGGCGAGCAGCTTGTCGACGCGCTCAATAAAATCTTCGGAAAGCATGAAAAGGCGCGCGGTTCGCACGCCAAAGGCATCTGCGTCAAAGGGGAGTTTACACCCACGGCCGAGGCGGCAGCCTTGAGCAAGGCACCGCAATTTGCTGCAAAGGTGCCTCTCATCGGGCGGTATTCGCTCGGCGGCGGCAATCCGGCGGCACCGGACAATCAGAAGGACAATGTCCGGGGGATCGCGCTGCACTTCCAGCTGCCGGACGGAAGCAACAGCGATCTTCTGATGATCACCGCGCCGGTTTTCGTCGCCAAGAATCCCGATCAGTTTCTCGAGCTGCTGACCGCGGTGGGCAGCAAGGACAAGGCGAAGATCGACGCCTATTTCGCGGCCAATCCGGAATCCACGCGGCAGAAGAAATGGCTCCTGGCGCGCCAGACGCCGGCAAGCTACGCCACGGCCGACTATTTCGGCGTGCACACATTCTACCTGACGAATGCGAAGGGTGAGCGGCGGGGTGTGAAGTGGCGCGCGGAGCCGGTCGGCGGATACGTGGGGCTCGATGATGAAGCGGCGAAGGCAAAGGGCGCCGATTTCTACTCCCAGGAGCTGGAGCAGCGTTTCGCGAAGGGCCCCGTCGCCTATGATCTTTACGCGGTGCTGGGTGAGCCCGGCGATCAGGATGACGACCCGACGGCCGAGTGGCCCGCGGATCGCAAGAGCGTGAAGGTCGGGACGATCTCCATCTCGGGTCTCGAGCCCGCGGCAACGTGTGACGGCGGGATCTTCGATCCGAACCAGGTGGCGGACGGCATCGAGCCTTCGCCCAACGATAAGATCCTGCCCATGCGCACAGAGAGCTATGCGGTATCGTCCGGACGGCGCACCAGCAGCAACGACTGAGCACGGGGGGCATCCGGCGCAGGGTGCCCCTTTTCTTTCGTCTCACGGCCACGTTTATCGCACGGCGATCGCGCTATCGGATCGCGATTTCCAGATAGCGCAGGGCGAAGCCGGCGAGCACGAGCGACAGTCCGATCCAGACCGCGACGATGACGATGGCGGCGCCCTTGCTTTTGCGCAGCGGTGTATCGATGGCCGTTGCACGGTGCTCGGCGAGAACTTCCGGCGGAATGAGGCGCACGGCGAGAAGAATGCCGAGGGGCACGAGGATGATGTCGTCGAGGTAGCCGAGCACGGGGATGAAGTCGGGGATGAGGTCGATGGGCGAAAGCGCGTAGGCGGCGACCGCGAGCGCAACCGCCTTCGCGTACCACGGTACGCGGGGATCGCGCGCGGAGAGATAGAGGGCGCGCACATCCCGCTTGATGGTTTTGGCCCAGCGGCGCATGCGCCAGATCAGCGAGCCATCACTCTCAGATGACGCCATCGGGCGTGGCTCCCATTCGCCGGGCTGGAGCACGATCGCGTTTCTTCGAATCGCGATGCGGCTTTCGTCTTTTGATCAGACCGATGATTCACGCTTCAGACTAACAGGGCCCGACGCGATCATGGTCGTTTGCTTAGACCGATGATTCACGCTTCGGACTGATATGGTCCGAAGCGATCATGGTCTAGCCGGCGTCGGCGGGGACGAACTTCAGCGCGACGCCGTTCATGCAAAAGCGCAGGCCCGTGGGGGGTGGGCCGTCTTTGAACACGTGGCCGAGATGTCCGCCGCAGCGGCGGCAGTGAATCTCCGTGCGGGTCATGAAATAGCTTTTGTCGGTGCTGTCGCCGACGGCGTTCGGCAGCGGGCGATAGAAGCTCGGCCAGCCGGTGCCGCTATTGAATTTCGTCTCGGATGAGAACAGCGGCAGCTCGCAGCCCGCGCAGAGGTACGTGCCGGCCGCGTAGGTTTTGTCGAGCGGGCTGCTGCCCGCACGCTCCGTGCCGTGCTCGCGGAGCACGTTGAACTGCTCGGGCGTCAGGATGCGGTGCCACTCCTCCGGTGTGTGCTCGATCTCGTATTCGGATTTCGGTTTGGAGATGGACACGGCTTCCTCGTCGGCACGCGAGCTTGCGATGGGCCAGCCCGCCGCAGCCAGGGCGAAGCTGGAGAGTGCGAACGCGCGGCGCGTGAGCATGGGCCACCACCTTTCCGGGTCGCAGTCATAGTTCGGGGCTCGAGGGCTCCCGTTCTATATTCGCTGCGCAACGCCCGCCGTTACAGCGCCAGCTTATCACAACGGCGTTCGTGACGAAGGATTTGATGACGGGTTTCGCGCACCGGCGATTTACGCCGCGCGCCGCTAGCCGGTAATCGGCACGCCCCGGTCGATGACGATCTCGTCGGTGCTGAGCTTGCACCGGTACGCGAGGACCTCGACGCCCGCCGCGCGCGCCAGGCGGAATGCTTCCGCGTAGGCGGGATCGAAGTCGCCGCAGATGGAGAACCGCTCGGCGTCCTGGCGCTGGATGAGATAGAGCATCACGGCGCGGTGCCCCTGGGCGACCATCGCGCTCAGCTCGCGCAGGTGCTTGGCGCCGCGGGCCGTCGTGCAATCGGGAAACTCGGCGTGGCCGGCATTGCGCATCAAGTGAACATTCTTGATCTCGACGTAGCAGGTTCCCTTGCCGGTGTCCTCGAGCAGGAAATCGATGCGGCTTTTTTCGCTGCCGTAGCGCACCTCGGGGCGCACGGTCTCATATCCGGCCAGCTCGCCGATGGCGTCGGCGGCGAGGGCTTCCGCCACGAGGCGGTTCGGGAACATGGGATTGATGCCGACGAGCGTCGGGCCGCTGCCGAGGTCGTTCTCGATCATTTCCCAGGTGTGCGGGAACTTTCGCGTCGCCGCTTCGCTGCGCGACAGCCATACGACCGACCCGGGTGCCTGCAGGCCCAGAAGCGAGCCGGTGTTCGGGCACGCGACGGTTGCATGCTCGCCGCTGTCGAAGACCACGTCGGCGAGGAAGCGCTTATAGCGCCGTTCCAGGCGCGCGCGGACGAGGGGGGAGGAGAATCGCATGGACTAAGCCTAAGATGCTATGGATGAGGCTTCCCATACCGGCGGAGAGAAGCATTGGGCGGAGAGGATATCGTCACGGCGGCGGTGCTGGTGATAGGCGATGAGATCCTGTCCGGCCGCACGCCCGATCGGAACATAAATTATATCGCCGCGCATCTCACCCGCATCGGCATCCGCCTCCGGGAGGTTCGCGTCGTGGCCGATGACGAGGATGCCATCGTCGCTGCGGTCAACGCGCTGCGCGCAACGCACACCTATCTCATCACGACGGGCGGTATCGGTCCAACCCACGACGACATCACCGCCGATGCCATCGCGAAGGCGCTGGGCGTGCCGATCGATCACGATGCGCGCGCGGTCGCGCTGCTGGAAGCATACTTCGCACGCAGGGGCGTTTCACCGACGCCGGCACGCATGCGCATGGCGCGCATTCCGCATGGCGCGACACTCATCACCAACGCCGTTTCGGTCGCTCCGGGCTTCATGATCGACAACGTCATCGTGCTCGCCGGCGTGCCCGATGTGATGCAGGTGATGCTCGATGACGTGAGCGCAAAATTGCGTACGGGCGCGAAAATGCTCACCGCCACGATCCAGCTCCATCGGCCGGAAGGCGATGTTGCTGACGTGTTCGCCACGCATCAAAAAACATTTCCTGATGTTGCAATGGGCAGCTATCCATCGTTCGCGGATGGACGCGTTTCTACGCAACTCGTTCTGCGCTCAACGGATTCAGCGATGTTGGAGCGCGCGCGGGAAACTCTGCTGCAGCTGCTCACAGCGCGCGGATTAATCTGAATCTCAGCGGCGATGCGTCGCAGCGGCTGCATTACGCAGTGATTCGCCGCTTTATCTCCGCTTCCTGCTGCTTCCTGCAAGCCGCTCCGGGGGGTGTGGTTGCGGAACACCTGTTCTGCACCCTGTTCTCGCGGTCGCTGATTACGAAACAATTACGGAGTTCTGCAAATGGCGTGGAGCACATCCACCTGGGCGAAGCGCGTTCGCCTGGTGTGCATCGCCCCGATCGCACTGACGATCGCCGCGGTGGCCATTCCGGCAGCCGTCAGCTCGCCTGTCGAGGCGAAGACGCCGGGGAAGACCTACTGCTTCGTGAAGAAATGCCACCGCGTGAAGACGATCGCGGAGACCGAAGCACTCGTTGGTGTCGAGCAGGCCGTCGTCGCCTCGCACTACGATGATTGCAAGAAGGACCGCTTCAATCCGTGCGGTCTCACTTCGTCGGGGGAACGTTTCCATCCCGATCGTCCGGACAACACTGCAAGTCCCGTCTATCCCGACGGCACGACGCTGCTGGTCTGGAATCCGGACAACAAGCGCGCGCTTGTCGTGCGCGTGAACAACGCCGGACCCTACTGGGGCAACCGCACGCTCGATCTGTCGCGTGCCGCCGCCGAGAAGCTGGGCTTTGCCGGCCGTGGCGTTGCCAAGCTCAAGATGCGCGTCGTGAAGGCGCCTGAGCCGGAAGAGGCACGCTATAAGAAGAACCGCGAGTACGATCCGGTTCCAGGCGACATCGGCCAGTACGCCAGCCTCGATGAGGCGCAGCGCGGCATGGCCGTCGTCCTCGCGTTCAAGGCGACGACGGGCTCGCCGTTCGCTCCGGTGACCACGGCCAACGCGTTCTCCGGTCAGAGCATCGGCTCGGGGAGCATTCTCGTCGCGGAGGCGCCTCAGGCAATGGGCCGCGTGACGACCGTCGCCTATTCGCCGCCGGCAACGCCGCTCGCATTCGGCGGGTTCCGCACGCAGAGCCGCGCCGCCGTTGCCGCCTCCCGTTCGCTCGGCGCGCAGCATGCCGCGAACCAGTCGGAGTGGGATGAAGACCGCGTCGTCGATGGCCCTGTGATGCTCTCGGCCGTTACCGAGACATCCTCGATCACCGCCGCTGCGGAGAAGCCGTCGGTAGCGAAGAAGGACGACGCGAAGGCGAAGCTCGCCGCAGCCGTCTATGACGATGCCGGAAAGGACGATTCCGGAAAGGCCGACGCGAAGAAGAAGAAATCGTCCGAGAACCGCGCTTCCGGCAAGGCGGAGAAGCCCTCCAAGTCGGCGAAGTCCGGGAAGTCCAGCCGCCGCTCGCGGCGGCAGACTGCAGAGTATGAGGAGCGCGGCAACCGCGGCTATCGCGAGCACCGTCCGCGCTACGCATACTCGGTCGAGCGCGACTATGCGCCCAGCCGCAGCGCCGGACAGCTCATGTCGGACAACCTGCGGCCGCTGTAGCGACGACAGCGGAGCGGAAATTCAGCTCAACGCAGATAGGCGGCGGGAACGCTCAAAGCCGACCCGCCGTCGTCATACTTGAAGAAGAGGTCATACTCGGCTTCAAGCGTGTCGAGGAACTGCGCGACGAGATCGAGCAGGGCGCCGAGCGGAATGCGGCGTGCCACGAGGAAATCCTCGCCGGCAACGAGTGGCGCGGTATCGGGCAGCAGCGGCGCATCGGAAGCGATCATGCCCCGGCTGCGCACGTAGGCAAGGAGGCCGTCGCCGGCGTCGAAGTCGGCGGCGCTGACGTCGGCGCACTCTGCAACGGCGTCGAGCAGCACTGCGGTTCCGGCAAGATAGAGCCGCGCCATCATGGCGAAGCGCTCCTCGCTCTCGGCGACCTCGGCCGCCCATTCGCGTCCCTTGAGCACACGCGAGATCAGCGCCAGCTCGAAGGTGCGGATGGTCTCGATGGCGTTGCGCTGTCCTGCGCGCAGCTCGGCGATGCCTTCGGGCTCGCGCGGGAGCGGCCCGGACCAGATGAACAGCACACCCGTAAGATCCTCGCCGGCGGCCAGCGCGGCGTCGAGGTGTTCTGCGAGGAGATAGACGCTCGCGGGTGCTTCCAGCCGATGGATCGTGTCGTCAGTCATTTCAGGTCCCGCGCAATATGCTCAGCGGGAATGGTGCCGCGATTCCCCTGTCGATGCACCGCTCGTCCCCCGTTGATCCCCAGCCTGTGGCTTCTGGGTTCCGATGTGTCGCCGCCGCAATGGCGCTGCGCGCACATTCGGTCCGTCGAAATGTAGTGAAGAGCGCGGTCATGTCCCGCGCTCTTCACCGGAGAGCAAACAGAGCCAGGGCAGCCGCCAGTGGCACGCCCGGTAAATTGGATCGCGATCAGCTGCAGCCGCTCGTGCCGCCGCAGGTGTCGCACTTGAGGCACGTGCCGTTGCGCACCAGGGTGAAGTTTCCGCACTCGCGGCAGGCTTCGCCCTCATAGCCGCGGATGCGCGCCTCGGCTCGCAGGTCGGCGTCGCGCGACTTCACCGAAACTTCCGCGCGCGTCACCGTCATGCGCGAGTACATGACTGAGGTGTCGGCTTTCAGCGCGGTCGCGCCGTCGCTCATCGGGTAGAGGGCGGTGTCGGTCTCGACCGCGGGATAGCCGCTGCTGGCGACGAGATCGGTCACCTCGTGGCCCGCACCTTCGCCGTGGCCGCGCCCCCCCGAGGTGGCAAGCCTCAGGTTGCCACGCGTGAAGCCCTTGGAGACGACGCGGGACACGCTGTCCGGCAGCTCCATCGCAAGCGTCTCGTCGGTTTCCTCGTCGGAGGAGCCAAGTCCCGTCTCGCCGACGATCTCCCGCGGGTCGACGTGCGCCAGATCGTGGCGGCCGAGGTAAGAAACGGCGAGCTCGCGGAAGATGTAGTCCAGCACCGAGGTCGCGTTCTTGATCGTCTCGTTGCCGGTGACGAGGCCCGCCGGCTCGAAGCGCGTGAACGTGAAGGCCTCGACGAACTCCTCGAGCGGCACGCCGTACTGCAGGCCGAGGGAGATCGCGATGGCGAAGTTGTTCATCAACGAGCGGAACGCGGCGCCTTCCTTGTGCATGTCGATGAAGATTTCGCCGAGACGGCCATCTTCGTATTCGCCGGTGTGGAGGTACACCTTGTGGCCGCCGACGGTGGCTTTCTGGGTGTAGCTCTTGCGGCGGTTCGGCATGCGCTCGCGCTCGCGCACGCTGGCGGCATGGAGCGAGCTTTCGAGCTCTGCGACGCGCTTGGCCAGCTTCTCGGCGGCCGCGAGGGCGCGCTGAAGCTGCGGCTTGTCGGCGAGCATCTGCTCGGCGGCATCCTCCTGCTCGTCGACGTCATCGCCCAGGACCTGCGCGTTGAGCGGCTGGGAGAGCTTGGAGCCGTCGCGGTAAAGGGCATTCGCCTTCAACGCCAGCTTCCACGAGAGCATGTAGGAGGCTTTGCAGTCTTCGACCGTCGCCTCGTTCGGCATGTTGATGGTCTTGGAGATGGCGCCCGAGATGAAGGGCTGGGAAGCGGCCATCATATGGATGTGGCTGTCGACCGACAGGTAGCGCTTGCCCTTGCGGCCGCAGGGATTGGCGCAGTCGAAGATCGGCAGGTGCTCCTTCTTGAGGTGCGGGGCGCCTTCGAGGGTCATCGCACCGCAGACGTGCTCGTTCGCAGCTTCGATGTCCTTCTTGGAGAAGCCGAGCGCGGTGAGCAGGTCGAACGCCGGATCCTGCACCTTTTCAGCGTCGATCTTCAGCTTCTCGACGATGAAAGCTTCGCCGAGCGTCCACTTGTTGAATACGAACTTGATGTCGAACGCGCTCTCGAGGCTCGCCTCGACCTTTGCCAGCGCGGCGTCGTCGAAACCCTTCGCGCGCAGCGTCGACGGATTAATCGCGGGGGCCTGCGCAATGGAGCCGTGGCCGACCGCGTAGGCTTCGATCTCGGCGATCTCGCTCTCGCGGTAGCCGAGCGTACGCAGCGCCTCGGGTACGGCGCGGTTGATGATCTTGAAGTAGCCGCCACCCGCGAGCTTCTTGAACTTCACGAGTGCGAAGTCGGGCTCGATGCCGGTGGTGTCGCAATCCATCACGAGCCCGATGGTGCCCGTCGGCGCGATCACGGTTGCCTGCGCGTTGCGGAAACCGTGGCTCTTGCCGAGGGAGAGGGCGCGGTCCCAGGCGCGCTTGGCCGCTTCGACGAGCGAGGCTTCCGGGCATGCGTCATGGTCGAGCGGCACGGGGAACGTGGCGAGGCTTTCATAGCCATCCGCATGACCATAGGCGGCGCGGCGATGGTTGCGAATGACGCGCAGCATGTCGGCGGCGTTGTCGTGGTAGCCGGCGAAAGGACCGAGCTCGCGGGCCATTTCTGCGGAGGTCGCATAGGCGACGCCCGTCATCACGGCGGAGATGGCGCCGCAGATCGCGCGTCCCTCGGCCGAGTCGTAGCCGATGCCGCTCGCCATCAGCAGGCCGCCGATGTTCGCAAAGCCGAGGCCGAGCGTGCGGTAGCGATAGGAGAGTTCCGCGATCTGGCGCGAGGGGAACTGTGCCATCAGCACCGAGATCTCGAGCACGACCGTCCAGAGGCGGCAGGCGTGCTCGAAGCCGGCGACGTCGAAGGTGCCGTCCTTCTGGCGGAACAGCATGAGGTTGACGGAGGCGAGGTTGCACGCCGTGTCGTCGAGGAACATGTACTCCGAGCACGGGTTCGATGCACGGATCGGACCCGACTGCGGGCAGGTGTGCCAGTCGTTGATGGTGGTGTGGAACTGGATGCCCGGATCGGCGGATGCCCATGCGGCATGGCCGATCTGCTCCCACAGGTCGCGCGCTTTCAGCACCTTGTGCGGCTTGCCGTTGAGGCGGCGCATCAGCTCCCAGTCGCCATCCTCTTCCACGCGGCGCAGGAAGTCGTCGGTGACGCGCACGGAGTTGTTCGAGTTCTGGCCCGAGACCGTGAGATAGGCCTCCGAATCCCAGTCGGTGTCGTAGGTGGCGAAATCGATGCTGGTGTAGCCCTGGCGCGCGAACTGGATCACGCGGTGCACGTAGTTCATCGGCACTTCGTCGCGGCGCGCCTCACGGATGGCGCGCTTCAGAGCCGGGTTCTTGGCGGGGTCGAAGCAGGAATCGCCGTCGGCATCGCAGTTGACGCACGCCTTCAGCACGGCCTGCAGCCGCTTCTGGCAGATCTTCGAACCGGTGACGAGGGCAGCGACCTTCTGCTCCTCCTTCACCTTCCAGTTGATGTATTCCTCGATGTCCGGATGATCGACATCGACCACGACCATTTTCGCGGCGCGGCGCGTCGTGCCGCCGGACTTGATGGCACCCGCAGCGCGGTCGCCGATCTTCAGGAAGCTCATCAGGCCCGACGACTTGCCGCCGCCGGAAAGCTTTTCATTGGCGCCGCGCAGGCTGGAAAAATTGGAGCCGGTGCCCGAGCCGTACTTGAAGAGGCGCGCCTCGCGCACCCACAGATCCATGATGCCGTTCTCGTTGACGAGATCGTCCTCGACGGACTGGATGAAGCAGGCGTGCGGCTGGGGGTGCTCGTAGGCCGAGGCCGAGAGGGTCAGCTCGCCCGTCTCGTGGTCGACATACATGTGGCCCTGGCCAGGGCCGTCGATGCCATAGGCCCAGTGCAGACCGGTGTTGAACCACTGCGGGCTGTTCGGCGCCGCCATCTGCATGGCGAGCATGTACCGCATCTCGTCGAAGAAGGCGCGCGCGTCCTCCTCGGTGGTGAAGTAGCCGCCCTTGAGGCCCCAGTAGGTCCACGTGCCGGCGAGGCGGTCGAACACCTGGCGGGCATCCGCCTCACCGCCGTAGCGCTCTTCCTTGGGCAGCTCGGCAAGGGCCTTCTCGTCGGGCACGGAGCGCCACGCCCAGGAAGGGATCTGGGTCTCTTCGACCTTCTTCAGGGCGCGGGCGACGCCGGCCTTGCGGAAATATTTCTGGGCGAGGATGTCGGCGGCGACCTGGCTCCACTGGGCCGGGACCATGAAGCCTTCCAGGCGGAATACGATCGAGCCGTCGGGGTTCTTGATCTCGCTCGTCGCGCGGCGGAACTCGATGAGGTCATAGGGCGAGGTGCCGGCCGTGGTGAAGCGCCGCGTAATCTTCATTGGAGTCCCCCGATGCATGGTGAGTTGACGGAACGCAACACGAACTCCCCCCGCAGGCGCTTTCATGCGCTCGCTGTTCACTTTCGTTTTTCAGGAGGCGGGCCGACTGGGCCCAGACGCAGACGCCGTGTCGGGGACAGCGGCGGGCAACCCTTCGAAGGGATTGCCGCTACGTCGCCTCAGCACGGCCATTAAGTTGGCTCGATTCGAGTGGGAGGTCTACAGCTAGTAGTGTTGTCGCCACATCGGCATAGACAACATACAATATGTTGATTTTCAGCCGAACAATCGCTGGAGAAGCGGTGGATGTCCTGTGGGGGATTGAACGGCACAGTGAAATTGGTGCCGCAGAAGGGGGCATCGGTGGCCTGTGCAGCAAAATGCATCGTCTGCATCCCGGCGAATCCAGCGTAGGGCGATTCCGGAGGTTCAGGGTGTTGCCGATCTGCCGCGCCCGGCGGAAGAGGTGGATTCCATTGCCGCGCGGGGCGATCTGGGCGATGGTGCAAGTGCGAAGCAGCGAGCAAGAGACATGGGCTTTTTCAGCGAGATCTTCTGTTGGTGGGGCGGCAATACGTGGGGGACGCGCCTCACGCTCTGGCGTCAGGGTCGCCTCGTCGGCACCGACGATTTCGGCAACCGGTATTACGAGCAGAAGAAGGGCGTGGGGCCGCTGGGCCGACCGCGGCGCTGGGTGACCTATAGGGATTTCGCCGAGGCTTCGAAGGTACCGGCGGGTTGGTTCGGCTGGCTGCACTACACGGTTGACACGCCGCCCGCGCAGCAGAACTACGAGCCGCGCCCCTGGCAGCGGCCGCATCTCATGAACCAGACGGGAACGCCCACTGCCTATCGCCCGCCGGGCTCCATCCTGGGTCAGGGCAAGCGTCCCAAAGGCACCGCCGACTATAAGCCGTGGCGTCCCGACGCGTGAGGCGGGCCGCCGGCGACGGTGGCTTCCTCGGGGGGGCCCAAGCAAACGGCAACGATAACGCGCCCTACCGGCGAGATTTCCCTACTTCGGCCCAACTCGCGGCCCAGGGAGGCGACCGGAAGTTACGGGCTTGCCTATGGAATCGCCCGAGGCGAGCCGCGGAAGGATGATCGAGATCGGCATGGAGCAGGGGTGTGTGTGCAGGCGGGGGGTGCGGGTTCCCCTCGGGGCGGCGGTTCTTCTCTGCGCGGCAGCTTTGTTCGCCAGCTCTCCCGTGCATGCCGACCGCATCGATAATTCCATTGCCGTCTTTTCCGCGCTCGACAAGGTGACGGCGCGCACCTCGAAGTTCGAGGTTCCTCTGAATTCGACCGTCCAGTTCGGCGCACTCAAGGTGACGCCGCGCGCGTGCTACTCGCGCCCGCCCGAGGAGCAGCCGAAGACGACGTCTTTTGTCGAGGTCGACGAGATACAGCTCGACGGCGCTGAAAGACGTATCTTCACCGGCTGGATGTTCGCAGAAAGCCCCGGCCTCAACGCGGTGGAACATCCGGTGTTCGACGTGTGGCTGACCGATTGCCAGAAGCCGCGAGGCTCGGTCGCGCAGCGCGGCAGCGAGAGCGCCGGCCCGGACGCGGGTGAAGCTGCGCCGCCGGAGGATGACTTCTTCCAGCCGCGCCGGCGGGTACGCCGCTAACCCATCGCCTTTCGCTCAAGTTTTCTGCGCATCATCGGAGCTGCGATGACCGCATGCATACTGCTGCGCTGGTGTTTCCTAGTGAGAGGCGAGCGCGGGCGATAAGCAATCTTCCTGCCCCGTAAAAAGTGATCTGGAGATTGCGTGATGATTTCTCGAATTCTGCTCTCTGCTTCGATCGCGCTCGGCGGCGCGATGCTCGTCACAATGCCCGCGTCGGCGAAGGTGAAGATCGATGCGGCGCTCATGAAGGTGCTCGATCCTGATAATGACGGCACGGTCGATCTTGCGGAGGCGAAGGCCGCCGGTGCCGAGACGTTCAAGAAGCTCGATGCCGATAACAGCGGCAAGCTCGATGCGAAGAAGCTTGCCGGCCGGGTCAAGCCCAAGGAGTTGAAGAAAGCCGATCCGGATAAGGACGGCACGCTCGATCAGAGCGAATACGAGGCGCTCGTCGAGAAGCGCTTCATCGAGGCCAGCCGGCACCATGGTGGCGCGCTGAATAAGGGCGAGCTCAAGTCGCATGCGGGGCAGCGGCTCGTGAAGCTCATTAACTAGAGCCGTTCCAGTTTAGGTAGAAACGCGGAACGGCTCCAGCTGATTGTTTGGTCGTGCTTCTTGTCGGAAAACCGGTGCCCACTTTTCCGGAAGCACTCTTTGATCGTGCTTCTTATCGGAAAACCGGTTCCCACTTTTCCGGAAGCACTTCTTTGGTCGTGCTTCTTATCGGAAAACCGGTGCCCACTTTTCCGGAAGCATTCTAAAGGCGCGCGGCGGGGGCACGAACGGTGCGCTATCGGGCGAGGTCGCGGAGAAGTGTCAGCTCAGCGCCACGGCGTCGACGACGGCTGCGAAGTGGCAGACGGACGCCGTCAGCACGAAGCCGTGCCAGATGGCGTTGTTGTAGGGCAGCCGTTCCCACAGGTGGAAGACGACGCCCACCGTGTAGAGAATGCCGCCGACGAGCAGCAGCCATAGCGCGCTGCCCGACAATGCCTCCATCAGCGACGGCAGCGTGAAGACGCACGCCCAACCCTGCGCGAGGTAGAGCACGTAGCTCGTGCGGACGAGTTGCGCCGGGGCGATGAGCTTCGCCGCAGCGCCGAAGGCCGCGATGGCCCACACCGCGGCAAGGAGGCCGATGCCGATGGCGCCACCCATCTTGATGGCGGCAAAGGGCGTATAGGTGGCAGCGATCTTCACGTAGATGGCGGCGTGGTCGAAGCGTCGCAGCAGCCAGCGGCGGGGTCCGCGCGAGAAATTGTAAGCGGCGGAGAAGCAGAACACGGCGAGCATGCCGACGCCGTAGATCAGCACCGCGGTGGCCGATGCCGGATCGAGGTGCGTGAGGCTGAGAACGATGAGCGCCGCGATCGCGGTGAGGCCGAAGGCGATGCCGAACGCGTGCACGATGCCATCGGCGATCAGCTCGGAGCGTGTGTATGTGGGAAAGGGCTGACCCATGCGACGCCTTTACTCAACGCAACCCGACGTTTTTTGCCCAGCCGCGGCGGGCTGTTGCCTTGGATTTGGTGGACAGATCGTAGCGGCACAAGGCTTCCCTCAGTCCCCCGGGAAACAGCCTACCAGCCCGCGGTAAACATTGGTCTATTTACAGCCGCCTAGGCTTAAGCCCAGGGGTGCTACTGATGCTGCGCGCACTCGACACGGGCAGGCGTGGAACGACAGCCGGTGCAGGCAGCGCGATTGGCCAAGTTCATTCTCTGAATGGATGGCGCCGGCGCGGCCGCCGGTCCGCAAAAGAGCAAGGGGTCGATGGCGCGAAGCGCCCCTCAGCTCGTATCCGTAAAAGTGCCATGCATGAACAACCTTAGGCTTGCAGGCAGGCGCGGCGCGCGCTAGCCACGGGCCATGACCGAAAAACCGATTCTGCCTGGCCCTGACGGCATCGAGCCCGTCAACCTCAAGGAAGCGCTGGAAGAGCGCTACCTGAAGTATGCGCTGTCGACCATCATGCACCGCGCGCTGCCCGACGTGCGCGACGGCCTGAAGCCCGTGCACCGGCGCATCCTCTACGCGATGCATCAGCTGCGGCTTTCGCCGGACGGCGGCTTCCTGAAGTGCGCGAAGATCGTCGGCGACGCCATGGGTGATTATCACCCCCACGGCAACCAGGCGATCTACGATGCGCTCGCGCGGCTCGCGCAGGATTTCGCGGTGCGTTATCCGCTGATCGACGGGCAGGGCAACTTCGGCAACATCGACGGCGATAATCCCGCCGCCGAGCGTTACACCGAGGCGCGCATCACCCAGACGGCCGCCGATCTGATGGAGGGGCTGGAAGAGGATACGGTCGACTTCCGCCCCAACTACGATGAGCGCAAGCAGGAGCCGGTGGTGCTACCGGCTGCGTTCCCGAACCTGCTGGCGAACGGCGCGTCCGGCATCGCCGTCGGCATGGCGACGAACATTCCCCCGCACAACGTCGATGAGCTGTGCGCGGGTCTCTTGCATCTCATCAAGCATCCCAACGCGACCATCGAGAAGCTGGTCGAGATGATTCCGGGGCCCGACTTCCCGACCGGCGGCATCATCGTCGAGCCGCGCGATCAGATCCTCGAAGCCTATAAAACCGGCCGGGGCGGTTTCCGCATCCGTGCGAAGTGGGACAAGGAAGATACCGCCCGCGGCGGTTATCAGATCGTCGTCACCGAGATCCCCTATCAGGTGCAGAAGGCCAAGCTGGTCGAGCGCATCGCCGAGCTGATGACGGAGAAGAAGCTGCCGCTGCTCGGCGACGTTCGCGACGAAAGCGCGGAAGAGATCCGCCTCGTCCTCGAGCCCAAGAGCCGCACCGTCGATCCGCTCCTGCTGATGGAGAGCCTCTTCCGCGTGACGGAGCTGGAGGTGCGCTTCGGCCTCAACATGAACGTGCTCTCGGCGGGGCAAATTCCAGGCGTACTCTCGCTGCGCGACGTGCTCTGGCAGTGGCTGGAGCACCGCGTCGAGGTGCTGGTGCGCCGCTCGCAGTATCGCCTGAAGAAGATCGAGCATCGCCTCGAGGTGCTCGACGGCTATCTCATCGCCTACCTCAACATCGACGAGGTGATCAGGATCGTCCGCTTCGAGGACGATCCGAAATCAAAGCTGATGTCGCGCTTCAAGCTCAGCGAGGTGCAGGCCGACGCGATCCTCAACCTGCGCCTCAAATCGCTGTCGAAGCTCGAGGAGATGGAGATCCGCGCCGAGCATGACAAGCTCTCGAAGGAAAAGCGCGAGCTGCAGCAGCTTTTGAAGTCGGATGATCTGCAGTGGGAGCGCATCGCGGCCGAGGTGAAGGAGGTGCGCGCGCGCTACTCCAAATCGACACCGCTCGGCCGTCGCCGCACGGCCTTCGCCGATGCACCCGTGATCGATGTCGATCTCGATGCAGCGCTGATCGAGAAGGAGCCCATCACGGTCATCCTGTCGGATAAGGGCTGGGTGCGCGCGCTGAAGGGCCACGTCGATGACCTGTCGAAGCTCGACTTCAAGCAGGGCGACAAGCTGAAGAGCGCGCTGAAGGCACACACCACCGACAAGCTTCTGCTGCTGGCGACCAACGGCAAGGTGTTTACGCTCGAAGCCTCCGCGCTGCCAGGCGGGCGCGGGCACGGCGAGCCCGTGCGGCTGATGATCGACCTGGAGGAAAACCACGACATCGCCGAGGCTTTCGTCTACCAGCCCGGACGCAAGCTGCTGATCGCTTCGACCGGCGGGTATGGCTTCGTCGTGCCGGAGGACGAGGTGGTCGCCTCGACGCGCAAGGGCAAGCAGATCCTCAATGTGTCGGAGCCGGACGAGGCGCGCATCGTGGTGCCGGTGCCGGAGGGCGCAGACCGCGTTGCCGTCGTCAGCGACAACCGCAAGATGCTCGTCTTCAAGCTCGAGGAAGTGAACGAGATGACGCGGGGCAAGGGCGTCATCCTGCAGCGCTCGAAAGGTGCGAGCCTGCTGGACGCGCGCGTCTTCAAGAAGAGCGACGGGCTGACCTGGACGGATAGCGCCGGCCGCACGTTCACGCTGACGTGGGTGGAGCTGAAGGAATGGGTCGGCCAGCGGGCACAGTCGGGCAGCACCGTGCCGAAGGGCTTCCCGCGCTCCAACAGCTTCGGACCTGCGTTCTAGAGCATTATCGCTTTTCTTCGGATCGCGATGCGGCTCTAGGTTAGACCGATGATCGACGCTTCGGACTGATAGGGCCCGAAGCGATCATGGTCCGTCTTTTGATTAGACCGATGATTCACGCTTCGGACTGGTAGGGTCCGAAGCGATCATGGTCTGTCTTTTGATTAGACCGATGATCGACGCTTCGGACTGATAGGGTCCGAAGCGATCATGGTCTAGGCTGCGTCCGGAAAGTGGGCGCCCGCTCTTCGATGAAAGGCGCGCGCATAAAAGCGTAGAGCCGTTGGGCGGTTTGAAAAACGGGTGGCTCGACGCGCTTGTCCGTCACGGCCAGCGCGAGAAGCATTGCACGAAATAGGTGCACGGCCCGAAGAAGCAGGAGCCGTTCGCCACGCCGACGCCGATGTGGTTCATTTCCCTTCCGACGAGATGCTTGCGGTGACCGGATGAGTTGAGCCACATCCGCAGCGCGCTTTCCGGCGTCGTTCCATTTCCGCGTGCGATGTTCTCGGTGATGCGGATCACGCGCTGGCCGGCCGTATTGCGCCGCTTGTAGCGGCTCGTCGGCGAGCTGCCGTCGCGGCCGAAGTGATCGAAATAACCCCGGCCCGCCATGTCCCGCGCGTGGTCGAAAGCCGCCGCCGTACACACTGCGTCCTCTTTGAATTCGGGAAGGCCGTTGCGGCGGCGAAAGTCGTTCGTGATCTTGATCGTCTCTGCTGCCTGCCGCTCGAGCTCGGTCATGGGCCGGGGCGGCGCTACCGCTGGCGCAGCGGCGGGTGCGGGGATCGTCTGCGTGCTCCAGCCGCCGCCCGCCGGCTCTTTTTCGGCGCCATGGCTTGCAAGCGGCACCATCAAAACGGAGGCCACGAGCACACCGCGCGCCATGGAGCGCGCCCAGCGGAAACCGTGCGGCTGCATCGGAGAAGCCACCATCGCTCGTGCCCTCGGTCGGTGTGTCGGCCCCACCAGACTTGTTGCCGCCGAATGTGCACCTCTGTGGGCGAGATTGTCGTCGTTTGAAGGCAGCGGACAGGTGTCTTGGGCTTTTGCGGTTGGTTAAGGCGCACGGCTCATTTTGAACGTGAGGGATACGATCGGCGGGCCTCCGCGTTTAGCGTGTGGAACCGAAGGAGTTCGCGCAAATGAAGCTCTACTATTCTCCCGGTGCATGCAGTCTTGCCAGCCACATTGCACTGCATGACGCGGACATGAAGTTCGATCTCGTCAAGGTCGACCTCAAGTCCCACAAGCTGCAAGACGGCAGCCCCTACACCGATATCAATCCCAAGGGCTACGTGCCCGCGCTCCAACTCGACGACGGCGAGTTGCTCACCGAGAACGTCGCCATCCTCAGCTACATTGCTGACCAAGATCCAGCGCTCATGCCGTCCGGCCCATTCGGCCGCTACCGGCTGCTCGAAATGCTCGGCTATCTATCGAGCGAGCTGCACAAGGCGTTCCATCCGCTGTTCGATCCGAAAGCGAGCGAAGAGGAAAAGAAAAACGCGCGGGCCGCGGTAGAGAAGAAGCTCGACTTCATCGCGAGGGGATTCGTCGGTCCGTACCTGTTCGGTCCCCACCCGACGGTGGCGGACAATTATCTGTTCGTGATGCTGATGTGGGCCGCGCAGATGAAGCTCTCGATCCCCGAGAAGCTGCAAACCTTCAGCGAGCATATGCGTGCGCGCCCGACGGTGCACATCGCGCTGAAGCACGAGGGCCTTAACTAATTCTCAGCAGTGGGAGCATATGGCCGAGCGCCGAAGGGGTGCGCTGGAAGACGCGGCATAACGCGCCGATTACAGCGCATGCGCGTTGGTGCTGTTGCAACCGGGCGGCCCACGCTTCAGAAGGGGGGCGGGGAGGCAGTTCGTACCTGGAATGAGGTCTCGATGCGTGGTGGTCTTGCATTGATTGTCCTTAGTTTCGCGCTCGGCGGTTGCGCCGCCTACACGGAGCGCCAGTCGCTCGGCGCGGGAGATTACGCCGGGTTCAGCTGCGATCAGCTCGGCGAGGAGGCGGTGCGCCTCTTCCGGCAAGCCGCGGCGCGCAGCGAGCATCTTCTGGAGGACGACGGCGCACGCCGCGATGCCGCGATGCGGCGGCTCAAGCTCGTGAAGGAAGCGAGCACGGAGAAGGGCTGCTGACGCGCGATCGACATGCCGGCGCCGAACGGCCGAGCCATCATGGCAGCGGAGCTGTCCGGTAGAGCGTCACGCGCAAACCACCGTGCAGAACGGGCTCAGCCTCCAACGTGAACGGCAAGCCCGTCGCGGCGGCGAGCGAGGCTTCCGTCGTCACCAGACCGATGCGCCAGCCGCTGAAACGTGAAAGCAGGGTCTGGCCGAGCGTACGGTAGAGCGACCGGACACGTCCTTTCTCTCCGACGCGGTCGCCGTAAGGCGGGTTGACGATGACAATCCCGGGCGGTCCTTCCGGCGCTGTCACGTCCACGATGGAAAGCTCTCTGAACTCCGTGATGCCAGCGACGCCCGCCCGTTCAGCGTTGGCGCGGCTCATGCGGACCGCGCCCGGGTCCATATCGCTGCCGTAAAAGCGCACTGATGGGGTGGAGGAGGCATGCGCGTCGCGCATCTGCTGCCACGCCGTTGTGTCGAAGGTAGCGAGTTGCTCGAAGGCAAACGAGCGCGAGCGGCCCGGCTGCAAGCCAGATGCGATCTCCGCCGCTTCGATGACGAACGTGCCCGATCCGCACATGGGATCAAGGACCGGCTGTGTGCCGTCGAACCCGCACTGACGCAAGAACATCGCCGCCATCGTCTCGCGCATCGGCGCCTTGGCGACGGCCTGTTTGTGGCCGCGTTTATGCAGAAGCTCACCGGACGTGTCGATGCTGAGCGTGCAGACGTCGTTCTCGATGCGCACGCGCACGCAGACGTCGGCCTCCGGTGAAGGTGTGGCGCCGAGTTCCTCTGCGATGGCCCGTTCGACGCGCTGCGCCGCCGCCCCCGAGTGGTAGATCCGCGAGCTCTTGCAGGATGCCTCGACGCGAAACGGCACGTCGCGACGGAGGATGTCGCGCCAGGAGATTTGCCGCGCGCGTTTGTCGAGCAGGGAAAGATGGTTCGCCCGGAAACTGCCGATCCGCGCCAGAACCCGGCTCGGCCCGCGCAGCTCGAGATTGGCGCGCCAGACCTCCGGCCATCCGCCCTTCAGCGTCACGCCGCCGGGAACGGTCTTCGCCTTGAAGCCCTTGCTCCGTGCTTCCGCGCAGAGGGGGCCTTCGAGGCCGGGCGTGGCCACGAGGAAAATCTCAAAGGTGCTATCCGACGTCATGGCCGTTGAATATCGGGAAGGGACCCGACATTCGACACCTTTCGTCCGCACGCGATGCCGCAATCGCAATCATTGCAAGCCGTGGTGCAAGACGCCGAGCGGGATCGCTGCGAGCGCACGCTGGGATCCGCTTGCCGGACTGCGCGAGAACCCGACCGTGGCCGTAGGGCCGAGCCGCGCTGCAAGGAAGAAGGCGACCGTATTCCAACGCGGTCGCCTCCTGCCATCGCAATGTCGGCTCTGGAAGAGCCCTCAGGCCAGTTTCGTCTTCAGATAGCCGAGGAGAAGCGCCGTGAGACCGCCGGAGATGCCGCCGGTCGCGAATGCTGAAACGACAGTGCCGAGGTCGAGACCGGAGGCAGCGGCCGTGCCGCCGAGGCCGAGGAGAGCGTGCAGCGCCTGCCCGCCAAGTCCGCCGCCGAGTGCGCCGGCAATGGTGTTTCCGAGCGTGCCGAGACCGGTATCCTTCGTATAGGTGCCCGCAGCGTTGCCGCCGATGGCGCCGCTGATCAATTGAATAATCAAAGAAGAGATGTCCATGGAGCGTTGCCTTCCGGCGCCAAGCCATGCCTGGCCGCAATGAGCCGTTCCGGTGGCGGCGCCCATGCACACCGGTACGGGAAGTCTAGCCGAACAGGCGTTCGGGCGCACTTAAGGGAAGATCGGCAAATGGAGCAGATGGCATTTGCCTGAATTGGGTGAAATCTGGCATCGGGCGGCGCCGGTGCGCGGGAGGATATCCCGCCAGCTATTGCAGACGCGCCGCGCCGCACTGCGTAACGGCGTGGAGGATGCCGCTGCTGCTTGTGCGGAAAACGGGCCCCAGCTAGGACTGTGCCATGCACGTGACGGGGAAATCAGGGTTTTTGGCAGCGGCACTTCTGGCGTTCGCGGTCGTCGCGGCGCCGGTGGGCGGTGCCGCCCGCGCACAGGCGCCCACGCCCGCGGCACCCGCTAACTCATGGGATCCGGTCGCGCCCGAGCCGGTGCAGGATCGGCCCGACCAGCCGCTCCCCAAAGAAACCGAGCCCCAGCCGGCACCCAGAGGTTGGGCCCCGCCCGATCTCGTTGCGCCGAAGCCGTCGGCACCGAACGCATCGCCTTCAACGCCCGGCGCTGGGACGCCGCCCGCCGCGACGGACGCTCCCGCCACGCCCGCAGTACCCGGCGGTGCAGCGGATGTCTGCGACAAGTCGGATTTCGAAGCCGTCGTCGACGATGCCGCCGGTGCGCTGCGCGATCTCAACATGCAGAACAAGCCTGCGTTCCAGGAGAAGCTACGGCAGCTCAAGGACAAGCGCGGCTGGAGTCACGACGAGTTCTTGCAGGCGGCTGCGCCGTTTGTGCGCGATGCGAAGATTGCCGTCTACGATCAGGAATCGGAGCACCTGCTGACCGACATATCGACCCTCGGCCAGGAGGGGGCGGATGCGGCAACGCCGGACTGCGCGCTGCTCGCCGATCTGAAAGCGCGTATGCAAAAGCTCGTCGATACGCAGACGGCGAAGTGGAGCTACATGTTCCAGAAGCTCGACGCTGCGCTGAAGCAGTAGCTGCACGCTAACGGTATTGCAGCGAGACGGTTGGTTGCCCTTAAACGCGCACCCAGCCGTTCGGGCCGAGCTGCTCCTGGGGCTGGAAGCGCGTCTTGTAATCCATCTTGCGCGAGCCGTTGATCCAGTAGCCGAGATAGAGATACGGCAGCCCGAGCGTGCGCGCATATTCGGCGTGCTCGAGGATCATGTAGGTGCCGAGGCTCGTGTGCTCGGCTTCCGGGTCATAGAAGCTGTAGACCATCGAGATGCCGTCCGAGAGGAGGTCGCATAGTGCGACCGCCATCAGCGGCCAACTATCTGGATCGCTGTCGAGGGCGTTCTCCGGCCTGCGCCGATACTCGGTGACGAAGGTGTTGATGACGCTGTCCTCGACCATCATCGCGTAGTCGAGCACGGTCATGTCCGCCATGCCGCCATCGGAGTGGCGCGCATCGATATAGCTGCGGAAGAGCGCGAACTGTTCCGAGGTAGGCTCCGGCGGAACGCGCCGCGCCTGAAGGCAGCGACCTTTTTCGAGCACGCGGCGCATGGAGCGGCCGACCTTGAGCTCATCGATCACGATGCGCACGGAGACGCACGCCTGGCACCCTTCGCAATAGGGCATGTAGGCGATGTTCTGGCTCCGGCGGAAACCGCCGCGCAGCAGGTTGTCGATCAGGCTAGCGGGCTTTTCGTGGGTCAGGTGCGTGAAGAGTTTGCGCTCCTGGCGTCCGGCCAGATAGGGACAGGGCTGTGGCGCAGTGACGTAGAATTCCGGGAAGTGCTTCTGCTGCTCCGTCATGCGCCGACTTTCCTCGCCCTGGAGTTGCGGATCGGGGTTCGCCGCCGGCCGCAAGCAAATGATAAGTGAGGCCTTAGGGCGCGATCAAGGCACTCCCAACGGCGGGAGGGTCTCTAACCCGTCAGGACTAACAGGCGGTTGGCTTGATTTAACGGGTTCCGGCGGTAGGCGCGGCAACTCTAGCCGACACCTTTGGTCGCGGTTTTACCGTAAGAGGCGTTCTGCTCCAGGAAAGCGATGATTTCGCCGGCGATGTCGATGCCGGTCGCCCCTTCGATGCCCTCGAGCCCGGGCGAGGAGTTGACCTCCATGACGAGGGGCCCGTGGCTGGACCGTACCATATCCACGCCCGAGACATTAAGGCCCAGCACCCCGGCGGCATGCACGGCGATGGCGGCTTCCTCATCGGTCAGATCCACCCGCATGGCCGTTCCCCCACGGTGCACGTTGGCGCGGAACTCGCCGGGCCGTCCGATGCGCTTGGTGGCGGCCACAACCTGTCCGCCGATGACGAAAGCCCGGATGTCGGAGCCGTTCGCCTCGCGGATGAACTCCTGCACCATGATGTTCACGTTGGCTGCGCTGAAGGCTTCGATGATCGACTTCGCCGAGCCCTCCGTCTCGGCGAGGATCACGCCCATCCCTTGCGTGCCTTCCAGCAGCTTGATGACGACGGGCACGCCGCCGACCTCCTTGATCACATCCTCCGCGCGGCGCGGGCCATGGGCGAATGCGGTCACCGGCAAGCCGATGCCCTCGCGCGCGAGGAGCTGCAGTGCGCGGAGCTTATCGCGCGAGCGGCCGATGGCGACGCTCTCGTTGAGCGGATAGACGCCCTGCATCTCGAACTG
>Ga0180222_1000145_pt1 | contig 123948 bp, 117 predicted proteins | sample eDN5th37CKraftOP_FD_151336 | JGI IMG/M metagenome (GOLD analysis project Ga0180222, IMG submission 151336) | Enriched Organic Plus compost microbial communities from Emeryville, California, USA - eDNA 5th pass 37_C Kraft OP (version 2) (version 2) ... | reverse complement strand
ACAAACGCAAACTGACCTCTTGTTCGAGGCAGGTCGCTCATTGTGGTCAGCGGTGTTTTCTGATACAAATCGGCTATTCCGTGGGGTGGCCTTCACAGGGTCCAAACGGGCGATAGACGCCGATTGTTCTTGAAACCCACAAATTTTTTTTCGACCCTTTTTCCCTTTAAAATCAATAGCGTAACATTTTGACTAGCCAGTAGTCGGTTTTTGTGCGCCCGAAGGCAATAATTTTATGGGATATCAATGGCTTAAGGTGGGTTTGCACGATTGAGTGGGAATGATACAAGGCCCTTCGGACGCCACCCGCAATGCACCACCTTGCCGGGTTGGACACAGGAAAGGCTTGCTGACAAGGCTCATGAATCTCTGACCGCTAAGGCGCCTCGAATCCTGAAAGCGGGTTCGAGGCGTGCGAAAGCCATGCGACAGGGTCGTCGGGGATATCGACCGAGACGCGGCAGCTATCTCTATAGGCCCTATCTCGAAAGTCCGGCCGCTTGCTCGAACCGCACGGCCTTGCCCCTCAGGCACGTCGATATCTCCCGTTCAGCCGCTTAGGATATGGGAGTGGTCAGGCGGCGACGACGCCGGCGAGACGATGGGCCGATACCGCCGCCAGGCCGGTTTGCCGTGCGGCAGATTGTGAGCGACCGCCGCCTCTGGTAGCATGCGCGTCCATGAAGAGGATCGAAATCGAAGTCTCGGGCGGGTGCCAGTGCGGGGCGGTGCGCTATCATGCCACCGCGGTGCTCGACACCTCGCACATCTGTCACTGTCGCATGTGTCAAAAAGCGGTCGGCAATTACTTCGCCGCGCTCGTCGGGATACCCCGCGACGCGCTGGCCTGGACACGAGGCAAGCCCGCGGCCTTCAAGAGTTCCGATCCGGTCGAACGCGGCTTTTGCCGCGACTGCGGGACGCCGCTCTACTATAATTATCTTGGCGCCGATTATCTGAACGTGACGACCGGCTCGCTCGACGAACCCGCACGCTTTGCCCCCCGCCGACAATATGGCGTAGAGGCACGCCTGTCCTGGTTCGACAGCCTCGCCGCGCTGCCCGGCGACAGCGCGACCGAAGAGGTGATGCCCTCCGAGGCCGAAGCCATTCGCGCGAGCCGTCATCAGCATCCCGATCACGACACCGAGAATTGGCCACCGTGAATTTCTCGATCCGCCGCTTAGGTCCTGCCGACGCGGCCGCGATGCGCGCGCTCAATTGCCTCTACGCCGAGGCATTCGGCGATAGCGAGACCTATGCGCCCGATCGGCCGGACGACAATTGGCTCACGCGCCAGCTCGGCAACAACGCAGTCATCATACTCGTTGCCGAACAGAAAGGCGCAGTCGTTGGAGGCCTGACCGCCTACGAACTCCCCAAGCTCGAACAGGCACGTAGCGAAATCTATCTCTATGACCTCGCGGTGAGTGAGCCTGATCGTCGCCGCGGCATCGCAACCGCCCTGATCGGCGAACTCCAGCACATCGCCGCAGAGACTGGAGCCTGGGTCATTTTCGTCCAGGCCGACTATGGAGACGACCCCGCGACCGCGCTCTACACCAAGCTCGGCGCGCGCGAGGACGTGATGCATTTCGACATCGCTCCGCGCGCCCGGGAAGAACGGAAGAAACCGGGAACATCGCGCTAGGCCCCCTCGCCCGCCCCTGCTACACCCCGCGCCATGTCCGATAAGAATCATCTCTATCTGGTCGATGGCTCCAGCTATATCTTTCGCGCCTATCACCGCCTGCCGCCGTTGACGAACCCCCATGGCGTGCCCGTCGGCGCGGTCTATGGCTACACCACCATGTTATGGAAGCTGGCCAAGGACCTGAATGACGCCGAAGAGCCCACTCACCTCGCCGTCATCCTCGACCATTCGAGCCAGTCGTTCCGCAACGAGATTTACGACCAGTATAAGGCGAACCGGCCGCCGCCGCCTGAGGACCTGGTCCCGCAATTCCCGCTGATCCGTGACGCGACGCGCGCATTTTCACTCCCTTGCATCGAGATGGAGGGCTTCGAGGCCGACGATCTGATCGCAAGCTATGCCGAGGCCGCGGTACGCGAGGGCTGGGACGTGACCATCGTGTCATCGGACAAGGACCTGATGCAGCTCGTTCGCGAGCCCGCCGAGGGACCGCGCGTGGACATGCTCGACACGATGAAGAATGCCCATATCGGGCTGGAGGCGGTGAACGAGAAGTTCGGCGTCCCCCCCGAACTCGTCGGCGACGTGCTCGCGCTGATGGGCGACAGCGTCGACAATGTTCCCGGCGTGCGGGGCGTCGGGCCCAAGACCGCAACCAAGCTGATCCAGGAATATGGCAGCCTGACCGCAGCACTCGACGGTGCAGCGACGATGAAGCCCAGCAAGCTTCGCGACAATCTTATCGAACATCGCGCCTTGGCCGAATTGTCCCGCATTCTCGTCGACCTCAAGCGCGACTGCCCGCTCCCCGACCCCCTCGACGCGCTGAAACTTGGCGCGATCCCGCCGGAGCCGCTCAAGCGGTTCCTCGACGAACATGGCTTCCGGTCGCTTTCGGCGAAGCTCGACAACGGCACGGCGCCCTCGGGTCCGCCGACGCTCCCGCGAAAGGACGCCGCGCCACTTACCGCTTCGGCCGTGCCATCGACACCTGCCCTGCCGCTGATGCCGGCGATCGATCGCTCGCTCTACGAGACCGTCACGACGATCGAGGCGCTCGATCGCTGGATCGACGCAGCGCGGGCGGCGCATGTCGTCGCGGTCGACACCGAGACAGCAAGCCTCGACAGCGTCACCGGCACCCTTGTGGGGGTGAGCCTGTCCACCGGACCGGGCAAGGCATGCTACATTCCGCTCGGCCATGGCGGCACCGACATGTTCGCCGAAAGACCCGATCAGATACCCGTGTCCGACGCGCTCGGCCGTCTTCACGCGCTTTTCACCGACGAGGCGGTGCTGAAGGTTGGGCACAATCTCAAATACGACATCGGCGTGCTCGCGCAGCATGGGATCGGCATCGCGCCCTACGACGATACGCTGGTGATGAGCTTCGCTCTTGACGCAGGCAAGCACCAGCACGGACTCGACGAGCTCGCCAAGCTTCATCTTGAGCACACATGTTTGAGTTTCAAGGAGATCTGCGGGACTGGCAAGGCGCAGATCAGCTTCGCCGAGGTACCACTCGACCGTGCGACCGCCTATGCCGCCGAGGACGCCGAGGTCGCCTGGCGGCTGTGGCGGTTGCTCAAGCTGCGTCTGCCGATCGAGGGCGGCACCCGCATCTACGAAATGGTCGACCGCCCTCTGGCGACAATCGTCGAAGGGATGGAACGCGCGGGCATCATGGTCGACCGCGACTATCTTGCGCGCCTGTCAGGCGAGTTCGCGAACGACATGTTGCGCATGGAGGGCGAGATCCACGCCCTGGCCGGTCAGCCCTTTGCGATCGGCAGCCCGAAGCAACTCGGCGAGATCCTTTTCGACAAGCTGGGACTGAAGGGCGGGCGCAAGGGCAAGTCCGGGGTTTGGTCGACCGACCAGACTGAACTCGAGCGACTCGAACGCGACGGCGTACCGATTGCGCGCAAGATCCTCGAGTGGCGCCAGCTCGCCAAGCTCAAGTCGACCTATACCGACGCGCTTCAGGAACAGATCAACCCGGTGACCGGGCGCGTCCATACAAGCTACAGCCTCGTCGGCGCGCAGACCGGGCGGCTGTCCTCGACCGACCCCAATCTGCAGAATATTCCGATCCGGACCGAGATCGGGCGCCAGATTCGCGATGCCTTCATCGCAGCGCCGGGCCATGTGCTGATGGCGGCGGACTATAGCCAGATCGAGCTACGCCTCGCTGCGCATATGGCTGACGTGCCCGAACTCAAGGAGGCCTTCGCGCAGGGGCAGGACATTCATGCCGCGACCGCGATCGAATTGTTCGGCGAGGTCAACCGCGACACGCGCGGCAAGGCCAAGACCGTCAACTTCTCAATCCTCTACGGCATCTCGCGCTGGGGTCTTGCCGGACGGCTCGAGATCACGCCCGACGAGGCGCAGGCACTGATCGCCCGCTATTTCGAGCGCTTTCCCGGCATTTCGGACTATATCGCCGACACGCTCGAGAGCGCGCGCGCCAAGGGCTATACCGAGACACTTTTCGGGCGGAAGACCTGGTTTCCGCGCATCAAGGCGGCGAGCCAGAACGAGCGCGCAGGAAGCGAGCGCGCCGCGATCAACGCGCCGATCCAGGGCACCAGCGCCGATCTCATCAAGCGCGCGATGGCGCGCATGCCGGCAGCGCTCGCCGACGCGGGACTATCGGATGTCAGGATGCTGCTCCAGGTCCACGACGAACTCGTCTTCGAGGCGCCCGAAGAGAAGGCCGAAGCGGCGGGCGAGATCATCCGCCGCGTGATGATGGGCGCCGCCGAACCCGTCCTGACCCTCTCGGTTCCGCTGGAGGTCGAGATCGGGATTGGCAAGAGCTGGGGCGACGCGCATTGATCGCGGCTCTGCTTCTCCTTGCTGCCGACCCGCCTCCCGCGCCCGCCCCGCCCCCCGCCGAAGCGGCGCCCGTGCCGCCCGCACCGGTCGCGGACAGCGATATCCGCGAATATGCGGCAATCGTCGGGCGCAAGGCCGTGGGCAAGCCCGTGGCGGGTCCATTCGGCAGCGCCGACAAGATTTTGATCATCGCGCGCGATGACCGGGGCAATCCGGTGGTCGGCGCGAGCTTTGGCTTTCCGGTCCGCGAATCGCTGCCCGCCCCCCCGGCCGGCACGCTGGCCGTCTTGCGCCTCCATCAAAAGCCCAGCGTTGTCATGCCGGGACCGACCGACGACGATCTCGCCTTCGTCGCGGCGAACCGGCTGCCGCTCTTCGTGATCGGCGAATGGACACGCCCCGCACCGATGTGGGAGGTCGCTTGGCTCGACGGCGCAGTCCGCTATCGCACCGTGGGGGAAGTCGGCGAAATCGGGCCCTGGCGCGACTAGCGATAAACGTTGAACCGCCATGCAGGGCGGACGAGCCGACAGGGCAGGAAGGGCCCGCCCTTCCCTTGCCCGCCATTCGGGCCTATGACCGGCGGGTGACGTCTGGCTGACACAGATGTGACGGCCATCGACGAAAGGTCGACATGCACGACAAATTACCCGGTTCCGCGGCGGCGACAGTCCAGCCGCCGACGCGCATTCAACACAATATTCTCGCGCGCCATGAACGGCGCATTCTGAACTGGCTATGCGCGCGCCTTCCCCGCTGGGTGACCCCCGACCAACTGACCCTGCTGGGTTTTGCGGGCGCAGTGCTCGTCGCGGCGGGCTACATGCTGAGCTGGATCGACGACGAATGGCTGGGGCTGTCGCTTGCGGGCTATATCGTGAACTGGTTCGGGGACTCGCTCGACGGCAGCCTTGCGCGATGGCGCCACATCGAGCGCCCCTCTTATGGCTATTTCGTCGATCACAGCGTCGACGGGCTTGCCATTGTGCTGATCGTGGGAGGCCTTGGCGCCAGCCCCTATTTCCGCCTCGACGTCGCGCTACTGGGAGCGGTCGGCTATCTGCTGCTCGCGATCCACACTTTCCTGTCAGCGAAGGTGCTCGGCGAGTTCCGACTTTCCTACATGGCAGGCGGGCCGACCGAACTTCGCCTTGTCCTGATGGCGATGACGATGATCATGCCCTTGGTAGGGGGCGCGCCGGTGTTCGGCACTGAGTTTTCAGCCTTCGACCTGTTCGGGCTCGTCGTCGCCAGCGTCCTTGTGACGCTGTTCATCGTCCAGAGCTTCGCGACCGCCCGCCTGCTCCGCCAGCGCGGGGGTTAGGATCAGCGGCGCTGGGAGGCGCCGTCAGCCGCGCACCCGCGCCATCGGATAGGTGCCGAGCAGGCGGAGTGACTTGGTCTGGAAATCAAGCTCCTCGAGTGCGAGGTCAACCGCCTCTTCGCCCGGAGCGCCGACGATGTCGGCGTAGAAGGTTGTCGCAGCGAAGCTTCCGCCCACCTGATAGCTTTCCAGCTTGGTCATGTTGACGCCGTTGGTCGCGAAGCCGCCGAGCGCCTTGTAGAGCGCGGCGGGCACATTCTTTACCTCGAAGATGAAGGTGGTCATCAAGGGTACACCCTCGGGCAGCGTCGCGAGGGGCTCACGCGCGAGGACGACGAAACGCGTCATATTATGGTCGGCATCCTCCATCCCGGTGCCGTGCAGCGTCAGCCCGTAAAGGTCGGCCGCGTGCGGCGGTGCGAGCGCCGCTAGCCCCACCTCATCGCTGTCGGCGACCCACGCGGCGGCGCCCGCGGTGTCGCTGTGGGCAACCGGCGAGATATTGTTCGCGCGCAGCCAATTGCGGCATTGCCCAAGCGCCTGTTCGTGACTCATCGCGCGCGTGACCGGGCCCAGATCGCGGCTCATGAGGCCGTAGCGGATCGGCAGGAAATGTTCGCCGACGATCGACAGGCCGGATTCGGGCAACAGGAAATGAATGTCGGCGACGCGGCCGTGCAGACTGTTTTCAATAGGGATGATCGCGCGGTCGACGCGTCCCTCGCGCACCGCCTCGATCGCGTCCTCGAAGGCATAGCAGGGCAGCGGAAGCGCGGCAGGATCATATTGACGCGCCGCAAGGTCGCTGTTCGCACCAGGCGCGCCCTGAAAGGCAAGGCCGCGCGCAGGATCAGCGAGCGCCGCCGCCTTCATTTCATCGACCAACCGCTGCGCCGAAGCCGAATAACTGCCCATATCTGCCTTCCCTCAGGTGCGCGGCGGCGCATAGCCGGACGGTCCGCAGCGCGCAACTGCGCCGAGCGGACTTCATCCCCTTGCGCCGCCGCGCGCGCGCCAGTAAGGGAGCGGCCAATTCCTATCATGCGCCCCCTCCGCGGGCGCCAGCGAACGGGGCTGCAAGCATGGACAATCGCAACAATACAATTGCCGGGTGGGTCTTGTTCGCGGGCATTTGCGCGCTTGGACTGTCGATCGGCACCGGCATGTTGAATGCGAGCCACAATCCCGAAAAGCCCGGCTTCCCGATCGAAGACGCCGACGCCGGCGCAGGCGGGGGCGAATCGGCTGTCCCGCTCGCCAACCTCCTCGCCGCTGCCGACCCGGCAAAGGGTGAAGCGGTGTTCGCAAAATGCGCCGCGTGCCACACGATCAATGCGGGCGGCGCCAACGGCATCGGTCCCAATCTCTATGGCGCGCTCGGCAAGCCGCATGGTCATGTCCCGGGTTTCGCCTATTCGGATGCGCTGAAGTCGGTTCCCGGCAACTGGGACTTCGAAGGCATGGACGCCTGGCTTACCAGCCCACGCAAATATGCCCCCGGCACGAAGATGTCCTTCGCGGGTCTCAGCAACCCCGAGGACCGCGCCAACCTGATCGCCTATCTGAATACACAGGGGTCGAACCTGCCGCTGCCGCCGCCCGAAGCCGCGCCCGCGGCCGATGCCGAGGCTGCGGCAGCCGATACAGAGGCTGCACCCGCCGAGGGCGACGCGGCGGCGCCCCCCGCCGATGCCGCAGCTGCCCCGGTCCCCGCCGAAGCCAATAAATAATGCGCTGGGCGCCCGTCGTTCTGGCGGCGGGCGTTCTGACGCTCGCTGGTTGCGGAAAACCCCAAGACGCGCCTCGCGCCGAAACCACAGGCGCCGATGTGCCCGCGGCGGCGATCGAACCTACCGCAGCGATGGGCGAGCTGGTCTTCAAGCGCTGCGTTGCCTGCCACACGGTCGACAAGGGCGGCACCAATGGTATTGGCCCCAATCTTCACGGCGTCGTCGGCCGCGCCGTCGCGGCGCATCCGGGTTTTTCCTATTCGGGGGCGATGAAGGCGAAAGGCGGAAACTGGGACGAGGCCGCGCTCGACGCCTATCTCACTGACCCAATGAGGAACGTGCCTGGCACCCGCATGGCTTTCGCGGGCGTCAAGGACCCTGCCGACCGCAAGGCGCTTATCCTCTATCTGGAAGCCCAGTCGAACTGACGCGACCCCGGCGCACCCGCAGTCGCTCCCCATTGCTCAGCCACGTCCAGGCTCCAGCTGTCGCTCGGAGCGGGTCAAGGATGCGGGGCGTTCGCGTAGAAATCCTGGATGATCGTCCACGCCTCATCGGCCGTTTCCACGAAGCGGAAGAGGTCGAGGTCGCGAGCGCTGACCACGCCTTCCTCGACCAGTGCCTCGAAATTGACGACGCGGTTCCAGAAGGATTTGCCGAACAGCACGATCGGGATCGGCTTGATCTTGCCGGTCTGGATCAACGTCAGCAGCTCGAACATTTCGTCGAACGTGCCGAACCCGCCCGGGAACACCGCGACCGCGCGCGCGCGTAGCAGGAAGTGCATCTTCCTGAGCGCGAAATAGTGAAACTGGAAGCTCAGCTCCGGCGTCACATAACGGTTGGGCGCCTGTTCGTGCGGCAGCACGATGTTGAGACCGATCGAATCGCGCCCTTCGTCGGCGGCGCCGCGATTGGCGGCCTCCATGATCGACGGCCCGCCCCCCGAACAGACGACGAAGTGGCGGCAGCCCTTGTCGTCGCACGGCACCTGGCTTGCGAGGCGGGCAAGGGCCCGAGCTTCATCATAATATTTCGCCTTGGCCTTCAGCCGCCGCGCAATGTTGCGAGTCTTGTCGTCGGTCGCCGCCGTCTCGAGCGCGTCGGCATCGACGGGTTCGGGAATTCGCGCCGAGCCATAGATGACGAGTGTCGACTCGATTCCTGCCTCGTCGAGCAGCAGTTCGGGCTTCAGCAGCTCGAGCTGGAAGCGGACCGGGCGCAGGTCCTCGCGGAGCAGAAAGTCGGTGTCCTGGAACGCAAGCCGATACGCAGCGCTCGCGGTCTGGGGCGTGGTAGTCGCCTGCTGGGCGAATTCGGCGTCGTCCTTGGCCTTGTGGAACCGCGAACGATAGGTTTTCTCTTTTGTCATTGGGGAGCGGCTAGCGATTTCCCCGCGCTTTGCCAAGTCACCGGCAGTATCCGTTGCCGCTCATGTCGAGATGGAAATGGTTGTAATGAGCGGCGTTGTAATCGGGGCTGAGCACCGTTCCGAAGCGCCGGCAGGCCGATTTGTGGAGCGCGCGAAGAAAATCCTGCGACGCCTTGTCGCCGTGCCAACCGCCATCGAGCATGATCCGCCGACCGTCTGCCAACACGAAGCCCGCGACATCGACTGCGTTCGACGAGGCATGCTGCGAGAGCCGCCCCGAACGGCCGCCATAGATGTTGCGGCAGCTATAGGTGCCGAAGGTCTCGATCTTCACCACTTCAGTGCCGAAATAGGCGCGCGCCGCGGGGCGCACCGCATATTGGGCCCAGGCGGCGAAGTTGCGCGCCAGCGGACACGTCATGGCGCCCAGATTGGTAACCGGCGTGCCGATGTCGAGAAGCTTCACCGAATCGATCGAGGTGCAGCCGCCGCCATGATCCTGATTGGGCAGCGGAGTGAAGCGCACACCCGCGCGCTGAAGGTCCACCGCGCACTGCTTCGCCTCTGCACTGGTAAAGGAGGGCGTGCCCACCGCTTGAGGGCGGTCGGGTCTCGAGGCGCTTGTCCGCTTTTTGCCGCCATATTGCTTCATCGCCTCGGGCGCACCGAAGCAGGCAGAAAGCGCGAGCGCTGCGGCGACTGCGAGGAGCATCCGGGGCTTGAGGGGCATCGGGATGGTCATCGCGTCAAAATACCGGCAAATTGGTAAAGAAGCTCTTAACCATTTATTCGGCTCACCGATAATTTCGCGCGGCCTGCGCAATTTATTTGACAGTTTCGCGGTCCGCCCTAAACGCGGCGCCGGGCCACGCGGTCCCAACGCCGCGCGCGCTCTCTGCAAGGAGAGACTACATGACTGAAGTGACGACGCCACAGGTGCGCCCGACGCGCCCCTATTTTTCTTCCGGACCCTGCGCCAAGCCGCCGGTCTGGTCCCCCGAGAAACTTGCGACCGAATCGCTGGGCCGCTCGCACCGTGCCAAGATCGGCAAGACGCGCCTTCAATATTGCATCGACCTGACGCGCGAGGTGCTGCAGCTTCCCGACACCCACCGAATCGGCATCGTGCCTGGATCGGACACCGGCGCCTTCGAGATGGCGATGTGGACGATGCTCGGCGCCCGTCCCGTCACGGCGCTCGCGTGGGAAAGCTTCGGCGAGGGCTGGGTCACCGACGTTGCCAAGCAGCTCAAGCTCGATCCGACTGTCATCCGCGCCGACTATGGCGCGCTTCCCGACCTTAGCCAGGTCGACTGGTCGAACGATGTGCTCTTCACCTGGAATGGCACCACGAGCGGTGTCCGCGTCCCCGATGGCGACTGGATCGCCGACGACCGCGAGGGGCTGAGCTTTGCTGACGCGACATCGGCGGTGTTCGCCTACGACCTGCCGTGGGACAAGATCGACGTTGCAACCTTCAGCTGGCAAAAAGTGCTCGGCGGCGAAGGCGGTCACGGTGTGCTGATCCTCGGGCCCCGCGCCGTCGAACGGCTCGAAACCCATAGCCCCACCTGGCCCCTTCCGAAGGTTTTCCGTCTTACAAAGGGCGGCAAGCTTGTCGAAGGCGTGTTCAAGGGCGAGACGATCAACACCCCCTCGATGCTCGCCGTCGAGGATGCGATCTTCGCGCTCGAATGGGCCCAATCCCTGGGCGGCCTCGATGGGCTGAAGGCACGTAGCGACGCGAATGCGGCTGCGCTCGACAGGATCGTTTCGGAACGCGAGTGGCTAAGCCACCTCGCCCACGATCCCGCGAGCCGGTCGAAAACCTCGGTGTGCCTTTCGGTTGCGGGCGCCGACGCGGATTTTATCAAGAAGTTCGCGGGCCTGCTCGAAGCCGAGGGTGCAGCCTATGACATCGCTGGCTACCGCGACGCCCCTCCGGGCCTGCGTATCTGGTGCGGGGCAACCGTCGACGCCGCCGATATCGAAGCGCTCGGCCCGTGGCTCGACTGGGCCTACGCCAGCCTGTCGGCCTGACCTGGCCCCTTCCCCTTCGCCCTGAGCTTGCCGAAGGGCCGTTCCTTCTTCGTGCCATCGCGAAAGAGTAGAGCTTCGACAAATCGGCACGAACGGATTTTTGAAAGCTATTGCCATGACTGCACCCAAAGTACTGATTTCCGACAAGATGGATCCCCGGGCTGCCGCGATCTTCAAGGAACGCGGCATCGACGTCGACGTGATCACCGGCAAGACCAAGGAGGAACTCATCGCCATCATCGGCAACTATGATGGCCTCGCGATCCGCTCGGCGACCAAGGTCACCGCCGACGTGCTTGCCGCGGCCACCAATCTGAAGGTCGTCGGCCGTGCCGGTATCGGCGTCGACAATGTCGACATTCCCGAGGCGTCGAAGAAGGGCGTCATCGTGATGAACACGCCTTTCGGCAACAGCATCACCACTGCCGAACATGCGATCGCGATGATGTTCGCGCTCGCCCGCCAGATTCCCGAGGCGAACGCCGGCACGCAGGCAGGCAAATGGCCGAAGAACGACTTCATGGGGGTTGAGCTCACGCAAAAGACGCTCGGCCTGATCGGCTGCGGCAATATCGGCAGCATCGTTGCCGAGCGCGCCCTTGGCCTGCGCATGAAGGTCGTCGCCTTCGACCCCTTCCTGACCCCCGAGCGAGCGGTCGAGCTCGGCGTCGAAAAGGCCGATCTCGACACCTTGCTCGCCAAGGCCGACTTCATCACCTTGCATACGCCGCTGACGGACCAGACCCGCAACATCCTGTCCAAGGAGAATCTCGCCAGGACCAAGAAGGGCGTGCGGATCATCAACTGCGCGCGCGGCGGGCTCATTGACGAAACAGCGCTCAAGGAGGCGCTCGACAGCGGCCATGTCGCGGGCGCGGCGCTCGATGTGTTCCAAACCGAACCGCCGGCGGCAGATCATCCGCTGTTCGGCACTCCCAACTTCATCTGCACACCGCATCTCGGCGCCTCGACCGACGAGGCGCAGGTCAATGTCGCGATCCAGGTTGCCGAACAGATTTCGGACTATCTGCTCACCGGCGGCATCACCAATGCGCTCAACGTACCGAGCCTGTCGGCCGAGGAGGCGCCGAAACTGCGTCCCTATATGAGCCTCGCCGAAAAGCTCGGCAGCCTCGTTGGCCAGCTCGCGCACGACAATCTCACGACCATCTCGGTCGAAGTCGAAGGCGCCGCCGCCGAACTCAATCTGAAACCGATCACCGCTGCGGTGCTCACCGGGCTGATGCGCCGCTATTCGGACAGCGTGAACATGGTTAATGCCCCGCACCTCGCACGCGAGCGCGGGCTCGACGTGCGCGAAGTGCGCCATGACCGCGAGGGCGATTATCACACCCTCGTCCGCGTCACGGTCGCGACCAGCCAGGGCGACCGCTCGGTCGCGGGAACGCTGTTCGGCAATAATGAGCCGCGTCTCGTCGAAATGTTCGGGATCAAGGTCGAGGCCGATCTCGATGGACACATGCTCTATATCGTCAACGAAGACGCGCCGGGCTTCATCGGCCGCATCGGCACCGCGCTCGGCGAGGCCGGACTCAATATCGGCACCTTCCATCTCGGCCGCCGGGCCGCAGGCGGCGAAGCGGTTTTGCTGCTGTCGCTCGACTCGCCTCTGCCCGAACCGATGCTCTGGCAGATATGCCAGCTGCCCGGCGTGAAGACGGTGAAGGGGCTGACGTTCTAGACCCGCCCCTGCCCTCCGTTCGCGTCGAGCGAAGTCGAGATAGCCATCGAAGACGCTCTCCCCTTCAGCGTATCTCGACGACGCTCGGCGCGAACGGACTTCGAGGCTGGTTGAATCCCTGCCTCCACCATCCTAAGGCCACCGCAATGACCAAGGCTCCCGCCCTGCTGCCCGAAGGCCTTCGCGACCGGCTCCCCCGCCAGGCAGAAGCGGCATCGCGCGTTACGCGCGCGCTCGTCGATGCGATGCGCTCGCACGGATATGGCCGCGTCGCGCCGCCCCTCGCTGAGTTTCGCGAGACACTGGGCGGCGACGACGAACGATCGGCGCGCGACCTTCTGCGCTTCACCGATCCCGTGTCCCAGCGAACGCTCGCGCTCCGCCCCGACATCACGCGGCAGGTCGGGCGTATCGCGACTTCGCTGTTGGCGCAGGCCCCCCGGCCACTGCGCCTTTGCTATGCGGGCCAGGTGGTCAAGCTGCGGGCGAGCCAGCTGCGTCCGGCGCGCGAGATGCTGCAGGTCGGTGCCGAATTGATCGGCAGCGACAGCGTTGCCGCGGCACGCGAAATCGTGACCGTCGCCATCGACGCGATCGAGGCGGCAGGAATCGGCCGAGTCACCTTCGACTTCACCATGCCCGACCTTGTCGACCTGCTCGCGGGCGGACCGCTGCCGGTGACGGGCGATATCGAGGCACTGCGCGACGCACTCGACGCCAAGGACGCTGGCGCGCTCGTGCGGCTGGGCGCGGAGGCCTATCTGCCGCTGCTGCGTGCAACGGGGCCATTCGACCGGGCGATTGCTGACCTGCGGGCCTTCGACACCGGGAGCGTGCTGGCCCGGCGCCTCGATGCGATCGAGGCGATCGCCGCCCCGGTGCGCGAGCGCGTAAACCTCACTCTCGATCCGACCGAACGCCACGGCTTTGCTTATCAAAGCTGGTTCGGCTTCTCGATCTTCGTTGCCGGACAAGGCGCGCATATCGGGCTCGGCGGCAGCTATGCCATCCCGGTCGGGGGCGGCCAGGAAGAACCCGCGGTCGGATTTTCGCTTTACCCCGATCCGCTGATCGACACGGGCCTGGGCGGAGAGGACATTTCCGAGCGCCGCATCTTTCTGCCGCTCGGCCACGACCCAGCGATCGCCGCGAGCCTGCGCGCCGACGGCTGGCAGACGGTTGCGGCGCTGACCGATGCCGAGGATGCCAGGCGGCTCGGCTGCGGGTGGGTGCTGAGCGCTGAAGGGCCGGCGGAGGCCTGACGCGTCCCCGAGAATAATGCCCCCCGCGACCCTTGCCTCCACGAAGGAATCGGCTAAAGCCGCGCGGGCCTTGGAGCCCGCACACAGCAGGACAGCATCATGGCAAATGTTACCGTCATCGGGTCGCAATGGGGCGACGAGGGCAAGGGCAAGATCGTCGACTGGCTCGCGAGCCGTGCCGACGCAGTCGTCCGCTTTCAGGGCGGCCATAACGCCGGGCATACACTCGTCGTTGGCAACCAGACCTACAAGCTGTCGCTGCTTCCCTCGGGCATCGTGACCGGCACGCTGTCGATCATCGGCAATGGCGTCGTCCTCGACCCCTGGGCCCTGCGGGACGAGATCACCAAGCTGCGTGGCCAGGGAGTAAAGATCAATCCCGACAATTTTGCCATCGCCGATAATTGCGCGCTCATCCTGCCCTTTCACCGCGACCTCGATGCGCTGCGCGAAACCGCGGCGGGCGCGGGCAAGATCGGCACGACCGGCCGCGGCATCGGCCCCGCCTATGAGGACAAGGTGGGGCGCCGCGCGATTCGTGTCTGTGACCTTGCGCATCTTGACCATCTCGAACCCCAGATCGACCGCCTGACCGCGCATCATGACGCGCTCCGCGCGGGTTTCGGCGAGCCGCCGATCGACCGCGAGAGGCTGAAGGCTGACCTTGCCGAAATCGCCGACTATGTCCTTGAATATGCGCAGCCCGTGTGGAAGCGCCTGAAGAAGGTGCGCAAGGCCGGCGCGCGCATCCTCTTCGAGGGCGCGCAGGGCGTGCTGCTCGACATCGACCACGGCACCTATCCCTTCGTCACCAGTTCGAACACGGTGAGCGGTACGGCGGCGGCGGGTTCGGGGCTTGGCCCCTCTGCCGTCGGCTTCGTGCTCGGCATCGCCAAGGCCTATACAACGCGCGTCGGCAGCGGCCCATTCCCGACCGAGCTCGAGGATGAAACCGGCCAGCGGCTGGGCGAGCGCGGCCATGAATTCGGTACCGTCACGGGGCGCAAGCGCCGCTGCGGCTGGTTCGACGCGGTGCTGGTGAGGCAAAGCTGCGCGGTGTCGGGCGTCACGGGTATCGCCCTCACCAAACTCGACGTACTCGATGGGTTCGAGAAGGTACGGATCTGCACGGGCTACCGCCTTCGGGGCAAGATTCTCGACTATTTCCCGAGCCACGCGGCAGACCAGGCCGCGGTTGAGCCGATCTACGAGGAAATGGATGGCTGGAGCGAGTCGACGGCGGGCGCGCGCAGCTATGCGGACCTTCCGGCACAGGCGATCAAATATATCCAGCGCGTCCAGGAGCTGATCGAGACCCCAATCGCGCTCGTCTCGACCAGCCCGGAGCGCGAGGACACGATCCTCATCCGCGACCCGTTCAGCGACTAGGAAAGCCAGGCACGCCCGCTATAATCCTTCCATCGGGAGGGGCCTATGGCGGCGCGAACCGACGGATGGAACGAAGGCGGACGGCTGCTGATCCTGCTGACAGCAGCGCTGCTCGTCATGAGCGCGACGATCATCGCCACCACGGGCAGCGGAATCGACGGCACACGCATGCTCATCCGCACGACGGCGCGCTCCTCGCTTGTCCTCTTCGCCGCCGCCTTCATGGCAAGCGCGCTCCTCCGCCTACGACCCGCGCCCGCGACACGCTGGGCCATGCGTAACCGGCGCTGGTTCGGGCTGGCTTTCGCATTTTCCCACCTTCTTCACCTGCTCGCCATCCTCTGGCTGTTCGGCGTCCAAGCCGACCAGGCGCCTCCACCCCCGATCTCGACCCTCGTCGGCGGAGGACTCGCCTATGTCTTCATCACCCTGCTCGCCGCGACCTCGTTCGACGGTGCCGTTGGAAGGCTGGGCGCGAAGAACTGGCAGCGGCTGCACAAGGCCGGGGTGTGGTACATCTGGCTGATCTTCATGGTCAGCTATGGCCGCCGCGCCGCGGTCAACCCCAACTATATCCCGCTGGCGCTGCTGCTCATTGCAGCTGCCGCCATCCGTTTCGCTTCGGCTCGACGGAGAGCGATCGCTTAGCGGGCCCCCGCGACGTCGCAGATCGCAGCGACGAAGCCCGCCGGATCATTCTCCTGGATGAAATGTCCGCCATGCAGCGTGCGATGCGCCATGCCGCGTGCGCCCGGCACGCGTTCGACAAACAGCGCATCGCCGCCGCGCGTGATGGGATCGCCATCGGCAAAGCAGCAAAGGAAAGGCTTTTCGAATCGTTCAAGTGCCTCCCACGCGCGCTTCTGATGGGGCACCGCTATATTGTCGCCGAGCGGCACCAAGGACGGGAAGAGGCGCGCAGCGACCATCGACGCGCGCGTCGGAAAGGGCGCGTCATAGGCGGCGATCTCCGCCGGGGTCAGCCGCTTTTTTGCGCCCGCATGGACGATCCTCCCGATCGGGAAGACCGGGCTGTAGCGCGCGAAAGCGCGCCAGATTGCAAAGGCGCGCGGCGCCGGCTGACCCTCCGGCAGGCCGCCGTTCGACAGCGCGACACCGGCGAAGCGCCCGGGCATTTCGGCAACGAGCCGCAGACCGATCAGCGACCCCCAGTCCTGACAGGCGAGGATGATATCCTCAAGATCCAGCGCCTCGATCCACTGTCGCATCCATGCGACCTCGGCCGCGTAGCTGTAGGCGGTACGGTCGAGCGGCTTGTCCGAACGGCCGAATCCGATGAGGTCGGGCACCACGGCGCGAAAGCCTGCCGCCACGACCGGTCCGATCATGCGGCGGTAGAGATAGCCCCATGTGGGTTCGCCGTGCAGCATCAGGACCGGCTGCGCAGCGTGCGCCCCTTCGTCCACATAATGGACGCGCAGTCCGCCTCCAATTTCCAGGTAGTTCGGCGCATAAGGCCAGTCCGGCAGCGCCGCAAAGCGCGCGTCCGGCGTGCGGTAGATGCGCATGATATCTCCCCCCTCTTCGGCGCGGCCAGCTTAGGGTACGGGGCTGTGTGCGCAAGCGCTTCCGTTTTTGCATGCCGCATGGCACCTAGCAGGATATGCGCCGCTCTATTCTCGTCTTCTACGGAAGCTACCGCCGCGACCGACAGGGCATCAAGCTCGCGCGCTGGATCGTCAAGGCCATCGCCGCACGCGGCGATGACGCCGAGCTGATCGACGCGAAGGCGGTCGATCTGCCGATGCTCGACCGGCGCCACAGCGACTATGGTGCAGGACAAGCCCCCGCGGCGATGAACTCGCTGGCCGATCGCATCGCGGCGGCCGACGGCTTCGTCTTTGTCGCCGGCGAATATAATGGCGGACTCCAGCCCGGCCTCAAGAACCTGGTCGACCATTATCTGCCGCAATTCGCGTGGCGGCCCGCAGCGATCGCTTCCTACTCGGCAGGCCCTTTCGCGGGCATCCGCGCCGCGACCGCGTGGCGCACCACGCTGGGCGCGATGGGCATGGTGGTGACGGCGACGCCGCTCAGCCTCGCGCGGATCGGCGGCGCCTTCGACGACGAGGGCACGCCGGCGGGCGAAGACGGGGCCAGGATCGCGAAGGCCTTTCCGCGCTTTGCCGACGACCTTTGCTGGTGGATCGACGCCGCGCGCTCGCAGCGCGCGCTCGTCGACCCGCCTTTCTAACCCGACTTGAGCTCGCGCTCGAGGCGCAAGCTGGCGCGCCAGAAGAAGAAGGCAGGGATCAGCCCGAGCCACGCGGCGCCATAAAGAACATAGCGCACGCTCTCCTCGCCATATGCGGGCGCGAGCGCGTCCGAAAAGACCCCGAAGAGAAACGGCCCGAAGCCGAGCCCGATGAGATTCTGTCCGAACAGCATGATCGACGCCGCGACCGCGCGCGCCTGCGGCCGAACCAACCCCTGTACGCAAGCATAGGCGGGACCGTAATAGGCCGCATTGATGACGCTCGGCACGATCAGCAGCGCCATCGCGATCCGCCAATCCTCCATCACATATCCCAGGAACAGCAGGGGCGCGGCGAGCGCCATCCCATAGGCCGGCAGGGTCAATATATGCCGCTTGTCGCGCCGCCCGAAGACGTCGGCCGCCTTGCCGCCGAGCCATGTTCCGAACGCCGCCGCCAGTCCGAGAACCACCGCCATCGACAGCCCCGCTTCCGTGGTCGACAGGCCGTGGCTGCGGATGAAGAAACTGATCGTCCACAGCGCCTTGCCATAGCCGAGAAAGGCGGTGACCGATGCGGCGATGAGGATGTAGACGAAGGCGCGCGAGGAAAAGATCTCGCGCAGCGCCGCGCTGGCGGGAAGCTGCACCGGCGCTGCCTTCACGGTCTCGGCCACGCGATGGTGCCGCGGCTCGCGCATGAAGACGAGGACGATCAGCGCAAGCAGCAGCCCCGGTGCGCCCACCAGCATCAGCGCGATCCTCCAGCCGTAGAGGTCGTTGACCACACCGCCGAGTATCAATCCGAGCAGCGAGCCGACCGGGACGCCAAGTCCATAGAAGGCGATCGCCGACGAACGCTTCTCGGCCGGCACACTATCGGTGATCAGCGAATGCGCGGCCGGAGTACAGCCCGCCTCCCCCACGCCCACACCGATCCGCGCAAGGAGTAGTTGAACAAAATTCTGTGCAAGGCCGCAAACCGCAGTCATTGCCGACCAGATCGCGAGCGCGGCCGCGATGAGTCTTACCCGATTTGTACCCTCCTTGTCTGCGTGGCGCGCGATCGGGATGCCGAGCAGCGCATAAAAGACCGCGAAGGCAGGCCCTGCGAGCAATCCCAATTGGGTGTCGCTGAGACGCAGGCTGGTCTTGATCGGCTCGGCGAGAATGTTCACGATCTGCCGGTCGAGGAAGTTGAAAATATAAACAACCAGCAGAATCCACAGCATGGTCCGCGTCTGCGCGGAAGGGCCGTGGGCAAGGGGCGACCCGGGCCCTGCGGCAAGGGCAGGTTTTTCGTTCACTCTTGTCTCCGGCGGCGACAGAGCAGAGCTGGGTCAGGCCTGTCAATGCCGGGGCGCCGGCACAAAAATTGCCGCTTGCAATTGCCCTTACGGCGTCCGAGCCTGCTCGCCATGAAAATTTTTTCCCCGCTCGCCGCGCTGACGGCGGCTGCCGCCATCCTGCCGCTCGTCCCAGCCGGGGCGATCCCGCCGCCGCTTCCCGAGATAGCGGGCAAGGATGCTGCAACGCTGCAGGCCGAAATGACCGCGGGATCGATCGACAGCCAACTCATCACGAGCATCTACCTCGACCGCATCCTGAAGATTGACGACAATGGGCCCAAGCTGAATGCCGTGATCGCAACCTTTCCCGACGCGCTCGCCGAGGCCCGCCGGCTCGATGCCGAGCGCCGCGAGGGAAAGGTTCGCAGCCCGCTCCACGGCATCCCGGTTCTGCTCAAGGATAATATCGAGGCGGCAGGACCCGTTCCCACCACCGCGGGCTCGCTGGCGCTCAAGGACAATGTCACGGGCCGCGACGCGCCGCTCGTCGCGCGGCTGCGCGAGGCGGGTGCAGTGATTCTGGGCAAGACCAATCTTTCGGAATGGGCGAACATTCGCTCGAACAACTCGACGAGCGGCTGGAGTGCGGTTGGCGGACTGACAAAAAACCCGTACGCGCTCGATCGCAACACCTGCGGGTCTTCGGCAGGAAGCGGTGCGGCGATGGCGGCGAGCCTTGCGGCGCTGACGGTGGGGACCGAAACCGACGGTTCGATAACCTGCCCGTCGGGGCTGAACGGCGTTGTCGGCTTCAAGCCCACGGTCGGGCTCGTCAGCCGCACCTTCATCGTACCGATCAGCCACAGTCAGGACACGGCGGGGCCTATGACGCTGAGTGTGCGCGATGCCGCCGCCATGCTGAGCATCATCGCGGGCAGCGATCCTGCCGACCCCGCGACCGCCGAGGCTGATGCGCACAAGACCGATTTCGCGGCCGCGCTTTCGCCCGACGCGCTCCGGGGCAAGCGCATCGGCGTGCTGCGCGACCGCATCGGTTCGCGCGCCGACATCGCCGCGCTGTTCGATGCGGCGCTTCTGCAGATTGCCGATCTTGGCGCCACGATCGTCGAGATCAAGGACAGCCAGTCGGGTATCGAGGGGTTGGGCGACGCCGAATTCGAGGTGCTGATGACCGAACTCAAGGCCGACATGAACGCCTATCTGGCGAGCTTGCCCGCGCGAGAGGGCCCGAAGAACCTCGCCGATCTGATCGCCTTCAACAAGGCTCACCCCGAGGAACTGCGCTGGTTCGATCAATCGCTATTCGAACTCGCCGAGACCAGGGGCGGCCTCGATAGTCCCGCCTATCTTGCCGCCAAGGCAAAGGCCGCTCGGCTCGCCGGTCCTGAGGGGATCGACAAGCTGCTGAAGGATCACGGCGTCGACCTGCTCGTCGGCGTGACCAACGGTCCCGCCTGGACCAGCGACCTCGTGAACGGCGACCATTATACAGGCCCAAGCGTGAGCGACCTTCCCGCGGTCGCCGGCTATCCGCACCTCACAGTGCCGATGGGCGCTATCGAGGGCCTCCCAGTGGGTCTTTCCTTCATAGGACCGAAATGGTCCGACGGCACGGTGCTTGCGGCTGGACATGCCTATGAGCAGGCAAGCGCCAAGCGGATGGCGCCAACCTACCGAGTGGGTCTGGCACCATAGCGCCATCCCCCTCTGTGCACCGGGCGTGGCCGAGTTCACCCTCGCTGTTGAGAGGGGCCTTTAGAGTCGCTCGCCGCGAACGAACCGAGAAAGGGTGTTACCGCCGCTGCCGCCGCAGCCAGCCCATTTCCTCCCCCTCGAGAAGATCCATCGGAACCTGGATCGCGCGGATGGCGAGGCGGACCTCGACGAGGAAGAGAAGCAGGGACACGAGAAGCAGCAGCATCGCGAGCGCGAAGGCCCACGACGCGGCGACACCGAGGTTGAGCCCGGTAAAGGCCTGCGTGAAAAGCAGCGCGACGAGCAGACAGACGACGATGCCGCAGGCGACTGCTGCGAGGATTGAGTCATTGATGACCCGCATCCGCCGGTCGGCGGAGCGCAGCTCGGCGACCACCCGCGCATGCTCCTCGCCCTCGGTCTCCGGCCAGCGCGCCATCAACACCCGCGAGCGGTCGACTACACGCGACAGCCGGCCCGCGAGAACGTTGAGCAAGCTGCCGGTCGCCACCAGCAAAAACACCGGCGTGACCGACAACTGGATCGTCTGGGCTATCGCACTCGCATCCAAGTCCTGCACCCGCGGGTCAGTTCCCGCTCGCAGCGACCGACGGCGTGTTGACGCCGTGCATCGACAGGAATTTGCGGATGTTGCGCGCGGCCTGACGGATGCGCTGCTCATTCTCCACCATCGCAATGCGCACAAAGCCTTCGCCGTCCTCGCCATAGCCGACGCCCGGTGCAACCGCGACCTTGGCATGGGTCAGCAGCTGCTTTGAAAATTCAAGGCTTCCCATATCCTTGAGCGCGGGCGGCAGCGGCGCCCAGGCGAACATCGAGGCGGGCGGGCTCGGGATTTCCCAGCCGGCGCGGCCGAAGCTTTCGACCATGACATCGCGGCGCTTCTGATACAGTTCGCGATTCCTGGCAACGATGTCCTGCGGGCCGTTGAGCGCCGCGCAGGCTGCGGCCTGGATCGGCGTGAAAGCGCCATAGTCGAGATAGGATTTGACCCGCGTCATCGCGGCGATCAGCCGCTTGTTGCCGACCGCAAAGCCCATGCGCCAGCCCGCCATCGAGTAGGTCTTCGACATGGAAGTGAACTCGATCGCGACATCTTTCGCTCCCGGCACCTGCAAAATGGAAGGGGTCGGATTGCCATCGTAGTATAGCTCCGAATAGGCAAGGTCGCTCAAGACCCAGACCTTGTTCTCCTTCGCCCATGCGACGAGCCGCTCGTAGAACGCAAGATCGACCGCCTCAGCGGTCGGGTTCGACGGATAATTGACCACCAGGATTGACGGGCGCGGCACAGTGAAGGCCATCGCGCGGTCGAGTGCGCGCCAGTAATTCTCGTCCGGGGTGGTCGGGACGCTGCGGATCGTCGCTCCGGCGATGATGAAACCGAAGGTGTGGATCGGATAGCTGGGGTTGGGCGCGAGGACCACATCGCCCGGGCCGGTGATCGCGGTCGCGAGGCTCGCAAGCCCTTCCTTGGACCCCATCGTCACGACCACCTCGGTTTCAGGGTCGAGTTCGACATTGAAACGGCGGGCATAATAGTTGGCCTGCGCGCGGCGGAGGCCTGGAATGCCTTTTGACTGCGAATAGCCGTGTGCGTTGGGTTTCTGCGCCACTTCGCACAGCTTGTCGATCACATGCTGCGGCGGCGGCAGGTCGGGGTTGCCCATCCCGAGGTCGATGATGTCCTCGCCCGCGGCGCGTGCTGCTGCTCGCATCGCATTCACTTCGGCGATGACGTAGGGCGGCAGGCGCTTGATGCGATAGAATTCATCTTCGGACATGGGAGACTAGAACAACTCCTTTTCGTGTGCGTTTGAATGGATGCGAGGGCAATCTCGCCAGCCGCATCGCGGCTTGTTATAGGCAAATTGACGGCACTGACCAGCGGGAACGAACATGAGCGATGCGGGTAGCGGCAAGGGCGAGGACGAGGCGACCATCGCGCGCAGCCCCTTTCTACCCTCGGCGGAGGATCTCCAGCATTGGGCCAGCGTGATGGCGCGCGCGCAGCAGATGATGGTCGACTTCGCGCTTAGTCAGGTCGACGCCCACAAGGCGGGTGCGCCGCTGCTCGATCCCGCCCATTGGCTAGGCAACGACGGCGCCGGGCTATGGGCCGAGCAAAGCGCCAAGATGTGGGAACAAGGCGCTGCTTTCTGGACTTCGCTCGCCGCGCTCGCCCCGGGCTTCACCCCGCCCCCGCCCGCCGACAACGCCAAGGACCGACGCTTTGCCGATCCTGACTGGACCGCGAACCCTGTGTTTGCGCTGATCCGCCAGACCTATGGCCTGTTGTCGGACCAGCTGCTCTCGACCGCAAGGCAGGTGCAGGGGCTCGACGAGGCGGCGCGCGCAAAATTGGAGTTTGCAGCCAGGTCGATGACCGAGGCGCTATCGCCCACCAACCTTGCGGTCACCAATCCGGAGGTCATCAAACGCGCCGTCGAGACGCGCGGCGAGAGCCTTCTAAAGGGGCTCCGCCACATGCTGGCCGACCTCGCGCGCGGGCAGCTCAGCCACGTCGACCCCGATGCCTTCGAGGTAGGCGTGACCATTGCGACGACGCCGGGCAAGGTGATCCACGAGACCGAGCTCTATCAGCTCATCCACTACGCGCCGGTGACAAAGGAGGTGTTCACCGTCCCGCTCGTCATTTTTCCGCCGTGGATCAACCGCTTCTACATCCTCGACCTCAATCCGCAAAAAAGCTTCGTCAAATGGGCCATCGAACAGGGCCTCTCGGTGTTCATTGTGTCCTGGAAATCAGCCGACGCCTCGATGAAGGACCTGGTGTGGGACGATTATGTCGAAGCGCAGGTCGATGCGATCGACACGATCCGCGACCTGCTTGGGGTGCCGCACGTCCACGCGATCGGCTATTGCGTCGCGGGCACCACCCTGGCCGCGACCCTCGCCATGCTCGCAGCGAACGGCGAAGCGGACAAGGTCAAGTCGGCCACCTTCTTTACCGCACAGGTCGATTTCGAGCTTGCGGGCGATCTCAAGCTGTTCGTCGATGACACTTATCTTGCGTTGCTCCAGCAGCTGTCAGCGCAGGGCTATCTTGACGGCCGCTATATGGCCGCGACCTTCAACGCCCTGCGGGGACGCGACCTCATCTGGAACTATGTCGTCAACAATTATCTGCTCGGCAACGACTATCCGCCGTTCGATCTCCTCTACTGGAACGGCGACGTCACCAATCTGCCAGCGAAGTGGCATCGGCAGTACCTGGTTGATCTCTACCGCGACAACCGCCTCGTCATTCCGAACAGCCTCGCGGTATGCGGCGTCTCCATCGACCTCAGAAAGATCCGCACGCCCGCCTATATCCAGGCGGGCCGCGAGGACCATATCGCGCCGCTCGCCAGCGTCTGGCGGCTGATGGACCATCTTTCGGGACCCAGGACATTCCTCCTTGCAGGCTCAGGACACATCGCGGGCGTGGTGAACCCGCCCGCGGCCGGCAAATATCAATATTGGACCGGCGACAACACCGCCGCCAGCCTCGATGACTTCCTGGCCTCTGCGACCGAGACCAAGGGAAGCTGGTGGCCGCACTGGATCGAGTGGATCGCCGCGCAGGACAGCGCCAAAACGCCGGCGAAAGGCGCGCGCATCCCTGGCAGGGGCAAGAAAAAGGCGATCGAGGACGCGCCCGGCCGCTACGTCAAACAGCGATAATATCACGCGAATTTCCTGCGATCGCGCGCGCTTCCGAAGGGAATTTTGTGCGCTGCACAAAAATTCTCTTGAAATCGCTCAGCGGCTCCTATATTGTGCAGTGCAACATAAAGGAGTTGTTCCATGGCTACCAAGATGGACAGTGCTGAAACGGCTTTCGAAGCCGCAACGCTGGAAACCGCCGCCCAGCCGGCGACTCCTGCTGCTCCGGCCGTGGCCGAAGCCCCAGTCGCAGCCAAGGCCGCGGCGCCGAAGACCCGGACCGTGAAGGCGAATGCCAAGCCGGTCCAAAAGAAGGCGGCAAAGTCCGCCGTGAAGGCCGCTCTCAAAAAGCCGGCTGCGAAGACGATTACCCCCAAGATCAAGGCCGCGCCCAAGCCCGTCGCCGCCGCCACCAAAGGATTCCAGACCATGAACGACACCGTCAAGAAGTTCGCCGAAGACGCCAAGGCTCGCGCGGAAGCGCTCACCGCCGACCTTCAGGAACGCTCGAAGGAGGCGCTCGCCAAGTCGAGCAAGCTCGCGGAGGAAGCCGTCGAATTTAACAAGGCCAATGTTGAGGCGCTTGTCGAAGCCGGCAAGATCGCAGCCAAGAACTTCGAGACCCTCGGCCAGGAAGGCGTCGCCTTCGCCCGCAAGAGCTTCGAAGAGACCTCGGCTGCGCTGAAGGGCTACACCGCCGTCAAGTCGCCCGCCGAGTTTTTCAAGCTCTATGCCGAGAACAGCAAGAAGGCGTTCGACGCCGCTGTTGCGCAGACCTCGAAGACCAGCGAACTCGTGGTCAAGATGGCGAACGACAGCTTCGCGCCGATCTCGAACCGCGTATCGGTCATCAGCTCGAAGATGAAGGCAGCCTAAGGGCCTTTTCTTCCCGTTGGCGCGGGCACTCTCTCCCCTCCTCCCCGCCTGCGCCGACGACACCAGGACCGCTCGCATCCTTTTCGGGATGCGGGCGGTTCTTGCTTGGGCACGATCCGCTTGGCGCGGGTGCGCCGGGAAAAGCAGGTTAATGCCTTCCCTCCCTCTTGCGATTCCGCCGCCGCGTGCGATATTCCATATGATGATGTTCTCTTTTCCGCTCTCCAGTCCCGTTCGCGCCATGGCGGACAAGGACGATGACGCGCCCGGAGCCCCCGGGGTCGGCATCGCAACGCGCACGCGCGCGAAGCCCAAGAAGCCGTCGATGTACAAGGTGCTGCTGCTCAACGACGATTATACCCCGATGGAATTTGTCGTGATGGTGCTGCAGCGCTTCTTCAACATGGATATCGAGCGGGCAACGCAGGTCATGCTTCACGTCCACCAGCAAGGTGTCGGCGTGTGCGGCGTTTTCAGCTATGAGGTCGCCGAAACCAAGGTGAATCAGGTGATGGACGCCGCGCGGCAGAACCAGCACCCCTTGCAGTGCACACTCGAAAAGGCCTGATCAGCCCGCCTTCCTCGCCCGCTCGGCTCTGAGCGCAGGCGATGGCTCCCCTTTCAGCTCGCCATAGCGGAGCAGCTCGCCGCAGCCCGGGCAGACCGTCGCGGTACCGACGTCGGCGCCGCAGGCGCGGTGAAAATAGCGCATCGCCGGACCGCCGCCGGTTTCGCCGTCGCGATAGGCCCAACGTTCGGCCCAGCCGCGCATCGCATAGAGGATGTCGAACAGGTCCTTCCCCTTTTCGGTCAGCCGATATCCGTAGCGCGGTGGCCGCTCCTGATAGGCTTCGCGTTCAACCACGCCTTCCGCCACCAGTCGCTTGAGCCGCGCCGAAACGAGCTGCGGCCCGAGGCCGCTGCTTGCCGTGATCGCCTCGAACCGTCCGCGCCCGAAGAACAGCTCGCGCAGGATGAGGAGCACTGCGCGGTCGCCGAGCAGCTCGGCCGCCCGGCCGATGGGGCAGAAGGTATCCGACAGATCGGCGCGCCGCGGCATGAGGGGTTCCCATCGCAAATGCTCCATCCCGCCGAATGCGAAGACCCGGCGTTTTTTCTTGTGACTATGATTATCATATCTACAATGACCCTCCAACAGGAGAGTCGCGATGGAGAACGGAGCTGCCATCATCGTCGGCGCAGGCGACGCCACGGGAGGGGCCATCGCCCGCGCCTTTGCCGCCGAAGGGCTGACCGCCTGTGTCACCCGGCGCGCGCGCGGCGCCGAGGCGCTTGAAAGCCTGGCGCAATCGATTCGCGGTGCGGGGCATGAGGCACGTGCTTTCCCCGCCGATGCCCGCGACGAAGCCGCGATCATCGCCCTGTTCGACCAGGTCGAAGCCGAGGTCGGCCCGGTCGAGGTGGCGGTGTTCAATATCGGTGCCAATGTGAACTTCCCCATCAGCGACACAACGGTGCGTATTTACACCAAGGTATGGGAAATGGCGTGCCTCGCGGGATTCCTGACCGGCCGCGAGGCTGCAAAGCGCATGACCCCGCGCGGCCGCGGCACGATCCTCTTCACCGGCGCGACGGCGAGCCTGCGTGGGGGATCGGGCTACGCCGCCTTCTCAGGCGCCAAGGCGGCGCTGCGGATGCTTGCCCAGTCGATGGCACGCGAGCTCGGGCCGCAAGGCATCCACGTCGCGCATGTTGTTGTCGACGGCGCGATCGATACCGAGTTTATCAAGGCTCGCCATCCCGATTTCGACCGCGCGAAGGAGGAGGAGCTTGTTCTCGATCCCGACGCGATCGCCGCCAATTATGTGATGCTCCACCGCCAGCCGAAAAGCGCCTGGACGCATGAACTTGACCTACGCCCGTGGGGAGAAAAATGGTGAAGCTGCAAAGAACCCTCGAATTCATCTTCGATTTTGGCAGTCCCAACGCCTATCTCGCGCTGAAGGTGCTGCCCGAGCTTCTCGAGCGCACCGGCGCCGACCTTGTTCTCATGCCCTGTCTGCTCGGCGGCATCTTCAAGGCAACGGGCAACAAGGCCCCGATGCTCCAATTTGCCGACATTCCCGCGAAACTCGCCTATGAGAACCTCGAGATGCGGCGCTTTATCGCAAAGCACGCGCTCGGGAAATTCCGGATGAACCCGCACTTCCCGATCAACACCCTGCTTGTCATGCGCGGGGCGATCGTTGCCGAGGAGGAAGGCTTTCTGAAGGGCTATGTCGATGCGGTAAACTGCGCCATGTGGGAGATGGGGCTGAAGATGGACGATCCCGCGGTTGCGGCAGCCTTCCTCTCGTCCGCCGGCTTCGAGGGAGCTGCGCTGCTCGCGCGGACGCAGGACCCTGCGATCAAGGCGAAGCTTGCCGCCAATACCGAGACGGCGGTCGCGCGCGGCGTCTTCGGCATCCCGACATTCTTCGTCGGGGACGAGATGTTCTTTGGCAAGGACCGGCTCGATCAGGTGGAGGCGGCGCTCGCCTGATCGCCCGCCGCCATCCCTGCTACCCATATCCCTGCAACGATCAGCACCAGACCCGAGATGTGAAAGAGGCGCAGAGCCTCGCCCAGGAACAGCATCGCAAGCCCCGCGCCCATCAGCGGCATGACGTTCAGAAACTGACCGGTCGCCGCCGATCCGATCAGCTCGACTCCGCGGTTGAAGAAAAGATAGGCAAGAAACGAGGGGAAGACCGAGACGTAGGCGATAGCGAGCGCGCTTTGCGGGCCGGCGACAATTCGCCGTCCGCCCGCCAGCTCAGCGATGTAGACGGGCGCGATCAGCAGGACGCCGACAAAGATAGAGGCGCCGAGCAGGCTCAGCGGATGCACTGTCGGCCGCCGGCGAAGCAGCACCGAATAAAGCGCCCACAGCAGCACCGCGACGCCGATGATCGCGTCCCCCTCATTCCATCGCAGCGCAACGAGCGCGGCCGGATCGCCGCGGCCGATGATCGCCAGCACCCCGGCGAGCGACACCACCACCCCTGCACTCTGCCGCAGGCTCGTCCGGTCGCGCATCACCAGCGCGCCCACGATCAGGATCAGTGCCGGCTGGGCCGCCTGGATCAGCATCGAATTGAGCGCGGTGGTCGTCTGCAGACCGGTATAGAGGAGGAGGTTGAACGATCCGATCCCCAAGAGGCCGAGCACCAGCACGATCGGCCAGTGCGCGCGGAGCGTCTCCTTGTCGCGCTTCAGATGCGGCCAGGCGAGCGGCAGCAGCAACGCGAGCGCAATCGTCCAGCGCCAGAAGGCAAGCGCCGCGGGGGGCACCAGCTCGCGCGCGGCGCGCCCGACGATCGAATTGCCCGCCCAGAACAGAGCGCACAAGGTCAGCAGCACATAGGGCTGCGACCACAGCGCGCTCATCCCGCTGCGCATGCGCGCCGTTTCGCCTCGCTCAGTGCCCATCACCCTTCTCTGTCGCCACGGGCGCGAGGTGGCAACCGGGACTTTTGAAGCTTGGCTCGATCCCCCGTCCCCGTGAAGGCAGGGCGCGCCTCTTTTATCAAGGCACGTGGCTCAGCAAACATTTAAAGCCGTGCAGCCCGACCACCATCTCCCCGTCGCACTCCGGCGCGGCGATCAGCCGCAACCAGCGCCCCTGGGCGCCCAAGGGTGCAATTTCGACATCGAGAGTAAAGCCGCGGCGGTGCTCGATCGCATGCGCGCGCAACCGCTCCATGGCCGCCCGCGACCCCTCGCGATAGAGGGCAGCCGCCTCTTCGCGCGAAACCGTCGCCCCACGCGGAATGCCGAACAGATCATAGACGGTCGGCGACCAGGTCAGTCGGTTGCCCGAGAGGTCGCAGTGCCAAACGCCGACACCCGCGTGGGCCATGGCCTCACTCTCGCTTGCGGCGCCGATCCGCATATCCGCAGGCGGTCGGATGCCTTGCCGGTCAACCCATCCCAGATCGAAATGGCGCGCGCGCTCGAACAGCGGCCAGCTATGATAGAGCGGCAACGGATAGTGATGGCGCAATGCCGGTGGCCCTCCCCTCGCAATGCTAGCGCACGGCGCCTCGCAAAAGTCAACGGACCCGAAATTCTTCAGGGCTGCGTCCCCGCCTGCCAAAATGCGCTTGCCCTCGCCCCCCCGGCATGAAACAGGGAATGGGAGAGGGGCGAAGCGCCCGCCCCCGTCAGCGGGATAGCCATATGCGAACATCGCTCTGGGCAGATCGGCTGATGGCCCTTTCGGTCCGGGCGATCGGGCTGGTAATCATGCTCGCGGCGCTCGCCGCCGCGGTCGCGAGCTTCTTTTATAACAAGAGGCAGGAGGCTGACCAGGCGGAGCGAATCGCGATGCAGGTCAACGCGCGCCTCGGCGATCAGCTTTCGATCCTCGAAGCCGTGCGCGCGCTTTATCAGTCGGACAGGACAACGGGCGGCACGAGCGTCCGCGCCTATCTCGCCGCGCTTCAGCCGCAGACCCGAGCGCCGGGAATGCAGGGCGTCGGGGTCGCCATCGCGATGACGCGCGGCGTTCCGGCGCCGGTCGAGGCTCGTCTGCGCGAAAACTATGGCCGCGACATCACAGCCTGGCCGGCAAGTGACCAGCCCATCGGATTTCCGATCATTCTGATCGAGCCCGACAATGCTCTCAACACGGCTGCGCTTGGCTATGACATGTACAGCGAAGCGACCCGACGCGAGGCGATGCGCCGCGCCTGGCTGACGGGCCAGGCGGCGGCGAGCGGCGTTGTTAACCTGGTCCAGGAACGGCAGGCGGATCACACCCAGCCGGGTTTTCTGATCTATGTTCCCGTTTATGCGGAGCGGCCCCTGATCGACGGCGGCGCCGCGGCGCGCGTGGAAGAAGAGCTGAACCCGCCAACCATCGCCACCGCAGTCGGCGCGCGCCCGCTCGAGGCATTCGTCTATGCCCCGTTCCGCGTCCACGACCTGATGACCGCCGTGCTCGGCGAGCAGATCGATGGCATCGAGGGCATCGAGGTTTTCGCGGGCGAAGGCCCCTCGGCGCTCCGTGTCTTCTCGCACGGTCGGTTGGGCTGGGACGCGCACGAGCAGAAGCTGCAGGTGGCTGACCGGCAATGGACGATGCGCATATCCTACGGCCGCTTTGTCGACCGCCTGGGGCATCCGCTCGCAATACTTCTGTTCGGGGTTGCAATCGCCTTTCTGGCGATTCAGCTCCACCAGATGCAGCACCGGCGGCTCGGCGCCTTCCAGGCGCTCGCCGAGGAAAAGGAACGTCACGCCGAGGATCGCGAACTCATGATGGGCGAGATGGCGCATCGGATGAAGAATGCGTTCGCCCGCATCAGCGCGCTCGCGCGCATCACGCTGCGCGAGTCGATGGATCTTGCCGATTTTGAAAGGCGCTTCGAGGGGCGCCTTCAGGCCTTGTCGGCATCGAAGCAGATGCTGGTCACGGGTGCCGTCGACATGGTCGACCTCGGCGCGATCATCCGGCGCGAGCTGCATGTGGCAGGCTGGCCGGCGGAACGCCTTGTCGGACTGGCTGACCCTGAAATTCATCTTGGGGAGGATGCCGCGCAGGCAATCTCGCTCGCAGTGCACGAACTTGTCACCAACAGCATCAAATATGGCGCACTCGCCGGCCGGGGCGATCTTCGCCTAAGCTGGCGGCGCGAGGGCGACGAGGTCCAGCTCGATTGGGTCGAAAGCGGTCTTTCCGACACCCCGCATATCGCCACCGAAAGCTTCGGGACCCAGTTCATCCGCACGCTGATCGAGCGCCAGCTCAAGGGCAGCTGGACCCGGCGGGCGGGCGATCACAGCCTTGCTGTGGCGATCCGCTGGCCGCTTCCCGCACCGGATTGACAAGCCCCCGGCGCGCGGCGAGAGAAGCGGGCCGGTGCCGGCCTCGCGCCAGCGGCCACCCGACGGGGAGAGAAGATGCTGCGTCCGACATCCTTCGACGTTGCCGAGCGCGCGGGCGTTTCGCAGTCGACCGTGTCGCGCGCGCTGCGCGGCAGCCCTGGCGTCAATGCAGAAACGCGGGCCCGCGTCTCCGCCGCGGCGCGCGAGCTTGGCTATGTCGTCGACCGCCACGCCTCATCGCTCCGGCTCAAGAGCAGCGAGACGATCGCCCTCGTCACCATCTGCCGCCCGGGCGAGGATCGCAGCGCCATCAACCCTTTTTACTTCGCGCTTCTCGGCAGCATCGCTGCGGCAACGTCGGCGCGCGGTTTCAACCTGCTCGTCAGCTTTCAGGAAAGCCCCGACAATTTTCGCGCCGATTTCGTTGCCTCCGGGCTTGCCGACGCAATGATCGTCATCGGCACGACCAGCAACCGGGCCGCTTGGCAGTTTTTTGCCGACGCACAGGCATCGGGACTCGACTTCATCTGCTGGGGGAGTCCGGGCGATCCCTTCCACTGGATGCGCAGCGATAATGAGGTGGGCGGCCGCCTTGCTGCCGAACATCTCGTCGCCCGCGGGCGACGCCGCATCGCGTTCGTCGGCCCCCAGCAGTCACCGCAGCGCCAGTTTGACGAGCGGCGCGAAGGATTCGCCGCCGCGCTCGGCGCGCGCGGCATCGCTCCCATCATCGTCGAACCGCCCGCCGCACCCGACCGCCACGCGCAGGGCCTCGCCGCCGCCGCGCAGCTCCTCGCAGAAAATCCCGATGTCGACGCGATCTTCGCAGCAAGTGACATGCTCGCTCTCGGGGTGCTGCAGGGGCTCAAGGACGCGGGGCGCCGCGTGCCGGCCGATATTGCGCTGATCGGCTTCGACGGCATCCGAGCCGGCACACTCGTCGACCCTGCGCTCTCGACGATCGAGCCCGACCTCGACGCCGCGGGCGAGGCGCTCGTTGCGATGGCGCTTGAAGACACGGGCCACAGCCGCAGCGGCACCCGCATCCCCGTGCGACTTTCGCTCCGCGGCACCGCCTGAGCTCACCACTTGGCCCGTCCGGCTATTCGCCCGGCAAGGGGGCAGGCGCAAAGGCGTCCATCGCCACCGTGGCTGCGAACATTTTCGGCTTCGCGATTTTCCCGTTAACCTCTTCTCCCAACAATTGCTTTGGGCGCCGCCCTTATTTCACGCCTACGCAGCCCATTGACACCAAGGACGAAATCGCATGACGACCAAGCGTCTCATCAACGACCAGACGGGCGCGACCGCCATTGAATATGGGCTCCTCGCTGCGCTGATCGCGGTCGCCTCGATCGTCGCCTTTCAGATGCTGGGCCTCAACCTCGCCACCGTCTTCAGCACCATAGCCTCAGCACTCGGACAGTAGCGGCCGCCTTCGCCCGATAAGCGCTGCCGCGACCCTGTACATCCAAAAAGCCGTGCATTCCGCCCGTTATTCCGAACCGTCCGCCGAGCCCTCCCCGGCCGGTTTGACAAGGAGGTGCCATCCATGCCCGATCTCGCTGTGCATCCGACGCACACCCAGACCCCTTGCATTTCCCGCCCTCCGGCGTAAGGCGGCGCCGACATAAACCCGCGCGCGCGACTCCCTGCGGCCCCGCTCTCCTGACCGGGCCGGGGGCCGTCTTTCCCCGCCGCGCCCGAAGAGGGAACTGCACATGACCACCACCGGCCACGACACGCTTGGAACCCGTTCGACGCTCGACGTCGGGGGCAAGACCTACGCCTATTACTCGCTCGAAAAGGCCGCGGCAAAGCTGGGCGATGTGTCGCGGCTTCCCTTCAGCATGAAGGTTCTGCTCGAAAATCTGCTTCGTTTCGAGGACGGAGGCTTCACCGTCTCGGCTGACGATGTGCAGGCGATCGTCGACTGGCAGTCGAACCCCGTTTCGACCCGCGAGATCCAGTACCGCCCGGCGCGCGTGCTGCTGCAGGACTTCACGGGCGTTCCCTGCGTGGTTGATCTCGCGGCAATGCGCGATGCGATCGCCACGCTCGGCGGTGACACGTCGAAGATCAACCCGCTCGTCCCCGTCCACCTCGTCATCGACCACTCGGTGATGGTCGACGAGTTCGGTCATCCCAAGGCGTTCGAGCAGAATGTCGAGATCGAATATTACCGCAACGGCGAACGCTATGACTTCCTGAAATGGGGGTCGAAGTCGCTGTCGAACTTCAAGGCGGTGCCCCCGGGCACGGGCATCTGCCACCAGGTCAATCTTGAGCATATCGCGCAGGCCGTGTGGTCGAGCGAGGATGCTTCGGGCGAGACGGTTGCCTATCCCGACACCTGCGTCGGCACCGACAGCCACACCACGATGATCAACGGTCTTGGCGTACTCGGCTGGGGCGTCGGCGGGATCGAGGCCGAAGCCGCGATGCTCGGCCAGCCCGTGTCGATGCTGATCCCCGAAGTCGTCGGCTTCAAGCTCACCGGTCAATTGAAGGAAGGTGTTACCGCAACCGACCTCGTGCTCACCGCGACGCAGATGCTGCGCGCCAAGGGCGTCGTCGGGCGTTTCGTCGAGTATTTCGGACCGGGCCTTGCTTCGCTCAGCCTCGCCGACCGCGCGACTCTCGCCAACATGGCCCCCGAATATGGCGCGACCTGCGGTTTCTTCGGGATCGACGACAAGACGCTCGATTACATGCGCCTCACGGGGCGCAGCGAAGAGAATATCGCGCTGGTGGAAGCTTATGCCAAGAAGCAGGGGCTGTGGCTCTCGGCCGACATGCCCGACCCCGTCTTCACCGACACGCTCGAACTCGACATGGGTACCGTCGTACCGAGCCTCGCCGGGCCGAAGCGGCCGCAGGACAAGGTCGTGCTGACCGAAGTCGACGATGTGTTCAACGCCGATCTCAAGGCGGTCTACGGAAAGAGCGCACCGAAGCGCGTCGCGGTCGAGGGCAAGTCACACGACATCGGCGACGGCGATGTGGTGATCGCCGCGATCACCAGCTGCACCAACACCTCGAACCCCGGGGTCATGGTCGCCGCGGGCCTCGTCGCCAAGAAAGCGAACGAGCGCGGTCTGAAGCCGAAGCCGTGGGTCAAGACCAGCCTGGCGCCGGGGTCGCAGGTCGTCACCGACTATCTTGCCAAGGCGGGGCTGCAGGAGCATCTCGACGCGATCGGCTATAATCTTGTTGGATATGGCTGCACCACCTGCATCGGCAATTCGGGGCCGCTGGCGGAGCCGATTTCGGCTGCAATCAACGGCAATGATATCGTTGCCGCCTCGGTCCTCTCGGGCAACCGCAACTTTGAAGGCCGCGTGTCACCCGACGTTCGCGCAAACTTCCTCGCCTCGCCGCCTCTCGTCGTCGCCTATGCCCTGAAGGGAACGGTGACCGAGGATTTCACCACCACGCCGATCGGGCAGGACAAGGAGGGCAAGGACGTCTTCCTCGCCGACATCTGGCCGACCAATAAGGAAGTCGCCGATGCGATTGGCGGGGCGGTCGATCGCGAAATGTTCGAAGCGCGCTACGCGCATGTCTACCAGGGCGACGCGCACTGGCAAAAGATCGAAGTCGAAGGCAGCGATACCTATCAGTGGCGCGCGGGCTCGACCTATGTTGCAAATCCGCCCTATTTCGAAGGGATGGAAATGACCCCGGCGCCGGTGTCGGACATTGTCGGCGCGAAGCCGCTCGCGATCCTCGGTGACAGCATAACGACCGACCACATCAGTCCCGCGGGCAGCATCAAGGCGGACAGCCCGGCCGGTAAGTGGCTGATGGAGCATCAGGTAAGCAAGGCCGACTTCAACAGCTATGGCGCTCGCCGCGGCCACCACGAGGTCATGATGCGCGGAACGTTCGCGAACATCCGGATCAAGAACGAAATGGTTCCGGGTATCGAGGGGGGCATGTCGCGCTACGGCTCCGAAGTGATGCCGATCTACGACGCGGCGATGCGCCACAAGGCCGACGGGACACCGCTCGTTGTCATCGCCGGCAAGGAATATGGCACGGGATCGTCACGCGACTGGGCGGCGAAGGGCACGAACCTCCTCGGCGTCCGCGCGGTGATCGTCGAGAGTTTTGAGCGAATCCACCGCTCGAACCTCGTCGGCATGGGGGTACTCCCGCTGCAGTTCCAGGACGGCCAGACGCGCGAGACGCTCGGTCTGACGGGCGACGATGTCTTCACGATCACCGGCATCGCGGACCTCAAGCCGCGTCAGAGCGTAACCGTCAATGTTACGCGCCCCGACGGCTCGACCTTCGCGTTCGACACGCTCTGCCGCATCGATACGGCGAACGAGATCGAATATTATATGAACGGCGGCATCCTCCACTACGTGCTGAGGAAGCTCGCGGCCTGAGACGAAAACGGGGGCGAGGGTATCCTCTCGTCCCCCTCCGTGCCCGAGCGGCGCTGCGATCAGTCGATCCATAGCCCCTGGTCTTTGTGCCATTCCTCGATCGATTGCTCGGGATAGAGGTCAAAGCTCTTGTCACCTGCGCCAATCCTTGGTTCTGCCCAGCCCGCCTTGTATTTGAGCATGAGGTGAACGCGCGATGGCGGGACCGGAAGGTCCGAATCGATAGCGCTTGCAAAGGGATGGACCAGCTCGGGCCACGTCGGATCATAGAGCCACAGCGCCGACCCGCAGGAACGGCAAAACCGCCGCTCTCCGCTCGACAGGCCGCAGCCTTCATGTTGCTCGTCGGCGATGCGCGCGCGGTAGACCCCCAGATTGTCTGCGCCATCGACCCTGAGCGACGCCGCGTCGGCGCCAAGGTTGATCGCATAGCCGCCACCGCCCTGTTGCTTCCGGCAGATCGAGCAATAGCAAAGCTGATAGGGCACCGGCGTGTGGCTCTGAACCGAGAAGCGTACCGCGCCGCAGCGGCAGGAGCCTTCGAGGAGGCATGGCACGAGGATATCCTTCCGCTCTTGCCGCCGACAGCCGGCACAGCATCAAACGCGGAAGAGAAAGGAAAGTTCGTGGTGGGCGCTGACGGGCTCGAACCGCCGACCCTCTCGGTGTAAACGAGATGCTCTACCAACTGAGCTAAGCGCCCTTCCGTAAAGGGAAGCGCGCCCCTGCCACAGAGAGCGCGCGCTGGCAAGCGGCCGCAATCGTTTCTTCATGGATGATATGAACCGGATGCAGTGACCGCACTCGCCGAGGATTGCTCCCGCGCCGGCCGCTCGGCGCCGTCCCCCCCGCCTTTCAGCCTCCATCAGGGCGCTATCGCTTGCCCAGGACACAAAGCGCAACCGCGCGCGCATCGCGGAGCGCCGTCTGCGCCCTTGGGGTTTGCGGGGCGTCATGCCGCCCCGCATCAGTGCTCGCTCTCGTCGAGGCCTGGCGACGCAATTCTTTGCCTCGGCCGCTTTTGCGGCTAGGGCGGGCGCATGAACGGCCTTTTCCCTGTCATGATCGGCGGCGCAATTGGCGCCGGCGCCCGCCATATCGTCGGTCAGCTGATGCTGGCTCGGTTCGGGCCCGGCTTTCCGTGGTGGACGCTGTCGATCAACATATTGGGCAGCCTGCTCATGGGCGTGCTGATCGGCTGGTTCGCGCGGAGCGGGGGGAGCGACACGGCGCGCCTATTTCTTGGCGTGGGAATCCTGGGCGGCTTCACGACCTTTTCCTCGTTCAGCCTCGAATTCTGGATGCTCTTCGAACGCGGCGCCATCCTGCAAGCTGCCATCTATGTCCTGTCCTCGGTGATCGCCGCCATTGCGGCCTGCGGCCTTGGAATGCTGATCATGCGCGAGCTTCCGGCATGAGTGCGCCCGCCCAGGATCGCGACGCAGCCGTCGTCGCTGAAGAGGATGACGGCATTCGTCTCGACCGCTGGTTCAAGCGCCACCGGCCGGGCACGCCGCACGCGCTCCTGGCGCGCTGGGCACGGTCAGGCGAGCTGACCCTCGATGGCCGCAAGGCCGACGTGTCGGACCGCATCGAGGCGGGACAGCGCATCGCGATGCCCGTCCCGCCCGCCGCCCCTGCTGCGCGCCCGGCGCGCAAAGGACGCCCGCTCACCGACGCCGACGTCGCACTCGCTACATCGATGGTGCTCCACCGCGATGCGAGCGCGCTGGTGCTCGACAAACCCCCCGGCCTTGCAACGCAGGGTGGCACCAAGACGGACAGCCATGTCGACGGTCTGCTCGATGCGCTTCAGTTCGACGCGGCCGTGCGCCCCAAGCTTGTCCATCGCCTCGACAAGGATACGTCGGGCGCGCTGCTCGTCGCGCGCACGCCGCGCGCGGCGGCCTGGTTCGCCAAAGCCTTTTCAAACCGCAGCGCGCGCAAGACCTATTGGGCGATCATCGTCGGGGTGCCCGACATCGCGCAGGGCGAAATCGACCTGCCGCTCGCGAAGCAACCCGGATCGGGCGGCGAGAAAATGCACGTCGACGAAAAGGGGCTGCCCTCGAGGACGCGCTACCGGATCATTGAGCGCGCGGGCAACAGCGCTGCATGGGTCGAATTACAGCCTCTGACCGGGCGCACCCACCAGCTTCGCGTGCATATGGCAGCAATCGGCCACCCAATCGTCGGCGATGGCAAATATGGCGGCAAGGGCGCCTTCCTGACCGGAACGATCAGCCGCAAGCTTCACCTGCACAGCCGCCGGCTTCGCGTCGATCATCCCGATGGAGGCGCACTCGATATTTCGGCGCCGGTTCCCGACCATTTCGCCGCAAGCCTGGACGCGCTCGGCTTTGACCTGCTGCTCGGTGATGTCGTCGCCGAAGAGGCGCCGAAACCCTCAAACCGAACGATCGAGAAGGCGAAAGCCAAGGCGCATGCGAAGCAGGTGCGAAAGGCGCGCCGCGGCGAGCGGCGCGGACGCGCCGAAGCCAAGGCCAAGGGCCCTGCGAAACGCGCCCCGGCCAATCGCAAGGCGCCTCCCAAAAAGCCCCGCTGATGCACCCCAACGCCGCCTTCCGCCCCGAGCAGGACGATCTCGCCGCCTTGCTTGTGCGCGAGATCGGCTTTGCCGCGATCTTCGCCGGCACGCCTGACGGCCCGCGGGTCGCTCATGCGCCGGTGATCCTCAGTGAGGACGCAACGACGCTGCAATTTCATCTCGCGCGTGGCAATGGGTTGACGAAGCATCTCGCAGGCGCCGCGGCGCTGGTGGTCGTGCAGGGTCCCGACGCCTATGTCAGCGCGAACTGGTACGCCGATCAGACAAAGGCGGTGCCAACCTGGAACTATGTCGCAGTCGAGATGGAGGGCGTGCCCCGCCAACTCGATGATGCCGGTCTCGTCGCCCAGCTCGACGCGCTCGCAGCGCTTCACGAAGCCCGGGCCGGCGAAGATCCGCCTTGGACGCGAGGCAAGATGGATCCGGCCTGTTTCGGCAAGCTGACGGGCGCGATCCTCGCCTTTGAAATGCCCATCACCGCCTGGCGCCCGACGATCAAGCTGTCGCAGAACAAGGATGCTGACGAGCGAGCGCGCGTCGCGGACGGTATCGAACGTACAGGCCACGGCGCCCTCGCCCATTTGATGCGTGAGCTCGGCGGCGCTAGGAAGAACGCATGACAACCACGGCAAACGACGCCCTCGCCAAGAAGCGTTTCATCGCGCTCAACGCCATCCGCATCACGGGCGCTCTTTTCACCCTCGCGGGCTTTGTGCTGATCCGTGGCGGCTGGACCCTCGCCGGCCAGCCTGCCGACCGATGGATAGGAGTCGCCGTGGTGCTGGTCGGCCTGTTCGATTTCACGGTGATGCCAAAGATCCTCGCGCGGCGCTGGCGGTCGCCCGACGCGCGATGAAGAGGTTCTGGAAAGAGGCCAAGGCCGTTGCAGCGGACGGCGGATGGGGCATCGCGCTCGATGGGCGCGCGGTAAATACCCCAGGGCGCGCGCCGCTCGTAGTCGCGAGCCGCGCGCTGGCTGAAGCCATTGCGGCCGAATGGGGCGCGCAGGACAACCGGCTCGATCCAGCGGCGATGCCGCTCACCGGACTTGCCAACGCCGCCATCGACCTCGCGCGCCCTGACCCCGCCACCTTCGCCGCACCCATCGCCGCTTATGCCGAGAGCGACCTTCTGTGCTACCGCGACGCCCGCGACGCCGCGCTCCAGGCCGAGCAGGCCGCGGCGTGGAACCCGCTGCTCGCATGGGCCGAGGATCGCCACGGCATCGAATTCACCCTCGCGCAGGGCGTCATTCCGGTCGACCAGCCGCCCGCCACCGTTGCGGCGCTGCGCGGCGCGCTTCTCATCTACGATCCTTACCGCCTCGCCGCGCTGACGCCCATCGTGACCATTGGGGGTTCGCTCGTCGCCGCGCTCGCGCTTGCGGAGCGCGCATTCGACGCCGCCGCGCTGTGGGAGGCGGTCAACCTCGACGAACTCTACCAGGAACGCCGCTGGGGCGCCGACAGCGAGGCGCAAAAAGCGCGCCGACGGCGCGAAGCCGACTGGAACAACGCGGCGCGCTTTCTTGCGCTTCTTTGACGAAGCTGTCCGGCTCGAGCCCCCGGGGTCAAGTCAATCCACGAAATTCGGCTTCCGCTTCTCCATCCCTGCCATCACCGCCTCCATCTGATTGGGAGTGCGGATGACCTTCACCTGTTCATCGCTTTCGGCTTGCAGGATCTCGGCGTCGGTGGCGTCGGCGAGCATGTTGCAGAGGCGCTTGGCACCGCGAATGGCGTGCGGATTCTTGTTCGCGATCACCTCGGCAAGCTCGAGCGCCTTCGCCAGGGGATCGTCGGACACATGGGTCGCAAAGCCCAGCATCTTCGCCTCCGAGCCTGTAAATTCCCGGTTGGTGTATATCAGCTCGCGCAGCACGTCGTCGGCGACCTGCGTACGCCATAGCGCCATTCCGGCAACATCGGGGACGAGGCCCCAGCGCATCTCCATGATCGCGATGCGCGTGTCGGGGTGGACGATGCGGATGTCGGCCGCCGCCATGATCTGACTGCCTGCGCCGAATGCAACACCATGCACGGCGGCGATCACCGGCACCGGCAGCTCGCGCCAGCCCCATGCTGCATATTGGGCGTTGTTCGCAATTCCGCGCGTACGATCGGACAAGCTGCCCCCCGCGCTGCTCGCGCCCGGATCACGCTCGGCGCTGAGGCTGGAGAGGTCAAGGCCTGCGCAGAAGGCGCGCCCCTCGCCCGACAGAACGACGACGCGAAGGCCCTGCTGCGCCTTGAGCTCGTCGACGGCCTCGGCCAGCGCCGACCACATCGCTGCGTCGAGGGCATTGAGCTTGTCGGTACGGATAAGCCGGACATCGGCGATCCCGCCGTCCAGCATGGTGATGGAAATCCGGTCCTTCATGGGAGAGTCCTTCGCGTCAGCGTTTGAGGGCCGCTTCGACGAGCGGCAATTGGTCGTTTCCGAAATACATGTCGTCGCCGTCGACGAAGATGGTGGGGGAACCGTAACCGCCGCGCGCGATGACCTCCTCGGTGTTCGCGCGCAGCCGCGCCTTGACGGATTCGCTGCCTGCCGCGGCGCGAATCGCCGCCCCGTCGAGCCCCTCGGCGTCGGCGACGGCCTCGAGCACGTCAGGATCGTCAAGATTTTCCTGGCGATCGAAGTAGCTCGCAAAGGCAGCGCGCGCGAAACGGACGAGCGAGGACTGGTCGTCCTCGAGCGCTGCGGCAAAGCGCATCGCGGTCACGCTCTTTGCAGGGTGCCATCTTGAGGGGAAGTTCATCGGGACACCGGCAAGCTGCGCCCAATCTTTCAGTACCTTCCAGCTGTGCTGCATCCGCCGGTTGTCGGCCTGCTCTCGCGCGGCATAGATCGCCGGGTTTACCGCATTGAACACCCCGCCGACCAGGATCGGGCAATAGCGCGCGCTCACGCCGTTGCGCTCGAGTATGGCTGGCAAATTGTGAAAGGCGAGGCAGGTCCACGGGCTCGACAAATCGAAGAAGAATTCGACGCGGTTGGTCATCGGGTCACGCCCTTTCCTTCGCCTGCTCCCAATAGCGGTCGCGCAGCAGCCTCTTGTAGAGTTTGCCCGTGTCGTGGCGCGGCAGCGCATCGAGAAAGTCGATCCGGCGCGGGATCTTCACGCCCGAGAGTTTCTCCCGCGCGTATGCGATCAGCTCGTCGCGAAAGGCGTCGGTTGCATCGGCCATGTCCGCCGGCTGGACTACCGCAATCACTTCTTCGCCCATTTCCTCGTGCGGCCCGCCGACCACGGCAACGTCGGCGACCTTGGGATGGGTGACAAGGTGGTTTTCGATCTCCTGCGGATAGATATTCACCCCGCCGGAGATGATCATGAAGCTCTTGCGGTCGGTCAGATAAAGAAAGCCGTCTGCGTCGAGCTTGCCGACGTCCCCGAGCGTCGACCAGCCTTTTGAATTGCGGCTGGAGGCAGTCTTCTCGGGATCATCGTGATATTCGAAGACGCTTTCACTTTCGAAGAAGACCGTCCCTTCCTCCCCGACCGGCACCTCGGTTTCATTATCCTCGCCCACGATATGGACGACGCCGTTGATCGCGCGGCCCACCGTGCCCTTGTGCGCAAGCCAGTCCTGGCTGGTCGCAAAGGTCATGCCATTGCCCTCCGACCCCGCATAATATTCGAGCAGGACCGGCCCCCACCAGTCGATCATCGCCTGCTTGACCGGGATCGGGCAGGGCGCCGCGGCGTGAATTGCGCTCTTCATCGTCGATACATCATATTGCGCGCGCACCGCCTCGGGCAGCTTCAGCATGCGGACGAAATGGGTGGGCACAAATTGCGCCGCGTTGCAGCGATAGTGCTGGATCGCCGCAAGCGCGCCTTCGGGATCGAATTTCTTCATCAAGACCACCGTCCCGCCCAGACGATGGATCGTCATCGACCAGCGCAGCGGCGCAGCGTGATAAAGCGGTGCGGGCGAGAGATAGATGCTCTCGGAATTGATGCCGAACGCCATCGAGGCGAGCATGACCAAGCTGTTGGGCGCATCGATCGCCGGCTCTTCGGGCAGCGGCACGCGCACGCCCTTGGGCCGCCCGGTGGTCCCCGACGAATAGAGCATGTCGACACCGGCACGCTCGTCGGCGATGGGATCGGCGGGCATCCTTGCGAGCTCATCCTCGATCTTCGGCCAGCCGGCAATCTCGCCGCCCATCGAGAAGCGTTCGATCTTCGTCTGGAGCTGAAGCGCGGCCGGTGCAAGGCTCGCGGCCACCACCAGCATCTTCGCGCCCGAATTTTCCAGAATATAGTCGGTCTCGTCCTGCGTCAGCCGCGACGAGATGCAGACATAGCGAAGCCCAGCGCGCTGTGCGCCCCAGGTCAGCCCGTAATAGTGCGGCGTGTTGTCGAGCATGAAGGCAATGACATCCTCATGCTCCAGCCCATGCGCGCGGAACATCTGCGCCGCGCGGTTCGACGCTGCGTCGAGCTCTGCATAGCTGATCGCCTCGCCCGTCTCGGCGACGATGACCGCCGGCTTTTGAGGATTGGTGCGGGCATGGACTGAAGGGTGCATCGGGCATCGTCTCCGGAGCTATCTGCTTTGATTATGCAAGGGGTGAGTAGCGAGTTGAAACTTTTGGTCAAGCAAGCTCGCCGCCGATATTTCCTCGCGGCGTTGCAGACCGGCGCTGCTGTGCTAACGGGTCGCCATGACCACCGACGACATCCTCGCAACCGACTTCGCCACCCTGCCCGACCTCGTTCGCGCTCACGCAAAAAAACGTCCCGGTGCCGTAGCGGCCGCCGATCCGTTCCGGCGCCTCAGCTGGCTCGAGCTCGACCGGATCGTCGACCGAATCGCCGCGCGGCTGCAGGAGGACGGGCTGACGAAGGGAGATCGAACCGCGATCGCAGGGCTGAACAGTGTCGAGCAGGTGGCGGTCATCCTCGGCACGCTGCGCGCCGGCGGAGTCGCGGGGCTGATCACCAACAGCGCGACCGGAGAACAGATGGCGGCGATGATCGCTGACACGGGCGCGCGCCACCTGTTCCTCGACAGCGCCGCTTCGGCAAGCCTTGAAGGTCAGATCGTCACCGCGAGCGATCGCATCGCGATGGACGGCAGTGACGTCGGCACGCCGCTCGATATCTGGATGGCGGCAGAGGGCGCTGCCCCGGCGCCGGTGACGATCGATCCGCTTGACGGCTTCAATATCATCTATTCGTCGGGCACGACGGGTACGCCGAAGGGCATCGTGCACAGCCATGCAATGCGCTGGCAGCATATCCAGCGCGGCGCCCCAGCCTATGGGCCGGCGGCGGTGACGATCCTTTCAACCCCGCTCTATTCAAACACGACAATGGCAAGCTTCCTGCCAACCCTCGGGTCGGGCGGGCAGGTTGTGCTGATGAAGAAATTCGACGCTCGGGGATTCCTCGAACTCGCCGAGCGCGAGCGGGCGACCAATACGATGCTCGTGCCTGTGCAGTATCGCCGTATCATGGCCCTGGAGGATTTCGACCGCTTCGACCTTTCGAGCTTCGTCATGAAATATTGCACCTCGGCGCCCTTCCCCGCTGCGCTCAAGGCCGATGTGCTGAAACGCTGGCCGGGCGGGCTGGTCGAAATCTACGGCATGACCGAGGGCGGAGCGACATTCATCCTCGAAGCGCATCAATATCCGGACAAGCTCCACACCGTCGGCAAACCCGCGCCCGGCCATATCGCCAAGGTGATCGACGAAGACGGCAACGAACTGCCGCAAGGCTCGGTCGGCGAGCTGGTCGGCCGGAGCCCTGCAATGATGACGGGTTATAACAACCGCCCCGACGCGACCAAGGCGATGCATTGGTACGATGCAGAAGGAAATCTTTTCTATCGCCACGGCGACATCGGCCGGATCGACGAGGACGGATTCCTCACTCTCATGGACCGGGCAAAGGACATGATCATCTCGGGCGGCTTCAACATCTTCCCGAGCGACCTCGAAGCGATCCTGACCGCGGACGAGCGCGTCGTCGAAGCCGCCGTCGTCGGCATGCCGAGCGAAGAATGGGGCGAGACGCCCGTGGCGTTCGTCGTGCTGAAGGATGGCGCCGACCCCGAGGCGGTTCGCGCCGACTGCAATGCCAGGGTCGGCAAGACTCAGCGCCTCAGCGCGATCAAGATTGTCGACGAACTGCCACGCAGTCCGATCGGCAAGGTGCTCAAACGCGAATTGCGCGATCGTCATTCCGGGTAGCGGCAATAAGGGTCTTTCCTGGGTCCCCGCGGAAAAGCGAACCACCCCGTTCGGCCCCTCTTAGACCTGTCCGCTATCCCAGTCCTCCGGCCCTGAGCGCCGCCAGCGCGCTTTCGAGCCGGGCGTCCCCTTCGCCCTCGACCCAGGCCCAGGGGAGCGTCCTGCGATCGAGCTCGCCGATTGCCACTTCCATGAACCGCCGCCGGTCCGCGACGCTCCCGAAAAGACGGGTGCCATCCTCCCTCCATGGCAGGTCCATCGCGGGAACGAGGTAGAAGTCAGCGGTATCCTGCCATGCATCGATCGCCGGCAGGCGGCGACCGAGCAACATGATTGCCCATGCCTGCGTCATTAATGGGTCGGTATCAGAGATCAGCCACTCGGGACGCTCCGCCCGCGCCGCGCGGGTCGCTGCGACATGGCCATCGAAGATCGCGAGCAGATCCGCCTCCTCGAACGCGGTGCCGTTCGCCTCGGCATAGAGACGGCCATATTCGGGCACGACGACCGCGCCGAGCCGGGCCGAAATGCGCGGGGCGAGCGTCGACTTTCCGGTGCTTTCGGCGCCATGGAGGCAGATGTGCCGCGTCATGCCAGAAGCGTCCCGTCCGCCGCGGCGCGGCGCCATTGGGCCAGCCCCGCTATCGAAATGCCGAGCAGCACGACATAGACCGCGCTCGTCGCATAGAGGCCCCGCCATGCGAAGAGGGGCACCGCGATCAGATCGACCAGAATCCACAGCCACCAGCTTTCGACGCGGCGCCGTGCAAGCAAGGCTTGCGCCGCGATGCTCGCCATCGCAATGCCGCCATCGGCCCAGGGGGCCGCTGCATCGGTGAAGCGCTGCATCATGGCGCTCCATGCGGCCCACGCCGCGATTGTCGCGATCATCCAGAATTGGCGGTCGCGGCGCGCGAGCCATCCGACCGGGACGCCCTTTTCCTCCTTCGCGCGCAGCCAGTTCCACCACCCATAGATATTGAGCGCGAAGAAAAAGCCCTGGAGCAGCATGTCGCTGTAGAGTTTCGCCTCGAAGAACACGATTGCATAGAGGCTGACCGCTACGAGCGCGAAGGGGTAATTCCATATGCTCCGCCGCGCGACCAAGGCCACATTGATCAGCACCAACGCTGCCGCCAGCCACTCGAGCTCGCTCATGTCCCTTTCTCCGTCCGTGACCGCGTCCACAGCCCTTCGCGACTGATCCGCCGCTGCGGCGGGCGGCGCAGGACCGACCAGCCGGCGCGCGCCACCCAGCCGAGCTTGGCGGCAAGCGAGCTCGACGCGCGGTGGTCCCAGGCATGGTCGCCGCGGCGGCGGACCTCGCGTGCGATGTCGCCATAGATGCCGGTCGCGGCGAGCACCGCCCAGCGGCTTCGCGGCCTGAGCTTGCGCGCGCCCCAGCGCGCCGACGCCTCATATTCTTCCGCCATCTCGGCGAGCCATTTCGCCATCACGCTGAGCCGCGAACGAAAGGCAGGGTGCATGTGCTGGCCGGGCGGAATGTCGAGTTCGGCGAGCCACTCGTCGGGCAGGTAGCAGCGGTCGGCGGCGGCATCCTCGGCGATGTCGCGCGCGATATTGGCGAGCTGAAAAGCGATGCCAAGGTCCGATGCGCGGTCGAGCGTCGTCTCGTCCGCAGGATCAATTCCCATTACATGCGCCATTGCGACGCCCACCGCGCCTGCGACATGATAGGCATAGCGGAGGAGGTCCGCCTCGCTGCGCGGCCTCCAATCGTCGGCGTCGAGTTCAAAGCCCGCGATGATGTCGTCGATAACGGCGCGGGGAATGACAATTTCGGTAAGCAAAAGGCCGAGCGCATCGAACGCGGCTTCGCCGGTGGGTTCGCCCGCAAAGGCGCGGTCGGTCAGCGCGCGGATGCGCGCCAGCGCCGCCTGGGCGTCGTGCCCCACTCCCATCGGCCCGCCATGATCCTGCCCATCGACCAGGTCGTCCGCGGCGCGGCACCAGGCGTAGAGCAACCACACCCTCTCGCGCGTGATCCGGTCGAACAGCTGGCTCGCGAGCGCAAAGCTTTTGGAGCCCTGCGCAATGCTGTCGTGCGCGAAGCCGTGCAGGGCCTGGGCATCATAGCCCCCCGCTTCGCTCATCAAAGATCGTCGGCCTTCATCGCGAAAATTGGCTCGTGCGGCTGATAGCCCTCCATCTTGTCGAGCAGCTCGTCGATCCCGGCATCGACAATCAGGATGCCCGCATGCGCTGGGCGGATGAACCCGGTTTCGATCATTCGGCGGTTGAAGGCGATCAGATTGTTGTAGAAGCCCGCAGCGTTGAGCAGGCCCACGGGCTTGGCGTGGTAACCAAGCTGCGCCCAGCTGATCGCCTCCCATAGCTCGTCCATCGTCCCGACGCCGCCCGGGATGGTGAGGAAGCCGTCGGCGAGATCGGTGAACATGCGCTTGCGCTCGTGCATCCCCGAGACGACGTGGAGCTCCGTGACGCCGCGGTGCGCAACTTCGGTGCCGACCAGCGCGTCGGGGATTACGCCGATCACCTCGCCGCCGGCTTCGAGCGCCGAATCCGCGACCGCTCCCATCAGCCCGAGGCGGCCGCCGCCGTACACGACGCCGATCCCGCGACTCGCCAAGGTGCGGCCGACATGGCGGGCGGTTTCGATATAGACGGGGTCGGCCGGGGTCGCGGACCCGCAATAGACGGCGAGGCGTTTCATAGGTCTATCCTTACCCGCTCGCGGCGCGAACGGAACTATATGTTCAGCATCAGGGCGGCCGTCGCCTTGGCACTGCCGACCACCCCGGGAATTCCAGCGCCGGGATGCGTCCCCGCGCCGACGAAGTAAAGATTCGAAATATGGTCATCGCGGTTGTGGGCGCGAAAATAGGCGCTCTGCCGCAGCAACGGCTCAAGGCTGAAAGCGCTGCCAAGGTGTGCAGCAAGGTCTGCTTCGAAATCGCGCGGCGTATAGTGAAACCGGGTCACCAGATTGTCGCGCAGCCCTGGCAGCACGCGCCGTTCGACCTCCGCGAGCACGGCGTCGGCAAAACGCTTCCCGAACGCCCCGTCCCAGTCTGCGGGCGCTTTTCCAAGATGCGCAACCGGGGCGAGCGCATAGAAAGTGGCATGCCCGGGGGGCGCCATTCCCGGATCGGTCGCACTGGGATGATGAAGGTAGAGCGAAAAGTCGTCAGGCACCCTCCCATGCCGGTAGATGTCGTCGAGCAGCCCCTTGTAGCGTGGCCCGAAGAGGATGCTGTGGTGCGCAATATCGGGGTAATCGCCTCTTACGCCGAAATGGACGACGAACAGCGAGGGTGACCAGCGCTTTTTCGCGAGACCTCTTGCAACGATGGCGCCGCGCCTGTGGCCGAGCAGGTCGCGATAGCTGTGCATCAGGTCCCCATTGGAGGCGACCATATCGGCGGCTGCCCGCCAGCCGCTCTGCGTGACGACGCCGCTCGCGCGGTCGCCCTGCGTTTCGATTCTCGCCACCGCATCGCCGAGGCGAAGCGTACCGCCCAACCTTTCGAAGAGCCGTACCATCCCGCTGACCAGCGCGTTGGTCCCGCCGCGCGCCCACCAGACACCGCCCTGCTTCTCGATCGTGTGGATCAGCGCGTAGATCGCGCTCGTGGTCATCGGATTGCCGCCAACGAGCAGCGTATGGAACGACAGCGCCTGCCGCAGCCGCTCGTCGCGGACAAAGGATGAGACCACCGAATAGACGCTGCGCCAGGCCTGATATCGCATCAGTGCAGGGGCAGCGCGGAGCATCGAGGCGAAGTCGAGAAAGGCGGCCGAGCCAAGCTTCACATAGCCCTCGCGATGCACGCCTTTCGCATATTCAAGGAACCGCTCGTAGCCGGCGATGTCGGCGGCATTGAGCCTCGCGATCTGTGCACGGAGCGCCGGCTCGTCGTTCGAATAGTCGAACCGCGACCCGTCGGGCCAGTCGAGGCGATAGAAGGGGGCGACGGGTAGGAGTTCAACGTCTCCGGCCATTTGCTGCCCGCTCAGCGCCCATAATTCCTCAAGACACGGCGGATCGGTGATGACGGTCGGCCCCGCGTCGAAAATATATCCCTCTCGCCGCCAATGATAGGCGCGCCCGCCCGGCCCATCGCGTGCCTCGATGATGGTGGTCGACACCCCCGCCGACTGGAGGCGGATGGCAAGCGCAAGGCCGCCGAAGCCCGCACCGATCACAATGGCGGTTTGCGTCATTTCCAGTCGAAGCGCCGCAGCGCGGCGATTGCGCGGCCAACGGAAACCGGTGGCTTTCCGGCTAGCAGGCGCAGCTTGTCGGCGGGCCGCGATCGGCCCGCATAAAAGCGCGCGATCAGCCCCGAGGGAAGCCGGTAGAAGCGCTCGAAGATGCGATAGCGTGCGCCGGGCTCGGCCGCCCGAAAGAGCATCGCGTCGAGCATCCGATAGAAACGCTGGCGCCGCCAACCTGTCGCCGCGCGTTCACGCAGCGTGGCTGGCAGATCGGGACCGATGAGCGCGGGAAGCGCCGCCGCGGTGCGCACTGCATCGGGCAACGAATAGCCGGTCGTGGCGTGAAAGGCGCCGGCCCGCACGCCGATCCGCGCGGTGCGGTCCGACGGCGGCCAATAGCGATCGAAGTCGCCCGCGATCACCACCGGCAGGACGCCGGTCTCCTCGCGTAGCGCTTTTTTCGAGATCTTCCACCCCTGCGCTGCTGCATAGGTCCGGATGCGGTCCCGGACCGCCACGACATCAAGGTCGGGCGTATCGCTGTAATAAGTATCCTCTACAAAGATTGTCTCGGCGTCGAGCGGCAGGAGATAGACGAAGCGATAGCCCTCGAGTTGCTCAACGGCGGCGTCCATCACGACCGGCTGGGCAAGCCCGTGCCCGCCCTTCACGCGGAGCGTCTGTCCAACAAACTTCTGCCAGCCGCAGCTCAGCCCCGATCCATTGCTTGCCGCCCCGCGCGCGTCGATGACATGGCGCGCATCGAGCCGTCCGCCCGCAGCAAGCAGCACATGGTCGGTCGCGACATGGAGCGCACGATCGGCGATCAGGTGTCCCGCGGGCAGCGCCGTTTCGATCGCCTCTGCCAATGCCTCGCTGGTCACGCTCTTGTACCCCATGCGCAAAGTGCGGTGATAGGCAGGAAAGCGGACATGATAGGCCGGCCAGTGGTAGCGGACGAGCGGCGCGACGAGCCAGCGATCGCGCTTGGCGATGTCGCTGTCGAAGAAGGACCAGATATGATTGCCCCCGACCGGCCCCGCCTCGACCAGCCGCACGTCAAGCTCGGGACGCTTTGCTGCGAGCGCGAGCGCCGCAAGCCCGCCCGCCAGCCCGCCCCCGACGATGGCAATGTCACAGCGCGAGGACGGGGTGCTGGTCATGCGACGGGCCTAGCCGAGCATGCGAGCGGGGGGAAGGCCAATGGCGCGCTATTCGGCGCAGATGACTTTCGACGCGGCTTGCTGCAAAATCCACCCGTGTCTAGGCCTGCCCTCTGCATCGAACCTGCCGCGCCCGCCGATGCCCGGGCCATCGCATCCATCTATGCGCATCATGTCGCGCGCGGCACCGCGACCTACGACGTTGAACCGCGCAGCGTCGTCGCGACGGCCGCGCTGATCTCGGAGCATCATGCGAAAGGCTGGCCCTTTCTCGCCGCGCGCACGGCTGACGGCGATGTCGTGGGCTTTGCCTATGCCAGCCAATTCCGCCCGCGCGCTGCCTACGCCTGGGCGTGCGAGGATAGTATCTATGTTGCACCGTCGCAGCAGGGCTGCGGCATCGGCCGCACGCTTCTCGGCGCGCTCTTGACAGCGGCCGCAGCGGCAGGGTTCCGCACGATGGTCGCGGTGATCGGCGGCGGCGAGCCCGCCTCGGTCGCCCTCCACGCTGCCTGCGGCTTTGCGCACGCAGGGCGCCTCACCGGGATGGGGTGGAAGCATGGGCGCTGGCTCGACACCGTCTATATGCAGCGCGCGCTCGGCGTCGGCACGGCGAGCCCGCCCCAATGAGCGCGGCAGCCGCGATCGCGCTCTCGGCGCTTGCGATGACGCTGATCGTCGGGGGCCGCTATCTGCTCTCGAGCGGCGCCTTTGCCCTGGCAACGCGGCTTCGGCACCCGGGCCTCTATCGCGGACTGGAACTGCAGATCCGGCGCGAAATCGGCTGGAGCCTTGCGAGCGCCGCCATCTATGGCGTCCCCGCTGGTCTTGTTGCCTGGGGCTGGCAGGCACGGGGCTGGACGCGCATCTACACTGATGCTGCCGCCTATCCGCTCTGGTATTTGCCCTTGAGCCTGCTCGCCTTCCTGCTGATACACGACGCCTGGTTCTATTGGACGCACCGGGCGATGCACCGTCCCTGGCTGTTCCGCCGGGCGCATGCGGTACACCACGCAAGCCGTCCTCCGACGGCATGGGCCGCGATGAGCTTTCATCCCCTTGAGGCGATTACCGGCGCTGTCGTCATACCAGCGCTGGTCTTCGTCATCCCGGTCCATGTGGCCGTGCTCGGCCTCGTCCTTGCCATCATGACGCTGATGGGCGTGACCAATCATATGGGGTGGGAAATCGCGCCCGGCGCACTGGTGCATGGACGCGCGGGGCGCTGGCTGATAACCGCGACGCATCATGAGGCCCACCACGCGGTCTATCGGGGAAATTATGGGCTCTATTTTCGCTTCTGGGACAAAATGTGCGGCACGGATATCGGGCTTGGCTCTCTGGCCACTCCTGATCGGCGCGAGCGCAGCCCCGCCGAGCGTTGAAGTCAGCGTGACCGGGCTGCGCAGCACGAAAGGCCAGTTGCTCGTCTGCCTGACCACGAACCCCAAGGCATTTCCCGACTGCAGCGATGACAAAGGCGCGGTACGGATGGCGGTAAAGGCCGGGGCCGCGGCGGATTTCGTCATCGAGGCGCCCGCCAATGGCACCTATGCGATCGCCGTAGTCCACGACGAGAATGGGAACAACCGGATGGACAAGGCCCTGTTCCTGCCAAAGGAGGGCTTCGGATTTTCGCGCAATCCTGCGATCACCGTGGGCCCGCCAAGCTTCAGAGCGGCCAGCTTTGCCCTCGACGGCGAGACGCGGCAGGCAATTCGCATGAAATATATGCTGTAATCACCCGCCGCGCCCCGAACTTGCTCAGGGCAAGGCCGCGGTGACGATGATCTCGACCTTATAGTCGGGGGTCGCGAGGCGAACCTCGCCGGTCGCGCGGGTCGGCGCGCCGGCGCCGCCCAACCACTCTTCCCATACGCTGTTCATCGCGCCGAAGTCGGCCATGTCGGCGAGCCAGATCATCGCGGTCAATAACCGCGACCTGTCGGTGCCCGCTTCGGCGAGCAGGCTGTCGACCTGCGCGAGCACGGCGCGGGTCTGACTGGCTGCATCCTCGCCCGGCGCGCCAACCTGGCCCGCGAGGTACACGATACCGTTATGGATAACGGCTTGGCTCATGCGCGAACCCGAATGAAGGCGCTCGATACTCATGACAATCTCCCCTGGGTTAAAGTGAATAGCGGTCGAGCCCCAAACCTTCGGGATCGATCGGCGGTACCTCGCCGCCGATGAGGCTGGCAATCAGACGGCCCGAGCCGCATGCCATCGTCCAGCCCAAAGTGCCATGCCCGGCGTTGAGGAACAGGTTCGCAATCGGTGTCTTCCCGACGATCGGGGTACTGTCGGGCGTCATCGGGCGCAGCCCGCTCCAGAAATTGGACGGCGCTTCATTGACCGCAGCACCGGGGAAAAGATCGTTCAGCGAATGACGCAGCGTCCCTTCGCGTCGTGGCGGGAGCGCGCGATTGAAGCCGGAAAGCTCGGCCATGCCGCCAACGCGGATACGGCCCCCAAGCCGGGTAATCGCGATCTTGTGGCTTTCGTCGAGCAGGGTCGAAACCGGTGCGCAGTCGGGATCGGCGACCGGCAGCGTGATCGAGTAGCCCTTCACCGGATAAATGGGAAGTCGAAGTCCCAGTGGCCGCAAAAGCGCGGGCGAATAGCTGGCGAGAGCGACCAGATAGGCGTCTGCCCGCAGCACGCCTGCGGACGTATGGACCGCGGAAACCTTTCCTCCCTCCATTTCGAGGCCATCGATCCGCGTGTTGTATCGCAGCTCGACCCCCTTTGCGGGCAGGAGCGCGGCGAGCTTGCTCGTAAAGATATGACAGTCGCCGGTCTCGTCGTGCGGGAGCCGAAGCCCGCCAAGGAAGCGATCTCGCGCAGCAGCGAGGCCCGGCTCGGCGCGAAGGCAGCCATTGCGATCAAGCAGCTCGAACGGGACAGCATAGTCGCGAAGCACAGCGATATCGCCGGCGCTCGCGTCGAGCTGCTTTTGCGTGCGAAAGAGCTGGAGGGTGCCCTGCGAGCGATGGTCATAGTCGAGCCCCAGCCGGGCGCGCAGCGCGACGAGTTCATCGCGGCTGTATTCGGCAAGCCGCACCATGCGACTCTTGTTGAGCGCGTAGCGCGCGGCGGTACAGTTGCGCAGCATGGCGATCGTCCAGCGCAGCATCGCCGTGTCGAGCCGCGGCTCGATGATCAGCGGCGCATGTTTCATGAACAGCCAGCGAAGAGCCTTTGCCGGAATGCCGGGCGCTGCCCAGGGCGAGGCATAGCCCGGCGAAATCTCGCCCGCATTGGCGAAGCTGGTTTCGAGCGCCGGCCCGGGCTGACGGTCGACGAGCACAACCTCGTGCCCCGCCTCGGCAAGATACCAGGCTGAAGCAACGCCGACGACACCGGCACCCATTACGATGATCTTCATGGCGCGCCCCCCGGCAGGACGACCTCGGCGTTGCCGTCCTCGACGAAGATGCGCGCGTGACGTGCACCGAGCCGCGTCAGTATCTCATAGGCGATGGTTCGAGCATCGCGCGCCGCATCTGCGAGCGACTGCGAGGGCCCAAGACATTCGACGAAATCGCCTTCGGAGAGTTCGCCCTGGGGAAGGGCGCTGATGTCGACGGTGAGGCTGTCCATGGAAACGCGCCCGACGATGGGCAGCCGTATGCCGCGGTGCCACAAGGCCCCCGCGCCGCCGAGGGAGCGCGGCCAGCCGTCGGCATAGCCCAGCGCGATCGTTGCAAGCCGCTGCGGCGCGGGGGCGATATGGTCCAGGCCATAGCCGACCCGGGTTCCCGCCGCGACGGTGCGGATCTGGAGCACCCGGGCGTGAAGCTGGACGACGGGGCGCAGCCCTACCGCGTGGGGCCCCGGATCGACCCCGAACAATGCGACGCCCGGACGCGCGAGATCCGCGTGGAATGGTGGGGGGAGAAAGACGCCGCCGCTGTTGGCGATCGACGCGGGGACACCCGGGAAATGCGCTGCAATCCGGCGAAAGGCAGCAAGCTGCTCCCCATTCGCAGCGCGGCCTGGCTCGTCGGCGCAGGCAAGATGCGTCATCAGCAGCCGGAGGTCGAGTTCGCGGGCGCACGCGGGGTCGGCGGCGAGCGCGAGCGCATCCTCCACCGCGAGGCCGAGGCGCGACATGCCGCTGTCGACCTGTAGCGCAGCGGGAAGCGGAAATCCGAGCCTGCGGGCGCTGGCGCGCCAGCGCGTGACTTGCGACAAGGAATTGAGCACAGGGATAGCGCCAGCAGCAGTGCAGGCTCCCTCGCTCGCAGGGTCGAGCCCATTGAGAATGAAAATCGCAGCGTCAGCGCCGACCGCGCTTGCAAGCGGGGCGACCTCCGAGAGCTGGGCGACGAAAAAGGTGCGGCAGCCTTCGCGATACAGCGCAGCGCCGACGCGCGTTGCGCCGAGACCATAGGCATTCGCCTTGACCACCGCACCGCAGCGCGCGGGCGCTACGCGTTCGGTGAGCGTGCGGTAATTGGCGCGCAGGGCATCGAGGTCGATGCCAAGGCGGCTCGAACAGCTTTCAACGCAAGATAACTGCTGCATATCGCGCTCCCAGTATGAGAGTTAGCGAATATCATGCTGCATATTTCACCGATCTATATATTGTTCGGGCCGAACACCGCACGACTTTCGAAGAATCTGCGAATTATTGGAATTTTCTGCATGAACGCGCTTGACGACGCCGACCGGCGCATCCTCACCCACCTTCGCCTCAACGCGCGGATCACCAACAGCGCGCTCGCCGCTGAGGTCGGGCTCTCGCCTTCGGCCTGCCTTCGGCGTGTCCGCCTGCTCGAACAGTCGGGAGTCATTCGCGGCTATAGCGCGATCGTCTCGGGCACGGCGCCCGACGAAGGCACGATCGCGATCGTGCAGATCGAGCTTGAGCGGCAGACGGAGGAATATCTCGTCCGGTTCGAGGCGGCGCTACGCCGGCACCCCGAAATTCAGGAATGGTATCTGATGACCGGTGACGGCGATTATATCCTCCGCGTCCAGATCGCCGGAATCGACGACTATGGCGTGTTTCATCGCGACGTCCTCTCGCGCCTTCCCGGCGTCTCGCGCATCACGTCGAGCTTTGCGATGCGCAGCCACCGCCGGATGTGAGCCCGCACACGCCAATTGGCGATACAAATGCGGACCGATCGTCTAAGGCATCGCGCGTGACCGCATTTCTACTCCGCATCACCGCTCTTGCCGATCGCTATACCAGGCTGTCCGCGTTCATTCTGGGGCTCGTCTCTGCAACAGGCTTCGCCCCGCTGAACCTCTGGCCGCTGACCCTGCTCGCGCTCGCGGGCTGGATGGCGCTCGTCGCCCGCAGCACTCGCGGCTGGCGCGCGTTCGGAATGGGCTGGGCGTTCGGGGTGGGCCATTTCGCGCTCGGCCTCAACTGGATCGCCACCGCCTTCACCTATCAGGCCGCGATGCCGGCCTGGCTCGGCTGGGTCGCCGTACTCTTGTTGTCGCTTTATCTCGCCTTCTATCCAGCGCTCACAGCATGGGGCACGTGGGCGTTGAAACGATACGCCGCGACCTCCATGGTCGCCGCAGGCAGCCGAAACCCGAGGCCCAATGCAATCCCGGTTGCTGCGGTGCCAACATTGTCCTTCATCCTCGCACTCGCAGCTTTCTGGACGCTCACCGAATGGCTGCGAAGCTGGATCTTCACCGGTTTCGCCTGGAATCCTCTGGGCGCAATTCTCGTTCCGGTTTCGCTGGCCTTACCGGCGAAGACCGTCGGGACGTACGGCCTGTCGGGGCTCACCCTGCTGTGGGTCGGATGGGGGCTGCGCCTGGCGTTCCGTTGGCCGGCAACCTTTCGCAGCAAGCCCAAGAGCGGCACCTTCTTTTCTACCGTGATCCTCGCCCCCATTGCGTTTCTCTGTGTGCCGCTTCTGGTAGCGCTGCTGGCGAACATGAGTGTCGCCGAATCTTCGCAACGGGGCGCGGTCCCTGTCACCCTTGTCCAGCCCAATATTGGACAGGAGGACAAATGGGAGGGCGGCAAGGCCGATGCCAATTTTGCCAAGCTCGCGCGGCTCACGATTCCGAAGGATGAGACCCCGCGTCTGATCCTCTGGCCCGAGGCGGCAATCCCCGATTACCTCGAGGCCGGCTATCCGTCGGTCTATTACGACCGCGCGCCGGCTGCGGCGCGCGGCCGGCTGACCGACCTCATGAACGCAGGCGACCTGATGCTGCTCGGCGCGCTCAAGCTCGAACTCGACCGCACCGGGGACGTCGTCGGCGCGCGCAACGCGGTCATGACCGTCCATTCCGACGGCACGCTCGGCCCGCGCTACGACAAGGCGCATCTTGTCCCCTACGGCGAATATCTGCCGATGCGTTCTCTGCTCTCGGCCATCGGTCTGTCGCGGCTCGCACCGGGCGATATCGACTTCTGGCCTGGCCCGGGTGCGCGAACGCTCGACCTCGGGCGCTTCGGCAGGGCCGGTCTGCAAATCTGTTACGAGATCATCTTCTCGGGACAAGTGGTCGACCGCGCGCACCGTCCTGATTTCCTCTTCAATCCATCGAACGATGCCTGGTTCGGCGCCTGGGGTCCGCCGCAGCATCTGGCGCAGGCGCGGCTGCGTGCGATCGAGGAGGGGTTGCCCGTTCTGCGCGCGACGCCGACGGGCATCAGCGCAGTGATCGATGCGGACGGGCGCGTCCTCGACGCGATCCCGATGCACAAGGCGGGGCGGATCGACAGCTCCGTTCCGCGCGCGCGCGCACCAACGCCATTTGCGCGCTACGGCAACATCGTGCCCGTCGGTCTCGCGCTGCTGCTCATCGCGGGTGCCATTGCCTTTCGGCGCCGCGGACGCTAACAGCAGCGCGACATAAAGCATCCTTTATATCCGATCCACAGAAGGCATCTCCATGCGCAACAGCTTCCTTTTCACGTCCGAGAGCGTGTCCGAAGGTCACCCCGACAAGGTGTCGGACCAGATTTCGGATTCGATCGTCGACCTGTTCCTGTCGAAGGATTCCGAGGCGCGTGTCGCGTGCGAGACGCTGACTACCACCCAGCTTGTCGTGCTGGCGGGCGAGATTCGCTGCAAAGGCGTGTACGAAAATGGCAAATGGGCGCCCGGCGCGCTGGAAGAGATCGAGGCGACCGTCCGCAAGACGGTGAAGGAAATCGGCTACGAGCAGGATGGTTTTCATTGGCAAACGCTGCGCTTCGAGAATAACCTTCACGGCCAGTCGGCCCATATCGCGCAGGGCGTCGACGAAAGCGGCGACAAGGACGAAGGCGCCGGCGACCAGGGCATCATGTTCGGCTACGCCTCGGACGAGACACCCGACCTCATGCCGGCTACACTCGATTACAGTCACAAGATTCTGGAGCGCATGGCGGCGGACCGCAAGTCGGGCAAGGCGCCGTTCCTCGAGCCGGATGCGAAGAGCCAGGTCACGCTTCGTTACGCCAACGAGCGCCCGGTCGAGGCCACCGCGATCGTGGTGTCGACCCAGCATGCGCCCGGATATTACTGGCACAATGGTGAAGGCGATGAGGCAAAATATGCGACGCTTCGCGACTATGTGAAGAGCGTGGTTGCCGAGGTACTGCCCGCCGAACTGCTGACTGCCAACACTGTCTATCACATCAACCCGACCGGGCGCTTCGAGATCGGCGGGCCCGACGGTGATGCCGGGCTGACGGGGCGCAAGATCATCGTCGACACCTACGGGGGTGCGAGCCCGCACGGCGGCGGCGCGTTCAGTGGCAAGGACCCGACCAAGGTCGACCGCTCGGCCGCCTATATCACGCGTTATCTTGCCAAGAATATCGTTGCAGCAGGGCTCGCGCGACGTTGCACCATCCAGCTTTCCTATGCGATCGGCGTCGCCGAGCCGCTGTCGGTCTATGTCGACCTCCATGGCACGGCCGCCAACGGCGTGACCGAAGCATCGCTCGAACAGCTGATTCCGCAACTGGTCCGCCTGACGCCGAAGGGCATCCGCACCCACCTCGGCCTCAACAAGCCGATCTACCGGCAGACCGCCGCCTATGGGCATTTCGGCCGCCAGGCGCACGGCGACGCTTTTCCGTGGGAGCGCACGGACCTGACCGACAAGCTGAAGGCGGCCTTCGCCTGACAGAGTGCCGGGGCGCTTGCCGCCCCGGTCCTCGAACGCTAGGGCGCGCGCCATGACCGCTTACAAGTCCGGCGACCCGACCACACTGAACCGTCTCTACGGCCGCGCCAAGGGGAAGCCCCTGCGCGCGGGACAGCAGGATCTTGTCGACCATCTGCTTCCGCAGATTGCCGTGCCCGAGGAAGGCGAAGTGTCGGCGGAGCGCTTGTTCGGGCAGGCATGCCCATTGCATTTCGAGATCGGCTTTGGCGGCGGCGAGCATATGGCAGCGCGCGCGGACATGCTGCCCGATCATGGATTTATCGGTGCCGAGCCTTTCCTCAACGGTGTCGCGCAGGCCCTGGTCCACGTCAGCGGCGATCATGGCGCGCACCCGCCGCTTGCCAATATTCGCATCCATCACGGAGACGCGCTGGAAGTCCTGCGCCGCATCCCCGACGGCGCCCTCTCCTTCGCCTATCTGCTCCACCCCGACCCCTGGCCGAAGGCGCGCCACGCGAAGCGGCGGATGATGAACGACGGTCCAGTCGATCTGATTGCAGCGAAACTAAAACCCGGCGGGGAGTTCCGTTTTGGCACCGACCACCCCGTCTACCTCGCCCACGCGCTCATGATAATGCGGCGCCACCGCCACCAGTTCGAATGGCTGGCAAGGGAGGCGAAGGACTTTCTCGTCCGCCCGGGCGGCTGGCCCGAGACGCGATATGAAGCAAAGGCGCGCGCGCAGGGGCATGAGGTCTGGTATATGAGGTATCGGCGAACAGACACAAAATAGGCCAGAGACCTGATGCCGTCGCAGGGGCCCTCGGCTCGGCTCTTGGAGCCCGAGTTTGCGCCCGGCGCGCCCGAATAGGCGCGACGGGTGGTCGATGCAGGCGGACAAAGGAGACGCCTGGTATCAGTCGATAGCCGCGAGCAGCCGGCGCATGATATCAAAGAGGCGGGAAACCTCCGCCGCTCCCAGGACATCGGCGAGATCCGCCTCCGTCTGCCGGCTGAGACGCGCGAGCGTCGCGACGGCCTTCTTGCCCCGGCTGGTGAGAGTGACCCGTTTTGCGCGGCCATCCAACGGGTCGGGGCCGACGGCCACATAGCCTAGCTTCTTCAGGCTCTCGGTCAGATAGGCCATGCTCTGCTTCGTCATTCCTGCCCGTTCGGCAAGGTCAATCACGCGCGATCCATCTGGATCGATGTTGCGGAACAAGCTCGAATGGGCAGGACGGAGATCGGCAAAGCCCAGTTCGCGCGCCTCGGCGTAGATCCGGGTTCGCATCCGATCATAGGCGCGGCGGAAAAGCTGCGCGAGACGTTCGTCAGCAGGCGATTTCTCATCCATGTCGCACCTCTTGCATAAGACAGATAGTCTGTCTATGTGTATTTCGACAGATGAACTGACTATATTGACAGGAGGAGAACAGGACCATGAACGAAGTGGCAGATGTGATGGAGCGGAGTGACATCGTGGCGCATAATCTGCACGTGGCCGGCGAGCATATCGAGAATGAGGCGCGCGACCCCGCTTCGGTCATGGCGCTCTACACGGACGATATCGTCCTTGAAGTACCGGGCCGCGCCCTTCGTTTCGCGGGCCGGGCAGCCATCGAGGAAAATTACCGCCGCATGTTCGGCTCGATGACGGACATCGAAATAGAGCCGCTCGAGCGCTTTGCGACCGAGGATCGCGTGGTCGACGACATGATCGCGCGTTTTCGCCTAATCGGCGATGGGATGGTCAATGCCCCTCTTCCCGTTGGATCGCGCGTAGAGCTGCGCCTCGTGCATGTCTTCCATATGAAAGACGGCCTGATCTCGCGCGAGATCGTGCATGAGCACTGGCGCGAGGCCGCGTGACGAAATGCCGGTGCCTTGCAGCAATGGTGCCAGCCTGATCCTCGGCGTAGGGATTTCGTGGACCGAGTTACGCCATCAGCGGCGGGGCTGATCCAGACGGGCGCGGAGCGCGGGCGGAACGCGGGCTCCGGAGCGTTCCAATGCGTCGAGCGTGGCGAGTGCCATGGCGCGATAGGGAGGCAATATCTCCGGCCTATGCCGGGCGAGTGCCCCGAGATGTCCCGCAATCGTCTCCTCGTCACCGCGCAGCAGCGGACCGGAAAGCGCCGAGAAGCCGTGCTCGAGGCTGTTTTCGAGCGCCGCTCGAACGAGCGGCGCGAGCAGGCCCGCAGGGTCGTCCACACCCGCGCCGCGGAGCGCGTCGAACGAGCCCTCGAGTAAAGTGACAAGATGGTTTGCGGCGTGGCAAAGCGCGGCGTGATAGAGCGGACGATGCGCTTCGGCGATATCGACGCCGACGCCGCCAAGACAGGACACGACATCGCGGGCGGCCGCCGTCGCCTCGGCGTCCGCCCCTGTAATCGCGAACCGAGCGCCCGACATGCGCTGCACCTCGGTGTCTGGGTCGCCGGTGAAGGTCATTACGGGATGGATCGCCGCGGTCAGCGCGCCGACGGCGCGCAGAGGATCGAGCAGCGCTGCCCCGCTGCGTCCGCTGACATGGAAGACGAAGGGCGCGCGCCCTCTCGGCATCGCGGCTGTCATGGCCGCCGCGACTGAAGCGAGCGCATCGTCGGACACCGCAATGCCGATCAGGTCGCAGGCGCCGACCAGCGTTTCGAGCCGCTCTGCCGTCGCCGCCCAGCCGGCCTGTTTGACAACAGTCTCCAGCCGGTCCGGCGAGCGGCCCCATAGCATAACGGGCGCCGCCGAGTGAGCGCCAAGGCCGAGTGCAAGCGCCTGCGCCACCCGGCCCGCGCCGACGATCCCGATTTGCCGATAGCCATTCATCGTCATCGCCCTCTTGTAGCGCCCCCAAACAGCTCCCGCCATGGTGCCGGCCGATGCAGCCCGGCGCGTCCGGGGCACGGCAGGCCCGATGAGGACTCCTTGCGACGCGCGATTGGCTCTAGGCGGAGGCCTGGGGGGCGACTTGAGGACGGGAGCAAGAACATGAACGCCCTTTCGACGCGAGATGGTGGCGATGCCGCCAACGACGTGTACCGCGGACCGCATGGCGAACCGCCAGTCGACGCCGCGCTCGGCCTTCAGCTCTCCCGCGCCTGTGCGCTAACGCTGCTGCGCTTGCAACTCGCCTTCGAGCGCGGCGACCGGACCGCGGCGATCGAGGCGATCGATCGGCTCCACGCCCTTGATGCCCAGGTCGAACGTCTCGTCGAAAGTCTGCCTTGCGCTGAAGATCCGAAGCTGAAGGCGATCACCCGCCAGATACTGGAAGAGAAGATGGCGCTCGCCTTCGAAAAGCTCGCGCTGGCGAGCGGGGTCAGCGGGCCTGACCTCGCGTCAGCGCCCGCCTTCCTGCGCCGGGGCCCCAGCGAGCCGCCTCCTACTGTCGCGGAACCCGATATCGACGAATTTCCGGTCGAGGACACTCCCCCGTTTGCGGCGATCCGCACCTATGCGCCCCGCGCCGCGCTGCTCGTGGCGCTCGCGGCCGGAACCGCCGGCGTGCTGGCGGTCGCGCTCTAAGTTCGGTCTGCCCCCTTGCAAAAGTGGCCGGGGCGGTGGGTGCTGCCCCGGCCGACTGCATGGTTCCCTCCCGACCGGGTCGCGGGGTCAGGCGGAAATCCATGCAGCCACGCAAGCACCGTCGGTGTTGCGATCCGAGATCGATGTGCCCGAGCCGGGCGGCAGCGAAACCGAAGACGGCTCCACGACAACCGAAACCCAATTCGATCGCAGCGAAGCTGCGCGCGGGCCGCTGGCCGGACATCAAATGCCAGACATCGAACAATCCCCTCGCCGAAGCGGGGTAGCCCGAACAGCGCCGGGAAGCCGCGTCCATGGGTTCGACCTGTCTGCTGCACCCCCGCGCCGAACGAGCCCTCCGGCTGTCGACATCAGGAGACCGACTAGTTGCCCAATGATGCCGGCGTCTACCCAATGTTTTTTGGGGTCGGCTCCGTTTTCCTTCTCCAGCGGCTAGCGGGAGAACGTGCCAAGCGCCTCAGTCCAAAAGAAATTTGACTTCCGCCGGGCACGCAGCAACATCACCGGCGATGGGGGGATCAAGCCGAATTCTGCTGTTCGTGCTCGCCATGCTGGCGGCGCTGCCGTTCGCGCAGGGTGCGCCTGCGCTCGCGGACCGGCCAGGCGCAAACCAGGCTTCCCCATCGGGCAACAAAGACTGCCACGATCGACCCGGTTGTTCCCGCCCGGGGGGCGGGGCTTTGCAGCTTCCGGTGCTCGAACTTCGGCCTGGCCACGACGCGCCATCGCTCGCGCCTTTCGTCCGCTACGCAAAGCATAGCGCGCCGATCGACCGGGCGGTTGCGAACGCAATGCTCGCGGCCCCGCTCGCGCGCGTCACTGGACCAACCATCCATTTCGGGCCGCCCGGACGCCACACGGCGGTGCTATTGAAGGTTCGCAATACGGGCGGCGGCCAAGGAAGCTGGATCCTGACCACCGGACGCGGGTCCCTTGCTTATTTTCGCCTCTTTGAAATGTCGGAAGGAGAGCTGACCCTGCTTGTCGACGGGACGGATGCGCGCACGGCGAGCGACAATTTGCAGACCTATCAGGCCTTCAGCACCGAAGTCGTGCTCGAACCAGGCCAGGAAAAACTGATCCTGATCGACTTTCTCTCTGCAAACTCGACGTACATGCCGCTGAGAATCGCGACCTACGGCACCTTCTTTAAGGAGCGGCGCGCCAATATTGCCATGGTATCGGGCCTGGTCGTCGGCACCGCTGTTCTGATCCTGCTGAACTTTCTCTTCTTCGCGATCACCGGCCACCGCGAATTCATCTGGCTGGCGGTTGCCGAGGCTTTCTTTGCGCTCAACACCATCCATTCAGAAGGCTACGTCACCATATTCTTCCTCGCCGACAAACCGCTGACCGGCGTGGCAATCGAGGATGTAATCAAATGCGGCTTCGCCGCTTCGATGGCGCAATTTTGTCGCAGCTTCGTGAACACGGCCATGCATTTTCCCAAGCGCGACATAGCGCTGAAGGGCCTGATCGTCGCGGCCCTCGCGATCATGCTGCTGCAGGCGGGGCTCTCCATTTATCCCAATGGGCTCCGGGCCACGCTGCATGGCGCGACCTGGATCGTCACGGTCGCGGTCGCTTTGTTTCTGCCCGTGGTCGGATTTGCCGCAATGCGGGAGTTCGGGCGCCAGCTCTGGCCCTTGTTCGCGGGCTGGGCCAGCCTCGCGCTGTTCATCCTCTATGCTGCGGTTGCATCGATGGGTCTATTTACCTGGCTGCCGATCAACTGGCACTTGGCAGGGCCCGTCGGCCTTTTCGAGGCGATCATGGTGACCCTCGCGCTGGGGCTCAATCTCAAGAAAATTCAGGCCGACAAGCTCGCTGCCGATACCAACTATGCGCGTTCCCTTGCCGAACGCGTCCGGATCAGCGAGCGTGCAGCCCGGCTCGCCGAGGAAAAGGCGTTCGCACTTGCAACGGTCAACAGCCAGAACGCGATGCTCCACGCCTCGGGTCACGACAGCAAACAGGTGATCCTGGCGCTCAACAGCGCGGTCGAGGCGCTGAAGCGCGGCGACGACTCCGGCAAGCACCGCGAACTCACAGAACTGCTGCAAAGCTCGGCCGCCTATTTGAGCGGGATCGTCTCCACCACCATATCGGGTGCCAGCATTGTCGGTAGCGATACGGACTTCATCACCCTCAGCAGCTTTCGGGCAGAGGCCCTCACCGAACCGCTGGTGATGATGTTCAAAACCAGCTTTGCGCAGAAAAAACTGACGCTCGACGTAGAAATCGCGGGCGAAATCATGATCCTGTCGGACAGGCCGCTCCTGATGCGCGCGCTCGCGAACCTCCTCGGCAACAGCTATCATTATACCGATAAAGGCGGCGCGCGGCTCCATGTCGCGGCGCAGGAGGCGCAGGTTGTCGTCACCATTACCGACAGCGGCAAGGGCATGCCTGCTGACGTCATGACCCGGCTCAATGACGAGTCAGTCACCCGGCTGCGCGCCGACGAGACCAATGACGGCAGCGGATCCGGTTTCCAGTCAGCGAAGCGATTGATCGAAGCGCTGTCGGGGTCGATACGCATCCTGACCTCGACACCGGCGGGCACCGAGATCCGGATTGTCCTGCCCCATGCGTTCCTCGGCGTCTCGCCCTGTGCGGTGGCCGATATCGCCGATTTGCTCCCTGACCTTCATCTGCTCGACTTTGATCAGCGCGACACATTCGAGGCGGCGCTCTCCACCATCCCCGCGCCAAAGGAGCAGATCATTGCCTGCACCTATGACGACACGAGCGTCACGCGCGGTCGCCTTGCCGACATGGTGGGAATGGTGCTCATCAAGCCGCTGTGCCGCGAAATGGCGGCGCATCCCCGGCTGAGAGGATGCTCAAAGGAGATTTAATTCGTGCGCGCGATCGACGATCTTGCGGTTGTGAGTCACGTCGAGCTTGCGCCGAAGTTCGGCGATGTGAAACGAGACTGTCGGCTGCGCGATCGAAAGTCGGTATGCGATTTCCTTGTTGCTTTCGCCCTGCGCAAGATAGTGGAGGATTGCCATCTGCCGCGACGATAAAGTCACCGGTGGCTGTCGATATTTCCCCAGCGCCTCGCGCATATGGGGAGAGATATAGATGTCACCTGCGAGCGCTGCATCGCACGCGGCAAGAATTTCCCGGGGAGGGTCAGCCTTGCTCACCACCGCGCGCGCGCCGAGCTTCAACGCATAATCGACCTCGCCATAGTGGGTCTCGCCCGTCAGGATGATCACGGTCATGTCGCGTGAACCGATAATTTCTGCAAGGACGTTGATGCCGCGCACGTCGGGCATGTTGAGGTCGAGGATCACGAGGTCAACAGGCTGCGACTGGACGAAGGCATTCACCGTGGCGCCGCGGTCAAGCGTGCCGACAACCAAAAAGCGCTCCTGGCCCGCGAACAGCAGCCGCAAACCGCTCTGGGTGATCGGGTGATCGTCGACGATCAGGATCCTGTGATGGGTGCTCATCGCCGTTCCTCGCCCCCGCAAGCCGCAGCCTATCTGCCTTAAGTGAGAGAAATATCGCAACCTGAATAATCTTGGGGCGCCCGCGATTCTTGGCCTTGCCCGCCGCGGGATCGATCAGGTGCCGCGAACTCGAGGCTCCTTGATACAAATGGGGCGGCTCGATGAAGAGCCGCCCCAGTTGTGGAGTCCGCCGGGGAGAGGGAGAGTGCGGCGGACCGGAGATTGGTGCCTAATGACTCAGCGAGCGGCCATCTGGCTGTCGGATTCGGCTTCGGCGACGCCGGCGATCTTCAGCGCAGCGCGATACTGCTTGGCAGCGGCACGTTCATTGCCCGCTTCGCACAGCTTGTTGCCGGTCGAAACAAAGCGCTTCGCGCTCGACTGCTTGCCGCCCTGCATGTCATCGGCAGCAGCGCGGGCCTGATCAGCAAGGCCCGTGCAGCGATAATCGCTGCCCTTTGCCTGGGCGTGGGCCGGCGAGGTCGAGGCGATCAGGCCGGTGAAAGCGAGCGCGGAAGCCGCAACGATCGCGAAGGCAGAGGGAAAACGTCGGAAAGAGGAGAGCTGATAGGTCATGGGAGAGGTTCCTTTCGTTTCGTTGTGCAACCTTTTTAGCCGCGGTTGCGCACATAGATAATCCTCTATAATCTGCAAGTGCCTTGAAGCAGGATTTAACAATTCCCCATGGGGCGCTCGACGGGATCGAGGCTTTCCTGCGCGTCGCGGAGCGCCGGAGCTTTTCCGCCGCGGCCGCGGATCTCGGCGTCTCGCCTTCGGCGATCAGCCAGACGGTCAAGGCTCTTGAGGCCCGCGTCGGCGCGCCCTTGTTCATGCGCACCACCCGCAGCGTTGGGCTGACCCAGGCGGGTGAGATGTTTCTGGAACGCGCCGCGCCGGCCTATGCCGGGCTCGCCGATGCCTATGAGGCGGCACGCAACCTCGGTAACCGGCCCGCGGGGCGGCTGCGAATCAATCTGATGCGTGGTGCGGTCCAGCCGCTGTTCGCGCCGATCCTCGCGGGTTTCTGCGAAGCCTATCCCGAGATCGAGATAGAGATTTTCGCTGACGACGCCTTTGCCGACCTTAGCGCCGGAGGCTTTGATGCCGGAATCCGCATGGGCGAATCGCTCGATGCCGATGTGATCGCAGTGCGGCTAACCGGGCCGTTTCGCTTCGTCGTCGCCGCAACGCCCGCCTACATCGCCCGCTACGGACGCCCTGAAACGCCGGAGGACCTGCGCAACCATCGCTGCGTGCGCCTGCGCCTTGGCACCGGCGCGATGATGCCGTGGACTTTCGCGCGCGGCAATCGCGAGATCGAGGTTGCGGTGACCGGTCCCGTGATCGTCAACGATTTCCATGCCATGATGGTGGCCGTCAGCACCGGTGTGGCGATGGGCATGATCGCCGAGCCGACCGCGCAGCCACTGGTCGAGGCGGGCGAAATCGAAGTGCTGCTCACCGAACATGCGGCCTCGACCTCCGGTCTTTTCCTCTATTACCCAAGCCGCAAACAGGTGATGCCGAAACTGCGCGCCTTCATCGATTATGTCCGCGACCATCTGCCCGACGATGTGACCGGCTGAACCATCCCCATGCGCCGCACAAATAAATCCCTTTGCCGCGCGCAGAAAAATTGGGCTGGCGATTCCCGTCAAAAGACGGCAGCGAGATGTCAACTAAAACAGTTGGAATGAACTTATGCTTGATCTGGCCGCCCTGGATCCCACGGCGCTCCTGCCCTTCATTCTCATCGGCTTTGCAGCGCAGCTGGTCGACGGGGCACTGGGGATGGCGTTCGGCGTCATCTGCAACACTCTGCTTGTGGCGGTGATGGGCGTGCCGCCCGCGGCGGCGTCGGCGCGCATTCATGTGGTTGAGGTTTTCACCACCGGCGTGTCGGGTATCAGCCACCTGATTCACCGCAACATCGAGTGGGGCCTCTTCTTGAAGCTGCTGATCCCCGGCCTGATCGGCGGCGTGTCGGGCGCCTACCTCTTGAGTTCGCTCCATGGCGATTTCGTCAAGCCTTTCGTCCTCACCTACCTGGTTGCGGTCGGCGTCTGGCTTCTTGTCCGCGGTCTTCTCTATCCGCCCAAATTTCGCAAGCCGAAGGTGATCGCACCACTCGGACTGATCGGAGGCTTCCTGGACGCCGCGGGCGGCGGCGGGTGGGGGCCCGTGGTGACCTCGAACCTGCTCGTCCAGGGCGCCGAACCGCGCAAGGTCGTGGGCACGGTGAACAGTGTCGAATTCTTCCTGACCCTCGCGGTCTCGGCGACCTTCATCTGGCACCTTGGTCTCGAAGACATAGCGGGGGCGACCCTCGGCCTGCTCATTGGCGGTGTCCTCGCCGCGCCCCTCGGCGCAGTGATGGCAAAGCGCTTCTCGCCAAAGCTCATGCTGATTCTCGTCGGCTTTGTGCTCACTGCGACGAGCGCCTTTGGTCTATACAAGGTGCTCGCCTAGCGTCCGGCCAGCGGCGGCTCAGTTCGCCGGTCGCGTTTCGTCGATCTTGTCGACCCATTCGGGGTAGAAACTGGGCTCGCGCGCCGACCAGCCCGGCGCGGTCGCCGCGGCCTCGCTGATCGACTGAAGCAGCGAGCGCCGCTTGTCAGGATGGAGGTGCGGAAGCGATGCTGCGGCGCAAAAAGCGCCGGGAAGCCACGGCCGCGCGTGCGCGCCAAGCAACCGCTCGTAGAGAAAGCGATAGGAGGCAAAGCCCGGGAGCCGGTCCTGACCCAGGTCGAAAGCCGACACGGCGACGAGCGGCGCCATGAAACCCTCGAGGGCATCGAGACCGCTGTCCTCGGGGATATGTTCGCGAATTTCGCCAAGCCGCTGATAGACCCGGGCCTGCACGCGGATCGCAGTCTCCTCGACCATGTCGCGCGACCAGCGCGCTATTGCATCCTCGCGCTCAAGCCCGATGTCCAGCGAACGGCGGATATAACGCTGCGTCGCGGCGGGAAATCCCGCAAATTCCTTGATTTCCGAAATAGAAAGGTCGCCCGCGGCCGGTCCTGAACGCGTCGCCATCGTCATGCTCCCCGCATCGCACCCCGGGAGCCGTCCCCCGGGAGGCTTGCACTTGTGCAATGTGCCACATCAAAGGTTAGTGGCAAGTTAACCATGATGGCGGGGATTGTTCAGCCATCGTGGGACATTGCGCGGGCTTGCGACCGGTCCTAATCAGCATCAACCACGACACGCAGGGGCTTTCATGTCGAACACACCGCAGCCGGTCCTGTCCTCCACCGGACTCTTCACCCCTCAAGATTCCATTTCGAACGAAGAACTCGTCGCCAGCTTCAACGCTTATGTCGCGCTCTATAACAGCAGGAATGCGGCAGCGATCGCCGCCGGCGAGACCGCTGCGCTCGCTGAATCGAGCGTCGAATTCATCGAGAAGGCGAGCGGCATCGGCTCGCGCCACGTCGTCGACAAGGCGGGCATCCTCGATCCGGACCATATGGCCCCGCGGCTGCCCGAGCGCAGCAACGAGGAACTGTCGATCCTCGCCGAGATCGGCGTGGCCGCGGCGAAGGATGCGCTTGCCCGGGCGGGCCGCGATGCCAGCGATGTGGACGCGGTGCTGTGCGCAGCGTCGAACATGCAGCGCCCCTATCCCGCCATGGCGGTCGAGATACAGGACGCGCTCGGCATCGAAGGCTTCGCCTTCGATATGAACGTCGCCTGCTCCTCGGCGACCTTCGGCATCCAGACCGCCGCAGATTACATCCGCGCGGGCCATGCGAAAAGCGTGCTCGTCGTAAACCCCGAAATCTGTTCGGGTCACCTGAACTGGCGCGACCGTGACAGTCATTTCATCTTCGGCGATGTCGCGACTGCGATCCTGATCGAGGACAAGAGCATGGCTCCAGACGGACATTGGGATATCCTCGGCACGCGGCTCAAGACCGTTTTTTCGAACAATATCCGCAATAACTTCGGTTTTCTGAACCGCACCCATGGCGGCATCGACCAGTCGGGTCCCAAGACAGACAAGCTCTTTGTCCAGGAAGGCCGCAAGGTGTTCAAGGAAGTCGTGCCGATGGTTGCGGCAATGATCGTTGAGGAAATGGATAAACTAGGGCTCGAGGGTGCCGACATGCGCCGCTTGTGGCTGCATCAGGCGAACACCAACATGAACCGTCTCATCGCGCAGCGTGTGCTCGGGCACGAGGCCAGTTCCGACAAAAGCCCCACGGTGCTCGATACCTATGGCAATACGTCGAGCGCGGGGTCGATCATCGCCTTCCATCTCCATCACGCGGATATGACCGCAGGTGATACCGGGCTGATCTGCTCGTTCGGTGCCGGCTATTCCGCCGGGACGGTATTCGTGCGCAAGACCTGAGCATCAAGGCACGAAGGTCGTGAACAGATAGACCGCGAACAGCATGAGGTGAATCGTGCCCTGGAGCACGGTGGTGCGGCCATTCGCGAGCGTCTGCGACGCGACGATCAGCGACAGGAACAGCAGCACAGTCGACTTGGCGTCGAGGCCGAGGCTGATCGGCAGCTCAATGGCGATCGACAGAATCGCGACCGCCGGGATAGTGAGCCCGATCGTCGCGAGCGCTGACCCGAGCGCCAGGTTGAGACTGGTCTGCAAGCGATCAGCCTTGGCCGCGCGTACCGCGGCGAGCCCTTCGGGGGCCAGGATCAGCGCCGCGATGAGCACACCGAGGACTGCAGGCGGCGCGCCCCAGTCAGCAAGCAGCGCACCGATGACCGGGGAGAGGCTCTTCGCGAGAAGTACGACCGCAAACAAACTCGCAAGCAGCAGCACGCCCGAAACGGCCGTTCGCTGGACACTCGGCGGTGCGGCGTGGGCGTCGGGCTCGCCGTCGCCGTCGGCATCACCGTCGGGCAGGAAATAGTCGCGGTGGCGCACCGTCTGCACGAGCGCGAAGGTGGCATAGAGGATCAACGATACCGCAGCGACAAAGCCGAGCTGCTTCGCCGAATAGAAGGGCCCCGGCACGCTCGACGTGAAATTGGGGAGCACCAACGTCACCACGGTGAGGACAGTGAGCGTCGCGAGCGCAGCCCCGATGCCGGTGCGCTGGAAACGCTGTTCATGATGTCGGATCGCACCGCTGAGCAGGCAAAGCCCCATCAGAAGGTTGAGGATCACCATCACCGCCGCAAACACCGTGTCGCGCGCGAGCGTCTGCGCCTTTTCCGGCTCGGCCTGCATCAGCGTCAGGATCAGCCCGACCTCGATCACAGTGACGGCAAGCGCGAGGATCAACGTCCCGAACGGCTCGCCGACCCGGTGCGCGATCACCTCTGCATGGTGAACCGCTGCGACGACCGAGCCTGCCAGAATGATCGCAACCAGCCAGGGGTTGAGCGGCGTGGCAAAGCCAGCCATTGCGGCCATAAATCCCAGAACCGGAAAAATATCGTTGGTCCGGTCGGCGAGGCGAAGTTTCGTCGTCATGGGCTTCTCTTACAGCCGCCTTCCTCGCTGCCTACCCCGAAGCCGACATTAATGCGCACGGACCGGCAATCCGGCCGCCGCAAGCCGCGCATGCGCCTCGGCGACCGTCGCCTCGCCGAAATGGAAAATGCTGGCCGCAAGCACTGCGCTCGCGCCGCCTTCGATCACCCCTGCGACGAGATGATCGAGATTGCCGACGCCGCCCGATGCGATGACCGGGACGCTCACCGCATCGGCGACGGTGCGCGTGAGCGCAAGGTCATACCCATCCTTCGTGCCGTCGCGGTCCATGCTCGTCACGAGCAGTTCGCCTGCGCCCAGCGCGGCCAGTCGCACGGCATGATCAAGCGCATCGATCCCCGTTGGCTTGCGGCCGCCGTGGGTGAAGATTTCCCAGCGGCCCTTCCCCACGCGCCGCGCGTCAATGCTTCCGACCGCGCACTGGCTGCCGAAGCGATCGGCAATTTCCGCGACCAGTTCCGGCCGCGCGACCGCGGCGCTGTTCACCGCGACCTTGTCGGCACCCGCGAGCAAGAGCGCACGCGCATCGTCGGCGCTGCGCACGCCGCCCCCCACGGTCAGCGGCATGAAGCAGACTTCAGCGGTCCGTGCGACCATCTCGAGCAAGGTCCCGCGCCCCTCATGGCTGGCCGAAATATCAAGGAAGCAGAGCTCGTCGGCACCGGCGGCATCATAGGCGCGCGCCGCCTCGACCGGGTCGCCGGCATCACGCAGATCGACAAAATTGACGCCCTTGACGACGCGTCCGTCCGCCACGTCGAGGCAGGGAATGACGCGAACGCGGACGGTCATCGGCGATTCCGCCTGCGGGAATAGGCCGCGTAACGGCTGTTGGGGGAGCCCCTCATCGTCTCATGCTCTCCTAACCCGTCTCACCAGCGGACGGGGAGCCGGCGATTGCAATCGCTTCGGCCAGATCAAGCCTGCCATCATAAAGTGCCCGCCCGGTGATGACGCCCTCGATACCGTCGGCCACATGGCCGCGCAGTGCGTGGACATCGGCAATCCCCGCAACCCCGCCGCTCGCGATCACCGGAATATCGACCGCCCGCGCCAGAGCCACCGTCGCCTCGACATTGCAGCCCTTGAGCAGCCCGTCGCGCCCGACATCGGTGAAGAGCAACGCCGCGACTCCCGCATCCTCGAAGCGCCGCGCGAGGTCCTCGACGCGAACGTCGGAAACCTCCGCCCATCCCTCGGTGGCGACCATTCCGTCTCTTGCGTCGACCCCCACGATGATCCGGCCGGGCAGGTCGCGGGCTGCCGATCGGACGAACTCGGGGTTCTTCAATGCCGCCGTGCCGATGACGACCCGCTCCACCCCCAGCGCGAGCCAGCGGTCGACCCCGGCGCGGTCGCGGATGCCGCCGCCGACCTGCACCTTGCCGGGGAAGGCGGCAAGGATGCTTTCGACCGCGCCGCCGTTCACGCTTGTCCCTGCAAAGGCACCGTCGAGATCGACGACGTGGAGGTGCGATGCGCCCGCTTTGGCGAAAAGGCGTGCCTGGGCGGCAGGATCGTCGCCATAAACGGTCGCGCGCGCCATATCGCCCTCGGCGAGTCGCACCACCTGCCCGCCCTTGAGGTCGATCGCCGGGAAGATGGTCAGGGTCGCCACTTCAGGAACCTTTCGAGCGTCGCAAGGCCATAGGCCTGGCTTTTTTCAGGGTGGAACTGAACCCCAACGATATTGTCGCGAGCGACTGCCGCCGTGAAGGGCCCGCCATGCTCGCTCGTCGCCGCGACATGCGCGGCGTCGTCAAAATGATAACCGTGGAGATAATAGGCCTCGCCGCGTGCGATCACCGGATGCGCGAATGTCGGAAGGACGTCGTTCCAGCCCATGTGCGGGATACGAAGGCCGGGGGCGGGCGCAAAGGGGCGCACGGTACCGCCGATCCAGCCGAGGCCCGCGTGCCGCCCATGCTCCTCGCCCGCATCGGCAAGCAATTGCATGCCGACGCAGATGCCGAGGAAAGGAGCGCCTTCCCCGCGCACCCGTCGCTCGATCGCCTCGACAAGGCCTGGAATGGCTGAAAGACCGGTCATGCACGCCGCAAAGGCACCGACGCCGGGCAGCACGATCCGCTCCGCCTTCGCCACGACATCGGGGTCGGCGGTGACGGCCACGGCCTCCGCGCCCGCCGCGATGAGCGCATTGTGCACCGAGCGTAGATTGCCCGCGCCATAGTCGATCAGGGCGATGGCGCTCATCGAAAAGTCCTAGAGGACCCCCTTGGTCGAGGGAATCGTGTCGCCCTTGCGCGGGTCGATCTCGACCGCCTGGCGCAAGGCGCGCGCGAGCGCCTTGTACATGCTCTCGGCGATATGATGATTGTTCTCGCCATAGAGGGTTTCGATGTGCAGCGTGATCCCGGCTGTCTGGGCAAAGCTTGCAAACCAGTGGGGGAAGAGCTCGGTGTCCATTTCGCCGAGGCGGGGCTGCGAAAATCCCGACTTCCAGACACAGTGCGGGCGCCCCGAGATGTCGAGGACGCACCGGGTCAGTGTTTCGTCCATCGGCGAATGCGCCTCGCCATAGCGCGCGATCCCGCGCTTGTCGCCGAGCGCTTTTGCCACCGCCTCGCCGAGCGCGAGCGCCGAATCCTCGACCGTGTGGTGCTGGTCGATGCGGAGGTCGCCCTTCACTGTCATCGCAATGTCGATCAGGGAGTGGCGCGAAAGCTGCTCGACCATGTGATCGAGAAAGCCGATGCCTGTGGAGACCGAATAATCGCCGCAGCCGTCGAGATTGACGGTGATCGCGATATCCGTTTCCTTGGTCGTGCGCTGGACGGTTGCGGTTCGCATGAGACGCCCCATAGCAGCGACTTTTCGCGTTGCAAGGCGACTCTCCCCACTTGACCGCCGCGCGCGCCGCGTTCATCCCCCACGGCCATGAGTGATGAAGTCCGCGACAGCCTGATTCCCTATGACGAAATCGTGCAGGACGCGCTGCGCGCCGTGGTCGGCCGCGTGCTGCGGCAGATCGAGGGGACCGACAGCCTGCCCGGCGAGCACCATTTCTACATCACCTTCAAAACCCAGGCACCCGGCGTCGCGATTCCCGAGCATCTGATCGCCAAATTCCCCGACGAGATGACGATCGTCCTTCAGAATCGCTTCTGGGACCTGACGGTCGAGGACGATCATTTCAGCGTCGGCCTGTCGTTCAACCAGACGCCCTCGATGCTCACGATCCCTTATGCGGCAATCACCGCTTTCGTGGATCCCTCGGTGGATTTCGGGCTGCAGTTCCAGGTCAGCGACGACAGCGAGGACCCCGAACCGCACGACGAGGCTGACAACGACCGACCCGAAGTTTCGACCGAGGACGGCTCCAACGTCGTGACGGTGGATTTCGGCAAGCGGAAATAGCGTGGCGGGCCCCGACTGGCCCCCCAGCCGCTTCTGGCAATATTGGGCGCTCGCCGGGATGGTTGTGCTGACGGCCGCCTTCTGGTGGGGGGTCGAGGGCTATGCGATCTTTGAAGCTCGCCGGCATGGCCAAATCGCCGAAGGACTGATGGGTTTCACATTGCTTGTCCTGACCCCGACGCTCGTGCTCGTCTGGCTCGTCGCGGGCTGGCTACGGCGGCGGGTGGGCGACGGCGGCTATTGGCAATTGCTCGGCCTGGTCGCGATGATCTGGGCGGGCGCGGTTCTGGTGACGAGGATGCTGGCCGGATGAGCGAGACACGGATCGAAAGCGACAGCCTCGGAGAAATCGCAGTCCCGGGCGGCGCCTATTGGGGCGCGCAGACGCAGCGGTCGATCGAGAACTTCCCCTTCAGCACGCGCGAGCGCATGCCAATCGAGATCATCCACGCGCTCGCGCTCGTCAAGCAGGCTGCGGCGCGGATCAACCGGCGCCACGGGCTTCCTGCCGAAAAGGCCGATGCGATCGAAGCGGCAGTGAAAGACATCGTCGCTGGCAAACTCGACGATCAATTCCCGCTCGTCATCTGGCAGACAGGGAGCGGCACCCAGAGCAATATGAACGTCAATGAGGTGATCGCAGGCCGCGCAAACGAGATATTGACCGGCAGGCGCGGCGGAAAGACGCCGATCCATCCCAATGACGATGTCAACCGCGGCCAGTCATCGAACGACAGCTTCCCGACCGCCCTGCACATCGCGGCATCGCTTGCAGCAACGCAGCGCCTGTTGCCTGCCCTCGCCCGCCTGCGAGGGGCGCTCGAAGCCAAGGCATCGCAATGGGCCGGCATCGTCAAGATCGGCCGCACCCATTTGCAGGACGCCACGCCCTTGACGCTGGGGCAGGAATTTTCGGCTTATGCAAACCAGCTCTACCGCGCCGGACGGCGCATCGAGCCCGCGATCACGCACGGCACCAACCGGCTCGCTCAGGGCGGGACCGCGGTCGGCACCGGGCTCAATTCCCCGGCAGGCTTCGCCGGTGAGTTCTGCGCGGCCTTGAGTGAAATCACCGGCCATCGCTTCCTGCCCGCCGAGAATATGTTCGAAGCGCTCGCATCCAATGATCCGCTCGTTCACCTGTCGGGAACGTTGAATACGCTCGCAGCCGCGCTTACCAAGATCGCGAACGACATCCGCCTGCTCGGATCGGGACCCCGAGCGGGGCTCGGTGAGCTCGACCTGCCCGCCAACGAGCCGGGCAGCTCGATCATGCCGGGCAAGGTGAACCCGACCCAGTGCGAGATGCTCACGATGGTCGCGGCGCAGGTCATCGGCAATCATCAGGCAGTAACCGTCGGCGGGATGCAGGGCCACCTCGAGCTCAACGTGTTCAAGCCGTTGATCGGCGCCAACGTGCTCCGCTCGATCGATCTGCTCGCGACCGCCATGGAGGGTTTTGCGGAGCGCTGCGTCGAGGGCATCGAACCCAATCGCGCGCGCATTGCCGAACTCGTCGACCGCTCGCTGATGCTGGTGACGGCGCTCGCCCCCGAAATCGGCTATGACAAGGCGGCAAAAATCGCGAAGCAGGCGCACGAGCGCGGGACGACGCTGCGCGAGGCCGCGCTCGACCTCGGCTATGTCGACGCCGCGACCTTCGACCGGATTGTTGACCCGCGAGCAATGCTGGGGCCGGAACCCGAAGGCTCTGCCGGGAATATATAGGGGGAAGGAGAATGAGGATGATGGCACGGATCATCGGCGGTGTGCTTGGCAGTGCGATCGGACGGACAAGGAATAATCACCCGGTTGCCGGGGCAGTGATTGGCGCAGGCACGCTGTTCGCGGCGCGGCGCCTTTTCCCGCAGCGCTACGCCGTGCTCGCGGCGACGGCGGCGGCTGCCTATCTCACCAAGAAATGGGCCGAACGCGCCGAAGCGCGCAAGAATGCAGAAACAGCGCATGCTGCCGACGCGGCACTCGCCCGCGAAGGCGTGGTCGACAGCTATGCCGGGACCGACGCGCCGACCGATGGAGAAAGCATGGGGGACGCCCTACCGCCTGCGATTCCGGTTGAGGCGGACGGCAAACGCCCTTCGGTGCACTAATCGAAAGCGGGCGCCGCTCGCGAATCATGCAAGTGCGCTATATGGGTCTGCTCCCTCGATCCTCTCAAGGGCAGCCCGCACGGCACCCCGCCAAGTCTCATCGGCGACAAGCAAGGGCGGAAACAGGTCGAGCGTGAGCAGCGTGTCGGCTAGCGAGGCCGCATCCCCCGCCGCTCGCCCTATATCGGTCAGACGCGGCGCAAGGGGATCGACGATCGGCTCGCCGCTTCGAGCCATCCGGCGAATGAATGCCATCCACGCCGCCACCGGAACCGCGAGCCGCGTCACGGGTCTTCCGGATGCCTTGGCGTCCAACGTCGTGCCCAGCAGCCGGTAGCGCAGCTTCTGACTGCCATCCCATGCGATTTGACCAAGCAAATGGCGGAGCGCCGGGTTGCGGAAGCGGTCGAGGACGGTATCCGCGTAGAAGGACAGGTCCAAGCCGGCCGCCGGAGCGAGCGAAGGAATGATATCGCCGTGCACCAGCCGCTCGATAAAAGCGGCGAAGCGCTGATCGCCCATCGCATCGGCGACGCTCGCATGCCCCAGCGCAAGGCCGATATAGGCGATGCTGCTGTGCGCGCCGTTGAGGATGCGAAGCTTTGCCTTTTCATAAGCCGCCACGTCCCCGGTCATCTGCACGCCGACGCTGGCGAGATCGGGACCGTCGGCAAGGTTGAAATGCTCGACAACCCATTGAGTGAAACCTTCGCGCTGGACCGCCGCTGCATCCTCGAGACCGAGCAGGCCGCGCACGCGCGCAAGATGTGCCGGGTCCGTCGCGGGGGTGATCGAATCCACCATCGTATTGGGAAAGGCGACCTCGCCCGTGATCCAGTCGGCGAGCCCTTGATCGAACTGGCGCGCGAAACGCGCGGCGGCGGCGGCGAGCGTATCGCCGTTGGAATTCATATTGTCGCAGCACAGCACCGCGAAAGGAGACGTCCCCGCCGCGCGCCGCGCGGCAAGCCCCGCCACGATCCAACCGACGAGGCTGACCGGCGCGGCGGGATCTTCAAGATCGTGGACAATATCGGGATGCGACAAGTCGAGCGTGCCATCAGGGGCAAGACAATAGCCCTTTTCGGTCACCGTGCTCGTCAGCAGTCTGACCTTTGGATCGAAGAGCAGGCGGCGGACCTGCGCATCCTCGCCAGGCCGCACGAAAGCGCTGTGTGCGGCGATCACGCGGATGCGCGTTACGCGATCGAGCGTTGTCAGGCTGTAGAGCCCGTCCTGCGCCGCCAATGTATCGGCGATTCCCGCCGACCGCAGCGACACCGCGGCAATCCCCCAGCGCGGATCGCTGTCCAGCAGCGAATCGACATAACTCGCTTGATGCGCACGGTGGAAGGCGCCTGGACCGAAATGGATGATTCCCGTGCGAATCGTGGCCGGGTCGTGTCCCGGCCGCACGACTCCCTCGGGAAGCGCAGCGAGCGACGCACGCGTCAGGCGGGTCACAGCGTCACCCCCCGCTTCCAGATTGCGATCTCGCGTTCGCCGTTGCGCTCGGCAGCGGTTTCGCGTCCCGACGCGACCTCGACGAGAAGGCCGAGCAGCGCCTCCGCGCTCGCATCCATTCCCTCGCTGAGTACCTGCTCGCCGTCGAAGTCGATCCAGCCGGGCTTGCGCAGGGCAAGCTCGTGATTTGAGGCGAGTTTGATCGTCGGCACTGGAAAGCCAAGCGGCGTGCCGCGTCCTGTCGTAAACAGGATCACCGTTGCTCCCGCCGCCGCGAGCGCCGTCGAAGAAACCGCGTCATTCCCCGGGGCCTCCAGGAGCGCAAGCCCCGACCTGGAAGCGCGCGCGCCATAGCCGAGAACGTCCGTGACGACCGCCCGACCCGCCTTCTGCACGGCACCTAGCGATTTTTCCTCAAGCGTCGTCAGGCCGCCAGCGATGTTACCCGGTGACGGATTTTCGGACACCGGCTCGCCATGGGCGGTGAAATAGCCCTTGAAGCCCTCAACCAGACGGCCAATCGCATCGCCGACGTCAGCGTCCGCGGCGCGGGCCATCAGAAGAGACTCGGCGCCGAAAACTTCCGGGATTTCGGTCAGAATTGCCTGGCCCCCCGCTCCGGTTACCGCGTCGCTCATCCGCCCGACGAGCGGGTTGGCGGTGAGCCCGCTGAGACCGTCGGACCCGCCGCACTTGACCCCGATCACCAACTTTCCGAGCGGAAGGGGGCTGCGCCTCGCGGACGTCGCGATCTCGACCAGTTCATCGACCAGCATCAGGCCTTCTTCGATCTCGTCACCCGCGCTCTGCGCGCGCAGGCTGCGGACGCCCCCCCGCACCTCGCGCGGGATCGCCTCGATCAGCTGGCCGATCTGGTTCGATTCGCAGCCGAGGCCGACGAGCAGCACGCCGCCCGCGTTGGGGTGCGCGGCAAGCGCCGCGAGAATCGCACGCGTACCATCAAGATCATCGCCAAGCTGCGAGCAACCAAAGGGGTGGGTGAAGGCGTGCACGCCATCGACCCGTCCGCGATGGCGCCGATTGCCGGCCTCGGCGATCTTTGACGCGGTGCGGGCGACACAGCCGACGGTTGGAAGCACCCAGATTTCGTTACGCGTCGCCGCTCGTCCATCAGGGCGCAAATAGCCGAGAAAGGTCGGCGGGTCCGGAAGCGGGGCGGCTGGGTCGGCGGCGAGGCGGCGTGCATGGCCGACCGCAGCGGTCAGCGCCGTCGCCATATTATGACTGTGGACATGCGCACCGCGCGCGATCGCCTGGGTTGCGGTGCCGATGGGAAAGCCGAATTTGATCACCGGCGCCCCGGCGCCGATATCGGCAACCGCAACCTTGTGCCCGCGCGCAACCGGCTCGCGCAGCGTCACGCCTCCCGCGACATCGAGCCGGTCGCCTTCATCGAGGTCGCGCAGCGCGGTCGCGACCGAATCGCGGGGGTCGACGAGAATGGCATTCGAAGTCATTGGCCCTGACCATCCTTGCATCTTTCACTGATTTGTCATCGATGGAAAGCGGTGTCATATAAGCAAAAGCTTCGACTTGTTATCACTAATCGCCACCACCTCCGGCCCGCGACCAGATCAAGTCACGGCGCAGGTGCTCCTTCGAAACACTTCTCGCAAACGCTTTTCCTGGGAAAAGAACAACGATGGCAAAGACGCTGAGCATCCATCCCGACCGCCTGTTTCCGGCCGAGAGCAAGACGCGTGACATCGCACGCGCGCTCTACGCCGAGGTGAAGGGACTGCCAATCGTTAGCCCGCATGGTCATACAGACCCGGCATGGTTCGCAACTAACGCCAATTGGTCGAACGCGACCGATTTGCTGCTCGCGCCCGATCATTATCTCTATCGCATGCTCTATAGCCAAGGGATCGCGCTCGGCGCCCTTGGCGTACCTGACCGGAGCGGAGCGCCTGCCTCCGACCCACGCGCGGCGTGGCGCCTCTTCGCCGCCAATTACCATTTGTTTCGCGGTACCCCCTCCCGGATATGGCTCGACCATGTCTTCGCGGACGTTTTCGCTTTGGACATCGCGCTCGATGCCTCAACCGCCGACCGTTATTACGACCGCATCAATGAAAGCCTCGCGAGCCCCGCCTTCCGCCCGCGCGCGCTGTTCGATCGCTTCAACATCGAGTTGCTGGCAACGACCGAAGGCGCGCATGAGGACCTCGACCATCATCGAGCGATCCGCGCCTCGGGCTGGCCCGGCCGCGTGATCACCACCTATCGACCCGACGCAGTCGTCGACCCCGAGCATCAGGACTTTGCCGCGGCGATGCAGCGCCTTGGCGAACTGACCGGCGAGGATGTCGAAAGCTGGCCCGGCTATCTGGCCGCGCACCGCAAGCGCCGCGCCGATTTTCGCGCCGCGGGGGCAACCGCCACAGACCACGGCCATCCGAGCGCCGCGACGGCAAACCTCGCCGCTGCCGACGCCGCAGCGCTGTTCGCGAAGATCATTGGCGGCCACTGGGCCCCTGAAGATGCCGAGCTGTTCCGTGCCCAGATGCTGACCGAATTCGCCGCGATGAGCGTCGAGGACGGCATGGTAATGCAGGTCCACCCGGGCGCGCGCCGCAATCACAATCAGCGATTGTTCGAAACCCACGGACGCGACAAGGGGTGCGACATTCCAACGCGCACCGATTATGTCGATGCGCTGAAGCCCCTGCTCGATCGCTTCGGCACCGAGAGGCAGCTGTCGATCATCCTCTTCACGCTCGACGAATCGACCTATGCGCGCGAGCTCGCGCCGCTTGCCGGCCATTATCCCTGCCTGAAGCTCGGCCCTGCCTGGTGGTTCCACGACAGTCCTGAAGGGATGCGGCGCTTCCGCGAGATGACGACCGAAACCGCCGGCTTCTATAATACGGTCGGCTTCAACGACGACACGCGCGCTTTCCTCTCGATCCCCGCCCGCCACGATGTCGCCCGCCGAATCGATTGCGCCTTCCTCGCACGCCTCGTCGCCGAGCACCGGCTCAGTGACTGGGAGGCCGGCGAACTTGCACAGGAACTCGCCTATGGGCTCGTCCGCAAAGCCTATAAACTGGATCAGCCGGCTGTCGCCGCGGCCGCCCCACAGCCCCTGGTCGATGCAGTCGCCGAAAGCCGCGACGCGGCGGGACGGATCAACCCGCGGCCTGCCACTCCTTTACCGCCTCGATCGGCGACACCAGCATCAGCACGTTGAGCGTCAGATTGTCGCGAATCGCGAAGAGCGTGAACAGCTCGAAGGCAATGGCGATCCCCGCGGTTGCCCACCAGCGCATCCGGCTGGCGGCGAGGAAGCCGAACACCATGAAGGCGGCGTCGGTCACCGAGTTGAGAACCGAATCGCCCGAATAGCCGTAGGCCATCGTCACCTCGCGATAGCGTTCGATGATGACGGGGGAGTTTTCGAGGATTTCCCATGCGCCCTCGATGCCGATCGCAATCGCGAGCGCGGCCCACAGCGGCGCGCGCGGCAACAGCCATCGCGAGAGTCCAAAGAAGATGAAACCGTGGATGATGTGGCTGAAGCTGTACCAGTCAGAAATCTGCTGGCTGTTCTGATTCGACTGCACGACGCCATGCCAAAGGCTGACGGTTCCGCAGGGACAGATCAAGGGTCGCCCCATCAGCATCAGGATCGCACCGAGCAGGGCGAGAAGGCTCGCCGCTATCAGCCATCCTCTCTGGGTCATGTCTGGCATCGCGCCCCTTCCCGCTTGACCGCCGCCCTCGCTCGCGCAATTAGCCCGCATGGCTGATAGCGTCCACCTCAACCGCCGAGGCGTGTTGTTCGTCCTTTCCTCGCCCTCGGGCGCGGGCAAGACCACCATCTCGAAGATGATGCTTCAACAGGACCCTGACATCGCCCTGTCGATCTCGGCCACGACGCGGCCGCCGCGGCCTGGAGAAAAGGATGGGGTCGACTATCATTTCGTCGATGTCGACACCTTCAAGCAGATGGCAGCCGACGGCGAATTCCTCGAATGGGCACATGTCTTCGGCCACCGCTATGGCACGCCGCGCGCGCGGGTGGAGGAATTGCTCGACGCCGGCAAGGACGTGTTGTTCGACATCGACTGGCAGGGAGCGCAACAACTCTACCAGGAGGCGGGGCCAGACGTCGTGCGCGTCTTCGTGCTGCCCCCCACGATGGACGAACTTGAGCGCCGGCTGCGGGCGCGCAATACCGACAGCGACGAGGTGATCGCGTCGCGCATGGCGCGCGCTGCAAACGAGATCAGCCACTGGGACGGCTATGACTATGTGCTGATCAACGACAATGTCGACGACTGCTATGGCGAAGTGAAGGCGATTTTGCGCGCCGAACGGCTGAAACGTCGGCGCCAGATCGGGCTGATCGGCTTCGCGCGGGACCTTATCCGCTCGGTGCCCGAGGCGGACACGACGATCTAGACGATCGCTTTGGCCTTCCGAGCGGATGAACAATTAACCGATCTCTCACCACGGACCTCAACCTGCCGGCACGCGATACCCAAATCGGATCTAGCTCCATAACGCCGTAATTTCCGGGTAGGCCGGAACGTCGAGGATCCGTCAGGCTGGCTGCGCCAGATTGGCCTCCAGCTCCGACACCACTTCGGCGCGCAGCGGTTTGGCCTGCCCATCCGTGCGGCAGACAACGACCGTGTCGCAGGTCGCGATTGCGCGGCCGTTCTGGAACATCGCCTGGACGATCGTCCAACTTGAAGTGCCAATCCGCCCAATTCCCGTGGAAATCTCGACAGGGTCGGGGAAATTGCCTTCGGCGAGATAATTGATCTCGACCGCTGCCACCATCGTCCGCTCGTTTGTCGCCCGCTCGGCAATCGGGCGGACTTGCCGGTTCATCATGACGCGGCCGCTTTCGAACAGCGCTGCAAAGGCCACATTGTTGAGGTGACCATTGACGTCCATATCCTGAAAGCGGGTCTGCAGTTCGAGGTGGACGGGATAGCTGGCGGCGTCGAGCCGCCAGCGTTCCGGTTTGGCCATATCAGCGCGGACCCATGCGGATGCCGCCGTCGAGGCGGACGTCCTCGCCGTTGAAATAGCCGTTCTCAATCATGCAGAGCGCAAGATTGGCATATTCGGTCGGATTGCCGAGGCGCTTCGGGTTGAGAACCGATGCGCCGAGCGCGTCGCGAACATTCTGCGGCGCGCCCGCGAGCAGCGGCGTGTCGAAGATGCCCGGCAGGATCGTGTTGACGCGAATATTCTCCGAGGCAAGGTCGCGCGCGATCGGCAGCGTCATGCCCACGACGCCGCCCTTCGATGCCGAATAGGCAGCCTGCCCGATCTGTCCATCCTCAGCCGCGACGCTCGCAGTGTTGACGATCGCGCCACGCTCGCCATCTTCCATCGGGTCGAGCGTCAGCATCCCGGCCGCCGACTTCGCGATGCAGCGGAAAGTTCCCACGAGGTTGATCTGGATGATCCAGTTGAAGGCATCGAGCGGGAAATGCTTGATGCTTCCATCTTCCTTGCTGCGACTCGCGGTCTTGATCGCATTGCCGGTACCCGCACAGTTGACGAGGATGCGCTCCTGCCCGATCGCGGCGCGCGCCTTTTCAAAGGCGGCGTCCACCGAGGCATCGTCGGTGACGTTGCATTCGCAGAACACGCCGCCGAGCTCCTCGGCGATCGCCTTGCCCTTTTCTTCCTGCAGGTCGAAGATCGCGACCTTCACGCCCTTCGCCGCGAGCGCGCGGGCGGTGGCAGCGCCCAGCCCCGAGGCGCCTCCAGTTACGACGGCCGATACGGTGGAGTCGAGTTTCATCTGTTCAGTCCTTTCCTCAGTCCGATCGCCCGGGGCCTGTCGAAGGCCCTTGTGGACTTCGACAGGCCCCGGTGAACGAAAAAATTGCTCTTTTACAGCCGCTCGATGATCGTGACGTTGGCCTGGCCGCCGCCTTCGCACATCGTCTGCAGCCCATATTTGCCGCCGCGCGCTTCGAGCACGTTGAGCAGCGTTGCCATCAGCTTTGCACCCGAGGCGCCGAGCGGGTGGCCGAGCGCGATCGCGCCGCCGTGGACATTGAGGCGCGCCGGGTCGGCGCCCAGATATTTGAGCCAGGCGAGCGGCACCGGAGCGAAGGCTTCGTTGACCTCATAGGCATCGATATCTTCGATCTTGAGCCCGGCCTTCTTCAGCGCCCGCTCGGTCGCGAACAGCGGCTCCTCGAGCATGATCACGGGGTCGCCAGCGGTGACCGAGACGTGGTGGATGCGTGCCCGCGGGGTCAATCCGTGATCCTTCAATGCCTGTTCGGAGCAGACGAGTACCGCTGAGGCCCCATCGCAGATCTGACTCGACGTCGCGGCGGTGATCGTGCCGCCTTCCTGGAGCAGCTTTACGCCCGCGATGCTTTCCAGCGTCGCGTCAAAGCGGATGCCCTCATCCACCTTGTGCCATTCCTTGCCGTCGGCCGTTTCGATCTCGACCGGCACGATCTCGCGTTCGAACAGGCCTGCCTCGGTCGCCGCTTTCGCGCGGCGATGGCTTTCGAGCGCGAAGGCGTCGAGGTCATCCTTGGAGAAGCCATGTTTCTTGACGATCATCTCGGCGCCCATGAACTGGCTGAACATGATGCCGGGATATTTCTCTTCGAGCCGCGGCGACTTATAATTTCCGAGACCTTCCTTCATGAACAGCGTCGCGACGCTGCCCATCGGGACCCGCGTCATGCTCTCGATACCGCTCGCAAGGACGATGTCCTGCGTACCCGACATCACGCCCTGCGCGGCGAACTGAACCGCCTGCTGCGAAGAGCCGCACTGGCGGTCGATGGTGACCGCGGGAATCGAGTCGGGCAGCTTCGAGGCGAGCACGGCGTTGCGGCCAAGGTCCATCGTCTGCTGGCCGCCCTGACTGACGCAGCCGGTGATGACGTCGTCGATCTTGGATGTATCGAAATCATTGCGCTCGGCGATTGCATCGAAGACCGCAGCGCCGAGATCGACGGGGTGGACGCCGGCGAGCCGGCCGCCGCGGCGGCCGCCGGCGGTGCGGACGGCATCGACGATATAGGCTGTAGCCATTGGGAATTCCTTTCGCTTTCTGTTCATGATCCCGGCGAAAGCCGGGATCGCTTGATGGGTTCGAAGGTGGCCCCGCTTTCGCTGGGACGAGGCTTCAGAGCTTGCGCCCGATCAGTTCCTTCATGATCTCGTTGGTGCCGCCAAAGATGCGCGTCACGCGCGCCGCGCGCCAGGCCCGGGCTATCGGATATTCATTCATGTATCCCGACCCGCCGAAGAGCTGGAGACACTTGTCCATCACTTCCCACTGAAGGTCGGTGTGCCACAGCTTCGCCGCGGCGCCCTCTTCGGGGGTAAGTTCCTTCTTCATGTGGCGCGCGAGCGCCCAGTCGAGATGCGCCCAGCCGACCTGCAGCTTTGCCTTGAGATCCGCGAGGACGAAGCGGCTGTTCTGGAAATCGAGGATCGGCTTGCCGAACGCCTTGCGCTCGCGCGTATACTCGACCGTGTCGTCGAATGCGCGCTGGGCCGAGGCCTGGGCCGAAACCGCGATCGACAGACGTTCCTGCGGCAGCTCGCTCATCAGATAGATGAAGCCCTGGCCCTCTTCACCAAGGCAGTTGGTGATCGGCACGCGAACGTCATTGAAAAACAGCTCCGACGTATCCGCCTCGTCCTGCCCGATCTTGTCGAGGTTGCGGCCGCGCTGGAAACCCTCGCGGTCGGCTTCAACCAGCACGATGGACACACCCTTCCACGCCGGCTGAATTTCGGTGTCGGTCTTCACGCAGACGAGGATCAGATCCGCATTCTGGCCATTGGTGATGAAGGTCTTCGACCCGTTGATCACATAATGATTGCCGTCCTTCTTCGCGGTCGTGCGCATCCCCTGAAGGTCGCTGCCGGTGCCAGGCTCGGTCATCGCAATCGCGGTGATCACCTCGCCCGACACCATCTTGGGCAGCCAGTGCTTCTTCTGTTCCTCGCTGCCATATTTGACGATGTAGCTGGTGACGATATCCGACTGGAGCGAAAAGCCCGTTGTCGCGCGGCCATAATAGGCGCTCTCTTCGTCGACGATCGCATTGTAGCCAAAGTCGAGGCCCAGCCCGCCATATTCCTCGGGAACCGTGGGACAGAGCATTCCGATCTCGCCAGCCTTCGGCCAGAGGGACTTGGGAACGATGCCGTCCTCGGCCCATTGTGCGGCGTTCGGCGCGACTTCCTTTTCGAGGAACTGGCGGACCGTCGCGCGGAACGCCTCATGATCCTCATTATAGGCGGTGCGCGAGAGCTTATCGAGCGACATTGTCTTCCTTTCCTTGAGGCGACCGCACGCACGCGGGGGAGTCGGCCGCTATATTCTCGTCGGCCAAGAGACCTTACGTTTACGTGCACGTCAAGTAGAAATGACGTTACGGCAGGAAACTCGCCGGGACCTGCCCGGCTCACCGAATAGGATTGCAGCCACTGCAGCGCGCTGGGCAGCAGCGACCACGCACGCTACAGTCCTCCCCATGGTCGACCTTCTTCTCGACGCCGGAGCCCTGCTCGGCGAATCGCCGCGTTGGAGCGCACAGGAGCAGCGCCTCTATTGGGTCGATATCGAAGGTCGGAAAATCCATCGCACTGACCCGGCAACGGGCGCTGACGAGGTTATGGAGCTGGCCGAACAGGTCGGCTGCATCGCGCTGCGCGTCGGCGGAGGCCTTGTCGCCGCGCTTGAAGATGGCTGCGCCCTTCTTGACAGCTGGGGCGCCGCGCCGCGCCCCTTCGGACCCGCCGCGCTCGCTGCCATGCCCGAGCAGCGTTTCAACGACGGCTGCGTCGACGCTATGGGACGGCTCTGGGTTGGCAGCCTGACGCGGGACAAGGCAAACCCGCAGGCCGCGCTCTATCGCCTCGACCCCGCGGGATCGCTTACCGAAGTCTTCGGCGGCCTGACGACGAGCAACGGTGCGGCGTTCAGCCCCGACGGGCGCATCTTCTATCACGCCGACACACCGACGCACGCGGTGCGCGCCTATGACGTCGACTTGGCCACCGGCACGCTCGGCAATGGCCGCATCTTCCATCAGTTCGAAATGGGGCATGGCCGGCCCGACGGCGCCGCCGTGGACGCCGAGGGCTGCTATTGGTCAGCGCTGTGGGAGGGCTGGCGCATTGTGCGCCTGTCGCCAGCGGGCGAACTGCTGCAGACGGTCGATCTCCCCGTAGAGCGCCCGACGATGATTGCTTTCGGCGGCGAAGACCTCCAGACCGCCTTTGTCACCACCGCGGGCAAGAATTTGACCGACGTGGAGCGCGCAGCCCAGCCGCACGCCGGCGGTCTCTTCACCTTCCGCGTCGAGGTACCCGGTCTCGCGCAATGCGCCTTTGGCGGCTGACCTCCCTCGCGCAGCGTTGGGAAGATAGCTGCCTGCGGGCCTGACAGAAGGGCCAAGCAACTCGTGCGGGCTTGCGCTCGCAGCACGTCGGCATCTTGGGATATCCCCCTCTCCACCGCTACGCGGCAGGGAGGATTTTCGTCCGCTTGCGCGCCGCCGTCTTATCCGGCTAGGACAGGCGAATCCGGTTTCGGCCGCAACCTGTTTCCCTGGGGAGAGTCCTTCATGCCGCGCACCGCGCCTTTTCGCCGCAAGCTGTCGATGCTGCTTGCATCCACCGCCCTTTTTGCGGGTTACAACGCCATGGATATCCAGACCGCCTCCGCCAACGAGCCTGCCGCCGCGGCGGCCGCCACCAAGCCCGCGGGTGAAAATCCGCTGCTCGCCAAATGGACCGGCCCGTTCGAGGGCGTGCCCCCATGGGACAAGATGGACCCCGAGCTGTTCCCCGACGCCTTCGAAAAGGCGATGGCCGAAATCAAGGCCGAAGTGCAGTCGGTCATCGACAATCCCGAAGAGGCGACCTTCGACAATACGTTCGTCCCGATGATGCTCGCGGGCGACACGATCGATCGGCTCTACGCACTTTGGGGAGTGCAGACCTCGAACGTCTCGACGCCGCGAGTCGAAGAAATCGACGCCGAATGGAGCCCCAGGCTGTCGAGCTTCTTCACCGAGCTCTTCCTCGATCCGGGGCTCTTTGCCCGCTACAAGGCGGTCTACGACAAACGCCACGACAGCGGCCTCAACGCGCAGCAGATCCGCATCGTTGAGCGCAGCTATGACGAGTTGGTGCGCGACGGCGCCAACCTCTCGGCCGCCGACAAGGCGAAGCTGGTTGCGATGAATTCAAAGCTCGAAGGGCTGTTCTCGGCCTTTTCGTCGAAACTCCTCGCCGATGAAAAACTCTACACCTTCGTCACCGACGAGGCCGAACTTGCCGGGCTCGAGCCCGCTTTCGTCGCCTCGCTCGCCGATGCCGCCGCGGCGCAGGGCAAGCCCGGTCAGTGGGCGATCAAGAATACGCGCTCGTCGGCGCAGCCGGTGCTTCAGAATGCCACCAACCGCGCGCTTCGCGAAAAGGTCTGGCGCGCCTTCGTGAACCGCGGCGACAATGGCGACGCGAATGACACGAATGCGACGATCGCCGAGATCCTGAAGCTCCGTCAGGAACGCGCCGAATTGCTCGGTTTCAAGTCTCACGCCGACTATCGCATGGCCGACACGATGGCAAAGACGCCGGCAAACGCGATGGACCTCATGATGAAGGTCTGGCCAGCGGCGGTCGCGCGCGTGCACGAGGAGGTCGCCGACATGCAGGCTATCGCCGATGCCGAGGCGAAGGCGGGCAAGGGACCTCAGATCACCATCGAACCGTGGGATTATCGCTTTTATGCCGAAAAGGTCCGCAAGGCAAAATACGACCTCGATGAAAGCGAAGTGAAGCCCTACCTCCAGCTCGACAAGCTCGTCGACGCCATGTTTTGGTCGGCGGGCCAGCTCTACGACCTCGGCTTCAAGGAAAATACCGGCACTGTTCCCGTCTTCGACCCCAAGGTGCGGACGTTCGAGGTTCTCAACCTCAAGACGGGCGAGAATGTGGGCCTTCTCTATCTCGACAATTTCGCGCGCGATGGAAAACGCTCGGGCGCGTGGATGACCACCTATCGCAGCCAGCAGACGCTCGGCGGCGAACGCAATGTTCTTGCCTCGAACAACAATAATTTCACCGAGGGCGCAAAGGGCGTGCCGACACTTGTCAGCCTCGACGATGCCGCAACCCTGTTTCACGAGTTCGGCCACGGCATCCATTATCTGCTCCAGCAGGTGACCTATCCGTGGCTCGCCGGTGTACCGCGCGATTTTGTCGAATATCCAAGCCAGGTTAACGAAAACTGGCTGCTGACACCCGAAGTACTGTCGAAATTCGCGACCCACTATCAGACTGGCGAACCGATGCCGCAGGCGCTGGTCGACAAGATCCTCGCGAGCGAGAAATTCAATCAGGGATTCGACACCGTCGAATATCTCGCAAGCGCGATCGTCGACATGAAGCTGCACGACCGCACGACGCCGGTTACCGACATCGATGCCTTCGAACGCGATACACTCGCCGAAATCGGCATGCCGAAAGAAATCGTCATGCGGCACCGCTTGCCGCAGTTCGGCCATCTCTTTTCGAGCGACGCCTATTCGGCGGGCTATTACAGCTACCTCTGGTCGGAAACGATGGACGCCGACACCTGGGCCGCGTTCACCGAGGCGGGCGGGCCCTGGGACCGCAAGGTCGCAGACCGCTTCCGTACCATCCTCTTGATGACAGGCAATGAAACCGACCGCGCGGAAGCTTATCGCGCCTTCCGTGGCCGCGACCCTGACGTAAAGGCACTCCTGATCCGCCGCGGCTTTCCCACCGGGGACTGAAGAACGTGCCGGGCCCATCATCCTGATCCTGGCGCCGCGACCACGGCGGCTGCGACGCGGCGCTGGCGCCGCGACCACGGCGGCTGCGACGCGGCGCCGGCGGCTATGGCCTCGGCAAAGGCGGCGCGCACGAGAAACATCCGCTTTTCCCTCGCGACCGGGCGCGATGGACCGATCTCGTCCGGCACCGCGGCTCGCCGTCGCGAATTTCAGCCGATCGAGGGAGAATGGTCCCCGCTGATCGAGTCGGGACTAAGCTTCGCAATTTCCCCGCGCAATTCTGCTTGACCGCCGGCAATTTCGATATAAAGATGATATCATATTTATATCGGAGGGCGTCATGGATGATTCGATTGCAACAGCCGCGCTGAACCCGACGCGCGAAGTGCGCGCGGCAACCGCGAGCGGCTATCTCATGCTCTTCATCTGGCTCCTGCTGCTGGCGCTCGCGCTGTGGGCCGGGATCAGCAACGGGACGGCCGAAGTTCAGGTCGGGTGGAAATGGGCGGTTGTCGTTCTCTCCGCCGTCATTGGCTCGCTCATCCTTTGCGGCTTCTACCTTATCAACCCGAATGAGGCAGCAGCGATCCAGCTTTTCGGGAGCTACAAGGGTACCGACCGGGAAACCGGGCTGCGCTGGGTGCTGCCTTGGCTCAGCCGCAAGAAGATCGCGGTGCGCGCGAACAACATCATCTCGGACAAGATCAAGGTCAATGATCTGCGCGGCAACCCCATCGAGATGGCTGCACAGGTCGTGTGGCGCGTCACCGACACTGCCCAGGCGCTGTTCGACGTCGACGATTACAAGGAGTTCGTGCTCGCGCAGATCGAGGCGGCGGTGCGGTCGATCGGCTCACGCTATCCCTATGACGATATCGAGCATCAGGAAATCACGCTGCGCGGCAACCATGACGAGGTCGGCGAGGAGCTGCGCAAGGCGCTGATCGAGCGGCTCGCGGTCGCAGGGATTACGGTCGACGAATGCGGCCTCACCCACCTCGCCTACGCCCAGGAGATCGCCGGCGCGATGCTCCGCCGCCAGCAGGCCGAAGCCGTGATCGCGGCGCGCAAGAAGCTTGTCGAGGGCGCGGTGACGATGGTCGAAATGGCCCTTCAGCACCTCTCCGAAAAGGATGTCGTGCATCTCGACGACGAGCGCAAGGCGGCGATGGTTTCGAACCTGATGGTCGTGCTGTGCGGCGAGCGCGACACCCAGCCGGTGGTCAACACAGGCTCGCTCTATTGAGCGCCCGCAAGGCTGAATCATGCCCGCGTCGAAGAAAGCTTTTGCCCTCCGCCTCGATCCCGCGCTCTACGCGGCGATCGAGCGCACGGCGGCCGCCGATCTGCGCAGCGCCAACGCCGAGATCGAAGTGCTGCTGCGCGAGGCGCTGGCACGGCGCGGTGTCACCGTGAAACCACCCCAGCCACCCAGACGCGGACGCCCACCCAAGGAGAATGACTGATGCTCCACCTCTTCCTCGACGATCGCCCCTGGTTCCGCCCCAAGACCCACGGCTATGGCGCCGGCCTGCCGATCGCGTGGCAGGGCTGGGTGATGCTTGCCATGCATGTCGCGCTGATCGCAGGCCTTGCGATGCTGCTCAAGAAGGAAACCGTCATAATGACGATCCTTCTCTTCATCGCGGCGTTCGCGCCGTTGCCGCTCTACCATGCCCGGACCAAGGGCGGTTGGCGGTGGCGCTGGGGCGAGCGTGCGGCGGACAAGCGGCCGCGAAAGGGTCGCGGCAAATAGCCGCGCGCCGTCAGCCGACCGAATATTCGGGATAGCCGGCGCACCCGCGCGGACGACACCTTGCCCACCCTTCGCTTGATGGTTAAGGCCGGTCTCCATGACCGCCCCCGATCCCGCCCCCATCCGCATCGCCCCCTCGATCCTCAGCGCCGATTTTGCGCGGCTTGGCGATGAGGTACGCGCGATCGAGGAAGCCGGCGCCGACTGGGTCCATATCGACGTCATGGACGGCCATTATGTCCCCAATCTGACGATCGGCCCGATGGTCGTAAAGGCACTGCGCCCCCACTCTGCCTTGCCATTCGACGTCCATCTGATGATCTCGCCGGTCGATCATTTCCTCGACGCCTTTGCCGCCGCGGGTGCCGATATCATCACCGTCCACCCCGAAGCCGGGCCGCATATCCATCGCACTGTCCAGCACATCAAGTCGCTCGGCAAGCAGGCTGGCGTGTCGCTCAATCCCGGAACGCCCGCGAAGATGCTCGATTATCTGATCGACGATATCGACCTCGTCCTGGTGATGAGCGTCAACCCCGGCTTCGGAGGCCAGAGCTTCATCGCAAGCCAGCTGCGCAAGATCGAGGCCGTTCGCAAGATGATCGACAAGTCGGGGCGCGACATAAGGCTCGAAGTCGACGGCGGCATTGACGCCGCCACCGCGCCGCAGGCCATCGCGGCCGGCGCTGACGTCCTCGTCGCGGGCACGGCGACCTTCAAGGGCGGTCCCGCTGTCTATGCCGACAATATCCGGCGGCTGCGTGGTGCCTGACGGGAGAGGACAGCGGTGAACGGCGCGACCGACGCACCCGACGACAGCCCCGAGACGCTCGACGACACGATCGAGCCGGGCAAGCGCCTGATCCGCCTGCCGGCGGATAAGGGTCTGTCCTTGGGGGACCGGATCGCCAACCACATCACCCGGCTGACCTGGCGCACGCCGCTCCACGCCCTCCGCCTCAAAGGTCGCTTTCCGCTGAAGCTGCTCGGCGTGCCTGAGGACCCCGTTCCAGGCGACGCACGCGCCGGGACCGCGATCCGTGCCGGCCATTTCCTTCACCGCGGCCTCAAGCAGCCGATCGGAGAACTCGACTTCACAGCACTCACGGTCGCGCCGGCCTTTGCCGATTATCTGCACAGCTTTGCGTGGCTGCGCGACCTCGCTGCCGCGGGCACCCGCGCCGAAACCGCGCCGATCGCCGAGCAGCTCGTTCGTCAGTGGCTCGCAGCGCACGGCGAGACGGTCAGCGAGCCCGCGTGGAGCGCTGAGAACAGTGGCTGGCGCATCCTCTTCTGGGCGAGCCACGCGCCGCTGATCCTCTCCTCGAGCGACCTCATCTACCGTTCCGCGGTGCTCAACCATCTCGCACGCTCCGCGCGTCACCTCGACCGGATCGCAGACAAGACGCGCCCCGGGGTTGGCCAGCTCGTAGCCTGGGTCGGCATCGTCGCCGCCTCGCTTCTCATGCCTGGCGGCGAGCCGCGGCAGGTGTTCGGCGAGGCAGGTCTGCGCAAGGTGCTTGAAACCAGCTTCTACGCCGATGGAGGCACCATCTCGCGTTCGCCGCAGGCGCAGCAGGACGCGATCATGGTGCTGTCGATGCTCGCGCGAACCTACGACATGCGCCGGATGGAGGTACCACCGTTCGTGCAGGAGGTCCTCGCGCGCGCGGTTCCGGCGCTGCTCGGCCTCACCCACAGCGATGGCAGCATGGGAAGCTGGCAGGGCAGCGGCGCGACGCCGCCCGAGCGTATCCAGGCGATCGTCGCAGCAAGCGGGGTACGCACACGCCCCCTCAAACAGGCGCGCGACTGGGGCTATCAGCGACTCGTCGGAAACAAGGTCGTTGTCCTCGCCGACGCCGCCCCACCGCCCATCGCCCGCGTGACCGAAGCAGGCTGCGCCTCAACCCTCGCCTTCGAGATGTCCGACGGCGATGAACGCATCGTCGTCAATTGCGGCGGCGCCGCGCTGACCGGCGCGACGATCCCCGCCGACCTCGCGCGCGGACTGCGCACCACCGCTGCGCATTCGACACTGGTCGTCGCCGACAGCAATTCGACTGCAATCCTCGCCAACGGGTCGCTCGGCAAGGGTGTGACCGAGGTCGAGCTCGACCGGCGCGAGACCACGCAGGGGAGCCGGCTCGAGATGAGCCACGACGGCTATGCGCGCCGCCACGGGCTGATCCACCGGCGCCTCCTCATCCTTTCGCCGAACGGCCGCGAACTGCGAGGCGAGGACATGCTGCTTCCCGCCCCGCGCACGCGGCGCAAGGGCGAGAAGAGTTTTGCGCTGCGCTTCCACCTCGGCCCCAATATCTCCGCAAGCCTGACGGCCGACGGCTTGGGGGCGCTGCTGCGCATTGCCGCGGGACCGCTGTGGCAGTTTCGCACCTCTGAGGGCAGCCTCGCAGTCGAAGAGAGTCTGTGGGTGGACGGCGAAGGCCGCCCACACCCGACCGAGCAGCTTGTCGTCACCAGTATTGCCCCGGCGGGCGGCGCGAGCATCGGCTGGATCTTCAAGCATATTGGCTGACGGCTCCCCGCGAACCGCTGCCCGGACCGCTCCAAAACCTTGCCGAAGGGCGATCGGCAGCCTAGGGCGGCGGCGACCCCTTCCACCGCCAACCGAGGCCTTCTCCCATGACCGATCTCGTTCCCGTCCGCCGTGCGCTCCTCTCCGTCAGCGACAAAGCCGGGCTCGCCGAGCTTGCCGCCGCGCTGGTTCGCCATGGGGTCGAACTTGTGTCCACCGGCGGGACTGCGAAGGCCTTGCGCGAAGCGGGGCACAGCGTGCTCGACGTCGCTGACCTTACTGGTTTTCCCGAGATGATGGACGGCCGCGTCAAGACGCTGCACCCGACGGTCCACGGCGGCATCCTTGCCGTGCGAGACGACGCGGCGCATGTCGCGGCGATGGAGCAGCACGGTATCGGCGCGATCGACCTTGTCGTGGTCAACCTCTACCCCTTCCTGAAAACAATGCTGAGCGGTGCTGACCGGGATATGATTATCGAGAATATCGATATCGGAGGTCCGGCGATGGTCCGTTCGGCGGCGAAAAATCACGCTTTCGTCGGCATTGTGACCGAGCCTGAGGATTATGCAGCGGTTATTGCGGAAATGGATGCCAACGGAGGCTCGACCAGTCTTGCGCTGCGCAGGCGGCTCGCGGCGACGGCCTTCGCCCACACGGCAAATTATGACGGCACGATTGCCCGCTGGTTCGCGATCGCCGATCAGGAGAAGACCTTCCCCGACACGCTTCCGCTCACCGCAAAGCTCGCCAACGCGTTGCGCTACGGCGAGAATCCGCATCAGAAGGCGGCGCTCTATATTCCCTCCGTTCCCGGGCCGCGCGGCATTGCCGGCGCCGAACAGGTGCAAGGCAAGGAGCTGAGCTATAACAATATCAACGATGCCGATGCCGCACTCGAGCTTGTTTCCGAATTCCGCGACGCCGATCCCACCTGCGTCATCGTCAAGCACGCCAACCCCTGCGGCGTCGCGAGTGCAGCGACGATCGCCGAGGCCTATGACGCGGCACTGAAGTGCGATGATGTGTCGGCTTTCGGCGGGATCATTGCCGTGAACCGCCCGCTCGACGGAGAGACCGCGGAACTGATCAGCGGGATTTTCACCGAAGTCGTGTGCGCCCCCGACGCCGACGCCGACGCGCGCGCGGTGTTCGCCAAGAAGAAGAATCTTCGCCTTCTGCTAACCGGCGAACTGCCCGATCCCGCGCGCGACGGGCTGGTCCTCAAGGGAATCACTGGCGGCTGGCTGGTACAGAACCGCGACAATGGCCGCATCGATCGCGACGCGCTGAAGGTCGTTACCGACCGCGCGCCTTCCGACGAGGAACTGAGAGATGCGCTGTTCGCATGGACCGTCGCCAAGCATGTTAAATCGAACGCGATCGTCTATGCAAAGGGCGGTTCGACCGCGGGCATCGGCGCGGGGCAGATGAACCGCCGGGACAGCGCGCGGATCGCGGCGGCAAAGGCTCGCGAAGCTGCTGAAAGTCACGGCTGGGCACGGCCGCGGACCGTCGGCAGCGCGGTGGCGAGCGATGCCTTCTTTCCCTTCGCCGACGGCCTGCTCGCAGCCGTCGAGGCGGGCGCGACCTGCGTCATCCAGCCGGGGGGCTCGATCCGCGACGACGAAGTGATCGCAGCAGCGAACGAGGCGGGATTGGCGATGGTGTTCACCGGGATGCGGCATTTTCGCCATTGATCCTGCTAAATGATCCTTGCCGCGGGAAGCGGGGCAACGTGCAGGCTCTCCAGGCGCGATGCGCAAAGCGCGCGCTGCCTCGCCCCATCGCGGGGGGACATGCCGGGGCTTTATTTCGCCAGACGCGAGCGGCATAGGGGACGGGGGTCATCCTGACCCGGCGACAAGGAGCAGCATGACCGCCACCCCGCGCAACAAGTCCATGATCCAGAACCTCTACAACTGGACCATGGAGAAGTCGGCTCACCCCCACGCCGAGTTCTGGCTTGCCCTTGTCTCCTTCGTCGAAGCGAGCTTCTTTCCCATCCCCCCGCACCCGATGCTGGGGCTGATGTGCCTCGCCAATCCGCAAAAGGCCGTGCGCTACGCGCTCATCTGCACGCTCGCCTCGGTCGCCGGCGGCGTGCTTGGTTACGCAATTGGCTTCTTCCTCTACGAGAGCGTCGGGCTCTGGCTGCTCGGTGTGCTGGGCCTCACCGAGGCCTTTCCTCCCGCGGCCTGCTACCTTCGCGACTATGGCGCCGAAATCATCCTTGTGAAGGGCGCGACGCCCATCCCCTTCAAACTGCTGACGATCACCGCCGGCTTCATCCACATGAATTTCTGGACCTTTCTGTGGGCAAGCCTCGCCAGCCGCGCCTTCTCTTTCATGCTCGTGGGCATCTTGTTCCGGTTGTTCGGGGCGCCGATCAAGGCGTTCATCGACAAATATCTCGCCTGGGTCGCGGGCGGATTTCTGGTCGCGGTGGTCGCCGGATTTCTGATAGTCGGCGCGCTGTCCGGCGGCGGAGACAAGACCGCCGACAAGTGCAGCGGTGCAACGCTCGAAAGCATTGGGCTCGATCGCAGCTAAACCCGTCGAAACTACTCGTTCGCCTCTTGGTGCAGCCAGTCGGCGTGCCGCGGCGCCTTCTTTGTCCGGCTCCATTCCTCAAGCATCAGCGGCGCGACGCGGCGCAGCTCGGCATATTGTTCCTCGGTGCCGATGTCGCACGCGAGCTCGATCCGGTGCCCGTTGGGGTCGAAGAAATAGATCGACTTGAAAATGCCGTGATGCGTAGGCCCGAGTACTTCGATCCCGTTTGCCTCAAGATGCGCTTTTGCCGCGACCAGCTCGTCATAGCTGCGGACCTTGAAGGCGAGGTGCTGGACCCAGGCTGGAGTATTTTCGTCGCGGCCCATGCCAGGCTGGTTCGGCAGTTCGAAAAAGGCCAGGATGTTGCCGCCGCCCGCGTCGAGAAAGACATGCATATAGGGGTCATATTCGCCGGTCGACGGCACATGATCCTCCGCAAAGGCGGTCGTATAGGTCATGCCGAGCATGCGCTCATACCATTCCACGGTTTCCTTGGCGTCCTTGCAGCGGTAGGCGGCGTGGTGAACGCCGCCCAGTCTGACGGGACTTTTCTTGGGGCTCGTCATTCTACACCTTCCGCTCATGAAAAGCTTGTTGAAGCATCGCCATTCGCCCACCCCCGCCACTGGCTGAGGGTAAGCAGATGGATCAGGCGTCCTCTTTGACCTCAAGCGCACCGCGGCGGATCTGATCAAGCTCCATCGACTTGAACAGCGCGGTGAAATTACCCTCGCCAAAGCCTTCATCCTTCTTGCGCTGGATAAACTCGAAGAAAACGGGACCGATCACCGTCTGGCCGAAAATCTGGAGCAGCAGCCGGGGGTCACCTTCAGTCGTCGAGCCGTCAAGCAGAATGCCGCGCGCCTTCAGCTCCTCGACCGGCTCCCCATGTCCCGGCAGCCGCTCGTCGAGCATCTCGTAATAGGTTTCAGGCGGTGACGGCGCGAAGGGATTGCCGAGCGCCTTCAGCTTGTCCCACGAGGCGTAGAGGTCGTCGCACGCAAAGGCGATATGCTGGATACCCTCGCCATTATAGGCGCGCAGATATTCTTCGATCTGGCCGCCTCCGCCCGCGCCTTCCTCGTTCAATGGAATACGAATCTTGCCGTCGGGCGCCGTCATCGCCTTCGACGTCAGGCCGGTATATTCGCCCTTGATGTCAAAATAGCGAATCTCGCGGAAACCCGCGATGCGTTCGTAAAAGGCGGCCCAATGCGCCATGCGTCCGCCGTACACATTATGCGTCAGATGATCGATCACCTTCAGCCCCGCGCCGACGGGATGGCGATCGACGCCGTCTTCATAGACGAAGTCGATATCGTAAATGCTAAGGTCGTCGCCATAGCGGTCGATCAGATAGATGATCGAGCCGCCGATGCCACGGATCGCGGGCAGACGCAGTTCCATCGGACCGGTGCGCACCTCGACCGGCTCAGCGCCGCGGTCGATCGCCTCGGCATAGGCCTTTGCGGCGTCGCGGCAGCGCCAGCCCATGCCGCATGCCGACGGGCCATGCTCGGCTGCAAAATAGGCGGCGGGCGACTTCGGCTCATAGTTGGCGATCAGGTTGATGTCGCCCTGGCGCCAAAGCTGCACATCCTTCGAGCGATGGCGCGCGATGCAGGTGAAGCCCATGCGCTCGAATACCGGCTCGAGAATCCCCTTTTCGGGCGCTGAGAACTCGACGAAATCGAAGCCGTCGAGCCCCAGCGGATTTTCGAACAGGTCGGCCATGGTCAATCCCTCATATGGTTTCAATTGAAACTATTATGAGGGTTGAGGGCCAGCGAGTCAATGCCGGGACAGGCGGGGCGATGTGATTAGAATAACAGCATCCTGCGTCACTTGGGGGGATGGAAGTGACGAAAAGGCAGGGTCAGGCGGCTGCTTCCAGCGCTTCCAAAGCATCCATCCACGCCGCCTCGACGCTCTCCAGCTCCGCTGCGAGCTTGCCGCGCCGCTGCGCGAGGTCGCCCATCGTGAGCTTTGCGAGCGCAGGCTCAGCGCTCGCGGGATCGAACATCGCGCGGTCGATAGCCGAAATCCGCGCCGAAAGTTTCTGAGCCTGCGCCTCAAGTTCTTTCGCCGACTTGCGCAGGGCCGCCTGGGCCTCGCGCGCCTTCGCCGCCTCCTGCCGCGCGAGCTTGGCGTCCCTGGGCTTCGCGGGCGCCGTCTTCGCCTCCTCGTTCGCGGTCCTGCCGAGGATGAAGGCAACATAATCGTCCATGTTGCCATCAAAGTCGCGCGCGGTCCCGCCGTCGACGAGCACCAGTCGGTCGGCGGCGAGTTCGAGCATGTGACGGTCGTGGCTGACAATGAGAACCGCGCCATCGAAGCCGTTGAGTGCCTGGACCAGCGCCTCGCGCGCGTCGACATCGAGGTGGTTGGTCGGCTCGTCGAGGATGAGGAGGTGCGGTGCATCGCGCGTGATCAGCGCGAGCGCAAGCCGCGCGCGCTCCCCGCCTGAGAGCTTGCCGACCTCGGTCGTCGCCTTGACCCCCGAAAATCCGAAGCGTCCCAGCTGCGCGCGCACCGCACCCGGCGTTTTCCCGGCCATCACCCGGGTCATGTGGCCAAGCGGCGTATCGCGGCCGTCGAGCTCCTCGACCTGATACTGCGTGAAATAGCCGACGCGCATCTTGGCGGACGCGGCCATGGCACCGTCCTCTGGTTGCAGCTGCGCCGCGAGCAGCCGCGCGAGCGTCGTCTTGCCATTGCCGTTGCGTCCCAAGAGCGCGATGCGGTCGTCGGGGTCGATGCGCAGGTTGAGGCGGCTGAGCACGGGTTCCCCGGGCCTATAGCCGACGCTGGCAAGGTCGAGCGTGATCAGTGGCGGCCTCAGCTCGTCGGCGGGGCTTGGAAAATCGAAAACCAGGCTGGGGTCTTCGGCGATCGCGGCGACCGGCTGCATGCGCGCAAGCTGTTTGGCGCGCGATTGCGCCTGCTTCGCGGTCGAGGCACGAGCACTGTTGCGCGCGATATAGTCCTGCAGCTTGGCGCGCTGCGCGTCCTGCGCCGCCTTGGCAGCGGCGAGCTGTGCCGCGCGTTCGGCGCGCTGGCGCTCGAACGCATCGTAGCCGCCCGGATAGAGCGTCACCTTGCCGCCCTCCAGATGCAGGATATGATCGACGACATTGTTGAGCAGGTCGCGCTCGTGGCTGATCACGACGAGCTGCCCCGGATAACTGCGCAGGAAGCTTTCGAGCCACATCGTGGCTTCAAGGTCGAGATGGTTCGATGGCTCGTCGAGCAGGAGCAGATCGGGGCTCGAGAAGAGGAGAGCCGCGAGCGCAACGCGCATCTTCCACCCACCGGAAAAGCTGTCGAGCGGCCGGCTCTGCATCTCTTCGTCGAACCCAAGGCCGATCAGGATGCGCGCCGCCCGCGCCGGCGCGGCATAGGCATCGATCGCGATCAACCGCTCGTGAATGTCGCCCAGCCGGTCGGGGTCTGTGACCGTTTCGGAGTGCGCAAGCAGCTCGGCGCGTTCGGTATCGGCTGCAAGGACCGTCTCGAACGGCGTCGCGGTTCCGCTTGGCGCTTCCTGCGCAATATAGCCGATACGCGTCTTGCGCGGCATCTCGATGCCGCCCTCGTCCGGTTCGAGGCTGCCGATCATCGCCTTCATCAGCGTCGACTTGCCCGCGCCGTTACGGCCGATCAGTCCCGTCCGGCTCTTCGCCGGCAGGCTCGCGCTAGCGCGGTCGAGGATGGTGCGCCCACCAAGGCGCACGGTCAGGCCATTGATCGTCAGCATGGGCGCGCCGCCTAGCACGGCGCGCCGCGAAGCCCAAGTGCGATCACTCCTCGGTGAGCCGCGCCCCTTCGGCCGCCAGCGTGTCCCGCGCCACGCGCTGAAGGGCCGCGGCCTGCGCCTTGGAAAGGCCAAGCTCGTCGGCGGCCTTTTCCTTCGCGCCGAGCGTCGTCGGATCGATGCCCGTCACTACGCCGAAGGTCACCAGGGCGGAGAGATAATAGCCCGCGACGCTCGCGTGATAATGGTCATAGGCCCATAGATCGAGCTGGCCATAGGCGATGCCGTCATAGGGGTTGGGATCAGCGACGCCTTGCGCCATCGCCCGGTTCCAGGCCTGTCCCACGGGAAGCACCCCCCTCACGCCGGGCGTCGCGGAGCGGGCGCCGTCAGCAGCGGCGCGCAGGTCTTCGGCCATCGCTGCGACCGGCCGGCCATACCAATGCCCTTCGGGACGGTAGATTTGGTCGGCGCGCGTCCAGGCTGCCACCAGCCGGATATCGACAGCCGGATTGCGCGCGCGGAAGAGCGAGGTCAGCCGCGCCACATCGCGCAGGTAATGGGCGGTGTCGCCGGGCTTGTCGCGGTTGAGGACGCTGAATTCCTGCAGGACGACCACGTCCCATGAGCGGTCGAACAGGGCACGGCGTTCGTCATAATGAAAGCCCAGCGTCTTGCCGCCCTGCGTCTCGAGGCTGACGGCATAGTCGAGCCCCACCTGGTCGCAGAACAGCTTGAAGAGCGCGGGCACCCCGCCATAGCCGGCGTCATTGAGGTCGGTAACCGTCCCGGCGCGCCAGTTGCGAGTCGCCGAGTGCGCGCCCTGGGTGAAGCTGTTGCCGATAAACAGGATCGTGCGCGCAGCCACGGCCTTTTGCGCAACGGGCGCCGGTGTCGCCTGCTGGGCCCTCGCCGCCGGCGTCATGGCGAGCATGGCCGAGACGATCAGGAGGCCAATATTCCATCGATACTTCATACCCTGCTCCGTCATGGCCGAACCGCGCTATGGTTGGGCGCGGTTTGTGGAAACTTCCTCCCCCACCCACCCCTGGCGATGCAGACGCCGTCCACAACGCGTCCATTCCATGCTCGCCATGCGGGGCGGCGCTGCCGGGCGCCGACCGGGCGCGCACCCTGCCAGTGCCAGCAGCGCCGCCGCCGCGATGGCCTTCGCGGGTCCAGTGGATGCAGCCCGCGAAGCTGAAAAGCGAAGATGCCCTGCATCAGAATTTCACCGTTGCCCCGACGTAGAAGCGGCGACCGGCGATATCATATACGCCGTTCTGGTTGGTCAACCGTCCGCTTTCGGTACCGGTGGGAAGGAAAGGACTGGTCGAATCGAAAAGATTGTTCACCCCGCCATAAAGGCGGAACTTCTGGCCGCCACTGTCTACGTCGAACGAGAGGAACAGGTCATGCTCCCAAACATCGCCGATGAACAAATAGGTCGGAACCTCTGCGCCGGGGTTGGCTTCAAGCAGAGCGCGATAGCGGTCGAGCAACTGATTGCTGTCGTTGATCTTGCCATAATAGGTCGTCGTCCAGCGGATGCGGAAATTGTCGAGCCTCCAGCTTAGCGAGCCTCGTGCGCGATATTTGAAACTCCCGTTGGCAAGGTCGCCCGCAAGGTCGTTGGTGACGGTGCCGTCGATCCCGGCGAAGCTCACCTTTTGATTCAATATATGCGTGCCGTCGTAGCCCAGGTCGAAGCGTCCCGGGATTCCGAGCGCGTCATCGAGGCGGAATCGGTAGTTGAGCGCGACATCGATTCCCGAGGTATCGAAGCGCGCTAGATTGACCTGCCGCTGAATCAGCTCGACAATCTGGCCATTGTTCGCGTTACGCGTGATGTCGGCGCAAAAGGGATTGTCCGCCTGCGCAACGTCGGTGTCATAGCATTGGAGCTGGATGTCGAGGTTGGAATAGGCGTCGATCGCATCGCGTATCTTGATATTGTAATAGTCGACGGCGAGGCTCAGTCCGGGCAGGAAGCGCGGCGCGAAAACGGCCCCGAGCGTGAGCGTGTCGGCCGTTTCCTCCTTGAGATCAGAGTTGCCCGCATTGGGGCTGAACAGATTGCCGCCGACCTGCTCGTAGCGCTGCGTCACGCCTTCGAGCGCCTGCTGCATGTAGAGTGCCTGTATCCCCGGATCGAGTCGGCAATTCGCTGCGATACGGCCCGTGGTCGTCGGTCGCACACCGTCGCAGATGTCGGTGGCGGCTTCAAAATTGCCGCGCGGCGGGGAAAATAATTCAGCGATATCGGGTGCCCTCTGCGCCCGCGCGAACTGGGCGCGGAACCGGATGGCCTCGATCGGGGCATATTGCGCGCCGGCGCGCCAGCTGAACACCGTTCCAACGCGGTCGATGTCGTAATGTGCGACGCGCGCGGAGGCATCGAGGCTCAGCAGATGTGCGCCCGGCACCTCTCTCAGAAGCGGAACGCTGATCTCGCCATAGCCCTCGATCGCGCTGATCGACCCTGCAAAATTGGGCACAGCATTGCCCGTTGTCCCGCCCGCCTGCGACAGGACGTCGCCGCGCAGCGACTGGCTGTCCCGGCGCCAGTCGATGCCGAAAGCGGCCCCAACCGGCCCCGCCGGCAGGGTGAAGAGGTCGCCGGTGACAAAGGCCTGCCCTGTATACTGGCGGATTGTCAGATTCTGGTGCAGGTCGGCACGGATCCATGCCGCGGCTTCGGGTGTGATCGCGCCTTCGCCGAAGAGATTGATCGGAACGCAGCCTTCGGCGCGCGCATCGGCGTTGACGCAGCGCGGATTGCCGTCCGGTCCCTCTTCGGCGTTGAGACCCTCGATCAGGTGCCGGGCGTTGATTTCGTTTCGGCGCCACTGGTCCTGCTTGTACTGCCCATAGCCGAAACTCGCCTCCCACCGCCAGCTTTCAGACAGTTTGCCGCGCAATCCGATCCAGCTGCGTAGCGTCTGGCGCTTGTTCTCGGTGATCTGGCCCCCGACTTCGTCGAACCGGCGGTCCCACGCGATGCCCACGCCGGTCGACGGTGTCTCGCGCCCGCCCAGTTCCGGCGGGACAAACGGATTACACGGCCCGTTCCGAAGGCACGGGATCTTCCCATATTCATATTCCTGGGTGATCCCGGTGACGGGATCAGTCAGCGGAAAGGTCGAATCCCAGCCGATTCCCACCGCCTCGCGCGTCTCGCCCGAATCGATACGTGAATATTGCACCTGCGCAAAGCCCTCGAGCGCGTCGGAAAACTCGTAATCGAGCTTCGCCGCCGCAAGATAACGCTTGCGCGCCAGGATCAGCGACCGGCCCGTGCGCTGGTTGTAGCCATCGCGGTTGGGCAGGAAATAGCCGGTATTGCCATTGTCGGTCGTGCCGATTTCAATCGGTTCACCCGTCTGCACGTCCGGCCCCAAGGGTACCATCTGGCCGTTCCGGTAGAAGCGATCGCGGGACGAGTTCGCGCCCGAAAAGACGCCGCCCGGAATGAAGCTGCTGAGGTCGCTGTATATATTTGGGGGGAAGGTCGACGCGGGCTGCTGGCCGCTGGTGAGTCCGCCGCTATTGTTCACATAATAGGTATCGAACATGTTCTGGCCGGTTTCAAAATCATAGCTGTAGCCGATCGGCCGCACCGCCCATTCGCGGTCAGTCGCGCGAATGCCCCAGTCACGATCGTAAGTGCCGCTGATCAGGAAATAGCCCCGGCGGTCGGCGAAGCGCGCGCCCCAGGTCGCGCCCAGCGTCAATTCCTGCCCGTCGCCCCGGCTGGTCAGTCCTGTACGGGCGCGCAACATCAGCCCCCGCTCGTTCTTCTTGGTGATAATATTGACGACGCCCGCGACGGCGTCCGACCCGTAGATGGACGAGGTGCCGCCAGTGATGATCTCGACCCGGTCGATGAAATCGCTGGGGATCGTCGAAAGGCTGACCAGATTGGTGATGCCCGAGTTCGACACGGTGCGCCGGCCGTCGACGAGCACGAGCGTCCGGTTGTCGCCCAGACCGCGCAGCTGTATCGACGAAAGTCCCGAATTCTGCGTGTTGCCGGTGACGGTCGCATCATTGGTGGTCGAGCTAAGCTGTGGCAGGTCGGCCAGCGTCTCGCTGAGTTCGCTGTCCCCTGATTCGAGCAGATCGTCACTCGTCACCGCGACGGTAGGTGCGGCGGTATCATATGTCTCGCGCGCGATGCGGCTGCCGGTGACGATGATCTCGCCGGCATCAGCGATCGCATCCGCACTCTGGGCGTCCGCCGGTGCTTCCTGGGCCGCGAGCGGCTGCTGGAACGCGGCGCAAAGAATCAGCGCCGAATAGCTGCTGTGGCGGGCCCAGCGACCCTTGGTCGAAATCATTGTCTCTCTCCCCATATTCTGTTGTTGGATGACTTCGCGGGTCTCAATCCATGTCTGTTTCGATTGGACGTGCCGCGAGCCCGGGCGCGGGTTCGCCGCGGAGCGCGCGGTCGAGTGCGTCGCGGTCGAGCGCGTTTTCCCACATCGCGACGACGATCGCCGCGAGGGCGTTGCCGATGAAATTGGTGAGCGCGCGGCATTCGCTCATGAACCGGTCGATGCCGAGGATCAGCGCCAGCCCCGCCACGGGGACCGAGGGAACCACCGACAGCGTCGCCGCGAGCGTGATGAAGCCCGCGCCGGTGACACCGGCAGCGCCCTTTGAACTCACCATCGCAACGAGCAGCAGCGCAACCTGTTCACCAAGGCTGAGATGGATGCCCGTCGCCTGCGCAACGAAGAGCGCGGCGAGCGTCATATAGATGTTGGTGCCGTCGAGGTTGAAGCTGTAGCCGGTTGGCACGACCATGCCGACGACCGGCTTGGCACAGCCCGCGCGTTCGAGCTTTTCGATCAGGCTCGGCAGCGCCGCTTCTGACGAGGAGGTTCCCAGCACGAGTAGCAGTTCGGCTTTGAGGTAGGCGATCAGGCGAATGATCGAGAAGCCGCAGAGCCGTGCCATCGCGCCGAGCACGACGACGACGAAGAAAATCGAAGTCAGATAAAAGGTCGCGATCAGTGCGCCAAGGTTCGCAAGCGAGCCGACGCCATATTTGCCGATCGTGAAGGCCATGGCGCCGAACGCGCCGATCGGCGCGAACCGCATCAGCATCGCGACGATGTGGAAAAAGACGACCGAGACCTTGTCGAGAATCCCCAGCACCTGCTTTCCCGCCGCGCCGGTGCGTGAGAGCGCGAGGCCGAAGAGGATCGCGACGAACAGCGCCTGAAGGATCGAACCCGAGGTCAGCGACGATACAAATGTTTCCGGAATGATCGCGAGGAGGAATCCTGTCAGCGTCGCCTCATGCGCCTTTTGCTGATATTCGGCGATTGCTCCGGCATCGAGGGTCGCCGGGTCTATGTTCATCCCGGCCCCGGGCTGCACCACATTTGCGACCACCATCCCGACGACCAGCGCAAGCGTCGAGAAGAAGAGGAAATAGGCGAATGTCTTGATTGTCAGCCGGCCTAGCGTCCTGGCCTCGCCCACCGAGGCGATGCCGGTCGCCACCGTCAGAAAGATCACGGGCGCGATGATCGTCTTGACCAGCTTGATAAAGCCGTCGCCGAGCGGCTTCAGGGCGACACCGGTCTCGGGGAAGAAATGGCCGAGCAGCACACCCGCTAAAATCGCAGTCAGGACCTGCACATAGAGGTGTGCCCACCAGGGGCGGCGCCGGATCACGTCGCGCGGCGTCAAATTGATTGTGGCAGCCACAGCCTCTCCCTTGTCCCTCGCGCCTCTAGCGCGCGTCCGGCCGCTCCTCCGGATTTTGCGAAAGCCTAAGAAGGGCCACAGGACCGGTCAAAGCCGGAAAAGAAGTGAACCATATATTTGAATTCTATAGATAATATTTGGCATCCCTCAATGGACTGGGGGAATTTTGTGCGATTTTCCGCATCGCATGTTTGATGTTTGTGCTATATTTCACACAAATGGCTGCCGATGATTCGTCCTCTCGGGCTCATCCCTCGTTCGATCGGCGCCGGCTGGTGCTGGCAACGCTGGCGGCCGCGCTTCTGCTCCTGATCGCCGCCGTCGGCCTCAACCAATGGGCGATGGGCCGGGCCCGGTCAGAAACCGATGCGGAGGCCCGTCAGAACGCCCGTGCGCATGCGAGCCTTCTCGAAAGCGAGTTGCAGAAGTTCCGTCTGCTGCCACGCGTCCTGACCGAATTTCCGGACGTCCGCCGGGCCCTGGCAGACAAGAGCGCCGAGGCCTCACGGCGTCTCGACGCCGAACTTGAACAGCTCGCGGCGCGCACCGATGCGGCGGTGATTTACGTCCTCGACGAAGGGGGCACCACGATCGCCGCGAGCAACTGGCGCACGCCGACCAGCTTCGTCGGCGAGAATTACAGGTTTCGCCCTTATTATCGGGGCGCAATGGCCAGGGGCGAGGCCGAGCTGTTCGCGCTCGGCACCGTCAGCGGCCGCCCCGGTCTCTACCTGGCGCGCAAGGTCGCCCTCGAAGGCAGGGCGCTGGGCGTGATCGTGGTGAAGGTCGAGTTCGACCGGCTCGAGCGCAAATGGGCCGACTCGAGCGGTGCCACGCTGGTCACCGACAGCAGCGGCATCATCATCATGGCAAGCAACCCCGCCTGGCAGTTCCGCTCTCTCGATCCGCTGCCGGCGGCGGCGCGTGAAAGGCTGCGGGCCTCGCTGCGCTATGGCGAACGCGCACTCGAGCCGCTCGGACTCCAGCGCCGCGGCAGTGACATTCGCATCGCGAACGGCGACGAAGCAGCGCTTTATCGCCACGCGTCCGAGCGCGTCTCGCTACCCGACACCACTCTGCACCAGTTCCAGCCGCTTGCGCCGGGACGCGATGCCGCGAACGCCACCGCCCGCGTGATCTTTCTGGTTTTGTTGATCCTCGTCGGGGCGGCAATCATCACGCTGCTCCGCCTTGTCGAGCGGCAGGCGATGCGCCAAGCTGCACATCAGGCGCTCGAACGCGAGGTCGCAGCGCGAACGCAGGATCTGCGCACGGCCAACGCCGAACTGCAACAGGCTTCCAAGTTGCAGCGCGAGACGGACCGTCGCTATCGCGCCGCGCGCGAGGAGCTGGCGCAGGCCAGTCGGCTCGGCTCAATCGGGCAGATCACGGCAGGAGTCGCGCACGAAATCAATCAGCCAGTCGCAGCGATCCGCACCTTTGCCGAGAATAGCCTACGCTATCTCGACCGCGGCGAGGCGGACAAGGTGCGGGGCAATCTAGGAACCATCGTCGAGCTTACCGCGCGCGTCGGCGCCATCACTGGCGAGCTGCGCAATTTCGCACGCAAGAGGCCGATGCCGCTGAGCGCTGTCGCGGTGCAGGCCGCGATCGAGGGCACAATGTTACTCATTGGCGACCGGCTGCGCAGCCAGGGGATCATAATCGACATCGCGCTCGACGACCCCGACGCCCAGGTCCACGCCGACCGTGTGCGCCTCGAGCAGGTTCTCGTCAACCTGCTCCAGAATGCGGCCGAGGCGCTGCACGAAGCGCCCGCCCCCCGTCTTTCGGTCCGCGTACATGGAGCAGATCCCGTGTGCATCGATGTGTGCGACAACGGCCCCGGCGTACCGGCTGCCCTCGTGCCGCAGCTCTTCACCCCCTTTGTGACCGGCCGCACCGACGGGCTGGGTCTGGGGCTCGCGATCGCGAGCCAGATCGTGGCCGACTTCGGCGGCAAATTGACGCTGATCGACTCGCCCCTCGGCGGTGCCGGTTTCCGGATGGAGCTCAGGCGCGCATGACCTTCTTCACCGACGAGCAGACAATCCTTTTCGTCGACGACGATCCGCAGCTTCGCGAAGCGAACCTTCAGTCGCTTGATCTCGCGGGCCTCGCCGTCGAGGCATTTGCGGATGCCGGGAGCGTGCTGCCGCGCATCACGCGCGATTTTGCCGGCATTGTTATCTCCGACATCCGCATGCCAGCCATGGACGGACTAGATCTTCGCGCGGCGATCCACGAGGTCGATCCCGATATCCCTGTCATCCTGATCACCGGCCACGCCGACGTGCCGATGGCGGTGCGCGCGCTTCAGGACGGCGCTTTCGATTTTCTGGCCAAGCCTTTCGCCGCCGACCATCTCACGAGTTCGGCGCGACGCGCGCTCGCGCATCGGGCGCTGATCCTCGACAACCGTCGTCTCGTTGCCGCGGTCGCCGAAGTCGACAGTCCGCTGATCGGTGAAAGCGCAAGCATGACCCGGTTGCGCGAAACCATTGCGCAGCTCGCGCAGGCGGACATCGACGTGCTCGTCGAAGGGGAGACCGGGACCGGCAAGGAACTTGTTGCACATATGATCCACCGCCAGAGCCGCCGAAGCGGCGGCGCGCTGGTTGCAGTCAATTGTGCCGCGCTGCCGCAGGAACTCGCAGAGGCGGAGCTGTTCGGCAGCGATATCCTCGACCGCACCACCGGCAAGCTGGGCCACGCCGGCCGCATCCGCACCGCGCACCGCGGAACGCTGTTCCTTGACGAGATCGATACGATGCATCCTGGCGTACAGGCCAAGCTGCTGCGCGTGATCGAGGAGCGCGAGGTACAGCCGATCGGCGCCGCGGCGCCTGAGCCTGTCGACTTGCGCGTCATCGCCGCAACCAAGATCGACCTGATGGACGCCTTGCGCGCAGGGACCTTTCGCGAGGATCTTTATTACCGACTGCATGTCGTCAAGCTTCGCATCCCACCGCTGCGCGAGCGGCGCTCGGACATTCCGCAGACCTTCGCCTATTTCCTCGACGAGGCAGCGAGAAAAATGGGCCTGCCGGGGTTTCACATCGACGACCGGACCCGCCGCTATCTGGTCGAGCACGACTGGCCGGGGAATGTCCGCGAGCTCAAGAATTTCGCCTATAGCGTCGTTCTGAACCTGCCTTCGGACGCGAGCCGCGCGCCGCTCCAGGGCGAGATGACGCTCGCCGAGCGCGTCGCGCGCTTCGAAGCTGCGGTGATCCGCGACGCGATGACCGCATGCGGCGGCGACATCGCGCGGGCGATGACCATCCTGGGTTTGCCGCGCAAGACCCTCTATGACAAGCTCGGCCGTCACAGCATCAATCCGAAGGATTATCGCGAGGGGGCGTCGGGGCGCGGACAACGCCGCCCATAACCTCTGCCTATGGGGACCCGCCCCATTTTCCATGTTCCCTTGGCGGCCCCTCGCATAGCGTCGCCGCGTCATCGCACGACAAAGGGGAACATCATGACCATGCCGCCGCCCTCGCCCGCCCGTTGCGCGGGTGCCCTCGTCTTCACGTCCGGCCAGCTTGCTCGCGGCGGCGACGGCGCGATCGTCGCAGGCGGGATCGAGCTGCAGGCCGAACGCGCCCTCGCCAATTTCGCCGCCGTGCTCGAAAGCGAGGGTTGCACCCCCGCCGATGTCGTCAAAGTCACCGCGTGGCTGACGGATCCCGCCCATGGCACCGCATTCAATGCCGCCTATCGCCGACTCTTTGGCGAACCCTGGCCCGCCCGCTCGACAGTGGTGTCGGCGTTGCTCGCTCCTGGTGCGCTGATCGAGGTCGAGGCGGTTGCGCTGCGCCCATGACCGCAAAGACGGTTGGCCCCCAGCTATTGCGGGCTTACGGTGGAGGCATGCGGTTCCGCCAGATCGAAGTCTTCCACGCCGTTTACACCCACGGCTCGATCAGCGCCGCGGCGCGTGCGCTCGGCGTGTCGCAGCCATCGGTATCGAAAACGCTGCATCATGCCGAGGACAGCTTGGGCTTTCCGCTGTTTCAGCTCGCGCGCGGTCGCCTCGTACCCACCGATGAGGCCCATGCGCTGATGCGCGAAGCCGGCGACATATTCGAACGGCTCACATCGCTCCAACACACGGCGCGCAACCTGTCACAGGCGGGGGGCGGGCATATCCGGCTCGGTATCGTGCCCAGCCTTGCGCTCGACATCGTTCCCCAGGCGATGGCGCAGTTTCGCCGCCAATGGCCGCGCGTCACGTTCGAGGTGCATACGCACCATCACGACGACCTCGTCCAGTCGCTTATCGAGCGCGAGACCGACATCGCGGTAGCTTACACCCCGCCCCCGCACCCGCGGCTGACGCGCTCGCTGCTCGCGGAGGGTGAGCTTGTCGTCTTCTTTCCCACTGGCGCATTCAGAGAGGTTCGCGGGCGCCTGCCGCTGAGCGAACTCGCCGACCGCGACGTCATCGGCGTGGCGGCGACCGGACCGATCGGCGACGTTCTGACCCGCGCCGCGCGCGCGCGCGGGATCGCGTATCGCGAATCGGTGTCGGTGCAGACCTTCTTCATCGCCGCGCGCCTCGCGCAGCTTGAAGGTGGGGTGACGGTGATCGACGAATTCACCGCGCGCGCCTGGCAGTCGCCGGGGTTCTGCTGGCTTCCGACCGATCCGCCGCTAGGATTCACAATCTCCTATGTGACGCTCGAGGACCGTCCGCCCTCGAAGGTCGCGCGGCAATTCCTGCGCACCCTTGAAGAGGTGCTCGAAAGCAGCCGCGCCGCGTAAACTATAACCCGCGGCTATGGACGTCGTAAATATTGCGCGTTGGCGGAACGCGAAGGCTCGATATTCTGACCCCCGAAGGCCGGCAAAGATAATTTCGGATAGCCCGGCCGAAAGGGGACCCGATTGAGGCATGCAGGCAGAAGACCGTCTGGACGAACCGCCTACGGCACGGCGGCAGATGGACCTGCTTGTCATCGGCGCGGGAGTCGTCGGGATGGCCTGCGCGCTTGCGCTCGCCGAACGCGGGCACCGAGTGACGGTCGTCGATGCTGGCGAGGAACCGGGGCGCGGGACATCCTTCGCCAACGGCGCACAGCTCAGCTATGCCTACACCGATGCACTCGCGAGCCCTGCGACGCTGATACAAATGCCGCGACTTCTTCTTGCGCTCGACCCCGCCTTTCGCTTGCATCCACGCCTCGACCCCGATTTTCTTCGCTGGGGGCTCGCCTTTCTTCGCAACACAAGCGCGGCGCGCTTTCGCCGCAACACGCTGGACGGCATGGCGCTCGCCTTTGAATCAAGGCGGGCCTTACACGGCCTCGCCCGGCGGCACTCGCTCGATTTTGGCCATGCTGCGCCTGGCAAGATGATTGTCTACCGGTCCGCGAAGAGCTTTGCCGCTGCCGAACGCATTACCGCACTGAAAGCCGCCCACGGCGCACGCCAGCGCCTTTTCGACGCCAACAAGGCCGTCGAGATCGAGCCGATGCTCGCTTCGATCCGTCCGGCCATCGCGGGCGCGGTCTATACCGATAGCGAAGAGGTCGGCGACCCCTATCGCTTCTGCGCCAGTGCGGCGGCCGCGCTCACAAAGACCGGCCGAGGGAGGATGCTTCTGCGTACCGGCGTCGCACGGATCGATACGTCAGGGCCGCGGCCTGCCGCGATCACCAAGGCCGGCCGCCGGATCGAGGCCGATCGCATCATCCTTTGCGCAGGGCTTCGGTCAACCGCGCTCGCGTGGCAGCTCGGGGCCCGCCTGCCTATCATCCCGATGAAGGGCTATTCGATCACCGCTCCTCTCGGCCCGGCGGCCCCGACCGTCAGCGTAACCGACGCCGCCAACCGCGTCGTCTTTGCGCGGCTCGGCGGCCGGATGCGCATTGCGGGCCTCGCCGAACTCGGGTGCCGCGACACGCGGATCGATCCGCGCCGGCTCGCCGCCCTGACCAGCAGCGCGCGCGCCGCGCTGCCCGAGGCTGCCGACTATGACGCCATCGAGGCGAACTGGGCCGGCCTGCGGCCGATGACACCGGATTCTCTGCCGATCACCCGGCCCATCGCGCGCGGAGTGATCGCAAACACGGGTCACGGCGCATTGGGGTGGACCTACGCCGCGGGATCGGCGGAACGCGTCGCCGCCATCGTCGATGGAGAGGATTGATCGGAATATTGGGCAAACCCAGGGAAGGGGCAGAGTGATGAACAGGGGTCTTCGTATTTTCAGTCTGATGGGCGGTATTTCGCTCATCGCCAGCGCGAGCGCCGCGCTGGCGCAGGACAATAGCGACCAGGGACAGCCGCAGATCGCGAGTGATGTGCAGGACGCGGCGGGAAACAATGGTGACGAAATCGTCGTCATCGGCTCGCAGATCAAGGGCGCCGATGTAGCAGGATCGCTACCCGTCACGCTGCTCAACGAGGATGATATCGACGCAATCGCCGCAACCAGCGGCGACGAGCTGTTCCGAGCCATCCCTCAGGCAGGCGACGTTGCCTTCAACGAAAGCCGCGATGCGGGCGGGATTAACGACGCGCGCGGAGATGTGGCGTCGATCAACCTCCGCGCGCTCGGCACCGGCAATACGCTGGTCTTGCTCAACGGGCGCCGCATGGTCCTTCACCCCGGGACCCAATCTGAGAATCTGGTGCCCGTGCAGAGCGTTAACACCAACACGATACCCGTGCTTGGCGTCCGCCGGGTTGAGGTCCTGCTCGACGGCGCTGCCGCCGTTTATGGTTCGGACGCAGTCGCGGGCGTGATCAACACCGTCCTCAAGGATAATTTCAAGGGCCTTCGCGTTACCGGCGAGGTCGGCCTGACCGAGGATTCGGATCAGCAGGAGTATGAGGTCGCGTTCGAGGCTGGGCACAGCTTCAACGACGGGCGGACCAACATCTCGCTCTTCGGATCGTTCAACCATCGCGACCCCCTCTACGCCCGCGAACGCCGCAATTCGGCTTCGTCCGATTTGCGCCCGCTCGTCGTGGGCACACCCTTCGAAGACGACAGCGATTTCGACAACACCTCGACCGACAGCATCTGGGGCGAGTTTCAGCGCCTGACCGGCAGCTATGCCCGGTCGACCACGACGGCGCGCATCGACGGTACCGCGCTGACCACCAATGGTATCTTCCACATCCAGCCCGATACGAACGATGGCTGCATTGCCGCGACGCCCTATGCGGGCACCTGCTGGGACAACAGCTCGCTGTCGACCGCCTCGACCGACAACAACCTGAAGTATAATATCAATGACCAGCGCACCGTACTGGGCCGAAACAACCGGCTGAACCTCTTTGGCTTCTTCAATCACGAGTTTGAGTCAGGGTTGGAATTCTTCGCGGAGGCCGGCTGGTATCACTCGGACTATCGCGCCTATCGCGAGACCGAGACCGCGCTCGCTAGCCAGCGCCTGATCATTCCGGCCGACGGATATTGGAACCCCTTCGGCCCGGTCGGCAGCCCCAACCGTATTCCCGGGCTAACCGGCGTCCAGGATTCGGGGGTCCCTATTGAGCTGATCGACTATCGCCCGGTCGACGCCGGGCCAACGATCGTCAACGTCACGAACGACACCACGCGTTTCCTCGCCGGATTTCGCGGTGAAATCCTTGGCTTCGACTTCGACACCGCCGCCCTCTATTCGAAGGCGCGGACCAGGGACAGCATGCATACCATTTCTATGACGCTGTTCCAGGAGGCGCTGTCGCGCCCGGGAGCCGACGCCTATAACCCGTTCAACGGGGGCGATCCGGCTGACCCCGGCCGTCTGGATTCGACTCCGAACCCCCAGAGCGTGATCGACAGCTTCATGGTCGATATCGGACGTGTCAGCACCACCGAACTCGCGCTCGCCGATTTCAAGATCAGCAAGAATGACCTCTTCGTCCTGCCCGGCGGCCGCGTCGGCATGGCGGCGGGCGTCGAGTTTCGCCACGAAACCTTCGCCGACAATCGCGACGACCGGCTCGACGGCACGATCGTCTTCACCGCGCTTGATGGATCGTCGAACGGAAGCGACGCAATGGGCGCCAGCCCGACGCCTGACAGCAAGGGCTCACGCGATGTGTTTTCGGCCTTCCTCGAGTTCGCGGTGCCGCTCGTGTCGCCCGAAATGAACGTTCCGCTGATCCATTCGCTTGACCTGCAGCTCGCCGGACGCGCCGAATCCTACCAGGGCTTCGGATCGGTGGCGAAACCGAAAGTTGCGCTGTCCTGGTACCCCTTCCCAAATTTCCAGCTCCGTGGCAGCTGGTCGCAGAGCTTTCGCGCACCCAACCTGCCGCAGCTGTTTGAAAATGGAATCCAGCGCTCGAATACGCGCACCGACTGGATCCGCTGCGAGGCCGATCGCCGTGCGGGGCGCATCACCAATTTCGATGACTGTACGCAGGGTCAGGGAATCGTCAGCAACCGGTCGGGCAGCAAGGAGCTCGACCCCGAAACGGCCGAAAACCTGTCTCTTGGAGCCACCTATCAGTTCGACATGGGTCAGCACGGGCGCTTGACCTTTACGGCCGACTATTGGGAAATCCGCCAGAAGAACGTCATTGGCCTCTTCGGCGACGCTAACGCGCTGGTCCTCGACTATATGCTGCGGCTCCAGGGTTCGTCCAACCCCAATGTCGAGCGGATCGATCCGACCCCGCAGGACATTGCCGATTTCGATGGTACCGGTATCGCGCCCGTTGGCGATGTCATCCAGGTGATCGATAATTATACCAACCTCAGCCCGCGGACAGTGCGCGGGATCGATCTTGGCCTCTACTATCAGATCCGCGACACCGGCGTCGGCAATTTCAGCCTCCGCGTCAACGCTGCGCGGCTGATCGAATTCTATCAGGCTCCCGGGCCACTGCAGCAGGCGCTGCTCGATGCGCAGGCATCGGGAGAGATCGACCCGACGATCAACATCACGGGTGCCGAGAGTCTGGTCGAGCAAAATGGCCGCCCCAAGTGGCGCGGGTCGGGCAGCCTGACCTGGCGTTATGAAGGATGGGGCGCCGGCTACTACGCGTCCTATGTCGGACCAGTCAACGACACGTCCGCCTCGCTTGCGGACGGCAGACGGTTCCGCGTCGGCGATCATATGACGCACAGCTTCTATATTCAGTACGAGCCCGAAAAGGGTCTGCTGAAGGACACCCGCTTGCGCATCGGCGCGCGCAATATCTTCAACAAGCTCGCGCCGCTGGCCGACGGAACCTATGGTTATATCGGCGACCTCCACAGCAACCGGGGCCGTCAGATCTACGCGTCGATCAGCAAACGCTTCTGATCGCGCTACGCACTACTGGGTCGCGGTGCGCGCCCGTCGTTCGATCTTCTGCAAGGAAGCGAAGGGCGGGCGCCGAACCGGCCAGATGTTTGAAGAAGAATCCGCCGGAGAGCGGACGATATGGGGACGCGCCTGAATGACCGACACGACAATTGACCTGCCCGACAGCGACGCGAACAGGTCCCGCCGCACCGACCTTGCGCGCCGCCTGCTGGCGAGCTGGTTCGCCATCGCGCTGTGGAAGCGCATATTGGCCGCGCTGCTGCTCGGCGCAGTGGTCGGGATCGCCTGGGGCGAGGACGCGACAAGGATTGGGTGGATCGGCGAATTGTTCGTCCGGCTGATCCGCATGCTCGTCATCCCGCTCGTCTTCCTCACCATCGCTTCGGGGGTCGCCGCCCTCGCCGATCCCAAGCGCCTCGGCAGCATCGGAGTGAAGACGCTCGGTATGTATGTCTTCACCACGGCGCTCGCGGTGGCCACTGGCCTCCTCGTCGCGACGCTGATCGCGCCAGGGGCGGGAGCGAGCTTCGCAGGGGCGGTCCCGCGTGCCGTCGCCGAGCCGCAGGACACAGCGCGCATGTTCATGGAAATCGTCCCCGACAACCCGATCGGCGCGATGGCAAATGGCGCGACGCTGTCGGTGATCTTCTTCGCTATCCTCGTCGGCGCCGGGGTTATCGCCGCGGGCAAGGAAGCCGAGCCCGTGCGCCGCCTGCTCGCGAGCGGCGCCGAAGTCATGCTACGCATCGTCGGCTTCGTTATGGAGACCGCACCTTTCGGCGTTTTTGCGCTCATCGCGGTGGTCATGGGGACGACCGGGCCCGCCAGCTTCATCGCTGTGTTGAAGCTAGCGCTCTGCGTCCTCATCGGCTCGGCAATCGTCACCCTCGTCATTCACGGTGGCATCGTCGTACGGCTTCTCGCATGGTTGCCGCCGCTCCCCTTCTTCCGCGGCATCGGCGACGCCATCATGGTCGGCTTCTCGACATCCTCCTCGAGCGCGACGCTACCCGTCGCGATCCGCGTCGCCGAACGCAACCTCGGTGTTTCGCCGCCGGTCGCATCGACGGTGCTGCCCCTGGGCGCGACAATCGGCATGGACGGCGCCGCCATGTATGTTGCGATGCTCACATTGTTTGCGGCTCAGGCCTTCGGCGTGGATCTCGGCCTTGCCGACTATTTCGTTATCGCCGGCACCACCACGATCGTCGCGATGGGTGTCGCACCTGTCCCTTCGGGCTCGCTCTTCGTGCTTGCCGCGGTACTCCACGCCATTGGGATCACTCCCGCCCAGACTGCGGTTGTCGTCGGCTTCGTCCTTCCTTTCGACCGTATCCTGGACATGATCCGCACCGTCCCCAACGTCACCTCCGACCTTTCGATCGCAACCGCCGTCGCGCGATGGGAAAAGGAGATGGACGTCGCCGAATATCTCTCCGCGAACGACGAATGAAGTCCGCCATGATCTTCCGCCGCTCGATCAGCGCCGCACTCGCCCTATCACTGGCCCTCCCGCTGCCGGCGCCGCTCGCGGCGCAAAGCCGGCACCTGCTCGAATATCCATCGATCCATTCGCCGGTCGTGGGCACGCGCGGCATGGTGGTCAGCCAGAATGCGATTGCGAGCGAGGTTGGCGCGCAGATCTTGCGCGAGGGCGGGAATGCGGTCGATGCCGCGATCGCGATCGGCTTCGCCTTGTCGGTCACGCTCCCGCGCGCGGGCAATATCGGCGGCGACGGCTATATGAACGTTTACGACGCCGCTTCGGGCGAGGTGCGCATCATCGACTTCCGCTCAGTAGCGCCCCGCGCCGCCACCCCTGCGATGTTCGTCGACAATGAGGGCAAGGAACACCGCATCGCGAGCTATGGCTATATGGCGCCCGCGGTGCCCGGCACCGTTGCAGGGTTCGATCATGCGCACCGGAAATGGGGCAAGCTTCCCTGGGCAAAGCTCGTGGCTCCCGCGATCGCGCTCGCAAGGGACGGGGTAAAGCTCACCGCGGACGAGGCGTTCGTCTTCAGCTGGGGCAAGGAACGGCTCTCGAAAAGCAAAGCCGGAAAGGCCGCCTTCTACAAGGCGGATGGCTCGCTCTATGCCAAGGACGAGGTGATGAAGCGCCCCGCCCTTGCCTGGACGCTTGGGGAAATCGCGAAATATGGCGCTGACGGCTTCTACAAGGGGGAAGTCGCAGGTCGCATTGTCGCCGACATGAAGGCGCATGGCGGGCTGATCACGATGGAGGATCTTGCCGCTTACCGGCCCGAAGAGCGAGCGCCGCTCGTCGGCAGTTATCGCGGCTACACGATCTATACCGCGCCGCCATCGAGCGCGGGCGGTGCAACGCTGCTCAACATACTCAATCAACTTGAGCATTCCGACCTGGAAGCGATGGGTGCGGGGTCAGCGCGGGCGCTGCATGTGATGGCGGAGGCGATGAAGCTCGGATACGCTGACCGTTACCGCGCCCTCGGCGACCCCTCGTTTGTCACTGCTCCCGTCAATGGCTTCGTTTCCAAGGCCTATGCGGCAGAGCGCGCCAAGCTGATCGATCCTGCAAAAGCCAGGCCGATGGCGGAAATGCAGCCGGGTGACCCGCTTCAATATGAAAGCCCTTCGACAACCCATTTCTCGGTCGCCGACAAGGACGGCAATGTCGTGTCGACGACCTACACGCTCGGCTCGGATTTCGGCTCGGGCGTCATGATCGAGGGGACCGGCATCCTCCTCAACAACGAAATGAACAATTTCAGCCACGAACAGGCGTGGGAAGCCCAGCGAACCGGAGCCCCGCCGCCGCTCAACGCAATGGCCCCCGGCAAGCGCATGCTGTCGACGCAAATGCCGACGATCATCATGAAGGATGGCAAGCCGTGGCTCGTCACCGGCACCCCCGGGGGGAGCACGATCATCTCCTCGGTCGTCCAGGTGATCGTCAACATCATCGACCATGGAATGAATATCGCAGAGGCGACGCACCAGCCGCGCATCTATCAGGGCGCGGTCGATGCCCTGCGGGTCGAACCCCATTTCAACCCCGACACGGTCAGGGAGCTGAAGGCTATGGGCCACCCGATCACAAGCGATGAAACAATGGGAAGCGAGCAATCGATCATGATCGACAAGGGACTATTTCTGGGTGCGGCCGATCCGCGCCGTCCGGGCGCCCTGGCGGTCGAGCCATGATGCGCCCGCTCATCCTCGCCGCGGCGACCCTGCTCGCTGCCTGCACTCCCTCCGCGCCGCCCCAATCGGCCGCGCCGGCGGGAACCCAATATCAGGAACGCCAGGCTTTCCTCGCCGCTGCCCATCCACTGGCGGTCGAGGCGGGCCTCGACGTGCTGCGTCGCGGCGGCAACGCCGTTGACGCAGCCGTCGCGGTCCAGACCATGTTGGGGCTGGTCGAACCGCAAAGCTCGGGGCTCGGCGGCGGCGCTTTCATGGTCCATTATGATGCGACGACGACGGCGGTAACGGTCTATGATGGCCGCGAGGTGGCACCCAGGGGGGCGACGCCCGACATGTTCCTCGATGACGGCGGCCAACCGCTGCCGTTCCGCACGGCGGTGCTCAGTGGTCGCGCGACGGGGGTGCCCGGCGCGGTGGCGATGCTCGCGCTGGCGCAAAAGCAGCATGGCAAGCTACCGTGGAGGGATCTGTTCGGCGAGGCCGAGCGCGTTGCGCGCGAGGGCTTCACCGTGACCAAGCGGATGGAGCATTTCGTCCAGGGGCCCTATCCGCAATCAAACGCGCCCGATGTGGTGCGCTATTTCAGCGACGGCCGCGGCGGGAAGGTTCGCGCGGGCGACACGCTCAAGAACCCCGCCTACGCCGCCTTTGTTCGCCGCCTCGCGAGCGAAGGCCCCGACGCTCTCTATCGTGGTGAAACCGCGAAGCGCATCGTTGAGCGGCTGCGCGACGGCGATCTTGCAAGCAGCATGTCCGAGGCGGACCTTGCGAGTTACAAGCCGGTCGTGCGGCAGGCGCTTTGCGGCAGCTACCGCGTCTATATCCTCTGCGTGCCGCCGCCGCCCTCCAGCGGCGTTGGACTGCTCCAGCTGATGGCGATGGTCGAACGCACCGACATCGCAGCGCGCGGCCCAGACGATCCGGTGGCCTGGGTCCAATATGCCGAGGCGAGCCGGCTGATGTACGCCGACCGCGACGCCTATGTTGGCGACGTGGCGAACGTGCCGGTGCGCGGGCTGCTGGACCCTGCCTATATCGCCTCGCGCGCGTCGCTGATCGGCGACCACGCCGGCCCCGCGCCGCAGGCGGGCACGCCCCCCGGCGCCGTCACGGCGCGCATCGACGCGACCGAAGAGGTTGCCGGGACTTCGCATTTCGTGATCATCGACGGCGAGGGCAATGCGGTGTCGATGACGACCACCGTCGAAAGCTTTTTCGGTTCGGGCCGCATGGTCGACGGCTTTTTCCTCAATAATCAGATGACCGATTTCTCCTTCGTGCCGAAAGGTCCAAATGCCATCGCGCCGGGCAAGCGGCCCCGCTCTTCGATGACCCCCACCATCATTCTCAACCGCGACCGCAGCCTCGCAGGGGCGATCGGCTCGCCGGGCGGAAATGCCATTCTCGGCTATGTGTCGAAGGCGTTGATCGGGGCGATCGACTGGAATCTGCCCATGAAAGACGCGTTCGCGCTGCCCAATCTCATCGCCCGCGGCGACAGCTTCGCGGGCGAAGAAAGCCGCTTCGCGCCGACGCTTCGCGCCGAAATGGCGAGACGCGGCGTGACGGTGCGCGCGGGCTCGGGTGAGGATTCGGGACTGCATGGTGTTCTGATCCGCGAGGGCGGCCGCTTCGATGGCGCCGCCGATGCGCGCCGTGACGGTGTCGCGAAAACGGTCCGCCTGCGGGAGAATCGCTGATGCGAAGGGCCTTGATGCTAGCGGTGGTTCTCACGGTCACGACCGCCCCCGCGACCGCCCAAGAGGTGCATGTCGAGACGGTTAGCTTTCCGAGCCGCGACGGCAAGACCGAGGTAAAAGGCTATGTGTTCAAGGCCGCCGATGCGGCCGCGAAGGCGCCCGCGGTGGTGATGATGCACGGCCGTTCCGGTGCCTATTCGAGCCGTGCCCAAGGCGAATATGGAGCGGCAACCTTGTCTGCGCGGCACAAGGCGTGGGGACGGTTGCTCGCGCAGCGCGGCTATGTCGCGCTGATGGTCGACGATTTCGGGCCTGTTGGCTATCCGGGGGGATTCAAGGCCGGGACCTACAAGGACCGTCCCGCCGTAGTCGACGAGGTCGCTCACCGCCCGCTGCACGCTTATGGCGCTCTGCGCTACCTCCAGCAGCGTGGCGATGTCGATGGGACCCATGTCGCGCTTCTCGGCTGGTCCAATGGCGGCAGCGCGACGCTTGCGGCGATGGCGGACGACAAGCCGGGCGACATGCGCAAGATCGGCTTCCGCGCGGGCGTCGCGCTATATCCGGGCTGCGGCCTCAAGCAGCGTTTCGCCAAAGGCGGCTATCGCCCCTATAATCCGGTGCGCGTCTTTATCGGCACGGCCGACGAAGAAATCTCGCCAGCGCTTTGCGAAAAGCTCGTCGCCCGCAGCCGCAAAATGGGCGGCGACATTGAGCTGACGACCTTCAAAGGCGCGACGCACAGCTATGACACGCCGACGAAGCGCCGGCAGTCGGTCAAGGCCAATGCCGAAGCCAAGGCCGCAACCGAGACCGATATTCTCGTCTTTCTCGCCGCAACATTGAAACCCGCGCGATAGGAGCCCGCCATGGATGTGCTTGCCCCGTTCCACTTCGCCTTCCCGGTGCACGATCTTGACGCTGCACGCCATTTCTACGGCACGGTCCTCGGCTGCCCTGAAGGAAGGAGCGACACCGACTGGATCGACTTCAACCTCTACGGTCACCAGATCGTCGCCCACCGGGTTGGCGGGCGAGACGCGGTGGCGGGGCACAATCCCGTCGACGGCCACGACGTCCCCGTCCCGCATTTCGGCGTCGTCCTTCGGCCCGCCGAATGGCAGGCGCTTGCCGACCGGCTGCGTGCCGCGGGGGTCGGCTTCGTGATCGAACCGCACACGCGCTTTCCAGGCGAACCGGGTGAACAGTCGACCATGTTTTTCCACGATCCCTCGGGCAATGCGCTTGAATTCAAGGCTTTCGCCGATCTCGGCCAGCTCTTCGCAAAATAGGACGTCACCCCATGCGGCTTGTGGCATCGACGGCGCTGGCGCTCGCTCTGGCATTCGGCTTGGGCGAAGCTACTCCCTTTCATTCGCCCCATGCTGCGGCAACGCCCCCGATGTCGCACGATGTCAGTGGACAGCTCAGCATCGTTGGCGGCACCGCGGATCTCACAGCACTCGACGTGCGGATCGACGGCGCGCCGGCACAAATTACCCCGGACGGGCGCATCAGGGGAATCGCACGCGGCGCTGAACCTGTGCAGCTCACCGTCCGCGGGCCCGACATCTTCGACGCAACATTCACCTTTGCGCCTAGCGAGATTGCAGGTCCCGACGGTCGCTGGACCCTGCCCCCGGTCGAAGCGGTCGCCCGTGCATCGGGGCGTGTGGAGTTCTTCTTCGGCGGCGATGTGATGATGGGACGGCGCTTCGAGCGGCCCATCTGGAACGAACGCGTGCTCATCCGCAACGATAGCCGCCTCACCGACATGGCGCGTCTCCTTGAGCCGATGCAACCATATTTTGCGGGCGCCGACCTCGCCTCGGTCAATCTTGAAACCGTGCTCGCAGCCCGCGACCTTGGTGACGCGCCCGACAAGTCGGTCGTCTTTTATACTCACCGCGACGCCGCAAGGGCGCTCGCCGATGTGGGGATCGATTATGTCACGCTCGGCAACAATCATGTCTACGACTATGTCGAGCCGGGTCTCGCCTCGACCCTGGCGGCGCTGGACGCCGCCAATCTGCGGTGGTCGGGTGCGGGACACAATGAGATCGAAGCCGCCAAAGCAGCGCGGCTCGACGTGGGCGGTCATGCCTGGTCGATGCTGGGCTTTGTCGGCTGGAAGGGCAAGGCTGATCCCAACCAGATCGCCGAAGGAAGCAAGGGCGGGGCTGCATTCGGCAGCGATGACGCGATCGAGGCCGCAGTCCGGCGCGAGGTGAAGGCGGGACGCTCGCCCATCCTCCAATATCATGGCAGCAGCGAATATAGCGATCGTCCGAGCGAGATCAGCGAGCGGCGCATGAAGCTCGCGATCGACGCGGGCGCGGCGCTCATTGTATCCCACCACCCCCATGTTTCGCACGGGCTTGAACTCTACAATGGACGCCTGATTGCCTATTCGCTCGGCAATTTTCTGTTCGACCAGTATTTCCCGGAAACGCAAGCGACCTATGCGCTGAAGGTCTGGATGGACGGCGACCGGCTCTTCCGCGCCGAGATGATCCCAATCCAACTTCTCGACTATCGTCCGGTCCCCGCGGTCGCGGGCATGCGCCAGGCGGTGCTGCGGCGTATCATTGACCTGTCGGCAGAGCGCGGCACCCGCATCGGCATCATCGGAGGTCACGGCGTCATTCAGCCGTCGGCCGACATGCCTGCGCCGAAATTTTGCGCTGCGATGATCGAGGAAGGGCTTAGAGCCTTTGCCTACGATCTCCAACGACCTGCCACGCGATGCGAGTCCGGCGCGCCCGCGGCGCGCGACCTTTTGATGCGCGGCGATTTCGAGGCGGCCCGCTCGGGCGAAGCGCGCGACCGGAGTTGGGGCATAGAGGGTGGAATGATTGAATTCGTGAGCGACGCCCATCGGGGCTCAGGGGCGATGGCGGTTGCCGCAACCGGGGACACGCCGCTGACGATCGCGCCCAAGACCTTCTTCCGGCCGGTCGCAGAGCGGCGGCTGTCATTTGGCGGATGGATCCGGGTCGAGGGCCCGGCCACGCTTCAGCTCCTGCTTCAGGAACAGCCGAAGGGCATGGGTCGCATGAGAGCCCTCGAAAGCGCGCCTGTCACGTCAGTTGGGACACAGCAGATCAGTAGCCAAGGCTGGCACTATATCCACTTCGATATCGACCGCGGGCTCGATGCGGCTGTTCTCCCGTTACGCCCGTTGCTCCGGATCGGGAAGGCACGCCGTGCTATTCTCGACGATCTGCTGTTCCTGGCATGGGATGGTGATGCGCCCGGGCGCGCCTATGATGCGTCAATCCGGTAACGGCATCTCGAACTGGGTGCCCTTTTCGAGCCGATGATCGAGGATGCGAATGGCAGCATCCAGTTCCACGGCGGCCGCGAACTCACCGAGCGCGTCGAGCAGCGTGAGTTCGGTCGACAGCCGATCGCGAATGCCGCGAAGGGCATCCTCCACTCCTTTTTCGGCGGCTTCGGCCATATGCCCCCCAACACCGGTTCGCGCTCCGTTCGCGGACCCGATCGTCACCTTCGCGCGGATACAAGACCGCTAAAGGCGGAAATGCGTGAAAGGGCGGCTGGTTCCCAAGCGAAAGATCGATGCGGAGCGCAGACACAAAAAACCCGCCATCCCTCGAGGGAGGCGGGCTCTTAGTTGGTTGCGGGAGGCTGCAACCATCTTCACTTGCTCTATAGCGCTGACCATACTTTGAAGGCTCCAACCGCACATGAAGCCAAGACAGCAGCCTTACCTACCAATTTTCTCGCAATGCTGTTCCGGGCTGCCGCTTAAATCCACCGGCTTCAAGATAGGCCGTCCTTGTGCTGCGATGTGACCACGCTCGAGCAACAAGCACCGATTCTGGTTCATCAGCGACGTTCTTTCGCCGACCAACTCGGTCGCGGACGCGATGCAGCGTCTGCAAGTCGAGCTGCTCTTGGGACTGTCAGGATTTCCGTGTGTGGGCGGGCATAGTGGGCAAGAAGGAGTCCTACTATGTCCCGACGCAAGGAGCGGGTGATATCGGCTGATTTACTCGATCAACTTCTGGCCGGCGGCGATGCCGCTGCGGCTCTTCAACAGGGTGGCCTGCTGGATTCGCTGAAGAAGGCGCTGGCCCAACGCGCGCTCCAGCTTGAGGATATTTCGGCTAAGGGTGGACTGCTCCACATCCAATGCTCGCGCAGCCTTGTAGAAGCTACCGTGATCGGCCGCTGCTATGGCATAGCGGAGTTGACGAATGTCGAACGGCATCACGTTCTTCCAATAGTGAAGATGACATCGCGGCCGTGCGATAACCCGTTTCGACCGTTTTCAGCGTTTTCCCTCAACCATCGAACTTCCCAAATCGCACAACGAAAGCCGATGGGGGGAGCAGGCGCATATGAGTCTCTTGGTTCATTTGCTTTTACCGGCACCGATCGGGCGATCGGCGGATCAAACATGATGAAGATGTCCCGGCATTGCGCCTGCGCCTCGAATATCGGTAGCGAGATACGGGAGCCGATCAAGTCTGGACTATCCGTGCGAACGCTCGCTTCGAGTATTGAAAGCCTGTCCGCCGTCAGCACCAATGGCACAGATTTGAGGTTGTGATTTAAGGAGGGTTGGGGCTTCGTCGTAGTGACGAAGGAACGAAGATGAAGGCCCAACCCTCCTTGAAAAAATCGCCGACCAAGGCC